>ODAI011605002.1_pt1 | contig 11744 bp, 13 predicted proteins | sample 1539321 | NCBI WGS metagenome assembly ODAI01 (sample SAMN02144231, study PRJEB22623) | gut metagenome | biome: sheep rumen | host: Ovis aries | place: New Zealand
ATCATGCCATATATTCATCTGCCGATCCAGTCTGGTAACACCGAGATATTGAAGAAGATGAACAGAAGATATACCAGAGAAGAATATCTTTCTCTTTTTGATAAGCTGAAAAAGGAACTTCCGGGCTTTGCATTCACGACTGATATTATCGTCGGTTTTCCAAATGAATCTGATGAAGCTTTTGAAGACACTTTAAGCGCAGTAGAACATTGTCAGTTTGATAATGCCTTTACCTTTATCTATTCGCCAAGAGAAGGAACTCCGGCTGCTAAATTTGAAGATAAGATCGATAGAAAAACAAAAGAAGAAAGACTGCAGAGACTTAATGAGAGAGTTGCCTATTACGCTAATCTGAACAATCAGAAATTCAAGGATAAGGTCGTTGAAGTGCTGGTCGATGGTTTAAGCAAGCGCAATTCCAATGTCTATTCAGGATATACACCGGAAAACAAACTGGTTAATTTTACCGGAAACAATGTTAAGACAGGTGATCTGGTCAAAGTAAGGATCACTGAAGTCATGTCGTTCTCATTGAATGGTGAACTGGTAGAATAGCTTTTTCTATAGGCTGTTTTGATATAGATTTAAGTTGGTTTTGACTTTCTAATTAATTGAAAATAAGCGTTATTTAACTTATAATTTTATTAGTTATTTGGAGGAATATAATTAGTGCAGAAAATACGTTTAATGGCACTTGGCGGTCTTGACGAAGATGGCAAGAACATGTACCTCGTGGAAATAGATGGAGACATTTTCGTGCTGGATGCCGGTCTCAAATATCCGAGCGAAAGCGAACAGCTCGGTATCGAATATATCATTCCGGATTTTACCTATCTTCTGGAACACAAAGACAGAGTCAAGGGTATCTTTATCTCACATGGCCATGACGATGTCATGTCCGCTCTGGGGCATCTTCTGACGCAGGCCGATTTTGAAGTCTATGCGACAGCACTGACGGCCAAACTGCTGGAAGAAGATTTCAAAGCCTATAAACTGCGCAATAAGCACATCCATATCGTAAAGCGCAACGACACATTCAAAGTGGCAAATCATATTGTGCATACCTTCCCGGTCATGCAGTCGATTGCCGATGGCGTCGGTTTTGCTTTTGAAACAGATTCAGGCATGATCGTTTATACTTCGGAGTTTATCTTCGATTACGACTTTTTAAACAAAGCTTTCTCAATGGATATCAACGCTCTGTCCAATCTGGGGCAGAAAAACGTTCTGGTTCTGATGTCGGAGTCAGGCGGTTCCAACAGGGTAGGCTACACCGCACCGAAACACAGAATTACCGATCATGTCGAACATTACTTTGAAGAAAGCGAAAGCCGTCTTCTGATCACCTTGTATCGGCAAAACCTTTTCCGCATTATGGAAGTTTTGGAGCTTGCCAGCAAATACAAGCGCAAGGTCTACTTCTATAATGAGGAACACGTCAAACTGCTCAAGATGGTTGACGACATGGGCTACTACAAGATCCCACGCAATGTCATCATCTCCAAGGAAGAATACAGCAACGACCGCAAGGATGTCGTCGTTGTCGTCTCCGGTTCAGGCAACCAGGTCTTCAAGCTGATGAACAACATTGCCATCGGCGAAGACGGCGTGATTGAACTCAGAGCTTCCGATATCGTGATCATCGCTTCGCCGGTCGTTCCGGGTACGGAAAAGGATGCGACCGCCATGGAAAACGACTTGTATAAAGCCGGCGTTTCCATCGTCAAGCTCAACGCAAAAGAGATCCTTTCGATGCATGCATCGATCGAAGACCTCAAGATGATGTTGTATCTGATAAGACCGAAATACTATCTGCCGATCAAGGGCGATTATTCCAACCTCATCTCCAATGCCGATATCGCAGTGGATATGGGCTATACACCGGACAAGATCATCATTCTGGATAATGGCCAGTTTGCTTCCTTTGAGGGAAGCAGACTCGCTTCAACGAGTGAACAGATCGAACTGGAAGACAAGGCAATCGACTCTTCCGATATGCGCAATGTTTCCGGCATGGTGCTGAGGGACAGAGAAAAGCTCTCGACCGACGGCGCCATCATCTGCGGTGTCGTCTTGGATTTCAAGACCAAGAAGATCATCGGCGGACCGGATATTCAAAGCCGTGGTGTCATCTACCTGAAAGATGCCGATCATATTCTGGCGGAGATCGGAAATATCCTGATTTCGACAATTGAAAAGAATGTCGAAGAAGGTACTTATGAAAATATGCAGGTCAGAATGGAAGCCAGAGAGCTGATCTCCCGCTATGTCTTAAAGACGACCGGGAAGGCTCCGATGATTCTGCCGGCAATCGTAGAGATCAATCTGGGTGAAGAAAGTGGCAAGGAAAACTAAGAAAGAACTGGCAAAAAGAGAAGAGACGATCCGGACCGTTTGGCTGATCGTTTCTTTACTGGTGACTGTGCTCATCTTTTTCACTGTATCCAAGATGGGAACGCTTGGCATCTTTTTCAATAACCTGCTTTCCTATCTCTTCGGCTCCTTGTATATCGTTCCGCTTTTAAGTGTCTTCACTTATGGCATTTATGCGGTATTCTTCAAGAAAAAGTATCCGAAATCCGCAAAGACCGTTTCCGGTCTTTTCGTGCTTAATGCCTTTGTCATCCTTTTAAATGCCTACATCCTGGCACAGACGGTTAATTTCGTTCAACTGGGTGAGTATCTCAAGGCAACGTTTGCCTTGATTGCGTCAAATGAAGCGATCACGATGACCGGCGGTTTATTCGGAAACTTCCTCTACGTCATCTTCACTTCACTTCTGACCAGGACCGGCACACTGATCATCGATATCCTTTTATTCATCATTGCGGCTATCCTGATCGTTCCGGCACAGGTCTATCGGAATCTTTTCAACGATGTCAAAGACTTCTCCAGTGAAAAACACGAGGAAGTCAAGCGTCACAGAGAAGAAAGAAGGATCGCTGCCCAGAAGGCAGAAGAGGAAAGACGGGCCCGTCAGGCGGAAGAGATGGCCAGACTGGCAGAACAGGAAGAAGCGGAACGACAAAAGAAAGCCCTTCTGGAAAAACTGGAAGTCGAAGTGGAAGAGCCACCGGTGGTCGAAGAAGTCAAAGCTCCTGTTCGAAAGAAACATGACAATGTTCTGTCCAATTCGCCGACATTCATCAATCTGAATGAAAGAGAGATCTATGGCGATCAGTATAAGAAGAGAGAAAACACACCTAAGGAAGAGGTGAAGACGGATATCCTGACGGAAAAACCGGCTGAAAGCAACGAACAGAAAGTCTTGCGGCGCAAGCGTTCCAGTTCAGCCTATCATCTGCCGAAACCTTACGACGAATTCCTCGATGCGCCGTCTTCCTCATCATCCAGCGTGAACAAGACTTCCGCTGCGGTGAAGGGAGAAAGGGTCATCGAGATCTTAAAGAACTTCAATATCGAAGCACAGCTTTTAAATACCTATATCGGACCTTCTGTCACCAAGTTTGAGATCAAGCCGGATTCTTCCGTCAAGATCAATAAGATCATGAACATCTCCGACAATATCAAAATGGAACTGGCGGCAAAAGACATCCGTATTGAAGCGCCGATTCCGGGCAGAAGCGCGGTCGGCATTGAAATACCGAACGTTGAACCGGTTCCGGTACGCATGCTGGATCTGATCAAGAATGTGCCGATGGAAAAGCGAAAGGTCGAACTGCTTTTCTGCCTTGGCAAAGATTTGATGGGCAAGCCGGTCTATTGTGACCTGGCCAAGATGCCGCACCTTCTGATTGCCGGTGCGACGGGTTCAGGTAAATCGGTCTGTATCAACTCGATCATCACTTCCTTTTTGCTGAGATGCAATCCGTACGATGTTAAACTGGTTCTGGTCGATCCGAAGAAAGTCGAATTTACGCCTTATAAGGATATTCCGCATCTTCTGTGGCCGATCATCGATGATCCGCAGATGGCATCCAACATGTTAAAAAAAGTCGTGGTCATCATGGAGGAACGCTACGATGCCTTTGCCACAGCCGGTGTAAGGAACATTGAAGGCTTCAACAATTTCGTTGATGAATACAACGCCAATCTGAAACAGGGCGAAGAACCGATGAATAAACTGCCGTTCATGGTTGTTATCATCGATGAGCTTGCCGACCTGATGGCGATCGCCGGCAAGGATGTCGAATTATCCATACAGCGTATCACACAGCTGGCGCGTGCTTCCGGTATCCATCTGATCGTTGCGACGCAGCGTCCTTCGACCGATGTCATCACCGGTCTGATCAAGTCCAACATCCCGTCCAGGATCTCCTTTGCGGTCGCATCTTCGATCGACTCCAGAACGATCCTCGACCAGACGGGTGCGGAACGTCTCTTAGGAAACGGCGATATGCTGTACTATCCGCAGGGCGAAACAGCACCGATCCGTCTGCAGGGCGTCTATGTCACGGATAAAGAGATCGGCAAGGTGACCTCCTTTGTCAAGGAACAGGCCAAACCGGAATACGAAGATTCCTACTATGAATTTTTGACCAATATGTCCGGTACGACCGTCATGGGAGCAACTTCTCTCAACGCGGATTCGCAGGATTCTCTCTATGACGATGTCGTCGAGTTTGTCAAAGCGCAGCAGAAGGCTTCCACTTCCTTGCTGCAAAGACGTTTCGGCATCGGCTACAACCGGGCGGCCAGACTCATTGATACTCTGGAAGACCGCGGGGTCATCGGCCCGGCCAACGGCTCCAAGCCAAGGGAAGTCTACCTCAAAGACGAGGAAGAAGAATAAGATGCAGAGGGACTTGTCCCTCTTTTCTTTTGTGGAAAAAGTGGAAAAAAAGTGAGAAGAAATTGAGAATCCAGAAGCCTTTCTCTGCCTTAGACTGAAAGAGCAGGTAAGAGAAAGGAGGAGCATGAACGGATTTTATCTGGTCGGACGGATCATTGGCTCACCGGAAAAGGCAGAAACTGCCAGCGGTTTGCCGTTGTGCCGTCTGAAACTTCGGGTAAACAAAGGTGGCAGAGATGCGGAAGACGGATCCGAAATCTTTGAGGTCGCCTTGTTTCGAAGTTTGGCAGAGGCTGATTACCAGGAAGGACAGATGATAGCCATCTCCGGACGTCTTCAGGCAAATAATTTTGAAAAAGAAGACACGGTCTACTATCACGTCAACCTGATCGGAAACTCTGTGACGATCGTTTCCTAGAATATCCCCGCAAATGCGGGGATAATCTTTTTTTGTACTATAATAAGAGTATGTTTGATTCATTACAGGAAAAATTAACAAAAACACTGCGGAATGTTCAGGGCAAGGGAAAACTCTCTGAACGAAATATGGAAGAAACTCTGAAAGAGATCAGAGTTGCCTTGCTGGAATCGGATGTCAACTATAAAGTCGTCAAAGACTTCTTGGAGAAGGTCCGTCAGGAATCGATCGGTCAGGATGTCCTCAATTCAGTCGAACCGGGACAGCTTTTAGTCAAGATCGTCCATGATGAACTCATCAATCTTTTAGGAGATGAAGACAACAGCCTTCATTTCGCTGAAAGCGGTCTGACTTCGATCATGATCGTCGGTTTGCAGGGTACAGGTAAAACGACCCAGGCGGCAAAACTGGCTGCATTATTGAAGAAACAGGGCAGAAAACCGATCCTGATCGCTGCCGACATCATTCGTCCGGCAGCCATTGAACAGTTACAGACACTGGGCAAACAGATCAATGTCGAAGTCTATTCGGAAGGCACGGATGTCAAGGTTCTTGACCAGGTTGAACATGGCATAGCCTATGCCAAAGAAAAGGGCTATGACACAGCTTTGATCGATACAGCCGGCCGTTTGCAGATCGATGAAGAACTGATGCAGGAATTGAAGGACATCAAAGACCTCATCCATCCGGAAGAGATCTTGCTGACGGTCGATGCAATGACCGGTCAGGATATCGTCAATGTGGCGAATGCCTTTAATGATCTGCTTCAAGTGACAGGTTTGATCATCACGAAATTCGATGGTGATTCCAAAGGCGGTGCTGCCTTATCCGTCAAAGCGGTAACCGGCGTGCCGATCAAATTTACCGGTGTCGGTGAAAAGATTTCCGATCTGGAGACTTTCTATCCGGACCGTCTTGCCCAGAGAATCTTAGGCATGGGCGATGTCGTCTCTTTTGTCGAAAAGGCACAGGAAGAGATGGATATGAAAAAGGCGGAAGAGATGGCCAATCATCTCATGGAAGGAAAGTTCACGATGGACGACCTTTTAGGTTCCATTGAACAGTCCAGAAAGCTCGGTCCTCTTTCTTCCATCATGAAGATGCTTCCGGGCATGTCGGATATGGCCAGCGCCATCAACGATTCGGATGCCGATGCGGAATTGAAACGCATCAAGGCGATCATTCAGTCAATGACACCGGCGGAAAGGGAAGATCCGTCCATCATGCGTTCCTCCCACAAAAGAAGAATTGCCAGGGGTTCCGGCACCAGAGTGGAAGATGTCAACAAGCTTTGCAACCAGTACGACAAGATGAAGAAACTGTTCAAAAACATGTCTTCACTTAAGTCGATGTTCAGAATGTAATGTGCGGACGCTATAACTTCAAAACATCGGATTCCCGTAAAGGAAAGCAGCTGAAGGAACGTGCCAGAAAGCTCAACCTGACGTATAAGGAAGGGGAGATCTTTCCAAGCGACAATGTGCTTTGCATCATCCCGGCAGAATCAAAGATCGATCTGACCACCATGAAGTGGGGCATACAGAACCGTTCCTTTCAGATCAATGCCCGCGTGGAGTCCCTCAACGACAAACCAAGCTATGCAGAGATTAAAAACAAGCGCTGTGCCGTCATCTGCAACGGTTTCTATGAGTGGGACAAGGAGAAGAAGAAGTACTATATCCATACCGATGAGGAATTCATCTATCTGGCTTGTATCTTCAACGATGTCAATGAGCTCCTCATTCTGACAAAAGCTTCTTCCGGGGAATTCGAAAAGATCCACCATCGTACACCGATCATCATGGATCAGGATGAAATGCTTCGATATATTCATTTGCAAGATGGTCTGTTTAAGCCGAAAGATCTGAAATTTGAGATCCAGGATGATGATTTGAAATTATTCTAACGAGTCAAGTAAAAATACTTGACTCTTATATTATTTTGTGCAATTATAGTAAGGCAGATAATTAACAGGAGGATATTATGGTAAAACTGAGATTAAAGAGAATGGGTGCCAAGAAAGTGCCTTTCTATCGTATCGTTGCTGCTGATGCCAGATCCCGCAGAGACGGAAGAGACATCGAAACAATCGGTACTTATGATCCGACAAAGAAACCTGCAATCGTAAATATTGACGAAGAAAAAGCATTAAACTGGCTGAACCAGGGTGCTATTCCGACGGAAACTGTTCGCAGCCTTCTTGCTAAGAACGGTACGATGAAGAAGTTCGCAGATTCCAAGAAAAGCAAATAATGATTGATCTTGAGAAAGTTCTTCTGAACATCGTCAAGCCATTGTGCACGGAACCGGAATCCGTCATGGTCAAGCAGATGGAATCTCTCAACGAGAACGAACTGCTTCTCTATGTCTACGCTCCGAGTGAAGATATTGCCAGACTGATCGGCAAAAAAGGTTCGATGGCAAATTCTATTCGTCAAATGCTGCAGGTCGCATCTAAGATCGAAAACAAGAGGATCTCAATCAAGTTTGAGGCCCTGTAAAGAGGTGAATAATCATCTCTTTTTTAATATAATCTAGGTATGGAATACGTATTAATAGGAAAGATTGTCAACACCTTCGGTATCAGGGGAGAACTTAAAGTCGACTCCTATACCGATTTTGTAAAAGAAAGATTTAAAAAAGGTTCTACCGTCTATATCGGTGAAAAACATGAACCGTTTATTGTCAACGGCTATCGTCAACACAAAGGTTTTCTTCTGGTCAGCTTTAAGGATCATGAGGATATCAACCTGGTCGAGAAATACAAGAACATGATGCTCTACAAGGCCAAAGAAGATATTCACAAGCTCAAGAAGGGAGAGTACTATTTCTCCGATCTCAAGGATCTTGATGTCTATGTGGATAATGTTCTGATGGGCAAGGTCTTGCAGGTCGAAGAGGGCATCCGCAGCAACAACCTCAGGATCTATAAGAATGAAGACGGCAAGGAATATATCGTTCCTTTTATGCCGGTCTTTGTAGAGAATGTCGATCTTGAAAACAAGCGCATCGATATCGTCAAGATGGAAGGCCTTTTATGAAGATCACTGTCCTGACTCTGTTTCCGGAGATGTATGAGGGCTTTCTGAACGCTTCGATCATCAAGCGGATCCTGGCCAAAGGACTGGCAGAGATCAAGATCGTCAACATCCGTGACTATTCCATGGACAAGCACCATCACGTCGATGATACGCCTTACGGCGGCGGTGCCGGGATGCTGATGAAGGTCGATGTGGTCCATCGGGCTCTTCTGGACAATATCAGCAATGACTACACTTACACGGTCCTCACCTCGCCTAAGGCAAAACCCTTGAAGCAGGAGGATCTGGTCCGGCTTTCCAAACTGGATGAATTTGTCATCATCTGCGGTCATTACGAAGGCATCGACTACCGCATTGAAAAGTATATCGATGAAAAGGTAAGCATCGGTGATTACATACTGACAGGCGGAGAACTTCCTTCGATGGTCATGATCGACGGCATTCTGCGTCTTCTGGAAGAGGGGATCTCCTCGGATTCCTTGAAGGAAGAATCCTTCAATGACGGTTTATTGGAATATCCCCAATACACCAGACCGGTGGAATACAACGGCGATCGGGTGCCCGATGTCTTACAAAACGGCAACCACAAGGAGATCGCCCGTTACAATCTGAAGATGGCTTTAAAAGAAACGATGTTAAATCGTCCGGATCTTCTGGAAAAGCGTGAATTATCCGATGAGGAAAGAAAACTGATAGGAGAGATCATCAATGAATTATAAGGAAGGGATCAAAGCAGTCGCTTTTGATTTTGACGGTACGCTGATCGATTTTAAGTACAATGCGACGGAGCTCACAAAGACTGCCTTAAAAAAGCTTTGCGATTCGCACTATAAGGTCTGTGTGGTTTCCGGCCGTCCCTGTTTTCTTGCCTTGAAGGCATTTGAAGACAAATTCGGTGATCTGCCGCTCGACTATGTCTTTGGCTGCAACGGTTCGGAAGTCATGGATGTGAGAAAAGGTGAGATCAAGATCCTGACGCCTTTGAAAGCGGAAGATGTCCGGCACATCGCTTCTTTGATCAATGCACCGTATCTGATCAAGGGAATCTATGACGGCGAGACCTTTCTGGTCGACAAGATGCCGGAAGATCAGGAATTCATCGACTGGATGAATGCCAGATGGCTGACACCGGTTCTTTACGACTACGCCAAAAATGATAAAGTCCGCTCCAAGGTCATCTGTCTGAATAAAAAAGAAGACCGTGACAGGGAAGATGCCTATCTGAAAGGCGTCGATCTGAGCAACTATAACGCCTTCTATTCTTCGCCCAACTGTTTCGAGATCGCTCCCAAAGGTGTCTCCAAGGCCAGCTCCTGTGAGTACCTGGCTAAGGAACTGGGCTGTTCAATGAAGCAGATCCTGGCGTTTGGCGACAATGACAACGACATGGACATGCTGAAGGCAACCAGCGGGGTCATCATGGACAATGCCAGGGAAGAACTGAAGGCCCAGATCCCGCTTCATACCGGCAGAGTCGATGAAGGCGGCATCTATGAATTTTTAAGTCAAAATGGTTTGATTTAAAGGGTTTTTTATGTTATATTAGTTAAGCGCTGTTCCGCTTTTCATTCATGATTATGAACAGATGTCTATATTTTGATAAAGGAGAAAAAAGATGAATTTAGGTTTAGTTAACGAAATTACTAAAGACCAGATGAAGTCCGATCTTCCTTCACTTGCTCCCGGACAGACTGTTCGTGTTGATGTTAAGATCAAGGAAGGCGACAAATCACGTATCCAGGCTTATGAAGGTGTTGTAGTCAAAGTACAGGGCTCCGGCATCGGTCAGACTTTCACAGTCAGAAAGATCTCTTCCGGTATCGGTGTTGAAAGAACTTTCCCGGTTCATTCCCCGGTCATTGACAAGATCACTGTACTTCGTGTCGGTAAAGTCAGAAGAGCGAGATTATTCTACCTCAGAAATCGTGCCGGCAAGTCAGCCAAGATCAAGGAAGTCAGATAATTTCTCCAAAGCCGTGTTTCACGGCTTTTCTATTGAGTATAATGAAGATAACGATGAAAGAAAAAAACACATTAAAAGATCTGTTCTGGTTTTTTATCAAGGCGCTGGTTTTAGTCGTCATTTTAATCAACTTCGTCTTTATTCCCTGTGTGGTCAACGGTTCCAGCATGAACCCGACGTACAGCGAAGGCGAATACGGCTATTCTTTCATCATCACCAAGAAACTGGGAATCAACCGTTTTGATACGGCAGTCATTCGGGCTTCTGCTTCCAATGAAAAGCTTCTGGTCAAGCGGGTGATCGGCATGCCCAATGACACGCTGGAATACAAGGACAACAAGCTTTATATCAATGGTGTCTATTATGAAGAACCTTTCCTTGGCGATGTGACAACGCCGGATATGAAGGTCGTCTTGGGAGAGAATGAGTACTATTGTCTGGGTGACAACCGCAACGTTTCCCGTGACTCACGTTTTTACGGTCCGTTTGACGGAGGCCAGATCGTATCGACCCATCTGATGATCATCTATCCGTTCAGCCGCTTCGGATTCAATAAATAGAAAAAATGAAATTAACCGTATTGACAGACAACAACACCTTTATTGATCAGTACTATTTAGGTGAGCCTGCCGTTTCCTATTACATTCAGGAGGATGGCCTGAATGTTCTTTTTGATACGGGATATTCCGATGTTTTTATAAGAAATGCCAAAAAGATGGGTATCGATCTTTCTTTGATTGATACTTTAGTGCTTTCTCACGGCCACAACGATCACAGCGGCGGTTTGAAATACCTGAAGGAGATCAATAATCATTTTGTTTTGCTTTGCCATCCGGAGACCTTTGAATATAAGGAAGATGAAAATGGTTTGTTTATCGGCTCACCCATCAGCTTTGAAGATGTGCAGAAGAATACTGTACTTTCCTTAAGCAAACAGCCGGTCGAGATCACCGAGAAACTCATTTATCTGGGGGAGATCGAAACGACATTCCCGTTTGAAAAACGATATGTCATCGGCAAAAAGATCTATCGCGGCGTAAAAAGCGCCGATTATATTCTCGATGATTCGGCTCTGGCATATAAAGGGAAAGAGGGTTTATTCATCATCACCGGCTGTTCCCATGCCGGTATCTGCAACATCATCGAATATGCCAAAAAGGTATGCGGTGTAAACAAGGTACATGGCGTGATCGGCGGTTTCCATCTCTTTGAGAAAGGGGAACGTCTGACTGAAACCATCGAATACCTGAAAAGTCAGAACATTTCCTTATTATATCCTTGCCATTGCGTGAGCCTGGAGGCAAAAATCGAAATGGGTAAGTCTTTGATGATTCATGAGTGCGGCGTCGGTCTGCAGCTCAATGCGGATTAAGTTAAAACTGTTCATTGGCAGCAGTTGTGAAAGTGAATACTATGGAAAACGAAAAAGGGTTTGAAAACAGCATCAACTGGTATCCCGGTCATATGGCAAAGGCCAGAAGGCAGATGGAGGAACAGCTTAAGCTTGTGGACATCATCATCGAACTGCGCGATGCCAGGATACCGGAGGCTTCTGCCAATCCGATCCTG
>ODAI012284654.1_pt1 | contig 11744 bp, 2 predicted proteins | sample 1539321 | NCBI WGS metagenome assembly ODAI01 (sample SAMN02144231, study PRJEB22623) | gut metagenome | biome: sheep rumen | host: Ovis aries | place: New Zealand
CAGCTACCTTACAGCTTTTGGCGATGCAGAGAACTCTGTAAGTGTTCCTTGTAGTGGTTTCAAATGCAGGGATTACTACAGGCTTGGTATGCAGTTTCAGTATAAGACTGGTAAGTGGAGTGAGCCTATTTGCATAGGTGACTACCAGCAGAAATGCTATCCTTGGTTTGATTCTAGCATAACGCCAAATAATCCCATTCTAAAGATGCCCAATTTTGAATTAAGCCTTAGTAGGAAAGTCTCTAATAGTATCTACAGAAAGGGCTATAGGAAAGTAAGGGCAGTTGTAGTATTTCCAAGCCCTCAGGACAGGGTAGTACTCTTTCAGGGGGTTGCATGCCCCACAGTCTATACAGACAAGCATAGAAAACAAAACAAAGACTTGTATGCCCAGTCATCTTGGTTCTTCAGACCTTATTATACTGGAGGTCTTGGGGGCCCTCTGTACAGCCCCGTATGTGCTGATACTCTGCACTATACAGCAAGAGACAATAGCTTTAACCCCAATGACATAAACCTTGTTGAGATTCAAGGCATCTATACCTATGATGGTCCTTCTGGAGGAAATGAACCGAAATATGATGACCAGTTTAAGATAGATAACTTATTCAATACCTTCCATTCTCCAGATATAGAGTTTGATGAGACCACCTGGCTTACGGATTTTACTGGAACAAAGGTTCAGGATGTGGGATATGTTGAGTTCTTAGAGACTTTTTCTGACATCGATATTCAGACAGAGACTCCTACTATCAGCAGTAATGGAAATGGCTTCTATCACCAGTCTTTTATAGCAGAAGGCTCAAAAGGTATTATCTCTGGTCTATTCTGGGATGACTATATTGTTGAAGATGAATCAACTAAGGGATTTAGACCCTATGCGAATGAAAAGAGTCCCTACAAATGGCTTGTGTATCCCTGGCATAGAACAGGCTCTCTGAATAATGACATTATGAGACCTGAGAACAGGGGAGTAAGGAGTGCCATGCTAAAGAAGAAGGTTATCTCTAACCTCCGCTATGCTAGAACTACCTATGCAACATCCACTAAACCCCTTGAGCATAATGGAGTTCCCCAGATATTTAAGGAGAATGAGGTGTCTATACTAAAGAGTTCGGATGGTATCTACCAAGGAAACATCGACACCCTCCTTTCTCCTACTGAGTCTACGGGATGGTATTTTGCTTTTGCTAAATTGGATAAAACTGACTATGGTGCTCCAGATATAAAAACCCCCTTCAATCAGGCAGTAAGATGGAGGACAGGTGCAATACCCAAGTTAGAGAACGGAGTGACAAAATATGTTCCTGGAATACAACACTACGAAAAGAACAGTGGTAATAATAAGTGGGAATGGAAAGATATAGATGACACTGGTGATGTAGGTGAGGAATTTGATGCTCTTGCCAAGACCAAGGAAAATGTAAGAATGAAGTATAAGTCAACTCCCCATGCTTTGATTTCCCTCTCCTCAGGAGAGGATATTCTTCAGAGCGACGACTATACATTAAGAGTATTTGAGATAGTAAGACCAGGTGATAGCCCGAGTAAGCCTGACTATAGAGCTACCATGTTTGGGGGTATTTCTGATGATGCCAAGAAGGCTAACACCTGGGTTCCCTGCGGAGAACCAGTATTGCTTCCAGACCCAGATAGTGAGACTCCTGCCTCAAGCAGGCTGAATGAGGTGTCTAATAATGAAACCAATGAGACTACTGATGGGCAGGAGACTACAGAACTTTCCAATGTAACAGAGATAGAGACTATATATCCTGATGATTTCACAACACCTGGGTATGTTGTTCCTGCTGACTATGACCATTTCATTGAGGATGACCCTGAAAGATATGAGGGTATTGGTGTCGCTACTGGAGGTACTTCCTATGAAGGTAGTCAGGGGGAGGGCACTGAGGAGCCCTCTGATGATGTTGTCTTCTATGCTGACTATGGTGATACCTATTTCCAGAGGTGGGACTGCCTGAAGACCTATCCCTTCAGCCAGGATGACATTAACCAGATTGTTGAGATAGGTTCCTTCATGCTGGAAACACATGTGAACATTGATGGCAGGTATGACAGGAACAGGGGTCAGATGGACAATACCAATATGAGCCCTATCAACTTCAACCTGCTGAATCCTGTGTACTCCCAGATAGACAACTTCTTCTCCTACAAGATTCTAGACAGTGACTTCTACAAGCTAGATAAGTTCCCCAACCAGATTACCTGGACAAAGGAGAAGCAGCCTGGTGCAGATGTAGACCTGTGGACAAATATCACACTGGCTTCTACTTATGACATGGATGGCTCTAAGGGTCAGATAGTGTCACTGAACACATGGAAGGATAACATCTATTGTTTCCAGAACAAGGGCATTAGCAATATCCTGTTCAACTCAAGGGTGCAGATACCCACCTCAGATGGTGTTCCCATAGAGATAAGTAATAACTACAAGGTGGATGGCTATAGGTATCTGAGTGATGGCATTGGCTGTAATAGCAGGCAGCTTATCAAGGAATCACCCTTTGGCATCTACTTCATAGACAGTGTGAGCAGTAACCTGCATCATATTGCTGATGGCATCAAGGATGTGGCCACTACCCATAATATGACTTCATGGTTCAGGGACAACGCTGACAATCTTGAGAGACTGGTATATGATGAGCTGCACAGAGACCTCTATGTAGTTGGTAATGATGATGCCCTTTGCTTCTCAGAGCTTCTTGACCAGTTTACTTCCTTCTATGACTATGGTAGTATGTCACTCATGGAGTCTTATAGTGGCAAGGTGTTCAGCCTGTATAACAGCACTCTCTACAGGATGTTCAGCGGGGAGTATAACTATCTCTTTGAGCAGCAAAGACCGTGGAGCCTTACCTTTATCTCCAATGGTCTTGGCAGCAATGCCTCTATCTATGACAAGACCTTTACCAATCTGGAGTTCAGGGCATGTGTTGACGGTGATGGTGAGTATGCCGAAAATACAGACAAGTTCACCCCAACAATGCCCCTGGACTTCATTGAGACCTGGGATGAGTATCAGCGAGGTATTGCCTATCTTGGCATCAGGAATGGTCATGCAGACATGGTACACCATAGTACAGACAACAATGCCAGCCTGAAGAGGAAATTCAGGATATGGAGGTGTGACATTCCAAGGAACAATGCTCCCACCAATGATGACAGGGACTCAGAGCTTGGCATCATGAGGAAAGCAAAGCACAATGACAGGATGAGGAATCCCTGGCTGTATGTCAGGCTTCAGAAGAATGCAGAGACAGGTGATGATAGCTACTTGAAGAGGACAGAGCTTCATAACCTGATGCTTACATATTTTGTGTAGAAAGTCTTATGCTTTAATTAAAGGGGGAGCCAGCAAGGTTTCCCCTTTTAGTTTTTCTATAAAAGACATAAAAAGATATATTAATAAAAGATTAATCATAAATTAAGATATAATTTATGTGTTTCTTGTGGTGACGTGAAAGCAGTAAATTTGCAAAAAAATATACTTAGGATGAAGAAGAATAAGTTATATACAGCAAACAGGTGGAACCAGCCTATGTTTATGCCTAACAGATTTGATTGGGGAGGGTTGGCAGCAGCAGATAAAAAGGCAAACCCTTGGAACTATGCTGATGACATTGATACTACTAAACAGTATATGAACTCTACCAATGCATTCGGTATTTCCAAGGCAGATAATCCATTCAGTAAGGGTAATATTGCTGGGGGAATAGGAGCTATGGCCAATACTGGTATTGGCAAGGGTATTGTGGGTGCTATAGGAGGAATAGGCAATAGGCTTGCCTACAATGGCATCAGTGGTGGACTTAGCTCTGATGCTGGTGCTGCTGTGGGCAATCTTACCAATACTGTAGGAGGTGCTGTGGCACAGGTAAACCCTCTTCTCGGTGCTGGCATACAAGTTGTAGGAGGGGCTATTGGAGAAGGTATCAATGCTTTGGTAGGCACTTCTGTAGACCAAGAGAAGAAAGCTGTCAATGATGCAGGCACAGCAGCCTTGAACAACTATGTCAGTAATGCCACTACTCTGGATGATATTAAAAGCACCCCCACAGTAGCCAATGTACAGGATGCCCATAGAGGTGGAGTATTCAAGAAAGGCTGGGCAAGAGAGCATAATGAGGCAGACAGGGAAGCCAGAGCCAATGCCTTAGCCTGGGCAGACAGGAGCAGGGAAGGAAATATCAACAACATCCTTGCAGACCAGCTTGATGACCAGCTGGCTAACTACTCTGCATTTGGGGGAACTCTTGATACAATGTTGAACAATGGTGATATGGGTGTAATAGAGTATGACTTCCTGAAGGACTATCTCACAGAGAAGAGACGTCAGAATGACATTAAAAGCAAGATGAGTGGAGTGCCTGCTTTTCTTGGAGGAGATGCTCCAAGCACATTTGCTTTAGGAGGAGTGATGCAGGCACATGGTGGAGACTACTCAACAGGGCTTACTCACGTTAATGCTGGGGGCTCCCACGAACTGAATCCTAATGAGGGAGTGCAGATGGGTGTAGATAGGGAAGGAACCCCTAACCTTGTTGAGGAGGGGGAAACCATATACAATGACTATGTTTTTAGTAATAGAATACTGGCTGATGAAGCCACTAAGCAGATGTTTAGACTGCCTAAGAAAAAGGATATTACCTTTGCAGACATTTCCAAGAGACTGGAGAAAGAAATTGCAGAGAGGCCTTCAGACCCCATCAGTAAGGCTGGATTTGAGAAGCAAATGCAGATGCTGGAGGAACAACAGGAAAGGCAAAAGCAGGAGATGGAGGCTGAAAGAGCCAGAGCAGCATTTGAGGCACTGAGTCCTGAGGAGCAGACAGCCCTGATGCAGCAGAGAGCAGAACAGGAGGCTATGGCTCAACAGCAGGCTATGGCAGAGCAGCAGGCAGCTATGCAACAGCCTTCCCAAGAGGAGATGCTCTTGGCACAACAGCAGCAACAGATGGCTGATGGTAGTGAGGCTGCTATAGGTCAGGAACCTGAAATGAATTGCCTTGGTGGTAAGATTAATAGGTTTGACGAGGGAGGCAGAGCATATACTAAGATGCTAAATAGTCTTGGTTTCCATACTCAAAAAGAGTTTGATGACTGGGCTAAAGAGAATAACATTGACTTATCTAAAATATGGAGTTCTGATGACAGGACTCTAAGTAATGATATTCTCAGTAACCTTTGGAAGGATGAGAATTTCAAGAAAGCCTTGAAAGCAAAGAATCCAGCATTGGCTCATGCATTCTCTGAGAAAGGCTATGATTGGGGAGCATACCAGCCTACAGGCAATGGTAAGGCTACTATCCAGAGTATCAGTAAAGGTAACTGGAAGACTACCAATGGCAAAGGTTGGAGAGGTTCTGATGACTTGGCATTCAAGCAGGCTACTGAAGGTCTGAGTGATGCAGAGATTGATGCCTTGACTACTGAACAGTTGGCAGAAAGGATGAGAAAGACTTCTGCCTATCAGAATACTAACAAGTGGCTTCAGAACTCTGATAATGCCTTGCAGTATCTCAACACTCTATTGAATGACCCTGATACCCCAGAGGTAGCAAGAGAATATGCAAGAAAATTTGTGAAGGATGGTAAGTGGAAAGATGGCTTCAACTATGACTATACTACAGTGTTTGGTAGCAATGGTAAGGGAGTCAGGGAGACTAATCCTGGTACTTACTGGCATACAGTATTAGAGGCTAATAGAGGCAATCAGATGAAGAACCTGGTTCAGGATGCCAATGGTAACTGGGAAGAGATAATCGGTGATATTCCTGCCGACTGGACACTTAGTAATACCTATTCCTGGGCAACTCCAGAGAGTGATGTTGCCTATAACTACTACACAAGGCCAGATGCAGCTGTTCTAACAAGGGCTGGTGAGGCCGACAAATCACCTGTTGGAGACAGTGATGGCTCAAGGAAATCAGCTGGAGATACAGCTGACACTGCTGATAGTAATGGTGTAAAGCCAAGGCATAAATATAGTGGGTGGAGATATGCAGGACTGTTTGGCCCCATTGCAGGTCTTGGTATGCAAGCATTAGGCATTGGAAAGCCAGACTATAGCGGACTGTACGATGCCTTGACTACATCCCAAGGTCCTGTTGCACTTTCTGATTATATTCCTATTCACAACCAGCTAAGATATAGGCCAATGGATATATGGGCAGAACAGAACAGAATGGATGCCAACTCAAGAGCCACAGACAAGAATATTATGAATATTTCTGGAGGTAACAGGGGGACTGCAATGGCAGGAATCATTGCCAATGACTATAATGGTCAGATAGCAGATGGAGAGCTGTTTAGGAAAGCACTTGAATATAATGATGCCCAGAGGGAGCGTGTGGAGAGTTTCAACAGGGACACCAACAAATTCAATGCTGATGCCTATAATACAACCAGTAGATTTAATGCCGATGCCCTCAATAGGCAAAAGCAATATAACAGCCAGATTCAACTGGATATTGCAAGGCAGAAGATGGCAGCAGACAATGATTGGTATGGTAGTATCTATGGCAATGTGGCAGGATTATTTAGGGGCCTTGGAGATCTTGGTAGAGAGAATGAGCAGTTTAACTGGCTGTCAGACCTTGCAGCAGATGGTGCCTTCGGCAACCTTGGAACCAGCAATACTGGCAGGAGATGGATAAAGGCCAAAGGAGGCAAGATTAAGAAGAGAGGTTTAACTTTTTAATATGGAGGAGTAGAAAATATGCCAAGAAATAATTACTCATTTGTTGTGGATTCTTCCTTTCAGCCTTTCTCGATGCAGGAGATGCTTGCACCTCTTGCCCTGTATAAGGAAGAGTATGAGAAGAGGGAGGAAGCATATACAGACCTTACTGACAAGGCAGATAAGTTCAAGTATCTTTCAGAAACTCTTCCTGAAGGTAGTCAAGCTAGAAAAATTTATGAAGGTTATGCCAATGAGTTAAATAAACAAGCCAATGACTTAGCACAGAATGGCCTTAACATGGGTAATAGAAGGGCCCTGACAAACTTAAAAAGAAGGTATCAGGGAGAGATAGGCAAGCTGGTAAGTGCTGATGAAGCCCTACAGGAGGAGAGAAAACTGAGGAGAACTATGAATGCCAAGGATTCCTCGATGCTTTATGCCCTTGATAACCTTAGTATTGACAGTTTTTTGGATGGCAATACCCCTAACCTTTATAATATCAGTGGTACAGAACTATACACCAGAGGAGCTGCTGCTGGTAAGGCTGCATCATCGAGAGTGTATAATGCTGGTGATGAGGGTTCAACATTGAATGGCTACTACAGAAAATGGGTAGAGAGGAATGGCTATTCAAAGGAAAGTATGGATGCCTTTAGGGCTAATGCTGCTGCCATCCCTGAACTTCAACAGGCTGCTGATGACATTCTTCTGGAGAGGGGTGTATATGATAACTTGGAGGAAAACCCCCAAGCACTTCAGCGTGCTAGACAGAGTGTGCTTAATGGTATTATTGATGGTGCAGTATATGCAGAGAGTGTCAAACCAGTGAGGGATGAAGGCAGGATGAGTGCAGCACAAGCAGCCAGCAATGCTCTTGGATGGGCTAACCACAACCTGAGTGTGGCAGCACATGGTATGGTAAAAGATAAGAATGGCAGGGATGTCAGCAATGATGAATGGATGTACACCCATGATGATAATGGCAGAAGGAATGGTTTCTCACCTGAGTATGAGGAAGCAGTAAAGAAAGGTTTAGTGCCTGGTAAAAATATCAAGATGGGGTCTGATGGCAGGCCTACTACCACAACTACCCAGACTGGTAGACAAGGTACAAGGAAGCCCAAAGCTAATATGTACTTTACTCAAAATGGTACACAAACTTTTACTAATAAAGATGGTAGACGTTTAGGCACACAAATAACTTATGCTGAAGCCATTACCAAGTTTCCAGAAATAGGTATGTATGTAGGAAATGATACTGACCTCTATGACTATTGGGACAGTGGTGTAGGTGTTTATATCACAGGAAATGGCCCTGAAAGAAATCAGGCTACCCAGCAGTCAGAAGAGGCAACTATAACAACAGGTGACAATGACCAATTATAAGATGTAATTATGGCAAGAGGATTACAATTTGACCCATACGGCAATTTAGGGTTTCCAACATCCAATAACAACCAGAGTGTTCCAACTGTAGTAGATGACTATAACCAGGGTTTGCCTGTAAACCAGTGGGGAGGTTTAGACTGGAGTCAATTTAAGGTTACTCCTGACTCCCCCCTGATGAAAACATGGAATGCTGCACAGGAATGGCAGAGTCTTTCTGATGAGGAGAAGGAAAGAAGAAACAAACTGGCAGATCCCATGTACAATATCAATAAATGGAATGGAGGTCTGGCAGGTCTTGAAGATTCAGAAAGATTGTTGTGGGAACAGCAGAACTATGATAAGATAAATGGTAAGACTGAAGAATGGAAAGACAGGCTGTGGAAGAATCAGCAATTTGCCAATACTTTTGGCAGGGATATATTCTTCAGTATGGATGCAGATGACAGGGATAAACTCTATATGGACTACCTGACCAGTGATGCTATAGAGAAGAAGTTTGGTAATAATAGAAATATAGAGCAACTAAGAAGTCTGACCCCACAAGGCAAAATAGAACTGCTGAACTCTGACTATCAGTCTGACTGGCAACTGAAGAATGCTGACAGGGCTGATGAAAATAAAGGTTGGCTAGACTATAGTCTTAGTGAAAGGTGGAATGCTGTTAGTAATGATGTGGGTAGTTACGGTATGGCAGGACTTGGTACTGGCAGTTTGATAGGTGCTGCCTTTGAGGGCGTTGGAAGTATTCCTGGTGCTGTTATTGGTGGACTGATAGGTATGGGTACTGGTTTGGTCAGTGGTGTTGTTAATCCTGAAGATGCACAAGCATTTAATCAGGCAGAGCGCAGGTCTGACAATGAGGAGATACTCAACAAGATTACTGTAGCTGATAATGAAAGGAAGAAGCAAGAGAGTCAGGAAGATATAGCCCAGACATTTGGCAACTACCTGCAAGCCTATCAGAAAGGCCAGATAACTGATGCGGAAGTTAACCAGATGTTTGACCAGATAGCCCTGAGTGGCAAGAGAACCAATGTCAATGAATTGGGACAAGTAGAAGAGAATGACTATACAGGCTCCAACTACTATACTATCTTCAAGGATGATGATGAGTTTGAACACTTCAATACCTTGGACAAACTGAAGTATATAGCCCAAACACAAGTATTAAGTAAGAAATATGGTCAGGGTTCAGCCCTTTCTGTGTTAGACCAAGACATGCAGAACTATGTGTCAGACAATCAGACTGGCTGGCAATGGGCTGGTAACTCTCTGAAGAATGTGTGGGTAGGTGGTGTTGCCAACCTTGGCATGTCAGCAGCAGGTATTGGAGCTTTAGGAGCCAGATTGTTCTATGGTAATGAAGGACTGAACAACTACTTGCAAGGCAAGGATGCAAGTGGTGATGGTACAGACAACTGGCTGAATCCACAATACTTAGAGAAGGTTGACCAGTATAACACCTTTGACAAGGATGTCATTGATAAGGCAGAACAGAATGGTGGAGTTAGTCCTTATAACAATGTGGTCACTCCAGGTACAGAAGGAGACTTCTGGACATGGAACACTATGAATGAAGCCTTGAGAATGAATAAGCTTACATGGAGCCAGTTAATACAGAACTATGGCTTGGGTAAACTAGTGAAGGGTGCTACCCGCTTGGCAGGAGGTATAGAAATGGCACCTGGAGTATTGGCACAGGAAAGTACCGCTGCCTCTAAGTTTATCAACAAGGCAGGAAGTATAGGAGTGTTGGGCAGTAGTTCATTGGGTATTGATGCTGCCTATGGTATGCAGACCTATGATGAAGTGCTGAGACAGAACAACCAGAGACTTGACCAACTGATAGACACAGACACAGAGGCTATTGTCAAGGAGAGGCTCCAGACCCCTGAGGCACAAAAGGAGTTCAGAACCTTTGTAGACGCAGAGAATGCTAGAAGAAAGGCAAGGGCTGGTGAAAGCAATCCATACTTAGCAGTTGATGAAGAGCAGGCATGGCAAGACTACATAGCCCATGTTACCAAGCAGGTAAGACAGGAGCAAGAAGCCAAGCATCAGGAAGATAGGCAACAGGCAGAACTAGATGCTGCTAATGCCTATGCTATTGATGCTACAATAGAGGGTCTGAGGATGACCAGTACCAATGCTGCTTTTAAGAGTTATCTGTTTGACAAAGGAACACTCAATGCCCTAAAGAAAAATAATCCCTATGTAGATGTCACTACTAAGAATGGTCAATATGCTTTGGCTAAACATGCCACAAGAGACAAGGCCTTGAAAGTATTAGGGACTAATGTATGGGGTGGTTTCCATAGTAACTACTTTGATGATGTCACAGTAGGCTTTGCTGAAGGTTTTGGTATTCAGGATTATAATAACTACCTGCTTCAGAAGTATAACCCAGCTACCTATGGTGCTGTGCTAGATGACTATGTAAATCCCTTTGTAGCTGCAATGGCTGGAGCAGACAATGCTATGACAGAAAAAAGAAGTTTTCTTGATGGTGGTATTGGTGCTATAGGAAGTATATTTTCCTTTATGCCTAATGTAGGAGGAATGCTCAGTCACAGGGAAATGATGAAGCAGGCTGCTGAAACTGCTGAGAAAAGAGGTGACAAGGGGTTAGGACTGAGCAATTGGGAGATTGCCAGTCACTTTATTAACAATCCTATAGTACAGGCAGTAGCAGATGCCAAGTCAGCTACAAGGATGACAGAAGCAGAAATAAAGCGTGTCAATGATATACTAAAGGAGAATGGTTATTCGTTAGATAATATGTCAGAGACATTAGGAGCACTCAATATGAAAGCCATAGCCAGAGAGGGAACCTCTGTGATGGAAGCAGAAGATGCTAAGGACAGGGAAGCCTTTACCTTAGTGCAGAACCTGTTGTCACTAAAGAACAGTGGTGTGGTACAGAATGCTCAGGCAGAACCCAATAAGGCAACATGGAGCAGGAAGAAGAAAGCAGGTTATGCCATTCATCAAGGGCTGAACGCTCTGCTTGGAATGCCTGTGTTTGAAGAGGCTACTAGTAGTTATCAGACTGCCATGCAGCAACTACAGGATGCCTCTATGCTTGACCAAGAAGCAGAGAGTGAAGAGCAAGCTCAGAGGCAACAAAAGATGGTAAGCACCTTCTTAGGACTGGATGCCAATAAGAATGCCATACAGAATATGGATGCAGAAGAGGCTAATACCTTTGCAAGAGAGAGACTGAAGAAGAATGCTGACAACCTGTTGGACATGATGGACAGGACAGAGAAGATACAGCAGAACTTTGAGAAGTCACTCACTGCCAAAATGCATCCCCATGTGGCCCAGCAGTTGATGTACCAGTATGCTTTAGATGGCAGGTGGAAGCAAAGGCTGTCTGAGTTGGAGCAGCAAATTACTGGTATAGAGGAAGCTACTCCGTATGAAAGTCCAAGGGAAACTATTACCAAGTATGGCAGTATGCAAGGATATGAAAGGGCTAAAAAAGCTCAAGAGAAAAGAGTCAATGAAGCACAGGAAGCCTACGATAAGGCACAAGCAGAAGCCAAAAAGGAGAATGACCCTACTAAGAGTATAGCAGAAAATGCTCGTCAGAAAGCCATGAGGCTCTTTGCAGAAAAGACAGCTAAGAAAAATCTTCAAAAGGAACAGG
>ODAI013057143.1_pt1 | contig 11744 bp, 7 predicted proteins | sample 1539321 | NCBI WGS metagenome assembly ODAI01 (sample SAMN02144231, study PRJEB22623) | gut metagenome | biome: sheep rumen | host: Ovis aries | place: New Zealand
CGACAAGTCCGTCATCCCTGAGGACGCTGTCGGCAGCATGGACAAGATCATCGAGGCCTGCGAGGCCGCCCAGAAGTACCTGGCCTTCAAGGCTGACGATGGCTGGTATCTGTCCGCGTATTTCTTCGGCGCCGGCTGTGTCTCCGAGTGGGCCGCCACCAAGGACGGCTACTGGGATGTCAATGACACCTTCAATTCCGATGCTGGCGTGATCGCCATGAAGGGCCTGAACAAGCTGCAGGCTTCTCCCTACTTCGTCGCCAAGACCGGCGCTGCCGAGTTTGACTCCGGCGCTGCCGTTGTCTTCACCGGCCTGTGGGATTATGGCGCTGCCAAGAACATCCTTGGCGACAACCTGGGCGCTGCCCCCGCCCCCGCTTTTACCGTTGATGGTGTCGATTACACCCTCAAGCCCTTCATGGGCTACAAGTTCATCGGCGTCAAGACCCAGGTCGACGCTGTCAAGAACGCCGCTCTGCACAAACTGGCTCAGTACCTGACCAGCGCTGACGCTCAGCTCAAGCGCTACGAGGCCCTTGGCTGGGCTCCCGTGAACGTGGAAGCCGCCGCTTCTGAGGCCGTTCAGAACGATCCCATCCTCGCCGCCGATATGCTCCAGCAGAAGAACTGCACGCCTCAGGGCCAGTTCAACGACATGTGGTGGAGCCTGGCCGCCGCGCTTGGCGCCGCTGCGAAGGAGACCGATGATGAGGCTGCTCTGAAGGCAGCTCTCCAGACCTACGCCGATGGCGTTGACAAGCTGCGTAATCCTCCTCCCGAGGGCCTGATCTTTGTCGGTGCCTGGAACGGCTGGAACAACGGCGATGAGTCCGGCGAGTATCAGCTGACCGGCGACGGCGACGTCAAGACGCTGACGATCGAAGTTCCCGAAAGCGATTACATGGGCGGCCGTATCGTCAACATCGGCACCTGGGAGAATGACAAGGGCGCTGCTCAGGTCACCACCGGCGCCGATCTGATCCAGGCTCCCGATCCTGCTTCCAACCCTGACAACAATATCATCTTCCTCGCTGCCGGCACCTACACCATCACCCTGAACACCGCTACCGGCGAGATCACGATCGTTGCGGGCTGATTCGAAAGCCGCATCCATCCAAAGTTAGAGTGGCCTTCACTTTGACTGAACCTGTATGACAGATTTGGGTGGAGCCATTGCTATGGCTCCACCCAAGTTTTATAAAAGGGGTTATGCTATGAAAAGATACAGCGATATGGAATTTCTCCGCCTGTCAAAGGGACAGAAATTCCTGTACAAGCTTACCAGCTTTTTCGCGGCGATCCCCCGTGCCATCGGCCGGCTTTTCCTCGGGATATGGTACTGGCTGAAAAATGCGGGCATTGCCATCGGCAGGGAGTTTGCCGAAATTGTGACCACCTTTACCAGGGGCGACTGGAAAACCAGGATCTCCTATGTTGTGATGGGCTTTGGCAGCATTGCCCGGGGCCAGGTGCTGCGCGGGATCCTGTTCCTGCTGTTTGAGGCCGTTTTCATTTTCTATATGGTCGCCGCCGGCGGCCATTGGATGAGCATGCTGCCTTCCCTTGGTACGGTCGGCCCCCACGAGGAGTACAGCGTTGTGCTCGATTCCTATACCACTGTGTACGGCGACAACTCCTTCAAGATCCTGCTCTATGGCGTTCTGACCATCTTCTTCATCGTGGCCTTTGTTTACACCTGGCGTCTGAACGTCAAGCAGAACAAGATCGCCCAGGAGCATGAGCGCCAGGGCAAGCGTCTGAGATCCGGAGCGGACGACCTGCGCAGCCTGGTGGACGAACAGTTTTACAAGACCCTGCTGGCTCTGCCGCTTACCGGCATCCTGGTCTTTACTGTCATGCCGATCATTTTCATGATCTTGGTGGCCTTCACAAACTACGACGGCGCGCATGACGGCTTCAACAACGCGCTGTTCGGTTGGGTTGGCTGGAAGAACTTCGGCACCATGCTCTCCTGGAATGGCGCAGGCGGCAACGTCTATTCCGCCACCTTCGGCGAGGTGCTGACCTGGACGCTGATCTGGGCCTTCTTCGCCACCTTCACCAACTACTTCCTGGGCGTGTTCGTGGCCATGATGATCAACAAAAAGGGGATCCGCCTCAAGAAAATGTGGCGTACCATTCTGGTGCTCACCATCGCCATTCCCCAGTTCATCTCCCTGCTGTATGTGTCCAAAATGTTTGACAAGAACGGCATCGTCAACGGCCTGCTGATGAACCTGGGCTGGATCGACCAGGCTATCGACTTCTGGGGCTCCACCGCCCACAACGGTCTGCTGCCGCGCATCATGGTCATCGTTATCAACATCTGGATCGGTATCCCCTACCTGATGCTGATCGCCACCGGCATCCTGATGAACATCCCCGCGGACCTCTACGAGTCCGCCCGCATCGACGGTGCCAACCCCTGGCAGCAGTTTACCAAGATCACCCTGCCCTACATGCTCTTCATTACCGGCCCCTATCTGCTCACCAGCTTCACCAGCAACATGAACAACTTCAACGTCATTTACCTGCTCACCGGCGGCGCGCCGATCAACGCGTCCGCGTCTTCCGCCGCGGGCAGTGTGGGCTATACGGACCTGCTGATCACCTGGCTGTTCAAGATCACCACCGGCGCCGGCGCGCAGTACTATATGGCCTCTGTCATCGGCATCCTGGTCTTTGCGGTGGTAGCGGTGATCTCGCTGGTCGTTTACAACGTTCTGCCCTCCATTAAGAATGAGGAGGATTTCCAGTGATGAATGAAAGAATAGAAAGGCGCGGCATGGGCCTGAAGGCCAGCCGCACGATCTCAAACACGATCATCTACATCATCCTCGTCATTATGAGCATCGTATGGCTCATCCCCTTTGTCTGCATCGTGCTCCAATCCTTCCGCATCGAATCCACCTGGCAGGTGGGCTACGTTATACCCAAGCAGTGGGGCTGGAACAACTACATCGCCCTGTGGAACAGTGACTTCAAGAAATGGTATCTCAACACCTTTATTATCGCTCTTGTGGTTGCCGTGATGCAGACGATCATCGTCCTGTGCATGAGCTATACCCTCTCCCGCTTCCGCTTCAAGATGCGTAACGGCCTCATGCGCTTCATGCTGATCCTTGGCATGTTCCCCGGCATGCTGACCATGATCATCCTCTACCGCGTGCTGAAGGACCTGGGCATGACCCAGGCCAACGCCGTGCCCGGCCTGATCCTGGTGTATATAGCCTCCTCCGGCATGGGCTACTATGTGTCCAAGGGCTTCTTTGACACCATCCCCAAGACCCTGGACGAGGCGGCCCGCGTCGACGGCGCGACGCGAGCGCAGGTGCTCACCAAGATCATCCTGCCTCTGGCCAAGCCCATCGTGATCTACACGATCCTGACGGCATTCATGGGACCCTGGGGCGATTTCGTGTTCGCCAGATACGTCTCATTCGGCACCGCGGCCGGCATGAACGTAGCTGTCGGTATGTGGAACTGGCTGACGCCGGATATGATCACCCAGCGCTATACCATGTTCTGCGCCGGCGGCGTGATCGTCGCGCTTCCCGTGGCGATCCTGTTCATGTGCCTGCAGAAATACTATGTAGAGGGCGTCACCGGCGGCGCCGTCAAGGGCTGATGCCCACGATGTTGAAAAGGAGAGATCAGTATGGCAAGCGTAAAACTGACCAATGTAAAGAAAATATACGACAGCAATGACGGCACCCATCGCAAAGATCACGTCATTGCGGTCCACGACTTCAACCTGGAGATCAAGGACAAGGAATTCGTGGTCTTCGTCGGCCCCTCCGGCTGCGGCAAGTCCACCACGCTCCGCATGATCGCGGGCCTGGAGGATATCAGCGGCGGCACTGTGGAGATCGACGGCGTGGTGGTCAACGACCTGCAGCCCAAGGACCGCAACATCGCCATGGTCTTCCAGAACTACGCCCTGTATCCCCACATGACGGTGTATGACAACATTGCCTTCTCTCTGCGCCTGCAGAAGATGCCCGAGGACCAAATCTATGAAAAGGTCACCAACGCCGCGGACATCCTGGGCATCACCGAGTATCTGATGCGCAAGCCCCGGGCCCTCTCCGGCGGCCAGCGGCAGCGCGTGGCCATCGGCCGCGCCATGGTGCGGGATTCCAAGGTCTTCCTGATGGACGAGCCCCTGTCCAACCTGGACGCCAAGCTGCGCAACCAGATGCGCGCGGAGATCATCCTGCTGCGTCAGAAGCTGGACACCACCTTCATCTACGTCACCCATGACCAGACCGAGGCCATGACCCTGGCGGACCGGATCGTCATCATGAAGGACGGCTTCATCCAGCAGGTGGGCACCCCCGAGCAGTGCTTCGACATGCCCACAAACCTCTTTGTGGCAGAGTTCATCGGCGCTCCGAAGATGAACATCATGAAGACCCAGCTCCTGCGGGAAAACGGCAGATACTTCGTCACCCCCTTCGGCTCCAAGATCGAGGTCACCGGCGAGAAGGGCCAGATGCTCCAAGAAAAGAACGTCCCCGCCGGGGAGATCCTGCTGGGCGTGCGGCCGGAGCACATGGTCCTGGCCGACGACAAGGATGCCGCCGCCATCCCCACGACCCTGGAGGTCAACGAGATGATGGGCAGCGAGCTGCACCTGCACGTCTTCACCGAGGACGGCACCCGCCTCATCGTGCGCGTGCCCACCATCGGCCTGAAGAGCGGCGAGCGGGAGAGTCTCGTCAGAGGCAAGAAGATCAATGTCACCTTCGAGGGGAAGGTCATGCACTTCTTCGATCCCGAGACCGAGGAGAACCTGCTGCTGTAATAAGACTACACGCAAAAAAGCCGTCCGAAAGGGCGGCTTTTTTGTGCGAAAAGGAAGGAATGAAGTCGGCTGCGGCGAGAGGGACTTCCCCCAGCGGGGACTTTTGCCGACCGAAAAAACTGCCAGTGGCAGATTTTGCAGGCAAAAGAGGCGCGAAGCGACAAGTGGCAGACGCCGTCCCCCGCAAGGCGACGGGTGCCCAGCAGCGCCGGAAAGGCGAAGCTCTGCCGCACAGTTCTTCCCCAGCGGGGGGAAGCACACAAGAGAACCCCTTTTTTCTTCCGATTGACGCAGTCCCTCTTACTCGCTATAATGGCAGCAAAGATCAGAAAGGGAGGTTTTCCCATGAAAGCCATCGAACTGAAAGACATCCTGAACTATCGCTTTCTCTCCAATATCCGCTATGCGCCGGGCGGGGAGCGGGCGGCCTTCGTAGTGGCCAACGCCAATGAGGAGGACAACAGCTACGAACAGCGGCTCTGGCTCTATGAGAAGGGCCAGGTACGGCAGCTCACGGATCTGGGCAAGGAGGGGCGCTTTACCTGGCTGGATGAAAACCGGCTGCTGTTTCCGGCGGTCCGCTCCGCCAAAGAGAAAAAGCGCGCCGAGGGGCACGAGGAATTCACGTCTTACTACGTCCTGGATCTGCGGGGCGGCGAGGCGCTGCCCTTTATGACCCTGTCCTTTGCCGCGGGGGACCTGCGGGTGCTGGAGGAAAATCATTTTGTCGTCTCCGGCACGGTGGACAAGCTCCATCCCGAGCTCTTTGCCGCCGAGGAGGAGGAAAAGGACAAGGTGCGCAAGCAGCGGGAGGAGGACAAGGACTACGAGGTCTTTGACGAGCTGCCCTGGTACTTTAACGGCGCCGGCGTCACCAACGGCCAGCGGGAGCGGCTCTTCCTGGTGCAGCGGGAGCCCATGACCGTGACGCCCCTCACCGCCCTGCCCGAGGAGCTGCTGGGCTTCACGCTGCTGGGGGAGGAGATCTTCTTCGCGGTGAATCCCCGGGGACAGAAGCTGCCCCTGAAAGGCTTTACCCTCCGGGCCCGGAACTGGAAAACCGGGGCGGAGCGGGAACTGCTGCGAAACGAGGAACTGGCTTTTGCCGGCATGGAGGCCGTGGGAGAGCAGCTCTGGCTCTTTGCCACCGAGGGAAGGCGCTTCGGCCTCAACGAGAACAGCTGGGTCTACAGCCTGGATCCCGCCGAGGGGAAACTGAAGCTGCTGCGGGCAGAGGAATACAGCCTTTATAACTCCGTGGGCAGCGACTGCCGTCTGGGCGGCGGGAGACAGCACGTGCCCCAGGGGGAGAGCCTCTATCATCTTACCACCCGGGAAGGAGACTGCCTGCTTTATCGCATGGCTCCCGACGGCAGCGACCATCCTCTCATCGAGAAGACCGGCTGCATCGACGCCTTTGATGTAAACGGCGACGAGGCCCTGCTCATCGCTCTCTACGATATGCGTCTCCAGGAGCTCTACCGAGCGGACCTGAAGACCGGGGAGATCAGCCCTGTCTCCCACTTCAATGACGAAAATCTGGAGGGGCGCTATGTGGCAAAGCCCCAGCCCCTTACCATCTGCTCCAAGGGCACCGAGATCGGCGGCTGGGTGCTGCTGCCCAGGGATTATGACCCGGAGAAGCGCTACCCCGCCGTCTTCGACATCCATGGCGGCCCCAAGACCGTCTACGGCCCGGTGTTCTATCACGAGATGCAGCTCTGGGCGAGCATGGGCTACTTCGTGTTCTTCTGCAACCCCACCGGCAGCGACGGCCGGGACAATGCCTTTGCGGACATCCGGGGCAAGTACGGCACTGTGGACTATGAAAACCTGATGGACTTCTGCGACGCGGTGCTGGAGACCTGGCCCCAGATCGACCGGAAGAGAGTCTGCGAGACCGGCGGCAGCTACGGCGGCTTTATGACCAACTGGATCATCGGCCACACGGACCGCTTCTGCTGCGCGGCCAGCCAGCGCTCCATCTCCAACTGGCTCAGCTTCTGGGGCACCAGCGATATCGGCTTCTACTTCGCCCCGGACCAGAACGCCGGGGACCTGTACGAGAGCCCGGAGAAGCTCTGGGCCCGCTCGCCCCTGGCCTATGCCAAAAACGCGAAGACCCCCACCCTTTTCATCCACTCCGACGAGGACTACCGCTGCCCCCTGGAGCAGGGCTTGCAGATGGCTGCCAGTCTCATGGAGCGGGGCGTGGAGACCAGGCTCTGCCTCTTCCATGGGGAGAACCACGAGCTGAGCCGCTCCGGCAAGCCCAAGCACCGGCTGCGCCGCCTGCAGGAGATCACCGACTGGTTCGAAAAGCACGCAGGATAAACAGTTTTGAGATCAAAGATTTGAGATAGAAATGGAAACAGAGCGAAAGTGCAAATCCTGCGCTTTCGCTCTGTTTTGCTGCGGGCCACGCCCCACGTAGGGAGCGATCCCCAGATCGCTCCGGACGTCACGCTCCGGACTACGGCGGCGGGATGAGGGCATCCCGCCCTACGCGCGGGAGGAATCCGAGCCTCACGCCGCAGGGACTTCCGCGCTGTTTTTGGCGCGGAACCGCAGGAGTCCTCGCTGCGCTCGGGGACCTCATCAGTCAGCTGCGCTGACAGCTTCCCCTTGCGAGGGGAAGCCGGAGCTGCGCTCGGGGACCTCATCCACCGCATACCCGCAGGGCACGCAGAGCGGTCCCCCTTCCCCCTGCGGGGGGAAGGCAAAGCTGCACACAGGGATGAGCATTGCTCGCCCGCTCCGTGTCTCGCTGCCTCAATTCCGAACTCCGCATTCCGCATTGACCTCACGCCCCCACCCGGATGCGAAACTGTTTTCCGCTCTCGGCGCTGACGGAGATTTCCACAGCCCTTCCGTCCTCGTCCCGGGCAGAAAAGACGTAGCAGGGGATGGGCTTGCCGCCGGGGCTGCGGAGGATCATCCGCGCACAGGAGGCCTCCGACAGGGAGGCGGGCAGGGCCTCCCGGGCCTCCTCTTCCTCAACATTCCATGTGACCTGGATGGGCTCCGGGTCATATTCCGTCGCATCAAAGCTGTAGAGGGAGCCGTCGTCCAGGGCGATGGAGAGCCGTAGCGGATCCTCCGGGCAGAGGGCCCCGTCCTGCTCCCGCACATAGGAGAAGAGAGCAAGACAGGCGCTCTGGGACTGCTCCAGCAAATGCAGATCCTCATAGCCACGAGCCTTGAGGAAGCGCTCTGCCTTCTTCTGCGCCTCCTCCATGGAAAGCACGGCCTCCGGCACCAGACGGCTGCGGATGCAGCTCTCCACACCGCCCCTGCCCACGGAGATCCAGAGATCCTCCGCCCGGTAGCAGCGGCGGCCTTCTCCGTCCTCCGCCTGGTAATCCAGGCTCAGCTCCTCCTCTTGAAGCCCTGCAAAGGCTGCAGCGGCGGCGAGCATCTCTTCCTCGGTGAGAAGTCCCCCGCCCTTTTTCTCCTCTGCCGCGCCATAGGCGCCGTCGTAGCGCAGCTCCACCGGGGTGAAGCCGCCCTCATAGCGCTTGAGCTCTCCGCTGAGCAGGGGACCGGTCTCTTCTCCCACGTTGCGCAGCCGCTTTTCCCGGCTGTCCATCTGAAGCTCCCGGTCCTCCAGATTCTGCCGCAGCTCCAGAAGTGTCCCGGAGAAGTCGCCGGCAGCGTCGGAGAGCTGTCGCAGCTCCCGTTTTTGCCGCTCGGTAAAGGCCTGGCCCTGGCCGCAGAGACTGTGACTGTAGTCCCCGGCGGTGTTGAGAAAGGAGGATAGCTGCTCCAGCTCCCAGGTGGAAAAGGGCAGGGTGGAAAGGGCGCTTTCCGCCGCGGCAGCGCTGGCGTAGGCCTCGCAGCAGATGCGGTCGCACATATCGCTGTCGGTGGCATAGGGACTCTGAGCCAGCACGGCGGAAAGGGTCTGGACCGCGCGCACTGTCTCCTCATAGGCGAGGGACGCGCTCTCCTCCGCCGTGCGGCGATACCAGCCCAGGCCCCATTGTCCTGCCCAGGCGTAGAGCGCCAGGGCGATCACCAGCACGGAGACATAGGAGGCCAGCAGGATCTTCAGCTTGCGTTTCATAAAAAACCACCTCTTTTGGGATAGCTTTCCCCAAAGAGGCGGTTTTATCAAGGAAATATTCAGATCCGGCGAGAGGATCGGTGAAAGGATCCGCTGCGCGGGGACCTCATCCGGCGCTGCGCGCCACCTTCCCCCTGCGGGGGGAAGGCTTCCTTTCGCTTAGCTTTCCCCAAAGAGGCGGTTTTATCAATGAAGGAGGAATTCTATCATTCGGAGTTCTGAAAAACTGCTGGGAATAGAGAAGTGAAGCGAAACGCCCTTGGCTCTCCCCGACACGGGGAGAGCCAAGGGCGCTTGCTTTTGTGGATACAATTCTATTATTCCGAATTCCGAACTCCGAATTCCGAATTGTTACTGCAGTTTTTCCAGTCCGATGCGCAGGCGGCGGAGAGTCTCCTCCTTGCCGAGGATCCGGCAGATCTCAACAGCGCCGCCGGGAGTGACGGCCTTGCCGGCAGCGGCAATGCGCACCGGCCACATGATCTTGGCGTTCTTCACGCCCTGCTCCTCGGCAAGCTTCACCATGGTGTCCAGGATGTGCTCGTCATCCCAGCTCTCCAGAGCCTCGAAGAGGGGGATCACGGTCTCCAGCACGGTCTTGGAGGAGGCCTCGTCGGACTTGGACTTCTTGTGGACAAAGAGCTCCGTGCCGTATTCGGGCAGCGCGTCGAAGAAGTCCAGCTTCTCGGGGATCTCGGTGAGAACCTCGGTGCGCTGCTGCAGCAGGGCGGCGATGGCGGCGGCGTCGATGGCCGGGTTCTTCACGGCCTTGCGGATCCAGGGCTCGGCCACCTTGGCGAAGTCCTCCGCGCTCATGCGGCGGATGTACTCGGCGTTGAAGTAGCGCAGCTTCTCAATATCGAAGATGGCGGGGGACTTGGAGATACCGGACATCTCAAAAGCGGCCTTCAGCTCGTCCATGGAGAAAATCTCCTGCTCCGCCTGCTCGCCCCGGGGACTCCAGCCCAGCAGGGCCACGTAGTTCAGTACCGCGTCGGTGAGATAGCCCTGGGCGATCAGATCCTCATAGGAGGGGTCGCCGTGGCGCTTGGACATCTTGTTGTGAGCGTCCCGCATGACGGGGGAGCAGTGGACGTACTTGGGAATGTCCCAGCCGAAGCCCTCGTAGAGCAGATTGTACTTGGGCGCGGAGGACAGGTACTCGCTGCCGCGGACCACATGGGTGATGCCCATGAGATGGTCGTCCACCACGTTTGCAAAGTTGTAGGTGGGCAGGCCGTCCCGCTTCATGAGCACCTGGTCGTCCAGGGTGGCGTTCTCCACGGTGATGTCGCCGAAAATCTCGTCGTGGAAGGTGGTGGTGCCCTCCTCCGGGATGCGCTGGCGGATGACGAAGGGCTCGCCCGCGGCGGCGCGGCGGTCGGACTCCTCCTTCGTCAGGAAGCGGCAGGGGTTGGCCTCCCGGTTAAAGTCACCGGTGTCCTCCTCACTCTCGGTCTTCTCACAGAAGCAGCGGTAGGCATGTCCTTTCTCCACCAGAAGCTCGGCATACTTGCCGTAGAAGGGGCGCCGCTGGGTCTGCACATAGGGGCCAACGGGGCCGCCCACGTCCGGACCCTCGTCATGCTCCAGGTGGCACTCGGCCATGGTCTTGTAGATCACGTCCACCGCGCCTTCCACGAGGCGTCCCTGGTCGGTGTCCTCGATGCGCAGCAGAAACTTGCCATTGCCGTGCCGGGCGATCAGGTAGGTGTAGAGCGCCGTGCGCAGGTTGCCCACATGCATATACCCCGTGGGCGAGGGGGCAAAACGGGTGCGCACCTCGTTTTTGGGGATGCGGGCCTCCATTTCGTCAAACCATGTCATGTCCATATCCAATATCTCCTTCCTTCTAGCCTCCCCTGCCTAAGGGGAGGTGTCATCCGCCGTCAACCGGCCTGATCGAAGAAAGAACATCGAGAGGCGGATGACGGAGGGGTATTCCTTTATCCTAAAAACTAAAAACAAAAAACTAGAAACTGCCCCGAAGGGGCTTGTATATCTTATTTTACATTTTCCCTGTTGTCAAGATGAAGTTCTTTTGGTAAAATACCATTTTGACGAAAGCCTATCAGAAAAGGAAGTGTTCTTATGGAAAATACCGCTCCTGCCAAAAAAGTCATGCTCTCGGGCATCAAGCCCACCGGCGATCTGACCCTGGGCTCCTACCTGGGCGCCATCAAGAACTGGGCCGAACGGGCCGAGCAGTATGATTGCTACTATTTCATGGCGGATCTCCACGCCCTCACCACACGCAACGATCCTGCCCTGCTGCGGCGGAGGACCCTGGAGCAGCTGGCCCAGTATGTGGCCTGCGGTCTGGATCCGGAGAAGAACACCCTCTTCATCCAGAGCCATGTGCCCGCTCATGTGGAGCTGGGCTGGGTGCTGAACTGCTACACCATGTTCGGCGAACTCAGCCGCATGACCCAGTTCAAGGACAAGAGCGCCAAGAACGCCGATAACATCAACGGCGGCCTCTTTACCTATCCCGCCCTGATGGCGGCGGATATCCTGCTGTATCAGCCGGATTTTGTGCCTGTGGGAGAGGATCAGAAGCAGCATGTGGAGCTGACGCGGGACGTGGCCCAGCGCTTTAACAATCTCTATGGCGAGACCTTTAAGGTGCCGGAGCCCTTTGTGCCCAAGGTGGGCGCACGGGTCATGGACCTGCTGAACCCCACCAGCAAAATGTCCAAGAGCGACGAGGTGGGCAATGGCCGTGTGCTCATCATGGAGGCGCCGGAGGATATTATGCGCAAGTTCAAGCGCGCCGTTACTGACTGCGATACCGAGCATTGCGTGCGCTATGACCCGGAGAACAAGCCGGGGGTTGCGAACCTGATGAACATCTACGCCGCCGTTACCGGC
>ODAI010078463.1_pt1 | contig 11743 bp, 9 predicted proteins | sample 1539321 | NCBI WGS metagenome assembly ODAI01 (sample SAMN02144231, study PRJEB22623) | gut metagenome | biome: sheep rumen | host: Ovis aries | place: New Zealand
ATATCCAACTATGACCTTATGATGGAGCTCATCAGCTACTGCATAGATCATGATATCAAGGACGTTTTACAGCTCCCTGATGTAAAAGAGAGAGTTGACCTCTACAATGAACAGGCTGAACTCTTTAAAAAGCAGCTTAAAGAGATTTCCCATATGGAAGGAAAGGTTGTAGTTGTTGATCAGAAGAAGGCCGGCGATGTTATCTATGCCGGAAACCGTTTTATGATCTATGCGCTGTATCCTGAGGCAGAAATTTCGGTTCATGTAGCATGGGGCTTTAAAAAACAGAACACAGCTGTTATGATAGGTAAGTCTATTATAAATAAGGCATCGAATTTCAATATCGGAGATCTTTGCCTTGAATACGGCGGAGGCGGACATGCAAATGCCGGAACCTGTCAGATAGACAACGATAAGATAGATGAAGTTTTACCGGAGATAATCAAGAAAATTAACGCATGAGTAACGAGAATAAAAAAGCTTTGATAGCTATGAGTGGCGGCGTGGATTCTTCCGTAGCCGCTGCTCTTATGTTAAAAAAAGGATTTGAGTGCATGGGATGTACCATGCGCCTTTATGAGAACGATATGATCGGCGAGGATCTTTTTGGGACCTGCTGTTCTCTTAAGGATACCCAGGATGCCAGGGCTGTCTGCGAGAAGCTTGGTATTGAGTATAACATTTACCACTATGAAGCAGAGTTTACCAGGAATGTCATCGAGCCTTTTGTGTGCAGTTATGAGAGAGGAGAGACTCCAAATCCCTGCATCAGGTGCAACAAGTACCTTAAGTTTGACATTCTCTATGAGAAGGCCAGGGCTCTTGGCTATGACAACATCGTGACCGGCCATTACGCAAGGATTCGTGAGAAAGACGGGCACTTTTATCTGCTCAAGGCCGCAGATCAGAAGAAGGATCAGAGCTACGTCTTATACGATCTTACCGAGGATCAGCTTGCCCATACCTATTTCCCGCTGGGGGATATGACCAAGGATGAAACCAGAGAGATAGCTGCAGAATATGGCTTTGTAAACAAGGATAAAAAGGATTCTCAGGATATCTGCTTCGTTCCCGACGGCGATTATGCTTCCATGATAAAGAGATACCGTAAGAAGGATTACCCCAAGGGAGACTTTGTAGACCTTCAGGGCAATGTACTAGGGACCCATGAGGGCATAATCAATTACACCATCGGACAGAGAAGGGGACTGGGGATCCCGGCGGACAGAAGGCTTTACGTGAAAAGGCTTGATACTGTCAATAACCGCGTTATTCTTGCGGATGACGAGGATCTGTTTGACAGAGAGGTGCAGGTAAGAGAGTTTAACTGGATAACAGGAGAGGCCCCAAAAGAGCCCTTCAGATGTATGGCCAAGATCCGCTACAGACATAAAGAGCAGCCGGCCACTGTCACTGTTTCAGATGATGGAATGGCAAAGATCATATTTGATGAGCCGCAGCGCGCCATAACACCGGGACAGAGTGCTGTGTTGTACGATGGGGAGATTGTCCTTGGCGGCGGTATCATCTGTTAATTTTAAGTTTTGAGGAGAGATTATGAAAAAGGATAATATTGTTCTGATCGGTATGCCCACATCGGGCAAGAGTACCATGGGAGTAATCCTGGCCAAGATCCTTGGCTACAAGTTTCTGGATGCGGATATCGTGATCCAGGAAAAGGAAGGAAAAAAGCTCTCTGAGATCATTGAGTCAGAGGGAATAGACGGATTTATCGATATCGAGAACAGGATAAATTCCGGGATTGAAACCGAGAAAACCGTGATTGCAACCGGTGGAAGTGTGGTTTACGGAAAAGAAGCAATGGACCACTACAAGAACATCGGAAAGGTTGTATATCTCAAGGTTGATATGGATACTCTCACAAAGCGTCTTCATAATGCTAAGCAGAGAGGGGTTGTAATGAGAAAAGGTCAGTCCCTTGTTTCCCTCTACAATGAGCGAAGCACACTGTATGAGAAGTATGCCGATATCACCATTGAGGAAAAAGACCATACAATGGAAGAGGTGATCGATATCACCCTAGAAGCTCTAAGAGCTCTTCCTTTGTAAGGCTTGGAGCACTAAGAGAACCTGTATTAAGGAGCTGGTCCGCCAGCTCTTTTTTCTTGTTCTGAAGTTCAATTATCTTTTCTTCGATTGTATCCTTCATAATGAGCCTGTATACGGTCACAACGTTTTTCTGACCAATCCTGTGGGCTCTGTCCGTGGCCTGATTCTCTACTGCCACATTCCACCAGTGATCATAGTGGATCACAATATCGGCAGCGGTAAGATTAAGCCCTGTGCCACCGGCCTTGAGGGAAATGCAGAAGACTGAGGTATCATCCTCCTGGAAGGCGTCAACCATCCTGATCCTGTCTTCCTTCCCTGTGGAACCTGTAAGAAGATAGTGGGATATGCCCTCTTTTTTAAACAGAGCGGTAAGTCTCTCCAGCATTGATGTAAACTGGGAGAAGAGCAGTACCTTATGTCCGCTTTCGGCTGCGCTTTTGATCATTTCCACGCAGAGCTCTGCTTTGGCAGATCCGCCGTCATAGCCTGAATAGATAAGTCCCGGATCACAGCACAGCTGCCTTAGTCTTGTGAGCTCAGAGAGGATCATTATCCTGTCGCTCTTTATCTCAGCTTCGCTCTTGGTGGAAACAAGCATTTTTATCTGCTGCAGATGAGCCTTATATAGCTCAGACTGACCTTTCGTCATCTGTGTCACGATGTTTTCCTCAAGCTTGTCGGGGAGGTCCGTGAGCACATCTTTTTTTAGGCGCCTGAGGACAAATGGCGCGATCATCTTTTTAAGGCGCAGCATTGCTCCTTCATCCCCATCAGCGATGGCGGGGATTTCAAGATTTTCTTTAAATCCCTTATAACTGAAAAGATATCCGGGCATACAGAAGTCAAAGATGCTCCACAACTCACTGAGCCTGTTCTCAATCGGGGTTCCGGTGAGAGCTACTTTGAAGGATGCACTGATGGATTTGACCGCTCTTGCAACCTGGGTTGTCTGGTTTTTGATAAACTGGGCCTCGTCAATGATCATGCAGTCAAAGGACAGGTATTTGTACAGCTCAATGTCCCTTCGGAGCAGATCATAGGAAGTGATGATAACATCTGTTTCTTCTTCTTTGATCTCAGATGTTATCCTTACCCTGTCGGGTTTTATTCCCACAGCCAGTTCGCATTTTAAGGCAGGGGTGAACTTCTTTATTTCATGCTGCCAGTTGTAGACAAGGGATGCCGGACAGACAATAAGAGAGCAGCCACTTCCTTCTTCCTTGAGAGAAAGGAGCATCGCAAGTACCTGAATGGTCTTTCCGAGTCCCATGTCATCTGCAAGGATTCCTCCGAAGCAGTTTGCTTTTAATGTCCTTAGCCATCTGTATCCCTTTTTCTGGTAGTCTCTAAGGACCCCGTCGAGGCTATCCGGGATATCATAGTTTGCGCTTTCCGGATCGATAAAGGAGTTTATCAGGTTCTTAAAATCACGTCCCCGTGACAGTTTCGTATATTCGTATTCTGCAGATCTCTCGGACAGTTCATTTAGGAAAAGAGCTCTGTACATAGGGACAGAAGCGTGGCCCTCAAGAATGTCTTTTGACGAAAGACCAAGTCCGTCCTTCAGAGAATACATAAGCTCCATTTCTTCGCTGGCGAGCCTTAATACATCGCCGTTTTTAAGACGGTAATATTTTCTCTTTCTGTCATATCTGTTGAGGATATCATCAAGCTCTTTTGCCGTAAGATCTTCAGGCACAAGGGTCAGTTCCAGCAGATTGGAGACAACGGACACACCAAGGCTGATCCTGGGAGCCTTCCTGATATGGATGGATTTTATGGCATCTGAGAGGTACACGTCACCGAGCCTGTCGAGCTCAGCAAGATCATTGGAGATGAAGTTATAGATATTATCCTCTTCTCCGGGCTTTGGATTTAATACCAGGAGATTTTTATTCTCATCTATTGAGTCGAAATATCTGCCGACAGCCTTGATCATCTGACTCTCCTGAACGAGGTTTCGTCTGATGCTATCGCTGGTTTTATCGATGTTTTCAAAGACATTGATAAGGGCTTCGTCGGGATCGTTTTCTCTGTAGAGAGCTTTGAGCTCACAGGTTATCGTATTTTCCTGCGGCATATCAATGTAGAGCTTGAACCTGGCTGTATCCGGAGCGTATTTTGACGGTGTAAAGCCGCCGTAGCTGACATTGAAATATTCTTCGATAACAGGGAAAAGACCTGTGGAGAACAGCGTCAGATCCTTGTTTGATACAAAGAGTTCGTTCTCGGTTCTTCTTGCGGACAGGAACTTAAGGAACGGCAGTACAGGCTCTACGACTTCGCTTTCCACCACGTGGAGCTTGTGCCTTCTCTCGAAATAGATATTGGAGTGGCCTTCAAACATGGTGAATCTGCTGGCTTCGAAGGTTATTCCGCTTTTGTCTGTCTCGATATTAAGGTCTATCGGAGGAAAGACGTGGACAATCTCCAAAAGTCTTTCATCGCTGTATCTTGCCCTGAAGTCAGAGTTCAGGAAATAGACCTGATCCAGTACCGCAAAAAACTCATCGATCTCATGCCCGAAGAGCTCAATCTGCTTCCTGCGTCCTTTTGCGTAGGTGTATGAGATGGCGGAAGATGAAGTTGTGGGCAGGAGATTGTCTTTTAGCTGTCTCTCCCTGAAGTAGGAGATAAGAAAACGGATGATCTTTCTGGAGCTTTCAGTAAAGGCGGAGAGGTCATGGGTGAATTCCAGATGTTTTCCATAACTTATGGTATCTCCGCTGTGGATAGCGCCCAGCATGGCCAGGATATCCTTTAAAACATACTTGTAGCCCGTGTCACCTGAGATGATATTGAAGCTAAGATCAAGCTTGTCCTTGGTCAGGACAACATGGGGCTCCAGCTCCACAAAGGATCCCTTTTTATACAGCAGGGGAGACCTGATCTCCGGTGCATAGGCTTTCAGGAGGTTCTTGGTCTCGAAGGAGGTGTAACTGAAGCTTTTTTTGGCGTCGGAAACAAACCGTCTTCCTGAGCCGGATATAAAGCTGCTTCTTAAGTTGTTGTCGTTGTTATTCTGCATCATTTAAGTAATTGTCAAGTGTGTTCAGTACATCTGTAAAATACTGAACGCGTGTTGTTTCATCGGAGTTGAATATCTCGTGTCTTGAGGCTTTGTAATCATGGAAAACTGCGCCGGGGCAGTTCGTTTTAAAGGCTTCATATCCTGCGGGATCGATAAGGTGGTCCCTTCCTGCGGTCATTACCGTGATGGGGATGCTTAAAACTCCTGCATTCTTGACAGCCTTTCTTGAGGCTTTCATGCTGGCAACCGCCCAGCCAAAGGATGCTCCGCAGGTCTGATAGTGAACATCTGCCTTCCTTTGGGACAGCTGATATTCAAACCTAGGCGCTGATACGGCGCTGCTGTTTGTTACCGTAACACCCGGATCAAAGTGTTTCTGGTTAGGGGCAAGTTTTTTCAGCTTCCCTGTCAGGAATGCATAAACACCGATAAGACTTACCACTACAGGGGGATAGTCCGCTCCTTTCATTTTCATCATCGGAGAGCTGAGGACTGCGCCCTTAATGACACCCGGATGCTCCTCCAGATAGAGCGTACCGATGCATCCGCCCATGGAGTGAGCGATCATCATAATGGGGAGGTCTGTAGATTGCGGTTTTACCACAGTTTCTATGAAATGATCAAGATCTTTTACATAGGTTTCATAACTGTTGATATATATGACGTCCGGCTCAGGGCACTTGCCCTCTGAATAGCCGTGTCCGCGCTGCTCCATGAAAAATACCCTGTATCCTGCCAGGTACAGATACCATATGTATTCTCTGTATTTGCCGATAAATTCGGCCATTCCGTGGACTATTACAATGTTTGCCCTGGGAGATTCCGGAGAAAAGATATAATAGCGCAGCCTTGTGCCATCGAAGCTTTCAAGGAATCCCTCTTTTGCATTTTCCTCAAACCAGGATTTATTCTCATTTTCCATTGCGGAGAGAAAATCATCCTCTCCGAGAAATCTTATGTCTGTCATTTGCTTGTGCCCTTTGTAAATGTATTTGCCGGGTTCCAGAGTCTGTCATAGGGAACGCCTGTTACTTTTTCGCAGATCTGTTTTTCTTCATTGCTTGTAGGGGTATCATTTTCACCCTTGCGCCTTGCAATCTCGGTCTGTACGATGGCAAACTCTTTTCCCGTAAGAGGGAAGATATAGCCAACGATGATGAGAAGTGCCATGAGGATGACCGGAACAAATACAAAGATATATACAATGCCTCGCTGGGTTTCAAGGCTCTGTCTTATCTTGTTGTTGGCCAGATATGAGTCATAGCCTACTGCCGAGAGAAGTATACCTATAAGGGCATTGGACATACCGGCTGATATTTTTCTTGCAAAGGTCGCCATTCCTGAGACGATACCGGGCCTTCTTATTGAGGTTATCAGCTCGTCTACATCCGCCATGTCAGCCATTATGGAGAAGATACTGGTCAGGGTTGCTGCGTTGCCAAGTCCGATGATGGCTGTAAGAACGAGGATCGGCACAAGAGAAGCGCCTTCCTTTGAAACAAATAAAAGACCAAGTGTTGCGAAAAGCCTCATGGGCGCTCCGATGAGGATGGTGGTCCTCTTTGAGGTCCTGTTCATCACAGGTCCCCAGATCAGCATTCCGATAAGCTGGGAAGCAAGAAGTGTAGCCATAAGGGCGATAAAGCAGCCGTTATTATAACCGTTTAAAACATCATCTGCGTAGATGAGTGCCATTCCGGAGACGATATCCATACCGCACTGTCCGAAGAGGTAGATGCCGATGAAGAGCCTGAAGGATCTGCTCTTAAATACGCTGACTGCCTGAGGAAAGCTCTCGATAAGGCTGGCCTTTACCGGAGGCTTCGGATGCTCCCAGGTTCCGGCGAAGGTAACCATTGATGTTATAAAGAAAAGAACACCGAAGAGCAGCGCGCAGTACAGATATAATACGGGATTGGTGTTGTCGGTTATGATGAAGGTCGGCACAAGTCCGCAGACAGCAGAACCTATTGTTGACCATATCATTCGTACGTTGGAGAATTTTGCACGGGTGGTATAATCATCGATCATATCGGGGAGAAGCCCGTTGTAGGGAACGGATATGATGGTGAAGCCTGTTGAAAAGAGGCAGTACATGAACAGATAGAACGCGTACATGGCACCGGTCGATCTTGTGGGGATGGTGATCCACATCACAACAAAAGTAAGAGCCGATATGATACCGCCCACAAGGATGTAGAATCGCTTCGGACCGAATCTTGAGACTGTTCTGTCGGTGATATTTCCCATTATAGGATCTGTTATGGCATCCCAGATCTTGCCTACAAGAGGGATGGTTCCTGCAAGTGCTGCTGGCATACCAAGTGCTTTTATAAGAAATGCCGTGAAGAAAGTGTTGATGATGACAAATGCGCCACCGCTGTAGAATTCAGCCATTCCATAGAGATTCCGGCTGAGAAGAGAATAGTTTTCCTTTTTACCCATAATAAGCCCCCTTAAAAATAATACATTTTATCCTTATATTTTATCACAAATTTATTATTAAATCTTCTTTACAGCGCTTCTGCGTTGGGGTAGAATAATAACGCACGCTACTAAATTAGATAGTCTGAAATTCATAAGTAGCGGTCTTACGTGGGAGGAAATTATGTCTAGAAAAGCTACCATTACGCAAAAAGAAATAGTTAATGCTGCGTTTAAAATAACCAAGAAGGAAGGTTTTGAAGCTATTACTTCGAGAAAGCTTGCAGCAGCTGCAGGTTGTTCCACACAGCCTATTTTCAGAGTCTATGAGACTATGGACGAGCTGAGAAAGGATGTATATGCCAAGACAGCTGAGTATTATTCTGAGTACTATGCTGAGTTCAGGAAGACCCATGAGGTTCCTTTTGTTGATCTCGGGCTTGCATATATCGGATTTGCCCAGAAGTATCCTCATCTTTTCAAGCTTCTTTTCATTTCCGGACAGGGATCTGACGGCAAGAGCATGTACGATCTTGTAAACGGAGCGGATGAGAACGTGGTAAAAGAGATCAACAAGGCTGTGGCAGCAGGCGCACAGAATGCACAGCAGCTCTTTATGCAGATGTGGATATTCATTCACGGTGCAGGATGTATGGCTGTTACTGGAGATTACGACCTTGACGAGGCAACCAGTGTAAACATGCTCGAGTCAGTATACAGGTCATTTGCACAGTAAAAGAGCTTTAGGTTTTCAGAGGGGTTATGAAGTTCGAAGCAGACGTAGATGTTATTACCAGAATAAATGAATGCTATTCCAGAATGAGCAAGGGCAAAAAGAACATTGCCGGCTACATCTGCGATCACTATGAGCAGGCAGTATTTATGACAGCAGCCGAGCTTGGCAAGATCGTGGGGATGAGCGAGTCCACTGTCGTGAGATTTGCCATGAGCCTGGGATATGAAGGATATCCGGAGTTTCAGAAGGCTCTTGCTGCCTGGGTTGGAGATAAGTTTGGATCCGTGGAGAAGGTCGGAAGGAGATTCGGTCGCAGCAGTGAAGGCGAGATCCTTAAGACCATTCTTCAATCTGATATTTCAAATATTCAGCATACCATTAACAATATCGATGTGGCGGCCTTCAAGACTGCGGTCGATATCATACTCAAGGCCAAGACTGTCTATATAGTGGGCCTCAGGAGCTGCGAGCCTCTTGCTGATTTCCTTCACTTTTATCTGAATATGATCAGAGGCAACAATGTCCTTATCAGGACCACCAGCGTCAGTGAGATGTTTGAGCAGATGATAAGGATAGGAGACAGGGACTGTATCATAGGTATCAGCTTCCCCAGATACTCCATGAGAACACTTAAGTGCATGGAGTTTGCCAACGACAGAAATGCCAAGGTTATTACTATTACGGATTCGGTCCACTCACCTATGAATCTGTATTCGTCCTGTAATATCCTGGCTAAGAGTGAGATGGCTTCAATTGTTGATTCACTTGTTGCACCCCTTAGTGTTATCAACGCGTTGGTCGTAGCGCTTTGTATGAGACGTCCCAACGAGGTTCAGGCTGATCTTAAGATGCTTGAGGAGACCTGGAACAATTATCAGGTATATCTCAACGACGAAATAGATTTTGCTTCCGACGATCTGGGTATGCATCTGATGAATGCTTCCCTTCGTCAAAAGGATAAGGATTGATATGAAGAAAATAGCAGTGATCGGCTGCGGAGCAGCCGGTATGATGGCGGCGCTTGCTGCTGCGGAGAGCGGCGGGAGCGTCACTATTTTTGAAAAGAACGAAAAGCCCGGTAAGAAGATCTATATAACCGGAAAAGGGAGATGTAATGTCACCAATGCCTGCGATGTATCTGACTTCTTTGATAATGTCAGAAGAAATCCCAGGTTTTTATACAGTGCGGTATACAGTTATGACAACCACGCTGTGATGGATTTTTTTGAAGAGAACGGATGCCGTCTCAAGGTTGAGAGAGGCGAGAGGGTGTTCCCTGTTTCGGACCATTCCTCGGATATTATCAGGACTCTCTACAATGCGGTCAAGAAGGCCGGCGTCAATGTCAAGTTCGAGGTTGAAGTGTTCTCTGTTGAGGCTGGGCAGGGAATGGTCAAGGCTGTTACCTACAGCAAAAAGGATGAGCCCATAACAAGAGAAGAGTTTGACAGCGTGATTGTATGTACCGGAGGAATGTCTTATCCATCCACCGGTTCTACAGGAGACGGATACAGATTCGCCAGGGATCTCGGGCACACGGTCATTCCCGCAACACCTTCACTGGTTCCCTTTGAAGTTGAGGAGGACTGGTGCACAGACCTTCAGGGACTGTCCCTTAAAAATGTTGGACTTAAGCTCTTTATGGACAAGGCCAAAGCTGTATACGACGGATTCGGTGAGATGCTCTTTACTCACTTTGGCGTCAGCGGACCACTGGTCCTTACAGCGAGCTGTTATTATGATAAAGACAAAACAGGACGCTTTTTACTGGATCTTAAGCCGGCGCTGGATGAGCAGCAGCTGGATAAACGTATTTTAAGAGACTTTGACGATGCTCCGAACAGACAGTTTAAAAATTCTCTGGGAGGTCTTTTTCCCTCAAAATTAATTCCCGTGATGATAAGACTTTCGGGGATCGATCCGGAAAAGCCTGTAAACAGCATAACCAGGGAGGAGAGGCTTGCCTTCGGTAAGCTTATCAAAAACCTGCCTATGACAATTAAGAAGACAAGGAGCTTTAATGAAGCTATAATTACAAGAGGCGGAGTAAGTGTAAAAGAGGTTGACCCTTCCACCATGCAGTCCAAGCTTGTATCGGGACTGTACTTTGCGGGAGAAGTCCTTGATGTGGATACGGTCACGGGGGGATTCAATCTTCAGGTGGCCTGGTCAACGGGACATCTGGCAGGAATGAGCGCCGCAGAATAAATTTCAGGAGAAGATTTTATGAGCAGAAGCATAGCAATAGATGGACCTGCAGGAGCAGGTAAGAGTACCATAGCCAGGAAAGTGGCCAAAGAACTTGGATTCATATATGTAGATACCGGAGCAATGTACAGAGCGATGGCTCTTTACATGATCAATAACGGAATTGATGCAAGTGAGTCGGAGAAGATAAGCGCAACATGTCAGAGCGCCGACATCACCATCAAATATGAGAATGGCTTGCAGGTAGTTTACTTAAACGGTGCAAATGTCAATTCCCTTATCAGAACAGAGGCGGTTGGAAACATGGCATCTGCCAGCAGTGTTAACGGTGATGTGAGGAAAAAGCTTGTTGAGCTTCAGCAGAAGCTGGCTCAGACAACAGATGTTGTAATGGATGGAAGAGATATAGGGACCGTGGTTCTTCCCAGGGCGGATCTTAAGGTATACCTGACAGCAAGTTCAAGGGTCAGGGCAGAGAGAAGATACAAGGAACTTACAGAGAAGGGCGTTGATTGTGATCTTGATGCAATTGAGAAGGATATAATCGACAGGGATTATCGTGATATGCACAGGGACATCTCCCCTCTTAAGCAGGCTGAAGATGCAGTGCTCCTTGATTCTTCATATATGACCATCGATGAAGTAAAGGACAGGATCCTGGAGCTTTATCACATTGCAATAGGATGAGGAATATTATGGAAGTTATTGTAGCAGAACATGCAGGTTTCTGCTTTGGAGTTACCAAGGCGGTAGAAACTGTATATCAGCAGATTGAAAAAGAAAAATCGAATATTTATACATACGGACCTATCATCCACAACGAGACGGTTGTGGGGGATCTTGAGAAAAAGGGAGTCAAGGTGATTGAGAGCCCGAGCGAACTTGAGGGCATCGATAACGGTACGATCATCATCCGCTCTCACGGAGTGACCAAGGAGGTCCACAGACAGCTTGAGGAGACCGGGCTTCAGATAATTGATGCCACCTGTCCCTTCGTAAAGAGGATCCACAAGATCGTTGACGAGGAGAGCAGAAAGGGAAAGAGCATCATTGTGGTGGGCAGCAAGAGCCACCCGGAAGTAGAGGGCATTGTAAGCTATGCAACAGGCCCTGTGTACGTTATAGAGTCCCCTGAAGAAGCCCGTGAATTTGACGGAGACAGAAAACTCGAATACACACTGGTCTCTCAGACCACCTATAACAAAAACAAATTTCAAGAAACCATTGAAATCTTTAAAAATGTTGGTTACAATATTAATATTGTGAATACA
>ODAI010823314.1_pt1 | contig 11743 bp, 5 predicted proteins | sample 1539321 | NCBI WGS metagenome assembly ODAI01 (sample SAMN02144231, study PRJEB22623) | gut metagenome | biome: sheep rumen | host: Ovis aries | place: New Zealand
CAAGCGCGAAATACACGTCGCAAAGCGCGTCTCTGCGCGCAATGAGCGCGTCAATCCATGCCGTGTCGGCCTGATATCCCGCAGAGAACTTCATGTTGCCACGTATAATATGATACACTGCAACGCGAAATCAAGGCGAATGGCATGACTTTTACGCATCAATATGCAGTAGTTTTGCGAATCACATCACGAAAACGCCCGCTCTGGTTCCCGTCTGCTCCCGTCTTTTTTAAGAGCACCACGAGAAGTCCCGCAGCTCGACTCTGATGCTTTAGCCGCAAAGAACGCAAAGGTCGCAAAGAAAACGCGAGCCGTATCAATGCTATTGTGTCGATAAGCTTTACATCCCCCTCATTAGAAATAAGTCCCACTTAACCAATGTTCACAATCCCAGAAGTCTTCTCGCGGGTATTATTGCATCGAAATATCCGTCGGCCTCCACAGATTTCGAAAGTTCGCCAGCATAGACAAGTACGGGACGGACAGTCATGCCAGGACGCATCGGAAGCCGTTTTATCTTCATTCCGACTTCCGCCTCGATTTCCGTGTCTATGTAATTTTTCCGCTTGACCTCCACTACATACGCCGTCTTGGGCGTCTGAACAAGCAGGTCAATCTGGCATCCCGCAGAGTTTCCGCCGCGCCCCTTGCGAGAGTTGCTGTAGGGAGCGGCAGACTCGATTGTTGCATTGCCCATGCCGATGCACGATGCCACATCCATTGCGTTGTTGACAATCAGGTTCTCGAACTGAAGTCCCATGACGGCGTTCCATTCCGGCAGATGCTCCAGTGACGAATGCCTGTATGTCCCTGTCTCTATTTCGGTTTTGCGCGGCATTACATACTTCAGGTAAAACCGTGTATAGTTGTCGCGCAGTCTGTATTTGGAAGTACGCATCGCGGAACCCGTCTCTGGATTCAAACCGGGATCGCTTGAGATGAACCCGCCGAGTTCCAGATCCTTCAGAATTTCCGAGAAACGCCCATTGCGGCCAACACCCATCCTGGACGACAGTTCCGCGCCCGACATCGGCCCTGAAGCCAACTCTTCCAACAGCCTCTTCTTCAACGCCATGCTATCTCCGAGGACATGATCAAAGATCGCGTCAAAATCCCTGTATAGTTCACCGCCCTTCACAAAGCACATGCGCCGTATGTTCTCGTCGGCCGAAAGCCCAGGATCGACTTCCTCCAAGTAACGCGGCACCCCGCCGGTGACGGAAAGGACGTCAAGTATCTCACGCTCGTTTATTCGGTTCTTTGCCTCGCCCCAAAACTCCGTGCATTCAGCAAGGGAAAGCTCCGGTATCACGTAGTCGCGCGAGAATCTTCCGGTAAAGCCGGTGTCGCCAAGAATATTCTTCTTTATCCAGCTGGAGACCGAGCCACACACGACAACAATCAATTTGTCGTGGCGATGAAAAAGAGTCTCCCACGCCGATCTCAAGACCCCGGGGAACGTATGGTCGCAATGCCCCATCCAGGAGATTTCGTCGAGAAGAACCACTGTCTTCCGCGAATCGTCGATCTGCTTTTCAAGAAGGCTGAACGCATCATACCACCTTTCCACCTTCTTGACTCCACATCCAGTCTGATCATTGAGAACAGTCACAAAATGGTCAATCTCGTCTTGGTTTGACATCGGCTTTTCCGCAGAAGGAGGCAATCCTTCTATTTCAATATATGCATCCGCAGTCCGACGGGCAAATTCGCGAATCAGGGTAGATTTTCCGATTCGACGACGCCCTCGGCAAGCGACGATTGAAGATGTGCGCTTTCTCCAAAGCGTCTCCAAATCCTGCAATATCTCTTTTCGCCCAACAAACATACACCCTCCTATTTGCAATAAACATCAATAATATATCATATTTTCGAGAAAGCAGCAACATCACTCGTCGCGAAATTGCGACATTACAAATTTCGCGACATATTTATCGCAACATCGCGCCAGTTTCACCGCCCGCCCGGAAACAGCCACCTCGCGGAGCATGCAGGCTCACGCACAGTTCGCAAAATGCCCTGCAAAACGCGCGTTTCGTGGGATGTGTCCCCCACCAGTTCGTGGGATGTGTCCCCCACCAGTTCCATACTCCCTCGGTCTACAACATCCCACAGCCAACAGTCAAGCATATACAGTAGAGCTTATATAGAAGGGTCTTTTTACCACGAGTCGACGAAACAGAATGCCAATGTCGGACGAAGAAAGAAAGCTGCGTAGCGCTCGTGTCCGGGAGACGGTTCCCCTTTCCTTCCTCCTTCTCCCCCGCACCCCCTCATCCTCCTTGCTATCTCTTCCCTGCGCTGACGCGCAAGGATGGAATTCGACGCTCTTAGACAATGCCCGAAAATTTCGCATGAAATTTACAGTTGCTGACCCTTTTTGCCGACCATGTTGTCCGTGCGTGTTGCGGCAGATATCTCGCGCGTAGATTCCTCGACAAGCATGCTTAGAATCAGCTCCATGTTCGTCATATTGTCGCGAAGATTCTGTTTCCTAAGTCCTTTGAATTATACAGACCCTTTTTACCAATGCTTATTTCGCAACATCCCCATCTGCATCATTGCTGACAAGTTCGTACGCCAGGGCCTTCGATGTCGAAAGGACGAAGGTCGTCTTCCCGTTGACGACTCTCATCGGCAAGGCATCTCCACGAGCACCGTCCGGTTTGAGTGAAAAAAGACGGAATCCACTTAAGTCGCGATTGAGTGTCACCTCTGCCTCGCCGCGGCGCACAAGAAGCGGCAACGTGCCGTAGGACAGCTGGACGGACATATCGTCCGTCTCGAACTCGGTGCCCGTCGCAAGCTGGCGCGTAGTGTGCATGAGCAGATAACGGGAGGCGTCCACAAGACTGTCCTCGCCCAGCGCCGCCACAAAGAAGACACCATGATGGCGTTTGAGCGTAACATCGGCAAAGCGACCCTTCTCCGTCGCGCCGGCCTCAAGTGAGAACCCCTCGCTGCGCGGCGTAGCGACATGGAACGACGGTGCGCCCGCATCGATCGCCAGCTCACCCGTCTGCGACCGATAGATGCGCTCGGCGGCGTTTTCGCAACCCGTCGGCAGGACGCCCGCTCTGACAAAAGTTTCGAACGCAGTCGCAGCATCCTTCGCGTCAACATGGACAAGCCCCGCATCTTCCGCCGCCTCGACGCCGGCCCTGTCGCAGGTGATGACGGCGCGAACGCCCTCGGGCAGCGGGAGCTTCTCCCCCGGCGTAAAGAGGACGTATCCCGTCCTGGCAACAAGCCCGATGCGCCGCGCCACAACCTCGAGGTCCGTCCTCGCGCCCGGCTCGTCGAAGTGCCGACGACTGACTAGAATCGGCACACACACATCCGACTTTCTCACATCGCCGCGCGAGTAAAGGCACGCCGCCATGCGCTCGGACATCTGCCGCGTCGGATCGCCGGCAATGTCGAACCATTCGCCGGCCGATTCGCCAGCCGCCAGGTCTTTCTCCTTGTGCGCCCATTCAAACCTCACGAGCGCATCCCAATCCTGCAGCGCCGCATACGCACCGCACAGAAGCGCACCTTCGCCCGCATACGGCATCGGACGCACGTAGTCCCACTCGGTGACGAAGAACGGACGCTGAATGTCACGTGTCATCGCCATGCCCATCAGCTCGAACTCGAGACCGGCCTTCGACGACGTCGTGCCGACGGCCGCAGGGAGTCCCCACGTACCCTTGAGCGACCTCGGATGCCAGTAGTAGAAGTGGTTCTCGACGATGCCGTAGGGCTCGCGCGTCAGCAGACCGAGAATCTGAGTGCCGTGGTTCTGGTCCGTCAGCATCGGCTTGACGCCGGCCGCGCGCAGTTGCGCCTCCGTCTTGCGGTAGGCCGCCGGATAGAAATCGACGAGAAAGCGATTCCACTGGCGCGCCTGGTCTGCGTCAAGTTCCTCCGCCGAAACGCCCGTCCGCGCCGCCCATTTCTCGAAAAGCTCCTCACAGACCGGCTTCGCGTACTTGCCATGAACCGTCCAGGTGATCGCATCCTCGTTGACGCAATCAATGTCGATGAGCGCAGGATCCTCACCCCATTTGAGACCCGTATAAGGATTGACGTGCATCATCAACGCAAGCGCGTAGTCGATGAACTGGCGGTTGAACCCCTCATGCGCCCAGATGAGCGCCTTGTGCGAACCACGGTCAACCTCCTCCTTTTCGTAGCCCTTCACCGGCCAGAGGTTCGCATCGCGGTGGATGAAAAGGTCCATGGTCGCATATATGCCGCGCTTCTTCATTTGCGCAAAGGTGTAGTCCATCGCGTCGAGCTTTTTCGCGTCCAGCTCCATGTATCCGCCCGCGCGTCTGAGCAGCGCCCCGTCGTAATGGTGGAATCTCACGATGTTGTAGCCGAGCCGTGCGAAGTCATCGACCATCGCGTCGATGAGCGCCTTGTCCGACAGGAAGTTCGCCTCGAAGCAGAGGTTGCATCCGTAGAGCCTCACTTGCACGTCCGGACGTCGCTCGAAGACGAGACTGCCGCCTTTGCCGACGCGGGCGAAGCCGTACTTTCCGGCAGGAGCGTCGAGAAGAAACGAGAAATCGAGAGCCGACCCGTCCTTAACGCGCGTCCGACCTTCGATCGGCAGCCATTCCGCATCCGCCGCCAGGACGAACTTGCGCTTCTCGACGCTCGGCACCTTTTCCGGCGTCACCGTCGCCGCGACAATCATCCATGTCGATCCATTGCCGACGCTCTCAAAGGCCAGGCGGACAAGGCCGGACCGCTCGAGCGCAAAGCGTGTCACATGCAGCCCCACCTCGGTCGAGCCGTTGCGTCCGGACCAGCCGAGTGCCGTCTCGCGCATTGGCGACGGATGCCAGAAGTTGCCAACCTGCCTGTTGTCCGTGACGTCAATCTCCTGACGATAGCCGTCGATGAACGTCGCGACGATGCGCCCCGTCTTCCGCCCCGCCGGGAAGGCAATAGCATGAAGGAGGTTCAGGAAATGTCCGCGGACAGGTTCCGCAAAGACCACCTCGCATGATTTCGGATAGGCGGGCGCATGGACGCCGCGCAGGGCGATGCAGCTCCGGCCGTTGTTTTTCGCAGGATCGACAATGTCAAAGGCGATGTTGTCGCACAACCGTTCGCCAACTGGCACCGTCCGCAGGTCGTTGTCCGGGCCTTGATCGCTCCAGCCACCCTTGCCGTCCCCGGCAATATCGTCGCGGAAGCCGACGTTCATCGCCGCGCGCAAGTCGAGCTGGACGCCCCGGTCCGGCTCGTAGGCCAGGTCCATCTTCCAGACGACGCGGGTGACTGCCTTGCCCGATCCAGGACGCGCGCAGATGCGCAAGGTCATTGAATCGGGCGCGTAGGACGACTTAGAGATGTCCATGAGGATGACGTCGAAAAGCCCCGTCATTTTCACCTTGCCGCCTTGCGCAGGCAAGACGATCTCACGAACGCCCTGCACGGTCAGGTTCGGCCTGTCGGACGGAACGGACACGACCTTCCCGTCCAGGAGAACGTCGCCACGCCGCCATTCGGCATTTCCAAAGATAGCACTCATCACCGCCCAGCCGAGCCCAAACGGCTTCCTTCCATCGCCAATCTCGATTGCCAGCCGCGCATGCCGCGCATCGTCAATATCCAGCCGTTCGCGCAACGCCAGCTCGTCACCTGCGAGCAGGACGCGTCCTACCGCCTCGTAACCGCCGTTCGGCAGCGGCTTCTTGCTCTCCACGGTCGCCGCGCCCGGACGTCCGCGACGTATGCCGTCCCTCCAGTCGGCCGTGCTGAGATCGACGTTGAACGGCTTCGTGCCTATGCGCAGCCGTGCAGCCGGCTCGACCTCCAGCCAGTCCCTGACCGAAGCCGACGGCTTCGACTCCTCCCGGATCGCCCGGAACGTCAGCGGATTCGCCAGTCCCCCGCGGCAGACCGTCATCTGCTCGGATGTCGGGAATGAATCTTCTTCGAGCGGCACGTTCGCGATGAGCCGATTGACGCCGCGGACAACCGGGATCGGCATCGCCGCGGATGTCACGGGATACTTGACGCCGTTCAGGTAGATGACGGCCTGACCGCCGTGCTGCGCAAACGTCGAGTACAGCGTCGACTCCGCGTCGTCCGGCGCAGTGAACTCGACCGCCAGCAGACGGACGCCCTTCTCGCCCAGAAACGGATGCGTCAGCCTGCGATACTCAGGATCGTGCGGAGCCCCATACGGCATGTTCACGTAAACTGTCAGGGCGTGGCGGTTCGGATCGGAGAACCGAATCCACCGCTCGTTCTTCGCCGATCCGACGTCCGGCAGTTCGGCGCCCGGCCTCGACCGCTCGAGCCATGCCGTCTCGTCAAATGACCGGACGTCAAACGGCCCCATTGTCAGCACCGTGTCACGCGGCGTCATCTTCGACGACACTCTGGCGGACCTGACCAGTGCGGTCGCGTACAGGCGATACATCATCCCCTTGTCCGGCCAGTCAACCGAAGCGCCGTAAAGCGCATCGCCTTCACGATAGTCCTCCCGTCCGGCAAATGCCAACACAAAAGACTTCTTCCAGACTTGCCCTGCGGCAAGCTTTCCAATCGAGAAGGCAAATCGCTGATCCGTCCATTCCGGCGGCGCGTAGGCGACGCCCGTCATGTTCGAGATATCGTGACCGGAAACGTTCTCCACCGTCACTACAAGCGCCGCATGCGCCGGATCGGGCGCAGCCATCAGCCGGATTCCCGGAGTCTTGTCCGCAACCCCCTTCGCATCGGCGCGCGCCGCGACGAACACCTGCCGTTCGGGCTCCGGACTCGTCCTCACGCGAACCGGCGCAATCGAGAAGTCATACGTCGGAAGCACCGAAGCCCCAAGGTCGATCGACCGGAAACGCACGATCTCCCAAACGGCTTTCGTCCCCTGCGCCCCGACCTTCCTGACGCGGGCATAGTCCGCTGAATAGCGTGCGGCACCGTATTCGGCGCAGGTCGCGCCCCACCAGTCGGGATGCTTCGCCACCAGGTCTTTCAGCAATTCCTCCTGCACTCTGTCGCCCGTCGCATCGCATCCGGCGTGGATGCCGAAGACGAGATTGCGCACGTCGGCATTCTTCTCGAGATAGGCTTCGGCCCAGCCGAGCTGGCGGACAAACTCTTCCGGATTGGGTTTGCCGTCGTTCGCAGAAAAGCGAGCCAGCCCGTACCAGCATTCCGGCAACTTCCAGTTTTTCTCACGCACGCCGCAATCGCCGCTGACGTAGTGCCCGGAGGCAAGCAGCATCTTGGCGATTAGCTCCTTGCGTTCCGGATCGGGCGTGAACGGCCAGCCGAACGGCGCGGCATACGAGACGACTGGCACGTCGAGACGCGTTTCAAGCTCGATGCGCTGCTCAAGAATCTCCCGCCACGCGTTGTTTGGGGATATCTCCTGCATAAAGGCATGGCTGAGGCCGTGGTTGCCGATGGCATGCCCCGCGGCTATCAGCTTCGGCGCGACACCCGTGTAGAACTTCGCATTGCCGCCATTGACGAAAAACGTGCCCTTCACGCCGGATCGCGCCATCATATCGCACTTGGCGGCATGCAGGACATTCGCATCATCCCACCGGCATCCGAACGCCCGCGTCATCCCCATCGGCAGGTCACGGCATCTCAATTCTGACTTCGCCGCGTCGATGGACGTGGCAAATTCGGCCTCAACGGTCTGCGTCCATTCGGCAAAGCCCAGAGGATTCGCCTGCGCGGCGGCAACCGTGCATACAGCCGCCCAGAAGAAGCCGAACAGTTTCATCGACACTCGGCTCTTTGGATCAGCGGACGAATATGGCAAGCCCGGAACCGCAGGAAAGCAGGATCGACTTGCGGTCTGCCGAAAGCGTCGCCTTCACGGGACGTGGCCAGCCGTCTGGAACTTCGACTTCCGGCAACGCCTCGATCAGCTCGTCCGCCGTCAGAAGCGTGATATCATAGCTCGTCGGCCAGGCAGAGGGATTCTCGATCTTGATCTTGGCATCCGCACCGAACGTCAACTTGCCGTTCACGCACGCCGGCTGCCAGTCGGCAAGCGCCGTCTTCGCGCAGTCAAGCGTCCATCCGCCCGAGACTGTGACGTCGCCGTTGGTCACTGTGCCCGTGCCATGCAGATGTCCGAACGTGTAGCTTCCTCCGCCGAGGTCTAGTGCGCCCGCGCCGAGGTGGATGGACGGAAACGCCGGCTGGAAGGAGACGCCGTCGTCCACCAGCGAACAGAGAGTATTGCCATTACCATCGTCTAACAGGAACTCGTAGTCTTCATAGTTCGAAGTGGCCCGCCCCTTACGGTCAACTTTGAACGAGTGCCCACCCGGCCAGTCGTTGTTTCTTGACGGCGTACCCGTCCACCCCTTGAGCGCCGCACCCTCGAAATGGTTCCACCCGTGCTTCATCGTCACGTTCTTGCGGGGTATCTGGGCGATGTCAGCGACATAACCCGACGAATTGTCAAAGTTCCAAAGAGTCTCGTCGCCAATCTTCAGGTAAAACGTGTTCGCGGCGCCATAGCAGACGATGAAAGTCCACTCTGTGCCATCGGCATCCTCGCACCACACCCATCCTTCATAGCCAACGGCGCCTCCATCTGGAATTGCAGCATTGCTGCCAATGTTGATTGCAAGATACGAAGGAGACAACACGTTTGACGTCCTGGCCCCGGTCGTCTTGATCTGCTCGAACGTGTTCCCGCCCGTCATGTCGGACGTGATGTACATGTCCAGCCCGCAGTAATCGGACGCATTGTACAGCGTCTTCGGCAGTTTCACCGTTCCGCCGTCGACGAACAAATCGTTCGCGCTCAACATCGAATCCCAGACGAGCGCGCCCTCGCCGACCTTCTTCACCTGCTTCCATGTCCCCTTCGCCTGGGAGACGAGGCCCGTGCCTGAGACTTCCAGGTCCGGCAGGGCGTACGCCTCAGCCGAACCGAACGCCACTGCGGCGTTCGTCATCACGAGCGCGCCGCCGTTCGCCGGCAGGGAACCGGGCGCATAGACCTTCAGGACGTCGCCGTCCGGCAAGGTCACGCCGCCCTGAAAGCTGTTGGCTGCATTGTCGAGGTGCAGCGTCATGTGGTTCGACCTGACGCGAATGCCGCCGGGCCCGGAAACGACGCCCGTCGCCGTAAAGGAGAACTTGCCTGAATAAGAGCTGTAGTTGTCCGTGAGCGTAAGGTCCTTCCGCAGCTCAATCGGCCCAGACCGCCCGATATTCGACTTGCCGCTCCGGTCCGCACTCGACCACAGAGTCGACTCAATGATCGCGTCCGTGTCGATGATAAATGTCCAGGGCGAGGTCCAAAAGCCGTCAACGCGTGTCTTGGTCTTGAGAAAGGTCGCAGTATTCTCAGCACTGCCTTCGGAGGGGTTGACGCCCATCATCACGTATGAGGACAGAATCAGGTGCCCCGGATTGACATATGCATTGAATACGTTGAGGTTCCTGATATTGGCCATCTTCGCGTACGGTCCCGCCCACAGAGTCAGCGTGTGTCCTCCGAAATCCACAGTAATCATATTGAGGTAGGGATTTACTCCGGCAAGCTGAACCTGGGCGTCTCCTGCCAACGTCCATTTCGTTCCGAAGGCGTAGTTGTTGTTGCCGAAGCTTCCCGTATTGTTATAGATAGCGCCTTGCCCATCGTAGCCGTGCTTGACACCCGTGCCGTAAAAGACGATTTCCTCGCCCTGATAGGATACGGCCGTGCTCGGCACGTCAAGCCAGAGATCGGCTCCGTCGCCGTGAACGTACGTCTTGCCAGATGCCGTGCCAAGATGACCATTCCCCGATGCCTTCCACGAGCCCTGCAGAACGTGGATTTCACCCGCAAAGTCCGCAATGAGCCCGCCATCAACCGTCAGGACGCCCGCACCCTGCTTCAAGATGGCGTCATACGCATTGAGCGCTTCGGCTGTCTCGATGCCCTTTGCCGACAGCTCCTCCGAAAGCGTCGAGTTAGACGCCGTTTCCAGCACCAGGGGATTCGAATAGTTTCCCCGCATGATCTGCGGCTCTTCGGCGGCGGCGGTCAGGACGATGCACGACGCAACGAACGCGATGGACGGTTTTCTATGCATAGGAACTCCTTGTTGCGAGAGGATTATAGCAAATATGGCAACCGGGGCAAACGACCTTTTGCGGAATATTTTTCGCGCCTTTTGCGGTGCACGAATTGACAGGGCGATGCGACCCGCTGTATAATATGCTCCAATGAAAGACACCGTCCTTCTCGTATTCTCGCCCTCCAGCGCGAACTCTAACGCGCTCATCAGCGGCGTCTCGGCCTACGCACGCCAGCGCCGCTGGCGCATTCACATGGTTGACAAGGCCGATCACAAGACGCTGACGGATGCGCTCGAGTTCTTCCATCCCGTCGGCTGCCTCATCGGCGGACACATCGACCGGACGTGCGATCTCGTAAAACTGCCGCCAAAGTTCGCCAAGTCCGTCCCCGTGGTCTATCTCGACCGGGACCCCTTCCCGAAGGGCAAGCGAATTTTCTGCGCCGCGCACGACTCGAAAGAAACCGGACGTCAGGCCGCAAAAGAACTGCTCGACCTCGGCTTGTCCTCTTACGGCTACGTCGCCTGGAACACCCCGACCTACTGGAATGCCATGCGGCTCGAGGGGTTTGCGCAAGAACTACAGTCCTGCGGACTTCACCCCGCCGTCTTCGCCTCCGGTGATGGCGCGACCACGACTCGTCTCCGAAAACTTGGCAAGTGGCTGGTAAAACTGCCGCGTCCGATCGGCATCTTCGCCGCGAACGACAGGACGGCTGCGGACGTTCTTCTTGTCGCCGACCAGGTCGGGCTCAAGGTGCCGACCGACCTCGTCGTGATCGGCGTCGACAACAACCTCGCAATCTGCACCTCGTCGGAGCCCACGATCACGTCCATCGCCCCGGACTTCGAACGCGGCGGATATCTCGCGGCACGGCTCCTCGACGAGCGGATTGCAGACCCAATGATGGAGCCGACGACCCGCTGGTTCCGTCCGCTCTCGATCATGCGGCGCAATTCAACAGCCCGGACCGCCGCAGGCAACCAGCCAGTTGAGAAGGCCCTTGCACTCATCAATGAAAAAGCCTGCTCAGGCCTCAAGGCCAAAGACGTCATAGCCTTGCTCCCCGGATCGCGCCGCTATGCAGAACGAAACTTCCTCAAGGCAACGGGAAAGACCATTCTCCAGACAATCATCGACGTGCGGATGGAAAAGGCCAAGGCGCTGCTTCAGAACCCAAGCTGTCGGCTTTCGACGGTCGCAGCCCAGTGTGGCTGGATGTCGCCAAACTACCTTCGCCGCGCCTTTCTGAAACGGATGCGGATGTCGATGTCCGACTGGCGAAAGCAGAACACATATGGGTGATTCAGCGCTTCGACGCTCAATTGCGACGCTTATACTATATTTTCGCGAAGCGGCGTCCCTCCGCCGGCATTACCCAGTTCAGGTACGCGGGTCTGATCTCAGCCGACGCCGCACCGTGCGACGCAGCACCCCGTTACGCCGTATATTATTATTATGGTAAAAGGGTCAATTATGGAGGGCAAAAGGGTCAGAGCCTATTGACATAGTAAATTGCCACAGTAGGTTTTCCTTGTCATAGCGGCGCACCCCTTTCGATTCGCTGCTTGCCCCCTTCAAACGCGCGGTGGGCAACACGGCTGATCAGGTGATAGCACCGGTTTGGAAGATTTATCCTGCACCGTCTCATGCCGAACAGTATATCACAAACTCCCGCTACTGTGGCAATTTACTG
>ODAI011971085.1_pt1 | contig 11743 bp, 14 predicted proteins | sample 1539321 | NCBI WGS metagenome assembly ODAI01 (sample SAMN02144231, study PRJEB22623) | gut metagenome | biome: sheep rumen | host: Ovis aries | place: New Zealand
AGCCGCTCTGGTGGCCGTGCTTCCGTTCGTGTCGGCCGGCGCTTCGGGAGCGGTTCCGTTGATGGATTCCAGCCGGTTGTCCGGAGAGCATGCAGGATTGCCAAGCATCCGGAAGGTTCCGCCGGTAGCGCTGGTCGCGACCCTTGTGGCATACTTTGTCCGCGTCCGCACGCCGCATGCGGTCACCTGAGCGCAGCACCGCGTGGTCAGCGGATACATTTCCGTCCCGGTGCCGATCTGAATCATGACCGGCGCCACAATGGTCGTCTCAGCCGGAATGCTCTGGGCAATCACGATGCACACCTTTTCCCCGTTCCGGAATGAATCCTGAGGAAGGGTCACCACCAGATTCCCATCGGTAAAAGCGACCGCCGTGGAAATCACCAGATGGTCGCAGAGTCTGCATACATCTTTGCAAGCCATTGTTTTTCTCTCCTTTATCAATGCGGGGCGGACGGTTTCAAACCAATCCGCCCCGCAGAAGTTCAGCCCGTGTTCGGGCGAGTCTTACGGATTAAAATCCGTTGCCGCATCCGCACCCGCATCCGACAGGGTTCTGCCCGTTGCAGGTGAAGATCGGGGTGCTCCCGTATACCGGTTGAGCGGGGATGGGGCAACTCCGAAGTTCGCCGATGATGGCATCCCGGATGTTGCCGGTCTGCGTCGCCTGAGACGCGGCCAGGTTCGCCATGTTAATCTGGTTCTGGAGGCCGACGTTCTCCCGCTGCGCCTGCGCCAGCTGGGTCTTAACCCCATCCAGCTCCAGAGCGCACAGCTTGTCCATAATCATCTGGCTGGTCCGATTCTGGTTGTCGATGATATCCCTGGTGTTCTGGCTCGCCTGATTCCGGTCAGCGCAGTTCTCTGTCGCCACGACATATTTCAGATCGGCAAGTCCAGCCTGCGTGCCGTTAAAGCCCTGCGCGTTCGCCGTCTGCTCCGCGAAGCTCCGGTTCAGGCTGGCAATCTCGTTGCTGTACAGCTGCTGAGCCGTGGCGTTCTGGGCGCCCGTAATGGCCGCCATAATGCCGTTCCCGGTCTGGCAGATGTTCTGGTTGATCCCGGCCTGTCCGAGCTGAACGTTCCCGAATCCGGTGGTCATGCCATTCTGGATGCTGCCCAGCGTGGTCTGGATCTGCTGGTCCCGGAAACCGCTGTTGATATGGTCGCTGTTGTTCAGCCACGGATACAGGTAGTCAATGCCCATTCCGGCACCCATGCCGCCCATCATCATGGGCCACATCATGCCGCCGCCGAATCCGCCGAAGCCGCCCCACATTCCGTTGCCGCACAGAAGCAGGATCAGCAGGATGCCCCAGATGTCGCCGTTTCCGCCGAAGATACCGCCGCCGTTGCCGTATCCGCCGTAGCCGTATGCAGGCGCAACAGGCATGTACATTCCATTATTTTCACTGGTCATTTTTATCGATTCCTTTCATCCTGATTTATTCCAATCGTCTATGCGCATCTCGACGAAAGAAACCGTTTTTACCGTTTTTCTGCCTGTTTTTGAGAAAAAGTCTCAAAAATAGCATTAAAAATGGATAATCCGTACTCATCAGCGCACGTCTGCGCCGATAAATACATTTCTCATCTCACCCCAAGCCGGTTCAAAATCGGCCCGATCATCCGCATCATAGGCCCGCCGACCTGTCCGCTCCGGATCAGGTGCATCACGGTCTGCTGGCTGTTCCCGATGTACTCCTGCGGAACGTTAAATCCCGCCTGCTTCAAAACTCCCGCCGGGTCAGCCTGCAGTTGTCCCATGGCGGTGTTAAAGTCCACGGGCATCTGGTTCCCCTGCCCAGCCTCCGGTCCCAGCGGAGCGCCCATGCCCTGCCCGTGCGTCATCTGGAAAAGAGGATTCATGCTCATTCTCCTTTCGTGTTCCGTCTGGCCGTCCCCTGAGTAGTTCCCTGCGTCCCCTGTGTCCCGGCCGGCCCGTTCGCCGCGCTGATGCCATGGATGCTCTCCATCAGTTCCGTCTTCATCCGCTCCAGGTCGTCCTTCCGCACGAAACCGTCCGCCTCGTCCTTCCGCACGTACTGGCTCATGTCGGCGTTCCTCTGCTCCTGCGCAGCGTCTCCGCTGGTCAGCAGTGCGCTCGCCTGTCCCATGCTCCGCTGGCTCTGCTCTTCCATCTTGTAGACGATCTTCTGCAGCGGGTTAGGCATGCCCATCTGGTTCACGCTCTTCAAATAGATAATCGTGTCGTTCGTGTCCCAAAGCGGAATGGGTGTATTCGGCATCCATCCCCCGGGCATCTGGTAGGCCTTCGCCCCGACCTCGCCGTCTACCCAGATGATTCCCTGGGCGTTCTGGTTCTGTCCGTAGCTCTGCTGCGTCTGCCCGTAGCTCTGCGCCTGCGGATACTGCTGTCCGTAGTTCCCGTAGCTGTTCCCATACATGTTCCCGTAGGTCTGATACATCGCCGGATTGTAAGCCATTATCTTTTCCTCCCTTTCTGTTTGAAGAAGTAAGTCGGCACGGTCCCCAGGCTGTTCCAGCTGTCGTAGGCGTTCCCGTCCCGGATGCATATTGCGTGGGATCCCGTCCCGATGATGTACGTTCCCTCCGGATATCTCCGGCAGAACTCCCTCACCGTCGTGCATTCCTGGCAGCTCTCCGGCAGGCTGAACGCCTCAAATCCGTGCTGTTTCAGCCATAGCCCCCATAGCCAGTTCACGCTCGGCATGGTGCCCATCTCCCGGCTCATCTCACTCAGTTCCCGGTGCACCTCGTCCCAGCTCATCCCCGTCGCAAGGGAGATCGCCCGGATCACGCAGTCCGGTTCGTCATCCCGCACAGGGTTCGGATTCGCGTAGATCCACATGCTTCTGCCTCTTGCAGTCCTCGATAACGATATCCGCCACCCGGTCGTCCCACGGGCACAGGTCCATCAGCGTCGCCGTCAGCATGATCATGGCCAGCGCGGTTCCATCGTCCGTCCCCGTGCTCTCCGTGATCCTACTGATGCCCTTCCTGTATCGCTGGTCGTATTCCGGAATCGTGTGCTTCAAGGCCTCCGCCTCCTTCCTTCTGCCTGTATTTTCGCATTCCGCCCCGCCTTCCGGCGAGTGACCGCAGGGTTTGCTTTCGGGTATCTTTCCGGCCCCGCATGGGTTAAAAAAAGGCATAAAAAAAGAACCCGGACAAAATCTGTCCGAGTTCCATGTTCGTTTTATATGTGCCGGAAAAGCTCTTCCTTTCTCTTCCGAACGATCTTCTTCATCCGGTCGATGCTCAGCGGATATCCCGCGCTGTCCATCCTCCTCTGCATCTCCTCGTAGGTAATGCCGTCCAGCATATACATCCGCAGCAGGAATCTGTCCCTCTCGCCGTTCCTGCCAAGGATCCATTGATGGATTCCTTCCTCAATGTCGTCCCGGCTCAGCTCATGCTCCATGGGCGTCACCTTCTCTTCCTCTGGCGCTTCCCGCCGCTCCCGGCGACGATGCCGGTCCCTCCGCATGTTCCGCATGGCTTGAAGGTTCCGTTCCCGTTCCCGCTTCTCTTCACGCGGATTTTAATCGTCTGGCGTGCGTGTGCCATAGCTGAACTCTCCCGTTCCGTTCATGTAGTTGTTTCCGCCGTCCCAGGTATCCGCTTCCTGAGTGACCACAACGTCCTGGAACTGGCTCTCATAGATGACCCACGCGATATTCGTCGCGAACAGCATCACCAGCACAATCAGAAACGCGATGAACATCCTCTTGTTGGCCGTCTCCATCCGCGTCATCTCTTTCTCGTGCTGCGCCGTGGTTATCATCTCCATGCCATTCTCCATGGCATCTCACCCCCAAAATTGATTATCAGCCGTTCGCTTCTCCGTCTTCCTCGGGAGGCTTTTCTTCATCCATGAAGACTTCCTCCGGCAGATGAATCACAGGCGCCTTCGCGTTCGCCGCGTCAATCATGCCCTCTCCGATGATGTAGGCAATCACGGAAGCTCCGGCCATGATCAGCGCCGCCACCTGCGTCGCCGTCTCCTGGCTCCCCTTGAAGGCGATAATCAGCATCGTCACGAACTCGGCCACCGCAGCCCAGAACTTTCTGCTCGTAAGCTTTCTCTTCAGATCCTCGCTCATGGCTTTCTCCTTCCTTATCTGTCAATCAGATAGTTGGTCATCTCCGTCTGTGAGGCTTTCAGTTTCTCCGTGCTGTTCCCGTTGATCTCGTGGCTCAGCAGGGCCAGTATGCCTCTGCAGATTACCTTGTTCCCGTCTTCCATGCTCTTCAGCCGCTCGTTGTCGTTCTTCAGTTTCGTATCCACGTCCCGCCTCCATGCTTCCAGATCATCCTGAGGTTTCCGCCATTCCTTGACGGTCTTGATGACGTTCCCAAGCAGGATCACGAAAGCAAATATAGCCAGCAGTACGATCCAGAAGTCGGTAACCTGTGCGCCCGTAACCTTATCCACCGGACTCACCCCCTTCCGACGATACTGCCGATGATCTCGGTCGCCGTCTCAATCTGTCGCAGGGCCGCCCGTATCTTCTCCAGGTCCGTCTCGGAGATGGCGTCTCCGCTCTCTCCGCCCTGTCCGGAGTATTCCAGATAGTTGCTCATCATCCATCCGCTGTATCCGTTCCATCGGACGTTGCACCACGTACCAAGGTCAGACATCACCTCAACGGTCTCGCCCACCGGCACCCGTGTCACAACCTTCGCCGTCGTGCTGGCCTGCGCCCGCATGTTCACGGTCGTCCCGCTGGCTCCGCTTGGCAGTACAACCTTCGCTTCTCTCTCTTCCATGTCGTCGCCTTTCCCGTCAGGTTTTTCCTTGCCGTAGTCAACGTTCTTCAGATAAGCCACGTAGTCCCATCCGTTCTTCTCCATCAGTTTATCCCGGCAGAATCCGCTCTTCTCGCCCTTGGCGTTCAGTACGTATCCGGTATCCTCGTCCACCAGCCCGATGTGGTAGTAGTCCGTCAGGTTCCCGTCGTAGCTCGCGCCTCCGGGCTGAAACTTCGCCGGAAGGTTGTATCCGTCTTCCCCCGGGCTCTTCGCCTTGAATGCGGCCATACCGGGCTTGGCTTCGCTGATAGGCCTCATCCCGCCCGTAATGTACCGCCTTGCAATGGTGTTGCTCCCGTGGGCGATCTTCCCGCCCAGTACGCTGAAGGCATAGCTGAAGGCCCCTGCGCAGTCCACGCATCCCTTCTCCGCCTTTCCCCATACATAGCTCCAGTGCTCCCGGTACATGGTCTGGAAAAGCGCGATCAGTTTATTGACAGGAATCATCGTCGTCTCCTCCGGCGGACACCAGCGCAATGGCAAAAATCGTCACGCCGATCCCAACCACAAGTCCAACCAGAAACTGAATCATGGCGCGTCACCTCACAAAGTGCAAACACTTTACGCATAGATTATAACACTTATCGTGTTATTTTCCAAGCGCTTTTTGTGCGTCTGTGAAAATTCTCCTTGGATTATTTCCGTACTGCCGATTTGTCTGCCATGTCCTTTCGAGAAGCAAAGCTCCTGCCAACCAGTGCTGTAATCGGCAAACAACAGAGTTTTTAGCGAAATATAATATTTTCCTGCTAACCGTATCTCGCCGGACACCACTCCGGTCTGATACGTAACCTCGGAAACGCCTGAAGCGTAAGGTCGCGTGCTTCTACCTTGTCCTTGACCTGCTGGTGAGACAGGCTGTAACAAAGGCGACTCCTTATGGTCCGCTGTGCGGTTATTAAATATGATATTAAGTCTCTTCTGGCGTTGGTTCCGGTTCCGGTTCCGGAGCCGGATGAAGTTTCTCCAGCTCCTCGTAGAAGTAATCCTTGGCGGTATCGGACAGCCATCCATACCTCTGCTGGTCTTCGATCAAGGTGATAGCATAGTCTTCGGTATACTCGCCGTGTTTAATGCAGTTGAGGAATGCCGTGATTACTCTCTGTTCCCGTTTAGTCATGGTTCATTCTCCTTTCATTAGCCGTTGTTTTCCAGAATCAAAGCCTGAAGCTCTGCGATCTTGTTGTCGATGTAGAGTTTCGTGTCAGCAGGATAGGTTACAGCGGTGTTTCCTGCGTCAGACCAAATGTTGTTAACGCCAAGGAGGGTTTTGATTTCCTGCGGAGTGAGTTGGTAGGTGACTGGAGTGGCGAGTTCGTAAACGAGATGCATCGGATTTTCAGAAAGCCACTCAAGAAACTCTGCTTTTGTAGTAACATTTGGGTTCGGCATTCTGAAATATATTTGATTTAAAGTCTGATGATCGCTATAAATCCCATAATCTGTTCTGCCGAAAGCACCGTCAATATTTTGGAAACTATCGCAGATGCTTGTTTGATAACCAGTCTTCTTATTGCTAATAAGTGCAACTGCGCAATAATGATCACTTCCCAAACCGTAATCATCAAATGATTCATCACCATCGTATGTCACGCTCGCTCTATCCACCACCAGCTTCCCGCTCACCACATCCAGCGTCCCGCCGTAGACCGTGCCAGCTTCTGTTGGGAAGGTGACTTCGTAGGTCTGGCCTTGATATTGTTCGTAGGCGGTGGCGGTTGAGCCTTTTGTGAGCCATAAATCAAAATGCTCAAATTTTGTGGTCGAGCTTTCCGTGTATGCTTGCGCATCGTAGAAAACAAGATATTGCCCATTCTCTATCGATACAGGATAATCAGCATGTTGTGTTGATCCACCGACAAAGTAAGAAAACGCAACAAACGTGCCGTCTGAGTTAACCTTGTTCAAATACAAATATGCACTTTCCGTATGGCCCGCTTTTCTTTCTGCTGAAAAAACATAATTTCCGTCAGGAATTTTTATAATAAATCCTTTGCGGCGTGTAGGTGTACCCACTGCCTCAAAACAGTCAACTAAACGCTGTGCCGCAGACTGATCGAACAGATTCTTTCCGCACCTCGTCGCCTTTACACTATCAAAACCGGAGATCGGGCAGATGTTGGAGTATGGAGACCACGTTGTTGTATCTGCGCCGTCAGGAACTACCATTACGGAAAAATTGGCGTTTGACAGCGTTACATTTCCGCCAAAGAGAATGCGTATTTTGTCAAACTCTTTCCCGTAAAGTGTAGTCATCGACGCTGCATTTATAATCCGGTTTGCGGTACTCAAAGAAAAATAATCAACCTGCTGAGCATCTTTTAAGAAATATACTGTTGCGTTTACGAACGAGTTCATCAGCGCAACGATATATCCTTCCGGTATTGTCATAGAGTCGAATGTAATATACACCTGACTTCCTTGCGTGGCAGAACCATTGATCGTTATTTTTCCGTTATTGTTTGTTGCGGTCAGACCTTCCGAAGGAGTAATTACTTTGGCGGGGTGCATTATATTCTTTCCACCTCCGCCGGGCCACGGGCTGTCATACCCATGTAAGTCCTGCACAGGCTCGATAGCTACGTTAACTGCTTTCATAGCCTGACCATCTGCACCATCTGCGAAACTAACAACAGGAGCCGATTCTGTTTCGACATATATACTCTGCGCAAGTCCAGAACTGCTAAGCTTCGCCAGCTCCATCTTCGCCCCAGTCTGCTTGACAATATACTCGCCGTCCTCATCAGCCAGAGAAGGTAGATGCTGGAGCTTATCCCTCAGATTAGCCATATAGCTCGTAGAGTGTCCAACGGGGATAGCCACCTCACGAGTATCGACAAACTCTTCGGTGCCCCAGTCGTCTACGACCTGAACGGGAGTATAAGGAGCTACCTGTTCGATTTCAGGAGTGGCGAGTTCGTAGAGGAGGTAAACTCCATCCATAGCTGCTTTGAAAGCGGCCGCATCGGTGTAGGCAAGGTCTCGTACAAAGACGGCATCGTTAGATCTATTGCCTCTAATGACTTTTGTTAGCGTTGTATCATTGTCGAAAACCTCTATCGATACAGGACGAATTCCAACGGCCATAATTTGAGGTACGGTCTGATCTGTCGGAACAAGTTTTATGTTAGGCAAATATGTCTGGAAACGTAAATACTCCGAACTGTATGTCCAATTCTGCGTCCCAAGATTAACAAGCTTATACTTCCTCTTAACCTGCCCACTCGGCGTATACTCATCCCCGCTATATACAAGCTTGCCGTCAGCATCAATCGCAAGAGGCCCACGCAGCTCGACATCAGCCAGAGGATATGAGTGCTTCTCGTAAGGCTCGTATTCGCCGTTACGAGAGCCGGAGTTGGATAGGTTGATGCAGATGTCATGGTTGTAAGTTGTTGAGCCATGAACTAATATTTTGAAATTGTAAGCGTTTGACGGAGATGTAACGATTGCATTATTTTGCGTTACGTATGAAACAAAATTTCGGTTAGCATCGTACCAAAATATACTGGTCTGATTGCTTGGCGTTTTTATATAGTATTCGGTATTTGGCAGACATTTGCAGAAATGCTTACTACGTATTCTGTCATTTGCGCTTAGTGGCTCACCAGTTAACCAAGCTAAACCGCCCAGCTCCCACTCTTCATCCCAAAGATTAAACCCTACCATATCATGACTGGAAGGCTTGACGGAAATAAGCTCACCGGGATTATAGGAATAGTAGTCTTTCGGGAACAGCTTGCGGAACCAAGCAACGCCAGCACCGGGAGTAGCTGTCTCAAGGTTGTAAATATAATCAGCAATAGTTGGGCCAAACATTTGCGTAATGTCGAAAATTTGCGGATAGATTTTGACATTACTAAACGTAACCCCCGTACGGAAGTCCAGTCTAAAATATCCAACGTTTGAATTCGGTGCAGAATAAATGCCGCCGTTTCCAATATCAACCACGGCCCCACCACCGATTCCAATATAATACTTCGTACTTCCGCCATTACTTGGACACCCAAAGATCATGTATTTATGACCATTCACACGCTGAAGAGTTCCGAAAGTAATATCTTTGTTTCCTGTAGCCGTTCCATCGATAGTCCACGATCCGTCTGCATTCTTTGTTGCGGTTATTCCTACTTCGGTTGTGGTCGAATAACTGTTATTGTTTAGCTGATTCCACGCCACAGTCCCGCCAACAATCTTCTCCAGCGTCTCCCGATTGCCGACATCCACGCTCCCGCCGCTCTTGCGATAAAGATAAGGCGTGGTATCCGTAACCGCTTCGGTGGAAACCAACTGTTCCGCACTACCAGCAGTCAGTTCTTCGTAGTAACCGTCTTCTTCGGCCTTTGTTACAATCTGTTCCTTCAGTTCAGAAACGTCGTCGCTCAGCTGGGTATACTCCGCCGGAATAGTCTCCCGCGCGTCCTCTGCCGCCTGCTGAATCTCCGCAATAGCCGCTTCCTTCTCTTCCGCCAGATCCTCAACGGTCGCGTCCGCAGCCTCCTGCGCCATCTGCCGTGCCGTATCTTCCGCCCGCTCCATCCAGTTCTCCAGCGGAGTCGGCACAGGCCCGGTCGCCATAATACTCTGGTCGATCCGCGTATTCGCGATAGCGGACTTCACGATCTCCCCGTCGTTTGTGAACGTGATCTGAACCCGCCCGGTCCCGTTGTATACAACGTCGCTGTCGGTTACAAGCCAGATAATGCTGTTCTCCTCCCGCACGGGTGTCAGCGGATACATATCCCCGGTCGGAGGCTGAACCACCATGCTACACTCCGCGTTCGGATAGTCCCACAGCACGTCCGTGCAGTCGATCTCAATCCGGGTATGCTCGTGTTCGCCAACATACCCAAGATTAAGCACTCTCGACTCGAGGTTGTTCAGGCTTACTTTCTGAATTCTCTTTCCCATCCTGCTTTGCTCCTTCCCAAATGTTATACCGCGAGGGCCGATTCTTTAACCCACAGTGCGGTAACAGTTACCGTTTTGGACGACACCGAGCTCGTGTGTGAGTTGTGGATTGTGAGTACGGCGCCGGTTGTTTCCGGCGTAAATCTTGCGATGGTAAAATAATGCGTACCTGATATGATGCTTGGAAACGCGATCAGTTTATAGCCTGCTATCTGCGTGATTCCAAGCTCCTCCGCCGTAATCGTGCGGTACGAGTTCGAACTGATGGACGGCGTGGCAAACTTGTGTGTGGTTATCTTGAACAGCCCGTCCATAACGGTGGATAACATCTCTGCGATGCTGGCCGGCGCGGCGCCGATGTTTGTCAGAACCTGCGTCTTCTGCGTGTCGCTCAGCTCCTGTGCGCTGATGGTCAGCACGTCGCGCTCCAGTTTGTTCTTCAGGTTCGCGCCGTAAATCGTCCGGGCCACTACGGGAACGTCCGTGTCCGCGAACAGTTCCGTGCCGTGGTCGTTCATGGTGTAGGTATTTTCAATCGTGACGCTTCCTGTCTCCGCCGTCGCCCGTACAACGTATACGTAGTTGCTGTCGTACTCATACGGCCGTCCGCTGTTCTTGGCCGCCGTGAGGTTAACGCCCTGGCTGTCGTTATCCAGCCTTTCAATGACTTTTGTCACGACGCCCGTGGACAGGTTAATCTCGTCCCGGTAGTTCCCAACCTGCATAAGCCCGTGGGGGAAGTGCGCGGTCATGACGGCGCCCAGGTCAATCCGCTGTTCCTTGTACAGTTCAAAGTTGCCAACATAGTTCCCGGCCCAGTCTCCCCATGTGGCCCAGATCGCGGTGGTGGTGTTGTTTCCGCCGCTTACCCAGATGTATCCTGCGGATGGCACGTTGAAGTTCCCGTTCGCGTCGGGGGTGATCACTCTCCGTTCCCCGTTCTGCGTCGCGCTGAACCGGATGGAAGAATAGCTCCCCGGAACGATCCTGTATCCCTGCGTCTCGCTGTACCGCACAACCCTCGCGCACTGCGCCTGATGGTTATACAGGTTCCATCCCGTGCTCACAAAAGCCGTCGGCGTGCTCTGGATAATGGTGCCCAGTACTGCCTCCGTGTAGTTCAGTACAATCTCGTCCCCGCTCTTCGCGGTACCCAGTACGGATACGCCGTACCATGCCAGCGGGTCCTCCCCTGACGGTTGGGAAGGCGTAACGCTCCATCCGCCTTCGTAGGTAAAACTGATCGTCCCGCCGGCGACTCCACGGCTCAAAAACACGTCGTCGTCTACGCTGGCGATGAAGTCGTCCTCGTCCTCATCGCGCTGCGCGTGTGTCTCGGTCTTGACCAGTTTGTATGGCACGTATCCTTCCCGCACTCTGCCGCCGAGAACGCTCTCCAGCGTCCCGGCCCCGTCGTTCACGCTGCTGGCGCCGCTGGTCGTGCGGATCACGAAGCTCTCCTGGCTCGTCTGGTTGTATGAGCTCGTCAGGTTCTCCGCCAGCGGGACCGTGTTCATCTCCACGTTCCCGTTCTCGTCCGGCGCAATGCCGTTCAGGCTCTTCACCCGCACGTACAGTTCGCCGTCGATGATGTCCATGTTCTCGTTCAGGTCGCCGATGTCCATCGTCTCCGCGACCGTCGGTTTATTCAGCCTGTAATGCGTCGTCTTGTCTGCCATCTGTGCTCACCTCCGTCATTCCGTCCGCAGGAAGTAGTGGACCGTTCTCGCCGGAACCGTCGTCGGGTCTGCCGTAATGTGGCTCCTCGTCCCGGCGTTCACGTCCCGCCATGTCAGAGGCATCAGGATCTCGACCCATGTACCCGGCAGTGCCGCCGGAACGTCCGTGTTGATCGTCATATAAATGGATCCAACCGGGAACATCCCGTTCGTGATGTTGTTAAAACCTGTGGTAATCTGATCCGTCACGCTCTGCGTCAGCGTAGTGATGGCCTGCGTCAGGTCGGTGCTGGCCTTTTCCTTTGCGTCGCTGATCGCCTCGCCGACCGCCGCAGCGTCCGCAGGCTTCCCGTCCT
>ODAI012930875.1_pt1 | contig 11743 bp, 6 predicted proteins | sample 1539321 | NCBI WGS metagenome assembly ODAI01 (sample SAMN02144231, study PRJEB22623) | gut metagenome | biome: sheep rumen | host: Ovis aries | place: New Zealand
CAACCTCCAGTTCAATTCCTTCCATGTATTTGTCAATTAAGACTGGATTTTCAATTTTCTGCCTTAAAATAATGGCCATATATTCTTTAACATCTGCCGGGGTATTTGCAATAATCATATTCTGGCCGCCAAGCACATAGCTTGGTCTTAGCAAAACCGGGTAACCAATTCTTGCAGCGGCTTCCAGAGCCTGGGCTTCTGTAAAAACAGTTACTCCACGGGGCCTTTTTATTCCAAGCTTGTCGCAAAGCTCTTCAAAACGTTCCCGGTCTTCGGCAAGGTCAATTGAATCTGCACTGGTTCCCAAAATTGGAATTCCCTGACTATCCAGATATTTTGTAAGATTGATAGCAGTTTGTCCGCCAAAGGCTGCAACAACGCCCATCGGCTTTTCTGTTTTTATAACATTCATTACATCTTCTGGAGTAAGAGGTTCAAAGTAAAGGCGGTCAGCAGTATCAAAGTCTGTTGAAACGGTTTCGGGATTGTTGTTTACAATTGCTACCTGATATCCCAGATTTTTAAGAGCTCTTACACATTGTACACTCGCATAATCAAATTCAATTCCCTGACCAATGCGGATTGGACCTGAACCAAGAACCAGAATGGTCTTCGCTGTCTCATTTGTTGCTTCCTGGCCCGCTCCCGAAGTCTGCTTAGTAGGCTGCATTGTGCACTCCTGAAATTGCTCTTCCACTTGGTTCATTGCGCTCGCTACGCTCGCTCTCAAGTTTCAGCAGAGCTGAAACTTGCTTCTGGTAAGAGCAGTTATGAATGCCAAGAATAGCCCTGCCAGATGGTTCATCTGCGTTCTTCCAGGCGGCATCCCATTCAAGGGCTTTTGCTGTAGAGCAGGCAACTCCCGCTTCATGAGGAACTACGCGGGCGGCAGAGTCGCTAGGGAAGAGGCGGCTGTAGATTTCGCGGTAGTAGTATTCCTCCTTTGTTTTTGGAGGATTAACAGGGAAGCGGTTTTCTCGGCGGGCAAACTCTGCATCGCTGACCTTTTCTTCTGTCATCTTTTTCAGAGTATCAATCCAGCTGTAACCAACACCGTCGCTGAACTGTTCCTTCTGACGCCATGCAATGCTTTCTGGAAGAAGATCTTCAAAGGCCTTACGCAAAATCCATTTTTCTATACGCTGACCGCCGGCGCCACGGCCAACTGCACCATCTGCCATCTTAATATTCATTTTGTCACTAGGATTAAGAGACATTGCAATATCAATAAAATCTTTGTCAAGGAATGGAACTCGGCCTTCAACGCCCCAGGCCATTAAAGACTTGTTTGCGCGCAGACAGTCGTAAAGATGAAGCTTACTCATTTTGCGGACAAGCTCTTCATGGAATTCCTGGGCATCTGGTGCCTTGTGAAAGTAAAGGTAGCCGCCAAAAAGCTCGTCACTGCCTTCTCCAGACAAAACCATCTTAATTCCCATAGATTTAATTACACGGGCCAGCAGGTACATTGGGGTAGAAGCACGAACAGTTGTAATATCATAGGTTTCAATATGATAGATAACATCCGGCAGGGCATCCAGGGCTTCCTGAATTGTAAAATGCACCTCGTGATGAACAGTTCCAATATATTCCGCAGCTTTTCGTGCGGCAATCAGGTCTGGCGAACCTTCAAGGCCAACTGCAAAAGAGTGGAGCTGAGGCCACCAGGCAGCTTCGCGGCTGTCACTTTCTACACGCTTTTTACTGTATTTTTGAGTGATTGCCGCAATTACAGAAGAATCCAGACCGCCGCTCAAAAGAACCCCGTAAGGAACATCACTCATAAGCTGGGCTTTTACGGCGGCTTCAAGTCCATTGCGAACTTTTTCAATTACAGAAGGATTAATAATTTCGCCCTTGTCGTCTGTGGCGCGAGGTGCAGCCTTTACAGCATCGTATGATTCCCAAGCACGCTTATACCAGCGGACAGGCTTACAGATTCCCGCGTCAAGCGCGGGAATGACATTCTGTTTTTCATTGTCAGTCATGGTACCCTGTTTGTCATTGTCGGGCTTGACCCCCTGAATGTCATTGTCGGGCTTGACCCGACAATCTTTTCCTGACCATAAATAAGACCCATTCGGGAACTCTTCGATTGTTACACATTCGCCTTCAAGTGCCTTTAGCTCACTTGCAACATAGTAGCGGCCAGCCTTATCCCAGCCCTGATAAAGAGGAATAACGCCAATTTCGTCGCGGGCAATAAGGTAAGTGTCGTGTTCGCTGTCGTAAAGGGCAAAGGCAAAAATGCCCGAAAGCTCTTCTATCATGGCTGTAAAATCGCCGCTTTCCCGGTACTTTTTATACAAAGGAAGAATAACCTCACAGTCGCTGCCGGTTAAAAAGTTATATTTTCCTTCAAACTGCTTGCGCAAAGCCTTGTGATTATAAATTTCACCGTTTGCCGCAAGAATCAGTTTGCCGTCATCACTAACAAGGGGCTGCTTTCCACTCAGAGGGTCTACAATCGAAAGTCTTTCGTGACTTAAAATTGCATTTTCTCCGGTATAAACGCCGCTCCAGTCCGGTCCGCGGTGACGGATTTTTTTACTCATTTCCAAAACCTGAGCTCTAAGTTCCTCTTTGAGGCCCTGCTCAATAGGTTTACTACCACTACTTAAATCAAAACATCCTACAAATCCACACATAATCTTATCGAAGAAACCGTTAAGAAAAACTTTTTATCAGAAAAGTTTTTTAGGTTTCAACCTTCCGATGAAACCGTTAAAAATTGGATTTTCCCACGGAAAAATCCAATTTAGGTTTTTACCTTCAATTGGCACCGTGGTCAAATAAAAGATTCGTTAAAAAAAATTGCGAATACTTGGAGCAATTTTTTAGAATCTTCCTCTTTTCACCTTTTTTTTCTCGATTTCTCCTTCCTCCTTTTATTTATTTTCTTCTAAGAACATTTCTGCTTCATTAATGCCGCCTGTTGTTGAATAAAAATAAGGTGTTTCTGCCGCAAACTCACCCGCACAGGTATCGACCATTTTGAAGGAGCGGGGTGGATACAGTAAGGCGGGGGAAGTCCGCTTGAAACTCGACTCTACCGAGTCGAGTGCGAATACCCCCTCGCTCGCACTGCGTTGCTCGCTACCCCCTCTAACGGGGATAACCAGCAAAGCTGGTTTACCCCCCGTAACGCCCCCGGCTTCCATTTCACAAATGCCTTCCAGCTTCCACAAGAACCAGCGGTCAATTTTTGTAATTTCGTGAATTTCTTCCACGCTCAAAAGCCCCCGCTTCAAAGCCTGGTAAATTGCAAAAATTCTCTGGTCAGTCGGCTGTCCAACCCGGGTTATTATTTTTTCATTCGGCTCTTTCTGGAAGGCCGGTAAATCTAAATCCTTTGTCTTAAGCTCGCAGCCTCTTACAGCTTTTAAAAGTGCTTCTTCAAAGCTCTGGCCAATTGCCATAACTTCGCCGGTTGCCTTCATCTGAGTTCCAAGTGCACGGGCCGCATATACAAACTTATCAAAAGGAAATTTCGGCATTTTTACAACAACATAATCCAAGACTGGTTCAAAGCAGGCCTTTGTCTTTTTGGTTACAAAGTTTGGAATTTCATCAAGATTAAAGCCAACGGCAATAAGGGCTCCACCCTTTGCAAGGGGATATCCGGTCGCCTTACTAGCCAAAGCCGAAGAACGCGAAACTCTTGGATTTACTTCTATTACGGCATATTCAAAGCTGTCCGGGTTTAAGGCAAACTGACAGTTACAGCCTCCTTCAATTTCAAGCTCGCTGATAATATTTAGGGCCGCACTTCTAAGCATCTGGTATTCTTTGTCTGCCAGGGTAAGGGTAGGTGCAACAACAATTGAATCTCCTGTATGAATTCCAACAGGATCTAAGTTTTCCATAGAACATACGGTAATAACGTTGCCTGTATGGTCTCTCATTACTTCAAATTCAACTTCCTTCCAGCCGCTTATACATTTTTCTACCAGAATCTGATGAATTGGCGAGCGGTGCAAGCCATTTTTTACAATCTCGTCCAGCTCTGCTTCGGTACGGCAGATTCCTCCACCAGTACCTCCCAGGGTAAAAGCGGGGCGGATAATTGCAGGAAGCCCAATTTCTTTATGAACAAAATCAATTGCAGCTTCATAAGTTGTAACAACCTTAGAAGGAATTACAGACTGCCCAATCTTTAGCATAGTGTCTTTGAACATCTGGCGGTCTTCTGCCTTATCAATTGTAAGTGGATTCGCCCCCAAAAGCTTTACGCCATGAGCCTCCAAAAAGCCCGATTTAGCAAGCTCCATGCTAAGGGTAAGTCCAGTCTGGCCTCCCAGGGTCGAAAGCAGGGAGTCTGGCTTTTCCTTTTCTATAATTCTCTGCACAGTTCGCAGAGTAAGTGGTTCAATGTAAATTTCGTCGGCCATAGATTTGTCGGTCATCAGAGTTGCTGGATTTGAATTAACCAGACAAACCTCCAGCCTCTGACTCCTAAGAGCCCGGCAGGCCTGGTTTCCGGCATAATCAAATTCTGCAGCCTGACCAATAATAATCGGGCCAGAGCCTATAACCATAACCTTATGAATATCACTTCTTAAAGGCATTTTTTACTCCCATTTGCAAAAAAAAAATGGCGACCCCACAATTGTGAAGTCGCCATTGACTAAAAACACTATAGTAAAATTACAAAGGCTAGTCAAGTTCTTCTGAAACTACGCGGTTCTTACCATGCTGTTTTGCATAATAAAGTCTGTTATCGACCCGCTTGTAAAAGCTTTGTAAATCATCCTCTTCCCTTACTTCTGCTACGCCAAGAGAAATAGTGACCTTCTGCATTTTTTCCCATTTTATTTCTTCAATTGATTTTCGAATTCTTTCTGCAATTTCAATTGCATTTTCCTTTTTAGACTGAGGAAGAAGAATCATAAACTCTTCGCCACCCCAGCGTCCAATGGAATCCTGCTGTCTTATACAGCTTTTTGCAGTCGCTGCAATTTTTACCAGAACTTCATCGCCCATATCGTGACCATAAGTGTCGTTTATGTGCTTAAAATTATCTATATCAAACATAATAAGATTAATTTTCTTTGCCTTATCCACCTTTTTAAGCTCATAAGAAATGCGTTCAGAAATTTTCTTTCTATTGTATATATTTGTTAAACCGTCAATTGTTGCACTTTCTTCCAGCTTGCTGTAAGCCAGATACAAATCCCGGCTGGTGGATTGCAAAAAGCGAACCAGTCTTTCTTCAAAGGGAACCGGCTGCTTATTGTTCTGACTGACAGAAAAATCATTTTCGCTGCTAAAGTCATAAAGATAATCAATGCCAGAGCGATTATTTTCAATAAAACAATCCTCTTTAAAATCAGCTAGTTCTGAATCTTCTAATTCCCTAAAACCAATTGCAATGAGGGCAGAATTCTGAATGCCGCCACTTTTATTTTTATATAGGATTTCGCCAAAGGCCAGACAGCCCGCTGTTTCTCTGTAGAAATTCGAAAAGGCTTCAAGCTCCAGGGCTTCAGACTCCTTTAAATACATAAAGCGGTTTTTACATACATGAAGCAAAAGGCCTTCAAGGTTTTTACTGCTCATATATTCTGCAAGATTAAAGGATTCTCTTAGAATAGTCTGTTTTGAAGCATAAGAAAATAAAAGCTTTTCTCCCTTATAAAGATCAGCAGTAAAATGAACATAGCCGTTTTCGTCTTTTTTTACAGGAACTCTTGCAATCCATATATTTCCCCTTTGTACCATAAAAGGGAATTCGCAGGTGTTTTCAACAAAAAAATCGTCGCCGTTAAGACCAAGATATTTTTTATAAATATCACCGGCAAGCTCTTTATCGAGGGTTTTTAAAATATGATTATCAATTACTGCCGTTGCTTTTAATTCTTTTCCTATTGGAGTCCAGCCCAAAGTAGATTCAGCAAAAATCCTTAAATTTTTGCCGCTAAAAAGGGTGATTACAATTGCGTTATCATGAATTTCCTTTCCAAAGATATAAATCTTTTTTTCTTTATCATTTTTGTCAAAGCTGGCTTCTGCACCAAAAATAGGAATGTCAGAAAGCTCCTGGCTTACGGAATTTAAAAAGCCTGTAGAAACAGGATTTGTGTAGGTAGTTGTAAAAACCTGAATACCTTTTAAATCCTTATACTGCTTTACCTGCTCTAAAAAGTCCGATTTTGCATCTTCAACAGAGATTTTAGAAAAATTGTATTCTATTACATCTACTTCAGATTTATAAAAACACAAAACCGTCAGAATAGAAGTTTTTGCGGCATTCTGCCCCTGGGCAAAGCTAAATTGACAGGTCAGCCCAGAAAGCTTTGCTTTATCCAGCTTTTGCCTTACTATATTAGACAGATACTCAATGTAGTCAGCTTGAGTGCGCTCTGTAAATATATTTACAAGTACTGAATTTGCCTTAAGATAATCTGAACTAATTTTCATTTCATCCAGAAATTTTACTGCGTCAAAAATATCTTTAATGATACAAGTTTTCTGTTTCATAATTAAAAATCCCTATAATAATTATAAGATAAGAAAACTGAATTTGATAATAATTTTTTATTTATTACTTCATTTCCATCATTTTAAGAAATTTATCGAACAGAAAGTTTGTGTCGTGAGGTCCTCCGCAGGCTTCCGGGTGGAACTGAACGCTAAAGGCCGGAATATCTGTGTAGGTCAAGCCTTCAACAGTTCCGTCGTTTACATTGAAAAAGCTCATTTTTGCCCAGACAGGAAGTGAAGCATTTTCCACAGAATAGCCATGGTTTTGACTTGTGATGTAAATACGGCCATTTTCTGTATCTTTTACAGGATGATTTCCACCCCGGTGACCGTATTTTAACTTACAGGTTTTACAGCCTCTTGCCAGGGCCAAAAGCTGATGACCAAGGCAAATTCCGAATAGTGGAATCGGCGACTTTGCTGTCTTTCCAGGCATTGTAGGGCTTGTCCCGGCAATCTCACAAATTTTTTTGATTTCGCTGATTATCTGGGTGTTTTCTGCAGGGTCTCCGGGACCGTTACTCAGCATTATTCCGTCTGGCTTTAAAGAAAGAATTTCTTCTGCTGTGCTTTTTGACGGCACAACTGTTACACTGCAGCCCCTTTTTTCCAGCTCTCTTTGAATATTAGCCTTTGCGCCAAAATCCCAGAGAATTACTTTTTTTCCATCAGAACCCGAAGCTTTTTTACTATATTTGCAGCTAACGCTTTCTACAGCTTTTTCTATTTTGAAGTCTTTTATTTCTTTTAAAAGCTTTTCATCTACCTTTTTAAGTGATGATAAATTCTGGCTGCCACTTATTATCATGCCGTTCATAACTCCAGATTCCCTCAGCCTTTTAGTCAGAGCTCTGGTATCTATTCCGCAGATTCCAATAATGTTTTCTTTTTTTAGAAAGGAGTTAAGACTTTCTTCGTTTCTAAAGTTAGAGGCTTTTTCACAGATTTCCCGGACAATGTAACCACGCACCCAGCTTTTTTTGCTTTCAAAATCCTCCGAATTAAGGCCGTAGTTGCCAATCAGAGGGAAGGTTTGCGTTACTATCTGCCCATAGTAGCTTGGATCGGTCAGGGTTTCTATATAGCCGGTCATTCCGGTTGTAAAAACTGTTTCTCCTATTGTTTTACCTTCTGCTCCAATTGATTTTCCTTCAAAGGTTGTTCCGTCTGCAAGAATTAATACTGCTTTTCCCATCTTTTCAGATCCTTAAGCTTTGCCAGAATAAAAAAAAGACGTTCATTCCAGCCGGCGACAATAATCTACCAGTTCGAATGAACGTCTTTGTTCTTTGTAAGTTATACTTTTTTTAATTCATATGGTCAAGCAGGCGTAAGTCTGACTGACGTAAGTCTGACAGTCTAAGCTTAGGTATTATAAAAGTGGTCATACAAAAAAAATGGCGCGAAGGAGTTGTTACGATTAGATAAGTAGCAAAAACGAGAAAAGCGTAGTACTCTAGATTGACGGATCTGGAGAGCCGATGGAAGGCAGTGTTTCGCTAAGAGCAAAAAGCTCGAGAAGGAGTTGTTGTCTAAGCCGGCCACCGTATAACAGAATGCGGCTTGGGGTACATCCCCAAGACCGCGAATAGGAGAACGGTGATTCTACGCACTCGTATTGCTCTCCAGTCCTTATTTTATATCATGGAGGACGAAAATGGAAGCAGCAGGAAGATTTGTAGGAATCGATTTGGGAAAACGTACATACGAGATGTGTATCGTAGACCAGAAGGGCAAAATCACCCGTACCGGTGGCAAGACTGATTTTGCAGGAATCGAACGATTGTGCGAAAAACTGAATGGTGATGATGCGGTTGCAATAGAAGCCTGCAATCTGGCGTTCAGGATGGAACGAGCAATCAGAAAATCTGTCGGTTGTAAAGTTTGCATTATGAATGCAGGAAAACTTGCAGTCATTTATATGAGCACAAAAAAAACTGACAAAGAAGATTCCCTGAAACTCGCAAAGCTTCTTAAGAATCACGATGAAGATGAGCTTCCTATAGTTACGCCTCCAAGCGATGAGGAATGGGAGAGGAGAAAGCTTTTAAGTGAATACCGTTCGCTTAAATGTCAGAGAACAAAAGAAATAAATAAGCTGCATGCAATCTTTGAGCACAATGGCTACACACAGTTTGCAAGAAAAGATATGAGCAGTGAAAATAACAGGGCAAATATCCTCCCACTGCTCAAAGATTATGAGAAAGGAGAGGCAGAAAGACTTGTAGAAAGACTGAATCTCCTTGAAAGACAAATAGAACAGCTTCTGCAGAAGATAAATGCTGAAGTTGAGAATGATGAAAAAATACAGAAGGCAATGACTGTACCGGGAATTGGTCCGATTACGGCATTAGCTTATGTGGCATATGTTGGTGACGTAAAGCGATTTGACAATGCGCATCAGGTAAGCAATTTTATTGGATTTGTGCCTAAAGTTGATAACTCCTGTACCATTTGCAGGTCAGGACATACGACGAAAAAGGGAAATCCTCTTTTAAGGTCTTTGTTAGTTCAGGCTGCATGGTCAAGCGTGAAGTCAAAGAATGGCGGAGCCTTAAGGGATAAATATAAATATATGGCAGAAACGCGCTGCATAGGAAAAGGAAAGTCCATTGTAACGATTGCCAGAAAATTGGGTGAGCTGCTTTATCTGCTTTTGAAAACTGACCAGGAATATAAACCCCAAAAGTTTATAATCCCGGAGATAAGAATTTCAAAAATAGCAGAGGAAGCTCTTAAATGTAGTTAATTAGAGGTCTGGAGAGCCCTAAAAACTAATTGTCTTATTGACAATAATCATAGGAGCGAGACGGATTTCGAAACCGCGGACACGTCCACCACACCCTTCCGCATCTTCCATATATCCACCTTTTCTGTTAAAATAAATACATGGCTAAAACATTTGATGATATGCCTAAAATCGGAAATCCGTTAAAAAACAAGCCGGCAGGGTTGTTTTAGGATTTTCCTCAAATCTGGCTCGAAAGCAAGCTATGCTTGCGTATCATATATTCAAGGAAATCATACATGGCAAAGACATTTGATGATAAAAAGATTATCTACACAATGGACCGCGTTTCGCGCTCTTACGGAACTAAAGTTGTATTAAAAGACATCAGTATTTCATATTATTACGGTGCAAAAATTGGTGTTGTTGGACCTAACGGTTCGGGAAAATCTTCCCTTTTTAAGATTCTTGCAGGAAAAGACACAGACTTTGCAGGAGAAACTCACCTTTTGGAAGGCTATTCAATCGGATATCTGGAACAGGAACCAGAGCTGGAGCCAGGAAAGACAGTTTTAGAGGTTGTAAAAGAAGGTGTAAAACCAATCACAGATTTGCTTGAAGAATTTGATAAGATTAGTGAAGCCTACGGCGACCCGGATGCAGATTTTGACAAGCTGGCTGCCCGTCAGGCAGAGGTTCAGGAAAAGCTTGATATGCTTGATGCCTGGAACCTTGATAATAACCTTGAACTTGCCATGGATGCCTTGCGCTGTCCTCCTGCAGACCAGGTTGTAGATGTTCTTTCTGGAGGTGAACGCCGCCGAGTTGCCCTCTGCCGCCTTCTTCTTCAGAAGCCTGATATTCTTTTACTGGACGAACCTACAAACCATCTGGACGCAGAAACTGTAGCCTGGCTTGAAAATCATCTTCATTCATACCCAGGAACTGTAATTGCCATCACACATGACCGCTACTTCCTTGATGATGTTGCCGGCTGGATTCTGGAGCTGGACCGTGGTGAAGGCTATCCTTTCAAAGGAAACTACTCTAGTTGGCTGGAACAGAAAAATGCCCGCTTAGCTCAGGAAAACAAAAACGAATCTGCCCGCCAGAAGGAAATTGCCCGCGAGTTGGAATGGATTCACATGAGCGCAAAGGGACGTCAGGCAAAGCACAAGGAACATATCACCCGCTACAACGAGCTTATGTCTCAGGAAAGCAAGAAGCAGCTTAAGGATACACAGATTTCTATTCCAGCAGGACCTCGTCTTGGCGGTCAGGTAATTGACCTGGAAGGTGTTACAAAATCCTTTGGCGATAAGCTTTTGTTTGAAAATCTTTCTGTGCACATTCCGGCTGGTGCCATTGTTGGTATTGTCGGCCCTAACGGTGCGGGTAAAACTACCCTGTTCAAGCTGATTGCGGGCCTTGAAAAGCCGGATGCCGGTGAAATTAAGATAGGCTCTACAGTAAAAGCTGTGTACGTAGACCAGATGCGATCAACGCTGGACGAAAACAAGACTGTATACGAAACTTTGAGTGGCGGCGCTGATTTGATTAAGCTGGGCGCTGTTGATGAAAAGGGGCGTGCGCTGGAAGGCGGCGTTCGCGAAGTAAATGCCCATGCTTACTGCGGCTGGTTCAACTTTGGCGGTGCAGACCAGAACAAGAAAGTAAGCGTTTTGAGCGGTGGAGAGCGAAACCGTTTGAACCTTGGACTTATGCTTAAAGAAAGCGGCAACGTTCTTATGCTGGACGAACCTACAAACGACTTAGACGTAGAAACAGTCCGCGCCCTTGAAGAAGCCCTGGAAGACTTTGCCGGCTGTGCCCTTGTTGTAAGCCACGACCGCTGGTTCCTGGACCGCATCTGTACTCACATCCTGGCCTTTGAAAATAACTCCGAAGTCCGCTTCTTTGAAGGCAACTGGAGCGACTACGCCGAATGGAAGAAAGAACAGTTTGGCGAAGAAGCCGGCGTTCCAAAACGCGTACAGTACAGAAAGCTTAGCCGATAAAAAACATAAAAAGAGGTGGTTGAGCTTGTCGAAACCACCACATATACTTCATGTGGTCATTCTGACAGAGTCAATGGCCACATGAACTATACTTTTAAGTCATCCCCTTTATTATTGATTATATCGTTAATATAAGAAACCAAATAACCACAATGGAATCTTACTACCACTACCTATTTCGATTCCATCTGCAGCAATAAAAGCATTTTCCAGAGATTTTATCTGTTCACCGGTTTTGCTTTTTCCGCCACATTCTATTGTATATTTATGATTTACAAAGAAATCACTTGCTTCAGAGAATTCTACAGTCTGATGATATGAAAGCTGATTTACCAAAAATGTTTCCCTTACATTTCCTTCATCAACTTTTTCTCCCTGATACAAATACATCAAATTTGTATTTTCAAGAAAGATTTTATCTGGTTTTTGCAGAGAACTTACCCCTTTTAAATCCTTGAATAAAGAATCAATTAACTTTGCATCCGTAAGACTTTTTAAATAGGAAAGCAAAGTA
>ODAI012953232.1_pt1 | contig 11743 bp, 4 predicted proteins | sample 1539321 | NCBI WGS metagenome assembly ODAI01 (sample SAMN02144231, study PRJEB22623) | gut metagenome | biome: sheep rumen | host: Ovis aries | place: New Zealand
GTCGCAGCCATCCTGAATCTTGATACCAGGGCGCGTGCGTCCCGTGGGCGTGGTGCGCACTGGCAGCATCAAAGCCGCAGAAGAATCTGTGTGCTCACCCTCCAGCGGTACTGCGGCCTCAAAGACGCGCTCGGGCACATGGGCCTTGAGGGGCTCCACCACCACACGCGTGCTCAGTGCCTGAAGCTCGCCGGCAAAGAGGCTGGCCACGCAACCCGTAGCTATGACCGTCGGCCCCTGCGGGAGGTGCGCCGCATGACGCACGGCTTTGCGCGTCTTGGCCTGCGCCTCGCCCGTGACTGCACAGGTATTGACCACCACGACGTCGGCGTCACGCTGGCCCACGAGCACCGCGCCACGCTCTTGGAGCGCAAGCGCAATGCGATCGAGTTCCACGCGATTGACGCGACATCCCAAGTTGACGAGAGCCACCCGCACCGCGCGGGCCTGAGCGAGCGCACTCATGCGTTCTTGCGCAGGGCCACAAGCTCCTTCAGCAGCACGCGCTGGCGCTTGTTCAGCTTCTGAGGAATGCGCACCGCCACGAGGGCGTAGAGGTTACCACGTGCCTCGCTGCCCAGACGCGGCATGCCCTTGCCCTCGACCATCACCTGCTGTCCGTACTGACAGCCCGCCGGCACATCGATGCTCACCTTCTCGCCAGCCATGATGCCGTCCATCGTGACGGTCGTGCCAAGCATCGCGTCAAAGGCGTCAACCTCAATCTGGCAGAACAGGTCGTCGCCCTGGCGATCGTAGGTGGCGTGCTGGATAACGTCGATACGCACCACCAGGTCTCCGGCAGCATCTCCGCGGACTCCAGCCTCGCCTTTGCCCTCCAGTCGCAGGCTCTGACCAGCATGAACACCGGCGGGAATGGTAATCTCGGCCGTCTCGCGCTCCGGAGCGCGCCCCTGTCCACCACAGATCTCGCAGGGGTTGTCCACCACTCGTCCCGTACCGCCACAAACCGGGCAGGTGCTTTGTGACTGCATCTGGCCAAAGATGGTGCGCTGCACCTCCACCACGCGACCGGTGCCTCCGCAGCGTGTGCACGAGGTCTCGTGCCCGCCTTCTGCCACGCCCGTGCCGTTGCAGTCGTCACAGGGAGCAAGGCGGTCGTACGAGATGGTCTTGGTGCAGCCTGCCGCCGCCTCTTCGAGGGTGATGCGCAGCGTGATGCCCATGTCGCGGCCTCGCGTGCGCGCCTGACGGGCATCGCCAGCTCCGCGACCACCGCCGCCAAAAAAGGTGTCGAAGATGTCGCCTAAGCCGCCCCCAAAGATGTCGGACATATCGACGTAGTCGCCGCCAAAGCCGCCGGGACCCTCAGGGTCGCCATAGCGGTCGTAATTGGCGCGCTTGCGTTCGTCTGAAAGGACGGAATAGGCCTCGTTGACCTCCTTGAACTGCTCCTCGGCACCAGGGTCTTTGTTGACATCGGGGTGGAGCTTGCGCGCCTTCTTCAGAAACGCTCGTTTGATCGTGCGCGCATCGGCATCGCGGTCAACGCCCAGTACCTCGTAGTAGTCTCTTGTCGGTTCCAATCTAGCCTACCTCCGCTATACCTGCGAGTCTTAGGGCGACCCGCACTTACCTATCATCGGCTCATCATCAAGAAGAGCATCACCAGGGGAAACACCACAAACAGCCACGGTCCCGCATAGGATATGGCCAAGATGATCAGCACGAGCGATACCGCACGCATAAGCCCGCTGCCCAGCGCCACGCCCGCATGCTGCAGCCATCGCGCGTTGCTGCTGAGACCGTCCTTGAGCAGCTGCGAGGCGCCAAAGGCCACGAGCAACAGGCCCATGACCATATTGAATCGCCAGCCGTCGCTTATGACGCCCATGACAATGAAGGGCAGGGCAAATCCCATGATGCCCAGCCCCGTGGTCTGGGACGGCGTAAGGCGCTCGGTGGGAAGAGCCACCCGACAGACAAAGTCGCCCGAACCCTTTCCGTTGGTGCCGGCGTTGCCCATGCCCTGCTCGCGCACCGTGTCACCGTCATGCGACCCGGCAGGGATGTCGATGACCACCTCGCTCGCCGTGAGCACGCGCCCCGAGCCCCCACAGGCCTCGCAGGGATCCTCCACCACCTGACCTGTGCCTTCGCACTCCGGGCAGGTCATCTCCACCACGCCAAACCCAAAGAGCGAGGCAAGGTCGACCGTCATGCGACCGCTTCCTCCGCAGGTGGGGCAGGTGGTGGCATGGGTGTGCGCAACCGAGCCATGCCCGTGGCAGACCTCGCACGTTGCATAGCGCTGGTACGACACGCCCCTGCGGACGCCCTTGGCTGCATCGGCGTCGTCGAGCGTAACCTCGTAGATGATGTCGGCACCCACCTTGGGGTTGTACGAGCGCGAGCGCGTGGTGCTCCGACGGCTGGTATACGACCCGCCAAAGGGGAAGCCCCAGCCAAAGGGGTCGCTCTCGTAGGAGCCCTGCGTAGCCGTACCCGCCGGACGTGCGTAGCTGCCCGCGGCACCACCAAAGGGCATGCCCGAGCGCATCGCATCGTAACGACGGCGCTTGTCGTCATCGGAGAGCACCGCATAGGCCTCGGAGACTTCCTTGAAGCGCTCCTCGGCATCGGGCTCCTTGTTGACGTCGGGATGGAGCTTGCGCGCCTTCTGCTGGAAGGCCTTGCGGATCTGCTCGGTCGTAGCATCCTTCTCGACGCCAAGGATGGCGTAGTAGTCTTTTTCGTTCATTGAGGCCATGGCGGCTCCTGGGCTGAGGGGTTAAGACCCAACACACATACGGGCAAATTCTACCCACAACGCTCACGCGCAAACCGTCGTGCCACCATTTTCCACACACGAGACGAAGCCCCACGTGCACGTGGGCACGCGGGGCTCCGGCGCATACGGTTAGTGCGGACGTGTGCACTCGCCGCTGTCCTTAGGGAACGAGGCCGTTCACGTAGTTCCAGATGGTACCAGAGACCACGGCGGTGCCGCCAAAGGTGTAGGCGCGCCCCACGCTGGCCGCCGCAGGCTTGTAGATACGGTCGATGGCGGAGCGCCCACTCTTGCTGTCGTTGCAGAGCACGAGCACCGAGCCCTTGCGCCCACAGAGCGCCGCTCCTGCCAGTGCGTCGGGGTAGTTGAGGTTGGTGGCAATAGCCATGTGCTCGGCCGACATGCCGCGGCTGAGGGCGAAGCTCGCCACCTGGGCCGACGTTGCAATCGAGTTGGCGCCAGCAAGGCGTCCCGGCACCTTGAAGCCCGCCTTCTTGAGGCGCGCCTCGACAGTTGGCGTGACGGCAGCCGTACCTCCCACGATATAGACCGTCTTGACCCCTGCGTCCTTGAGGGCCTTGATGGTGCTGTCAGAGAGCGACTTGCCGTTACCCGCCATCAGGATCGGACAGTGGTGCGCGTAGGCATAGGGCGCAATGGCAAGGGCATCCTTGTAGTCGTCGTTGCGCGCCACGAAGGCAGTGGCCTCCTGCCAGCGCCCATTACCGGCACGACAGATGCGGTTGGCCGTCTCGATGGAGTTGGCGCCTGCGAGCCGAATGCCCGAGCCCTTCCTCAGCCCCGCCGCCACCTCGAGCGCAGCCTTGGTAGCGTCGGAGACCGCCACCGTACCTCCCACCACGTAGAGCTTCGTGGGACGCATCTTCTGCAGCAGCGTGCGCGTTGCCGTCGGAACGCCCTTGGGATTGGTCAAAAGGACCGGCGCATCCTCGAGGCCTGCAATACCTGCAGCCGTAAGAGCGTCCTTGAAGCCATTACGCGTGGCCACTACCACCGTGCCACCCGTCTCGTAGCCACCCTTGCCGTCGGACCATCCCTCGTTAACGATGGCCTGCATCGTCCCAAACGAGTTGGTGCCTGCCAGGCGCTTCCAGACGCCCGCCGTTCCCTTGCGCACGGCAGCCTTCAGCCAGTCGAGGGCTCCCGAGAGCGATTCGTGTGCGCTCACGAGGTCGGCCGTGCGAGCGTTGGGGTCGGCAGCAGTCTCGCGCGCCGCCTGGAGGGGTCCCTCGATGGCATCGAGCGCCGCCGAAGGTGCCCACTGCTTCGTCGCGGGAACGTCTGTGCCGTCAACAGACGACACAATCTCACGCTGTGCCTGCTCTGCCTCGTCAATAAGGGACTCAAGCGCGTCGCGTGCCTGCTGACGCTCCGTCGCGAGCGACGCCAAGGCCTCCTCTGCAGCGCCAAGCTCTGACGCTCGGGTAACAAGGGCCTGGGCTTGCGGGCTCAGGGCGTCATAGGCAGCACGAACCTGCGCCACTCCCTCTTCGTCATCGAGAGTCAGTGCGTCGGGAGCGGGAAGCGCCGCAATCAGCTCGTCCACCGCCGCTGCCGCAGCCGCGTCCTTCAATTGCTGGAGCGTTTGCTCGGCCGCCTCAAGATCGCCGAGCTTCGTTACGAGCTCTCGTGCCGTATCCGACAGGTTGTCATAGGCCGTACGCGCACTCACAACGACAGGCTCGCGCTCGAGCGTCACCTCACCGATGGCATCGATCAGCGCATCGACGGCGGCAGCAGCTTCAGCAGCCTGCTGCTGAGCGAGCTGGTCGAACAGCTCCTGCAGGCGCGTCTCAGCACCCATAAGCACTGCCGCGCGCTCCTCACCCACCAAGGCCTTTTGGTCGTCGGTCAGGGCGTCGTAGGCCTGGCGCGCCGCACTCACGACACCCGCATCTTCGAGCGTCAGGTCTGCCGCAGCGGGCAGCGCATCTATCGCCGCACTCACTGGCTGGGCAGCAAGCTCGTCTTCGTGGGCCTTCTTAAGCGCTGGCAGGAGCGCCTCGTCCGCCTCAAGACGCACAACCAGCGCCTCGTCAACGAGCGCCTTGGGGTCGGCGCCGAGCTCGTCGTAGGCGGCACGTGCATCGCGCAGAGCCTGCTCGTCGGCATATGTGAGTGCCTCGGGCTCGGGCAGTGCCTCAAGCAGCGCAATAACGGGTGCCGCAGCCGCTTCGTCCTCGGCTTGCTTGCGCAGGTCGACAAGCTTCGCCTCGTCCGCTTCAAGGCGCTCCGTGAGTTCTACCGGCACGTACGCCTTACTATTGTCGGAGAGTGCGTTGTAGGCCTCCCGCGCCGCCGCCACGGCATCTGCCGCTTCGAGCGTGAGCTCATCGGGCGTGGGCAATGCCTCAAGCTGCGCTATCACCGTATCCGCCGCTACCTGGTCATACAGCGCCTCGAGTGCGCCTTCTGCGGCCACAAGCCGTGTGGTATCCACCAGGCGTTTTGCCTCCGCAGGCGCCAGGGCATCGTAAGCCGCACGGGCCGCGTCTACCTGCTGCTCGCTCTCGAGCGTGATGGCCGCCGCATCGGGCAGCGCGTCTATGAGCGCCTGCACGGGTGCCACAAGTTCGGCATACTGTGCCAAAAGGCCCAGCTCATCCACAGCCGCCACGTCATCGGCCAGCTTTTGCCTGAGATACGAGGGCACGTGAGCCTGCTGTACGGCGGTGAGCGCCTCGAAGGCCTCCTGCACCGCGCGCACTCGCTCCACATCGCCCACCGTCACGTTAGCGGGGTCGGGAAGTGCGGCAATGAGCGTACTTACCTGTGCAGCAGCCATCTGGTCGCGCGTCGTTCCCGTGGGCGTGGCATACACGTCGCTATACACCGAGCCGCGCTTGTTGTAGGCCGTCACCACGTAGCGATATCGCACTCCCGGCTCGGCGTCCTCGTCGACAAAGGTATAGGTGCCCTGCCCCGCAATGGTGGCAATCGTAGCATCTGTCATCTTGGGGTAGCCATCCCTGATGCGCTCGACCGTATAGTAGGTTGCCCTGTTGCATGCCGGCCAACTGAGCGTGACACTGCCCTCGCCGGGCGTCGCTGTTATCTGGGGCGAGCTCGGCTTGGCCGTGGCCTGCTCCGCCACCTGCGCTGTGGTGAGCTCTATCTCAACGATGTTTGACCCCGTGGGATTCGAAGCCGGATCCTCATAGTCTTCGGGGTGGTCAGGCACCCTCTCGCCATCAACATAACTGTACGACCACACGACAAACCGATACGTACCCGCTGTCTTTTGCCGTGACACGCTGCTGGTAGAGTCGCCGCTCACATCGTGATCGCCCGTCCAGTGGGTGTCAGTGGCCCCCTTGCGCATGATGGCGTAGTGCTGTGGTGGCTCGCCCTCTGCCGGAGCGTCCCACGAGAGCACGATCTCGCCATTCACCACGGTGGCGGTGAGGTTGTTAGGCGCGCCCGGCATCCCGGTTGCTGCCGTGCGCCGCGGCGTCACGGCCCGCACCACGCTGGATCGGCTCGTGCCATCCTCACAACGGGCAATCACCTTGTACTCATAGGCGTAGTCATTCATCAGCGCACTATCGGTGTACTCGTAGTAATCTACGGCGGCGTGGCTGTAGTCTGGGCTTGACCCGGCATACGTAAAGCTTGTTGGCCCCTCGATGCACGCCCACACGCCGTAGGGATCTTTGCGCCAAATCTCCCAGCCGCTCACGGCAGTATCAGAATCGTTGAAGAGGTCGGTCCAGCGCAGCACCGCCTTCCCGTTGCCAGCCAGCGCATAGAACCGAGGAAGGCTCTCCACCACAATGCTCTTGTGGGCAGCCCCGCTGACGCCTGCATTGTTGTGAGCCGTGACGGCAACCTCGACGGTACGGCCGTAATCTCCGCTGGAATTGCTCTGGGGAAGCGCATTTATCGACGCGCCCTCGAGCTCGATTCCACCCTGCTTCAGCTCCTGATCAATGTATGCCTCCGAAGCGGTGAGCGTGGTATGAGCCGCCTCTTGCTGGTGGTAGACCGTTCCCTTGACGGCAACGTCCCACCCATCGATGCTGCCACCAGGATTGGGATCACTCCACGCCGCGCGCACGTATCCCCCGACAATGGTGTCCCAGCCCTGCGCATTCGACTCGTCCTGCCAGTCGAGCCACAGTCGGTCGATGGCCGGTACTCCAGGCACCACCCCATCAGAGTTCTGCGGCAAGATTGGGTTGGTGTGCTCGTCAACACCGAGTGCGCTGAACGAGACCACCCGCGAGGGGGCGCTCACGCCAGCCTCGTTATAGGCGCAGATCCACCACTCGTGCGGCACGGCCTCACCATCCGAGGTCCACCTGATGCCCACCAGGTAGCCCTCGGTCGCATCGACACCGTTGTAGTTACGCGAAGAGGCCGTGTCCACCAGCACATTGGCAGCGCTGTCCTTGATAGTCAGGTAGCGGTCGCACCCCCAGGTACCGGTATACCAATTGCCCTGCCACCCACTTTGATACTGATAGGTGCCCTGCACAAACTCCCCCGCGTCCTTGCGGTAGATATAGAAGCCGTCCGCCGTACCGCCTGTTGTAGCCGCCTCCCACGTGAGGACCACATCCTCACCCGAGAGTCTCCCTGTGAGCACGGGCGCATCAGGTGGCTTGAGCTGGTTCTGTGCTGCGTTCGCGTCGCGTACGAACGTATAGGTGCGCCCGGTTGTGGTCACCTGTCCCGTGGCATAGGAGAAGTCCACGCGATAGGTGTAGGTCCCGTCAGAGGTGGGCGTGTCGGTATAGCTGTGATACGCGCCGCCATCGTAGTTGTACGTTTTTACCAGCGCGTCGTTACGGTATACCCGTGCCACAGCCCCGCTGTCGGGCACGTAGAACTTGAGCGTGGGAGTGGTGCCACCCGCAACAGACCACGAGACGTCAGTCGCGTAGCTCCTTCCGCTTTTGGTGTAGACCGTAAAGGTGTAGTCTTCGCTCTCGTTGTTCTCGTAGTCAGTCGCACGTACGGTATAGGTATAGGTCTTGTTGGCCGCCACGCCCGTATCGGTGAAATCGGGGGCACGATAGCTGCTATAGTTGTCCGTTTCGCTCTGGACGGATGCCACCGGCGAGCTTGACGTGCTTGGCGCCGTCGTGCCCTCCGCACGCCAGAACGAGAGCTTTGCGCCATAGTGGTTGTCCCCCGTGTAGTGGTCGATGCTCAAGGCAAGGCCATCGCGAGAGTCGTACTCCGCTCTCCAACCCACCACAACGGGACGCTCGTACGACACGCCTCGCGCCCGATCCTCGCCGTAGGGGGCGTCGGCCGAGCGATATCCCTCCACACCGGACGGTGACACCGCAGACACCTTCCAAGTGTAGTCCACATACAGCTCGGGTGCCGGTACAAAGGTGCTCCACTCATACTCGTAGGGGTCATCTTGGGTTCCCGACCCCGACCACGACACCGCATTCTGGTACACCTGACGTACCAGCACACCATCGCGATACACGTTGAAATGGTCCACCATACCTGCACCGTCGCAGGATGTGCCTCCATAAACCTCGTTCATGGTCCAGAAGACCCTGACGCCACCCTCATTGCTCGCGACGCTCACGTACTCAGAGCTCCCACTCATCGGCGCAAGCAGCTTCGTCTGAGCGGAGGCGGAAGGCGTAGCACTTGCGGGCTTGGCGGCATAACCGCGGCAAGGTCCTCCGGTAAGCACCGTATAGGAGTAGGTTGTGGCGTTTCTCGCCGTGCCATCCGCAAAGACGAGCGTGCTGCCACCCGCCACGTTAATGCTTCCCACCTGCGTATACTTTGACCAGTCGATGAGGTCGGGATTGGTCTGGGTCTCAGCGCCCTCACGGCGGAAGACCAGATACGTACCCTGCTCGGCCGTTGCAGCAGGCGTCCAGGAGAGCTCCACCATACCGTTGCCCGCCGTGGCAGCAAGGTCGCTCACCCGTGCATCGAGTCGCGGGTTGGTGCCGGTAAGCGTCATCTTGATGGGCAGCCGGTACTGCCCCGTCGCACTTGTGGCGCCACCGTTCACGCTCACGCTAGAGGGCACGGTGCTAACCACAAGCTCTCCCGTGTAGGTGCCGGCAATATAGTTCGAGGCGTCGTAGGTCACCACATAGGAGAGGCTGTCGATGGTCGTCGAGCCACCACCGCTTGTCTTTGCGGCCAAGGTAGCGCTTGCCGAGGTGTGGGTTCCCTCATAGCTGAAAGGCGTCGTGTCTAGTGTGTCTTGGTCGAGCGCCACTGTTGCCCTAATCGATGTCGTGTTGCCATGCGCATCGGTGAGTACCGTGGGCGCACCAGCATTGACGGCGTAAACGGTCTTGGTGCCGGAGAGCCCTCCCCCGGAAAGATCGAACGAGCCAAAGTCGTAGGGCTCCGTAGGCGAGAATTGCGTGATGCTGAGGGGCGAGCCGACGCCCACAGAAAGCGCTGCCCCCTCCTGCGCGTAGACCACCACCGTGACCGGGACGCTGAGATAAGTGTCTGCCACCGCCGTCTGCCCGGTAGCCTCCCAGTAGCGCGCACCATCCGAGTACAGATTTGCCGTGTACTGCGCGCCTTTCTTTCCGAGCGTGAACTGATACTGATAGGTGCCGACGGGAAGGTCGCCGGCATCAAAGTCCATGATGACTGACGCCGTGGTACCTGCGCCCACCGTGTAGCCCCCATAGACATACCCCTCGTAGTTTGTCAGCAGCTCCGCGCCCTGGCCCCAGGTGGCATTCGTCGCCGCCCCGTTGTAGTTGGCCGAGGCATACGGATTCACAAAGCGATACGCCGGGAAATGGAAGGGCTGCACCTCTGCATCTTGCGCGGTGTAGGTCGAGCACGCAGTCATGTTCACGTATTCGATGGCAGATCCGGTGTCGTTTCTCACCTGTAGTGTGAACTCAGCTGTATCGCCATCGCGCACATACAAGGTATAGCCCGAAGACGCAGTGCCTACAACGCTATCACCCGAGAGCCCCGCAAGTGCAAGGGCCCCTTCGGATGCCCGTGCTAGCGCTGGAGAGAGCGCGGCGAAGACAACGCTCAGTACGGTCGTAATCGCACAGATGAAGAGGCGGCGGAGCTTTGCGATAGACATGCGGAACCCCCTCACGGGTCGGCGGGTCTTGCATGCCGCCGCACCTTTCAACCACGGTTTTGCGGGTTGAGGTCAGGCGGCTAGCCAGCAAGTTATATGCTCTCTATTCTCTAACGTTGCCCACTCATTCGCCCGTTCTGGCTGTCCGTTGCCCCGCGAAATCTGGGTTAGTTTTGGGTTAGGTTGACAGATAGGCACCACTAAAACCGCAGTTTTATACCCTCACCTATGCATCTTCGCTACACTAGCCCCATTGCATGCCTTACGGCCAGGGGGGTGACCATGGAGCAGGCTGATGAGCAGCAGAAGGCTTCTGCCAGAGGCGATGCGCGCATAAGCCTCGCACTCATTGCCCTCTGCTTCACCCTCACCTCCGAGGCGTGGCTTGGGTGGCATTACCATCTGATACAACTGACAACGCCTCTTGTCGCTGACGCCATCGCCATGGTGGCGGGCTATCTCTGTCAAGCGGCTGGTATGGGCATCGCAGCTTTCTTGGCGCGCCGCAAGACGGGCGTCTCTTCTCGTATTGTGATGGCTTGTACGCTTGCGGGCCACTTTGCCTGCGCCCTCGTCGCATCGCTTGGCACCAACCTTTTGGGCACCGTTGCCTTCGGCCTTCTGATGAACCTGCTGTGCGGTGTCATCGCCGAACACTATCTGCTCTCGCTCGCACAGCAGGTGGCTTCCAACCGGCGCGGAACCACCTTTGGCGTAGCCTACGCCCTCTCGACGTTGGTTACCTGGCTCCTGTCACGCCTGGTGGACAGCACGTCGCCTGCGATGGTCTCGACCCTTGCCGTTCAGGGGACCCTTTCTCTTTCTGCCTTGGTCGTGATCTTCAGGATGCCCGAGACGGACGCGGGACAGCAGGAGAGCGTTCAGGTGGGCGCTCCTGTGGAATCGCCCGCTGCAGGCGTGCGCCCGATTCCCTTCGGCAACCAGGTGGTTCTTCTAGCAAGCCTCACGGTGCTCTTTATGAGCCTGGTCAAGAACATCGGATTCAGCTTCCCCTCGTCGGATCTGGCACATGGCGTGAGCGTCGAGACATCGCGCCTCTTCTATGCCGTGGGACTCGTTGCGGCGGGCATCGTCAACGACCGCCAGCGCTCGTGGGGCGCCTTTCTCTGCACGGCTGCTCTCGTGACGCCCTTTGCGCTGCTCGCGGTGTCCCGTGAGCCCGTGCCCGCAACCATGCTCTGGGCGGCTGACTACCTCTTCTATGGCTTCTTCTCGGTGTATCGGGTGGTACTGTTCGGCGACCTCGCTGCCACGTGCAACAAGGCGTCGCTTGCCTGCCAGGGCTTGCTCTTTGGACGGTTGGGCGATGCGCTGGGAACGGCCCTCTGCCAGTCGCTCTCGCACACGACCGTGGTGCTCGTTCCTCTGGCCGCGGCACTCTTTGCAGTTGCGCTTCTTGTGGTGGCACAGCTCTTTCCGCTGCTCTATCTCCCTGCACACGCAGAACCCGCGGCTCCACCGCGCTCAGAAGAGGATACCTTTGATGCGTTCTCCTTGAACCATGGGCTCTCACGCCGCGAGCGTGAGGTCTTGCGGCAGGTTCTTGCCGAGCACACGAACGCCGAGGCCGCCGCAGAGCTGTTTGTCACCGAGGCGACCATCAAGTACCACGTGCACAATCTTCTTAAGAAGACGGAATGCAAGAATCGTAATGAGATTTTGGCGCTCTACGCACGCGAGCGCGGGCTGTAGGTTGCGCACGCAGCAGGTGGCCCAGCACCCCGCACCGCAACGGCTCCATGACGTAGCGTGAGCCTCGGGACCTAAGGGCCCTTGACCCTTGAGCTTCAATGTATCGAGAAAGCCTACCCTGCTCGCCCTGAGCGCCCTGCAGAGGCCTCTCAGGGCCGCTCGTGCCTACTCTCCGCGCGGGTGTGCCTGACGGGTTGCCTCCTTCA
>ODAI013459097.1_pt1 | contig 11743 bp, 8 predicted proteins | sample 1539321 | NCBI WGS metagenome assembly ODAI01 (sample SAMN02144231, study PRJEB22623) | gut metagenome | biome: sheep rumen | host: Ovis aries | place: New Zealand
ACATCATAGGCATCCAGATGCGACTCTGTCTGGTCCCTGTTCAATTCTATGAGGTACAATGTCTTACCATCAGGAGCCCAAGAGATATTAGTAAAATACCTATCTGTGACATCTCCCAAATCAAGATAATGAGGTTTCAGGTTATTCTCATCAGACAATTCCAGGATACCGATAGTAACCTTATGGCTTTTGCTGCCTGTCATAGGATATTTATCAGGCTCATACTTTGCTTCATAGCCGGCAATACTCACCTGCGGATAGTCTGTCACCATAGACTGATCCATACGATAGAAAGCCACCTTGCTCCTGTCTGGAGACATAAAGATACCTGTATTTATGCCCCATTCGTTTCTATGGACAGACTCACCATATACTATTTCCCGCGAACCATCTGTTGTGACTTGTTTCTCGTCTGACTCTGCAGAAAACCTCACATATATATTATGGTCACGAGATATTACCTGGGGATATTTCTCGGCATCCTTTTCTTCCGACTCTATAAGTTTGTTTCCTTTCCACTTATAGTGCTTGCGGACTGGTGACATGGAGGCATAGTTCTTGCCACCAAAGTTTAGTTCCTCAAGTGTAAGTCGTTTCTGTGCCATCATATTAACAGGTATGTAACTCAACAACAGCAGACATAATATTATGCTTCGATACCTTGTCATCTGTCATTTATCATCATTTCTTTTCTGAAAAAACTTTTTCCTGTCAGCCTGTCTCTCTTCTCTTGATTTATAATTGTCTTTACTCCTAAACTGACGCTCATCCCTGTCTCGGTGGAACTTGGAACCTGAACCCTGGAACTTCCTGTCCCTGTCCCTATCTCTTCCCCTGTCACCATCCTTGTCCCATTCTCTGCGCTCACGTTGCGGACGTTGTTTCTTCAAGGATTGGAATTCGAAAGACAAGATGTCTGCCTCTTCATTGCTGGCACGTTCTTCACGCATCTTGGCATAGTCGTATTTCTGCCAACCTCTACGTTTCTCTGCCATTTTTCTCTTCTCTTCCTCAGTCTTTACAATGCCTCCTTCCTCTCGGAAGTTTTCAAGGCGTCCGTCGAACATGAGGTATTTACGGTATTCACATTCCAAGGAGCCATTATACATAGGGATTCTCAATGAAGGCTTCAAACCTATCTGGGCAAAACATTCCTCCTTATAAGATAATATCCATGCCTCGCAGCCCTTGAAATGATGCTTCAGCTGTCTGCCAATCATCTTGTATGTCTCCAACAGGTTTGGAGTAGATATGCGCTCGCCATAAGGAGGATTTGTGACAATCACAGCCAGACGGTCGCCTGAGAGATTTTGTTCCATATACTGGTCAGGATTTGGCAATCCCTGCATATCAGCAAAATCCTGCTGCTCTATCGAGATATCCTTTAGCAAGCCTGCAGCCTTCACATTTGCTTTGGCAATATTCACAGCCTTGAAATCTATATCGTAGCCATAGATATGGTGTGAGAACTCCCTTTCCTGGGAATCATCATTATATATCTCATCAAACAGTTCTCTGTCAAAGTCAGGCCACTTCTCGAAGGCATAGCTCTGACGGAACACTCCGGGTGCTATGTTGCGTGCTATCAAGGCTGCCTCTATAAGCAATGTGCCGGAACCGCACATAGGGTCTATAAAATCGGTCTCGCCCTTCCATCCTGTCATCATTATCATGCCGGCAGCCAGCACCTCATTCAACGGGGCATCGACCTGTTCCTGACGATATCCCCTGCGATGAAGAGACTCACCAGAAGAGTCGAGTGAGATAGTACCCTCTGAATGTTTTTTGCCATTTTCGTCTGTGCGTTCTCCGATATGAACATTAAGGCGGACATCAGGGTCAGTAATGGAAATGCTTGGGCGGCGACCAGTCTTTTCCCTGAACTGGTCAACAATGGCGTCTTTTACCTTATAGGTGACAAAGCGGGAATTATTGAAACTATCAGAATACACCACAGAATCGACAGTAAATGTCTTTCCCTCAGCAATATATTCGCTCCAGTCTATTTCTTTCACAGCATCATACACATCGTCAGCCCCTTTAGCCTTAAAGGTCTTTATAGGCTTCAATATGCGTATAGCAGTACGCAATGCGAAGTTAGCACGATACATCAATGCCTTATCTCCCTTAAAAGAGACTACACGACAACCTTTTACAATGTCTTCTGCTCCCAACTCGGTAAGTTCTTGAACCAGAAGATCTTCAAGACCCATAAAAGTCTTAGCTATCAATTCCACGGTATATGAATATTTATTTGTTAACTATTTTGCTTTGCGGAGCCACATCTTGGGTAATCCATTGGTTGGCACCTATTATACTGCCTTTACCTATTGTTATACGACCCAGTATTGTAGCATTACTATATACTATGACATCATCTTCCAAGATAGGATGACGTGGTATTCCCTTGATGGGATTACCATTCTCGTCGAGCGGGAACGAAAGAGCCCCCAAGGTAACACCCTGATACAGTTTCACATTATTGCCGATGACAGCAGTAGCGCCTATCACCACGCCAGTACCATGATCTATTGTGAAATGGTTGCCTATCTGTGCAGCAGGGTGTATGTCGATGCCTGTTTCTGAATGTGCCAATTCTGTCATTACGCGAGGAATAAGGGGAACATCCAATTCATATAACACATGTGCCATGCGGTAATTGACAAGAGCCCTGATGACAGGATAACAGGATATTATCTCTTCATAAGACGTTGCTGCAGGATCACCATTATAAGCAGCCTCTACATCCATAGCGAGCAGTTTACGTATTTCGGGCATCTTTGCCACCAAGGCGCAAACCTTATCCTCACATATACCCTGTTTACGCAGCAGGGACGAGAAGCGTTCCAGCGAAACACCTATAAAATAGCCTACATTTTCTTTTGTTACCTTCGAATGGCCAAAATATCCAGGGAACAATATGCTACGTGCCAGTTCTATAACCTCCTGCATCATTTCGTTTGATGGCAGAGGATGACTGCAATCTTTATTTTCCGGAAACAGATTCTCAAGACTTTCGGGGGTGGATAAAGCCTTTACTGTCTGTGTTATAATTTCATTCTCCATATTTCTCAATAAACAAATAACTCATGCCCTCACCTCTTACTTCTCACCTCTTACCTCTCCTCTGTTCCCTTAAGAATAATGCTTGTTGCTCCAATGGTAAACAATGTACCATCTGTGATAATTCGCCTTTCTTTGTCGCCAAGTATTTTGTTATCCACGAAAGTACCTGTATTTGAAGGACCATCCCTAAGGATATATTTTATTTTCCCTTCATCATCTTTTGAAACATTGACAACACAATGGTTCATATCGATGCTGGGGTCATCTGTACGAATAGGACAATGGCAGCGACTATCTTTCATATATCGCCCAATGACATTATCCCCCATGTGCAACGGAAATTCTTGCTTGTAATGGAACACATTCTCAATGACAACAATGCTTCCAACATTTTTTTCTTTTAATTTTATCCCGAACTGTTTACCGCACTCGGTACACTGAAACACCAAGGTTTTTCCTCCCTGGTACTTCGTCTCGTCAAAAACTATGTAATTATTGCATTTAGGACAGCGAATCCTTTTCATGAACAACTTTTTCCTGTTCGTGCTCTTCCACTACCTTCTTCATGTCATCATATGAAATGTTGACCGTAACCGAAGTAGGGGCAGCAGTAATAATCTTTGTAGTCTTGGTATTCTCCCTTACAGGAGCAGCAGTTTCTGTCTCATGTGATGCCTGAGCCTGCTCTTGTACCTCATTATAATTAGCAGCCTTCTCAAACTGTGCTATCTCTTCTTGTGTGACAGCCACATTATGAGTTGTTGGCGATTCTATGATAGAATTTATCACGTCCGACGAAAGTATTGAAGCCTGAATAACCTTTGTCTTATCGCTGCCATTACCTACAGGCATTGATATGAACGAGAAGCCTACAAACACTGCCACTGCAGCTGCCGCCACCTTTCTGAGTGGCGAATGAGGAGCATGCAGATGCTGACTGAATGGAGACATAGAGATTATGCGGGCTGCACTCTTGGCTGGCTCTTGCTCAGCCTTATTGTGAAGCAATTTGAATTCAAAAGAGTTGAGACCAAACAGATTTGGTGTTGCAATTCCAGCCATATCAGCCTCAAAGCCCAAAGTGTTGTCTTCAAGCTGTGTCAAGGTACCGATACCATGAAAATAATACTCGCCTTCTTGCTGCAATTGAATCTGTATCTGGCGAACATCATTCTCTATGATCTTCTGTGCCTCTGGTATGCTTATATCCAACGTTTCAGCATAAGACTGCAACAATAATGTATCATACGCCACTTTGTCAACAACAAAATCGACTACTCTCTTTGGCGGATAGAACAAACCGGTCGATTCCATGTACTCAGCAGCAACGTGAGTTACATTGAACACTCCAAATGATGGAATTGCCACCCTATCATTTGTCAACAGCAGTCTCTCAATGTGTTTTGATATGTTATTGCGCATAATGCTTATTTTATATTTTAGGTACAATATATTATATTGTGTATGTGTACTTATATCTCGTTGAAAACTTTTGCAAAGGTAATGAAAAAAGCGATAAGGGCAACAAAATGAGTCTTATAAGAGGGTAATTTAAACTTTTTTCAGAAAAATGTTTTCAAAAATTTTGCTGCTAAATATATTTTTATTATTTTTGGGCTCTTGATTTTAGTATAACTCCAAAAACACACATAAAACTATGAGATTTGCTGATATTCAAATGCTTCGCTACAACCTTCCAGGCTTCGAAGCACTCTCTGTAAGCCAAAAGGCATATATTTATTATCTTTCAGAAGCCACATTGTGGGGAAGAGACATTACTTTTGACCAATTCGGGAAATATAATCTCTTAATACGCAGAACATTAGAGACTATTTACAGAAGTAAATTACAGGGTTCAAAACAAGCTTCTGACGAGTCAGGAAGCAGTACAGAAGCTACTGCATTGGAGACTTATCTGAAGCGTGTCTGGTTTTCAAACGGCATATACCATCACTATGGATGCGAGAAATTTGTGCCTGAATTTTCTCAGGAATACTTTATAAAAGAGGTGCGCAGTATCGACGACTCCCTCCTCCCCTTACCCAAGGAACAGCTGCTGAGCATCATCGTTCCTGTGATATTCAATCCAAACATACTTCCAAAGCGTGTAAACAAGAATGACGGTGAAGACCTGGTTGCAACCTCTGCATGTAATTATTATGAAGGACTGACACAGGAAGAGGTTGAGAATTTCAGCCATCAACACCCGCTCAATTCCACCCTTCGCAAGATTGACGGTGAGATAACAGAAGACGTATGGCATATCGGTGGAAAATATGGCAAGACCATAGAGAAAATCGTTGAGAACCTTCTCAAGGCACGGGAATATGCAGAAAACGAGCAGCAGAAGAAAGTCATCGACCTGCTGGTAGAATATTATCACTCTGGTGACGCAAAGGTATTTGATGACTACTGCATAGAATGGATAAAGGAGACAAGCGGACGCATTGACTTTGTCAATGGCTTCATAGAGGTTTATGGCGACCCATTGGGCATCAAGGCATCATGGGAAGGCATCGTAGAGTATAAGGATATAGAGGCATGTCGTCGCACCCAAGCCATCAGCGACAATGCACAGTGGTTTGAAGACCATTCGCCCGTTGCCAAGCAGTTCAAGAAGGAAAAGGTGCATGGTGTCATAGCCAATGCCGTTTGTGCTGCCATGATAGGCGGAGACGAATATCCTTCTACCGCCATAGGCATCAATCTGCCAAACGCTGAGTGGATTCGTGCCCAATATGGCTCCAAGAGCGTCACTATAAGCAATTTCATGAAAGCCTACGACGAAGCATCCAAGGAGAGTGGCTTCCTTGAGGAATTTGTCTCTGATGCCGATACCATCTCCATGATACGCAAATACGGTGAACAGTGTGACAGCCTGCATACCGACCTTCATGAGTGCCTGGGACATGGTAGCGGAAAACTGCTGCCAGGTGTCAGCCAAGATGCCCTGAAAGCATACGGAAACACCATAGAGGAAGCGCGTGCAGACCTCTTTGCCCTCTATTATATTGCTGACGAAAAGCTCCTTAGCCTTGGACTTGTTCCAGATATGGAGGCTTATAAGGCAAGCTACTATACATATCTCATGAACGGCTTGCTGACACAGGCAGTACGCATCAAGGAAGGCTCTAACTACGAAGAAGCCCACATGCGTAACAGAGCCTTGATAGCCAACTGGGCACTTCACCATTCCAATGGCAATGTGGAGATTTGTGAGAAGACCTCTGCCGACGGCTCTAAGAAACATTATGTTGTCATCAATGACTATGAGGAATTACGCAAATCGTTCGGCATCCTCCTTGCAGAGATACAGCGCATAAAGAGTGAAGGAGATTATGAAGCGGCACGCAACATGGTGGAAACCTACGGAGTGAAAATCGACCCTACCCTGCATCATGAGACCCTTTCTCGATACAAGAAACTAAATATCGCCCCATACAAAGGATTTATCAATCCAAAGATGACCCCTGTTTTCGACGAGCAAGGCAAGATAAAAGACGTTGTCCTCGACTTCACAGAGACGATGGAACAGCAGATGCTACGCTATTCCACCGACTATTCATTGTAATATCATTCCCCCTGACAACAAAAAACATGAAGAAATTTATTATCATTGCAGCGGCAGCAGCGGTTGTATCTTGTGGAAACAAGCAGCAGCCCTCAACATACCGGCAGAATGATTCTTTTGTAGCGACAGCAGATTCCATTGTCAAAGAAGAACCTGCAGACAACCAAACCAATCTGAGTGCCAAAGCTATAGAAAAGATACAAGACTTCTACAGAAATTACGTTTTCGGCAATGAAGCAATGACTCGCGAAGTTGCTTACAAGTATTGCACTAAGAGTTTAGTCAAGAAACTGGCTGATGATTACGACTATGATGGTGAAGGCTATGCAGTATGGGATTTCCGTAGTGGTGCCCAAGATGGAGATAGTGACGTGCAGGAAGTAACCAGCATAGAAGAGTTGGTTGAAAACACATATAAGGTCACATATAATGACATGGGACACATAGGAGTCTGCATTATATCAGTTGTTCCTGAAGGAGATGACATCCTATTCAATGAGATTGAAAATAAGCACCAATAATATCTATCAACGATTACTTTGTCCGCTTGGTCATACTCCAGTGCCCGTGCAGTCCATTAATCTCGTACATTTTCCTTTGTCCATCAGCCATCTTCAGCTCCCCATCCCTGTACCAACTTCGCACGTGCCTCGTTGTTGAACTTTGTGGCGATATACAGACACTCCGTCTTGGAGAGAACGTAGCAGGATCATGTACGTCCTGTAAAGTCTTTGTAAGTACTGAGTCCAAATCTGGACTGAGTGATTTTTCCCATGCTGGTTCCATGTTTCGGATGGCTTGTAGCAACCTCTGAGAAGCAGCAACTTTGCGTGTACCTCGTCATTTGTGGCGATATACAGACACTCCATCTTGGTGAGAGAATAGCAAGGGCGAAGTTGTCCTTTTTTGTCTCGATATTCAACCAGGGAAAAATTTCCCCCGTTGACTTTCAGCCATGCTGGTTCCATGTTTCGGATGGCTGCCTGCGACCTCTGAGAAGCACAAACTTTGCGTGTACCTCGTCATTTGTGGCGATATACAGACACTCCGTCTTAGTGAGCGAACAGCAAGGAACTTCGCGTGTTCCGCCGTTAGGCTGAACGATGGTTCGCGATGTCAGCTGAAATTTCAGCCCACATGTTTTTTCCCATGCTGGCTCCATGTTTCGGATGGCTTGTAGCAACCTCTGAGAAGCAGCAACTTTGCACGTGCCTCGTCATTTGTGGCGATATACAGACACTCCGTCTTGGAGAGAGAATAGCAAGGCACTTCGCGTGTTCCGCCGTTAGGCTGCAAAATGGTTCGCGATGTGAGGGAAAATTTTCCCTGACATACTTTCGCCCATGCTGGTTCCATGTTTCGGATGGCTGCCTGCGACCACTGAGTGCAACCAGTGCTTAAACTGACAAGCCTGCTCCAACTTCGACATTATACATCCTCAATCTTACTGTTTCTGATTATTCCGATTATTCTGATTATTCTGAAAATTCTGATTATTCTGGCTATTCCGATACTGTACCCTGCTATTATACATCCTCTCCTTTATGCCACCCTCTTTTACAAAGCGGTCCTGCATAGTAACTAACAACTTGTGAAGCATGTACATTGCCTGATGTATCAAGGTGATGCACAGATTGGCAATCTCCTCATCATTCATGCGTTCTATTTGGGTGGCATAGTTTCTTTTTATCCCTTCACTCTTTGCATACTCTCTCATTCTTTCATAGCGTGGATGCGTAGCTCCCCACTGCTCCATATTGCGTACTCTCAGATAATCCTCATAGTCATCCAACAACTCTTCCAGACTTGCTTTCGCAACATTTGTCAGTTTTATCTCTGTCTCGCCAGATGTTGCTGCAGCCTGATTACCTTCTGCAATATTTTGTTTACCTGAGCGTGCTGCCTGCACCATCTGATCTATGGTACGATCACCTTTACTGAGATATTTCTGGGTAAAATAAAATGTAATGTCATATATCATCTCTGTCACATGATATACCCTCAGTTGCTTGTAATGCCCATGCTGAGGTAAAAAGGTGATTTTATTTTCTTTTTCGTTTGACATCAGTATAACTTATTTTTACATCGACTACAAACTATAGTAATATTGCTTGATAAGTTCTGTCATCTTTGTTTCATGCTTATAGATTGCTATCTAATTTATCCCAGAAACCTTCAAATCTATGATATGATTGCTGATCTCCAAACCTTCCAAGATTATCTGTAAAGTCTATTATTTTACAAGTTGGTGTTCCTCCGAATTTGGGACCTCTTAATCCTCTTCCAACAATTTGTTCATAAAGAATATCACTAAAGATAGGTCTACAGATAGCAATATAGTTTGTTTTTGGGGCATCAAAACCAGTTGTTAACACGCTATGGTTTATTAAGAATTCCAACTTTCCATTTTTAAATTGCTCAACATATGCTAATCTTTTGTTCCTCGAAGTGTTGGCAGTTATAGCTGCAGCCGCCCTTCCATTTACCACAAGAGCCGCAGCCAAAAGCTGAGCATGATTAACATTGCAGGCATATACAATAGTTTGACCATCTTTAATTGCAAGTAACCTTTCTAATATTTTCTGATTACGTTTCGTGTTTATGGCAAGTTCTTTACAGCCAACCATCTCCATCTTTAGTTCTAATTCTTCTAATGATGGATTACTCCCACCTGATTCAAAAGTTATTATATACGTTTCTCCTGTAGTGATAATTTCGTGAATTGGGCGTGCCAAATAACCTTTATCTCTGAAATAATGCACAGGTTTATCACTATACTTTGCTGGTAGGTTTGGTGTAATCAACCTAAAAACGAAAAAACTTGTTAATTTCGTTATATCATCATTTCTACCAGGTGTTGCAGTAAGACCACAAATAGGAAACATTTTTTCTCCCCTTATTTTCTGACTATACTTATAGAACTTCTGGTACATCATTGTAACTGCTCTATGAGCCTCATCAATAATACAAGCTCCACAATTTTTTATCAAGAGATTTGTTTCGTCATTTCCCCCTTTCAAGATGGCATTATACAATTTATTAATACTACATACAACAATACCTCCTTGCATAGTGTCACTATTGAGTTGATGATTTTGATAAAACCTGTATATTCTTAAACTTTCCGTGAATTCCATGTGCTGCCATATTTGTTTGAAAGTGGTCACAGCTTGCTCACAAAGTTCCTCACTTTGTGCTATCCATATGAGATATTTTCCTTCAAAAAATCTTGGACGTAAGAATTCTGTATATGCTTCTACAGCTATTCTAGTTTTACCCGAACCAGTAGGTAAACTAATCAAGCATTTTGCATCATCACCATGTTCCTTAAGAGCCTTTTTCAGTTCATCCTTCAAATAAAGTTGGTAATTTACTAATTGAGGCAATCTCATATAAGGCTCCACATCCTCATAGTCCTCATATCTTATGACGTTATTCTTTTTGCCTCCAAAAAAAGAGTCTATACCTGAATTAGCCATAAATGCCTTGGGCCACGATCCTCCACAATGCCAGTTTATTTCTGCTAACTTACTAGCTTTATGATGAATACTTTTACCATTGGATTTGCATCTTTTGCAGAACTCAGCATTCCTAATGTCATCATCCCAACAATCAATAATTTTCTTTCTTAGTTCCTTTGTTCGTTGTTTACTTCCTGCAAAGAAACTTGATTCTTCAATCCTTAGCATTAGTTCCAATTTCTCATATGCAGTCATTTCACGTTCTATCATGGCTATGAGATTGGATACTTTTCGTTCTTCTGCAAGAATATTAATAAATCTTGTTGAAAGATTATATTTATCAATTAATAAAAACGCAGTATTCTTATATATATCCATTTCAAATCCTATTTGCAATATATATTATTTTACTAACTTCATAAAAATCAAACATTTAGTTTATTCCTAACATATTGAGAAGTGACTGCAGTGTCTCTTCATCCTGAATAAGTACATCACGTGGTTTAGAACCATGTGCAGCACCTACTACGCCTGCTTTCTCTAACTGGTCCATAAGGCGTCCTGCACGGTTGTAACCGATAGAGAACTTACGCTGTATGAGAGATGTAGAACCCTGCTGCGTATTGATGATGACGCGAGCAGCTTCACCAAACAGAGGATCGAGATTACCGATATCCTCTGCACTGCCGCCACTACCTTCTTCGGTATTTATCGGCTCTGGAAGTTCCAATGGTCCGTTGTAGCCAGGCTGGTCAGCAATGAACTTATTTATAGCAATTACCTCTGGAGTATCAACGAAGGCACACTGTACACGTACTGGAGTACCCTTATCGAGGATAAGCATATCACCACGTCCGACAAGATGATTGGCACCAATGCTATCAAGGATAGTCATAGAATCAATAGAGGACACAACTCTAAATGCAATTCGACCAGGGAAGTTTGCCTTGATGGTACCAGTGATGATATTAACGGTAGGACGCTGTGTAGCGATAACCATATGTATTCCAACTGCACGTGCCATCTGGGCAATACGTGTTATGGGCAGTTCAATCTCCTTGCCAGCAGTCATGATGAGGTCACCATACTCATCGATGATAACAACGATATATGGGAGGAAACGGTGTCCATTCTCCGGATTAAGCTGACGTTGGGTGAACTTCTCATTATACTCCTCAATTTTACGTACATTTGCCAGTTTCAATAAACAAAAACGGTCATCCATCTCCTGACAAACAGAGTTGAGCGTCTTGATGACTTTATTAAGGTTGGTAATGATAGGTTCGTCAGCATCACTCTCTGGCGGAATCTGAGCCAGGAAGTGGTTGAGCAGCGGCTTGTAGATAGAGAATTCCACTTTCTTCGTATCAATCAGGATAAGTTTCAATTCTGCTGGATGTTTCTTAAAAAGTAAAGATGTAATTATTATATTAAGACATACAGACTTACCTTGTCCTGTTGCGCCAGCAACAAGGAGGTGAGGTATCTTTGCCAAATCAACCATGTATATCTCGTTAGAGATTGTCTTACCAAGTGCCAATGGCAGTGCCATAGTTGTCTCTTGGAATTTCTTTGAAGAAAGAATGCTCTCCATGCTGACAACGCGTGGATTAGCATTTGGAACCTCGATACCGATAGTACCACG
>ODAI010813591.1_pt1 | contig 11742 bp, 2 predicted proteins | sample 1539321 | NCBI WGS metagenome assembly ODAI01 (sample SAMN02144231, study PRJEB22623) | gut metagenome | biome: sheep rumen | host: Ovis aries | place: New Zealand
GCCACGTTGGAGGCCCTGCGGGCCAATGTCTACACCATCTTCCCCATCTCCCAACGCCCCCTCCAGGGCGAGACCTACCAGGACAACACCGGCCGCCAGTGGGCCAAGTGAACAGCCTCTCACAAAGAGCGAACAGCCTCGTCTCGGCAAAAGCCGAGACGAGGCTGCGGATTTTTTTCGCTCTTTGCAGAACTCTGCTCTGCGAAGAGCCTGCGGGCAATCAGAAGATTTCCACGTCGCCGCCCTTGAGGTAGCGCTGCAGGCGGGTCAGGTCCTTGTTGTTCACCTTGCCGTCGCCGTTCACGTCCAGGTTGAACTCCACGACCTCAACAGCATCGCCCTTCAGATACTTCTGCAGACGGGTCACGTCTTTGTTGTTCACCTTGCCGTCGCCGTTGATATCGCCGGGCAGGCGCCAATGGGCATAGACCGTGACGCTCGCGGTAAAGGTGGTCTCGACGGTCACCGGGGTTCCCCTTCCCGCAGCCAGATAGGATTCCGCAGGCTCCGTGAACCAGCCGATGAACTTCCAGCCGCCCTCGCGGGTGGGAACAGGCAGTTCGTCGATGCTTCCGGCGTAGGGGATCTCCAGGCTCGCCGGGTCAACTGTGCCGCCGCAGGGATCAAAGGTGACGGTAAAGCTGCGGATCACTGCCCGGAACTGCGCCGTGTAGGTCACGTTCTCGGTGACCGGGGAGATGGCAGGCTCCCAGCCGGAGAACTCATAGCGGTACTGCTCACTGGCCGCCTTGCTGGGCTCATCGCCGTCATAGCTCGGATTCGCGCCGTAGGGAACATTGGTGTCCGTCTCCAGAACAGTGCCGTCCGCGCCGATCCAGGTTACGGTGAAGGTCCGCTCAATGGCCTCGTAGGCCGCCGTGAAGATCATCTCGCCGCTCACGCCTGGCAAAGCCGTCAGCACTTCGGTCCCGCCATTCAGGGTCCAGCCGAGGAAACGGTAGTGATAGCGCTCGTCCTGCTCCTTTACGGGCGTCTCGCCATAGACAATGGCGGAGCCGTAAAGCTGCGTGCCGCTGCGAAGGACCGTACCGTCCTCATTTCGGAACACCACAGGATAGCTGCGAACCTGGCTGTCAAACATCGGGGTAAAGCAGATGTTCCCCAGCACTGTCTCAACCGTATAGGTTTCGCCGTCCTCTGTATAGGTCCGGGTGCCGATCAATGCGCCATCCTCTGTCGTCCACGCCTTGAAGATGTACTCAAACTCCACGGTGGCCTCCCTGGTCGGCGTCTCTCCGGAATAGGCGGGCAGATCGTCACCATAGGGGATGTCCTTGATTTCTAGGAGCGTGGCCCCATCGGCGTCCAACCAGGTCACGGTATAGAGCCGCTTTACGGCGCTGTACACGGCGGTGAAGCACACGTCGCCTGTGACCTCCGGCAGCTCGTCCGAAGCATAGACCGTTGTCCCGTCGGACCAGCCGCAGAAGCTGTAGTCAAACGCAGCGGTGGATTTCTTTTCGGGAACAGTGCCGTCAAACACCGGCCTCGTCCCATAGGGAACGCCATAGTCGATCTCCAGGGCCGTATCGCCGGTCTCGGGCATCCAGGTCACGGTGTAGGTATTCACGGTGGCCGTGTAGGCGGCGGTGTAGGTCGCGTTCCCGGTGACCTCCGCGATCACGGGCGTCCAGCCCGCGAAGGTGTAGGTGTACTGGGCGTCTGCCGGCTTGACTGGGGGTTCCGGGATCTCGATGCTGGCGGCAGGCGTACCGTAATCATATTCGGCCGCAGAAAGCACGGTGCCGTCCTCATCCACGAAGCTCACGGTATAACGGTTCACAGTGGTGCTGTAGGTGGCGGTGTAGGTCACATTTCCGGTAACCGCGGCGGGAACGGGAGCCCAGCCCGCGAAGGTGTAGGTATACTGGGCATCCGCCTCTCTGACGGGATTCTCGCCGTCAAAGCTGGGCATCGCGCCGTAGGGTACGCCTTCATCGACCTCCAGCGCCGTACCGTCGTAATCGTTCCAGGTCACGGTATATCGATTGGTCTCTGTGGAATAGACAGCCGTATAGGTGGCAGGCCCCGTCACTTCCTCGATGGCCGGCGTCCAACCGGCGAAGGTGTAGGTGTACTGCTCGTCTGCCTCCTTGGTGGGCGTGTCGCCGCCGTAAACAGGCGTCTCGCCATAGGCCAGGATCTGAGAATCCAGCACCGTGCCGTCCTCGTCCACAAAGACGATGTCATAGGTTCTCAGCACCGGCTCGAATAGCGCGGTGTAGGCTGCGTCTCCTGTCACCGGCGTGATCGCAGGCTCCCAGCCCAGGAAGTTGTAGCTGTACTGCGCGGTGGCCTCCTTCACCGGGTCGGCATGGACAGGCATCTCGCCATAGGGCACAGTGGTCGTCTCCGCCGTGCCGTCGATGATCCAGGTGACGGTGTACTCGTTCAGGGTCCAGCTGTACACCGCCTCGTAGTCCGCGTCTCCCGTGACGCTGGGAAGCGGATCAAGCAGCATGTCGTCCGGACTTCCCTTCAGCTTCCAGCCGAGGAAGGCGTAGGTGTACTGGGCGTCCTTTTCCTTGGCGGGAGGCTCCCCATTGTAGGCGGGCGTCTCGCCATAGTCCACCTGCCCGCTCTGCAGCAGCTGCTCCCCATCGAAGAAGCGAATGGTGTACTGGTTCCTCTGTTCGGCGAACACCGCACTGAAGCTCAGATCTCCCTGCACGGCAGGCAGCTCGTTTTTCCCGTATACCGTCTCGGTGTCCAGATCCATCCAACCGACAAAGAGATAGCTGGATTCGGCTGTGGCCTCCTTCTCCGGCTCCTCTCCATCGAAGTGCGGAGCGGCGCCGTAGTTGACCGCTTCATCCTTCTCCAGAAGGGTGCTGCCGGTCTCATCGTACCAGAGCACCGTGTAACTGCGGAGCGTCTCGGTATAGCTTGCGGTATAGGTCACATCTGCCGTAACATCCGCCAGCTCCGGCGTCCAGCCGGCGAAGCTGTAGCTGAACTGAGCGGTGGCAGGCTTGCTGGGATCGGCAGGCGTCTCAATCTCCGCCGCCGGCGTGCCGTAATCGTACTCCGTCGCCGCCTTCAGCACCGTGCCGTCCGAATCCACGAAGGTAACGGTATACCGGTTCGTAACGGCAGTATACACTGCCTTATACGTTGCATCGCCGGTCACATCGGCAATCTCCGGCGTCCAGCCGGCGAAAGCGTAGGTATACTGGGCGGTGGCGGGCTTGCTGGGATCGGCAGGTCTCACGATACTCGCAGCGGGTGTGCCGTAATCGTACTTTGCGGTGCTGAGAATGGTGCCATTGTCGTCCGCAAAGATGATCGTGTACTGATTGACGACCTTCTTGGTATCGGTATAGGTCTTGCCGTCCAGCGTCACTGTGGCGGTGTAGACGGTATAGCCGTAGTCCTCACCGGTCCCCTGTGTGCTGCTGATGACGGCCTCCGCCGTCTTCACATGGCTGTTGTCGTTCTTGCAGGTGAAGCTTGCGGTGGCAGAGGCGGTATCACTCCAGGTCCACCCGGTCAGCTCGTAGTCATGGCCGGTGGCGGGGATCGCCTTCTCCTCGCGGCTCAGCTCTTCGTGGCACACCGTGCAGTACACGACTTCGTCATAGCCGCCTTCCGCAGTACAGGTGGCCGCAGTCTCGTTCTCACGCACCGCCTCGCCGGGCGTATGGGCAAGCTTCTCGATCGTCTCCGTCTTGGTCTGCGTCGCAAACGCCACGTTCTCGAAGGTCGCCGTGTAGGTCCTCTCACCAGTCACCTTGCAGGTCGCAGGCTTAGTAACCTCGCTCGCAGTGTTCACCGTTTCGGTCTCGGTGTGCGCGGCGTCGTTCTTGCACACGCGCTTCGCCGTCACCGTGCTGTTGTCCGCAGCCCAGGTGTAGGTGGGAGCGTCCCAATCATGGCCCAGGGCGTCGATGTTCTCCACCGTCCTGGTCTGGGTCGAGAACGCGCTGTTGGTGAAGGTCGCGGTATAGGTGGTCTCCCCCTTCGCCTCGCAGGTCGCTGCCTTTGTGACCGCGCTGGTGGTGTTCACCGTCTCGGTCTCCACGTGCGCGGCGTCGTTCTTGCACACGCGCTTCGCCGTCACCGTGCTGTTGTCCGCAGCCCAGGTGTAGGTGGGAGCGTCCCAATCGTGACCAAGTGCCGCGATCGTAACAGTCTTCGTGTCTGTTACTTCCGCGCCGGTGGGGCTGTTGGCTGCCAAGATGCTTGCGGTGTAAACGGTGCTTCCCGCAGTATTGCAGGTTGCGGCAGTTGTGGCAGAGGTCACTGTTGCAGGGATCTGTTTGGTGAAGTCGCCCACAGCAGCCTTGAAGATCGCGGTGGCGGCCGTATAGCCATCGGCATCGCTGCCGGTCCAGTTCCAGCCCTGCAGCGTGTACTGCTGGGCAGATGCACGGAACACGGCGATGAAGTCCGTATCGGCGGTGATAGCCGGCAGCTCCGTCACAGCGGTGCTATCCTCCGCGCCGCGGAGCTTCCAACCGACGAAGGTATAGGTGTTGTCCTCGTCTGCAGCCTTGGTGGGCGCTTCGGGAGCGGTGGCGGTCTCACCGGAGGCAACCGTCTGATCCTCCCCGATCTGAGTCGTGCCGTCCTCCTCGAAGAATTTGACCGTGAAGCCAGTTCCCTCCGTCCACTTGGCGTAGAGGGTGATGTCTTCGGTCACCGTGTCCTTCTCGAAGTCCCAGGCGTTCTCGAAGGCAGAATCCCGATACCAGCCGGCGAAGCTGAAGCCCTCCTTGGTCGGGTCCTCCGGCTTGGTCAGCTTCTGTCCCTGCTCCACGCGCTGCGCCTCGACATCGGTTCCGCCATCGGTTTCAAAGCTGACCAGCAAAAGCTTCGTAATGTAGTAATATTCTTCCCCAACGCTGCCGTCGTGGAACGTTGCGCTCTCGGTGCCGGTGCTGAGCTGATAGCCTTCCGGGTAAGTCTGGCGATTGGTATTGTCCGGCTCAAAGACGGCATTGGCGCGGGTATTGGCCGCACCCTTGAAATCGCCGCCGGAGATGAGGGTCGCGTGTTCGGGGTTCTCGTTGTTGTTCTTATAGGCGTTGGTGGTGGCCGCTGCAGCCGTGTAGATACCGCCGCTGATCTCGCCGATCCTGGCATAGACGGTGTTGTACACCGCGTGGTAGCCTGCCGTGGTGCAGTTGGCGTGGATCTCCAGGCCCGTACCCAGTTCGTCGATCACCGGCAGATAGCTGGCGTTAGCGCTGCCGTTCTGGATGCCGATGCCGTTGGAAGTGATCACCGTGTTCTTAACACTGCCGATATGGGCGAAGAAGTAGCTATCCTCGTTGGTGGCCGTTCCCGCTGTACCTTCGGTGTAGGGCGTCGTGTTGAGGCGCTCATCCAGAGTGCCAGCGTAGTTGTAAATGCCGCCGATCTGCTTCTGGGTAGTGGCGCTGATGGTCACCGGGTCCTCGCCGCCATCGATGGCGGTGATCTCGCCCAGATTCACCAGCACCTGATAGGTGCCGCTGAAGTGGTTGCCCGCGCCGATCAGATCGATCACAGGCGCGTAGTAGCGGGTGGTGTTGACTTTCGCGTCGTTTCCGTAAACCACCGTGCAGGCGGTATCCGAGCCGTTAACGGAAAGGATATCCAGAATGTTGGAATCAAATTCGCGGATGCCGGCTCCGCCGTTGTAGAAGACGGTGGTGTTGGTGGAGGAGATCGTATTGTTGGTCAGGGTCCCCAGATGGCCGCCGTTATAGAACGCATAGGTAGAGGTGCCGGTGACGGTATTGTGATCCATCACTTTGATCTCGGCCGGATTACGGCTGTAAGCCGTTGTCAAATCGCTGCCGTTGTTCTTCGTTGTGGAGAACTTGGTCGCGCCCGAATAATAGCGGACGTAGTCCCTGGAAACATAGGGGCCGTAGATCGTGTTCGCCAGCACATACTGGGTGCCGGTGAAGCTGCTGTTTGTCAGGCTGTTGATCACGCCCAGATTGCGGAAGCCCCAAGCGGCGTTTTTGGTCAGCGTGATTCCGTCGATGCTGTCAATCACAGCAGGGACGTAGTCAAAATGGTATTCGTAGGGGGTGACGTAATAGCTTCCGCTGGCAAACGGCTCCCGGGTCAGGGTATGGCCCGCCTGGCGGCTGTCGCCGTTGAGGAACATGGGGTAGCTCTCCCCCGCTCTCGGGCTCGCGGCGGAGAAGTCGCTGTTGCTCAGGGTGCCGATGTAGCCCTGGTTCTGCAGCAGCTGATAGCTGTTGGAGCCGGTGCCAACGAAGCTCACGCCGTTGATGCTCTCAATGGTGCTGGCGCCGTTCACGTTGCGGACATAGGTCTCGACCCGCTTGGTCTCTGTGGTCGCGTCCGTGTTGCTGGCGTAGGTGCGGACATAATCATAGGAGGCAAGCGCGCCGGAGCCGGAGTTCAGCAGGACGTTGTAGTTGGCAGAGAGGCTGCCGCCGCTGATCTCGCCGATAGAGCCGCTGTTCATCACAGCATAGTAGGTCACAGCCGAGACGGTACAGCCGTAAATCCCGCCGATCTGGGAAGCGCTGCCATAATTTGAGGTGCTGTGCAGCTGGACACCGCCGATCTTGTCGCCGTAGCTGTTGAAAGTTCTGGCGGTGAACTGCCCGTCATTGAATATCGCGCTGTGGCCGGTCGCAGAGATCGCAGCCCCGCTGATGCTGCCGATAACGCCGCCGGCGGTGTTGCGCAGAGCATAGTTGGAGGCGATGGCTTTGGCATTGGCCGGGTGCTTGTAGGTTCTGATCTCGCCGCCGCTGATGCTGCCGATGAAGCCGCCATTATTGTACAGCGCGCAGCCATGGTCTCCGCTGGTACTGGTGTTCTCGCCGTAGATCCGGCAGTCCACAATGCTGCCGATGGTGGGCCGGAGGCTCTGATCTTCCAGATACTCATCGGTTCTGGAATACTGCCCGCTGGTAATGTCGGTCCGCTTCCAGACCGCAGTGTCATACCACCATGCGTTGTTGTTGTATACCGTGTAGCACTGGACATTGCCCTGGGCATTCGCCGCGGCCGTACCGTAGGTATTGACCTGTGCAGAGTCCGGATGCGCTGTGAAGGTGCAATTATTCAGCTCGGTAATCACCGCGTTGTTGTGGATGGCATACTGGCCAACCTGGATCGTGGAATCCCGGATCAGGTCAATGGTGCCATAGGCTGCGATGTTGTAGCCCTGTGCGATGGTGTTGGCGCCGCGGACGTTGCGGTTGAAGATGCCGTAGGCCACGTCGATGTCGCAGCTGTCGATGGTGCCGATATGCCCGCCGTAGTTGAAGACTGCATAGCCTCTGGGCGAGCGCATGGTCACGCGAGTCAGCGCAGTGATCGTGCTCCGGTCATTCATGATAACGGAGACATAGCCGTTCACATCCTGCGTATTCTCCAGGGTGACGTCAGTGGCGCTCATCGTGCCGCCGGAATGGTTCCGGATGACCGCGGAGTGGTTCGGGACGCCGCCATTGCTGATGGCGTCCGCTGTGATTCTGCCGCCGCCCACCGAATCCTGCAGCGTCAGGCTGCCGGTGTTGCTGATGGCCGCCATGCCCTGATAGGCCGCAGCCGCAGCGGTGGCGCCGGAAATGTACTCCCAGGTGCCGCCGTTCAGCTCCAGGGTCAGGGTGCCCGCATTGATCAGACGGCCCAGGGCCCGATGACCGTTCAGATCCAGAGTAAGGCTGGTTCCCTCGGAGACGGAGAAGGCTGCAGCGCCGCTCTCCTCCTCAAAGCTGCCGCAATCGGCGAGAAGGGTGACCGTGGTGTTGCTGCCGGCGGGGATGGCCGCCATGGCCCCGGCCAGCGTGGAGTAATACTGATTCGTTGCGCTGTTATGGGCAACAGAACCGTTATAGAAGCCATAGATATAGGTGTCGCCGCCGGCGGTCTCGCCCACGGGGACGAAGCCCTCGTAGCTCCTGCCGCTGCTGATGGAAACACCGGTAAGATTCCATACGATGCTGTTGTGCTTATCAGGCGTCACGCCCATTTCAGCATCGGTGGGAACGCTGAACTCTGCGCCGACCTCCATGGGCGCGGAAGCCTTCTTGACCACATAGTAAGTTTCACCGTTGATGCTGCGCGTTTCGGTGAGACTGTCGCCGGTGAAGAGCCGGTAGTTCTGATACTGCCGCTCGTTCAGCACGAAGGGGGGGATGAATTTTGCCGCCGTGCCGGTCAGCGTCACGGTCGCGTCGCTGGTGACATTGGTCACGTTCACCTTGTTGCCGCTGACAGCTGCCGAAGCGCTGCCGGAGCTGACAGAGGCGCCCAGATTGGTCAGCCAGCCGGCGTCATAGCTGACGGTGGCGTTATTCTCGCAGTAGTAGCCGGTCTCCACGGTCTTGCCGTTATAGACAAAGCTTACCAGGAAGCGGTACCAGTGCTCCCCATCCTTGTGGTAATACCAGGTGCTGGCGCCGGTGCCGGTGGTGTCGGAATAGCTCTCATCGCCGTTGCGCAGTCTCGGCGCATAGAAGCTGACCGACGTTTTTTCGCTGTTGTTCAGCATCTCGTTGACGGTGGCGGAAGCAGCCGGCGCCGTGGAGAAAACGATCCTGCCGTTGCTTCCTTCCGTTCCCTGGCTGCTGGTGATATCGGCGCCGCCGGCAGAGGTGAAGAGCGACCCGGCAACGGTGACTGTGCCGTTGACATCGATTCTGGCGTCCTTCAGGCTGGACGCGCTGCGCACAGCAGTGGTGCCGTTGGCCACGGAGTAGCCGATGGGATACATTCTGGTGGAGCCGGAGAAGTTGAGCCAGTCGTCATTATCATAGACGTAGACCTTCTTCCCGCTGTTGATCTGCATGGCCGCGCCCGGATCAATGCTGATCTCCACGCCGGGCAGCAGTTCCATGTTCTGGGTAATGCTGGTCGTTCCGTTGTGGATCTCCACGCTGATGTTGCCATTGATGGGCAGAATATAGTCGGACGTGCTGATGCTGCCGATCATGGGGAGCCCTGTCAGCGTCATGGGGGCCATGGAAATGTTGCCGCAGACATCGACATGCAGCCGGTCTGTGCTCTCAATATAGTCTTTTACGATATAGCCGGAGCTGAGATTGAACAGGCCGCCGTTGCCGATAAAGGTCGCGCCCATGGGATAAGCGCTGCTGGAAGCGTTGACGGAGGAATAAAGCTTCTCCGTGGCCCCGGCATAAACCATCATCGGCACCTCGATGTTCTGGACATAATACTGATTGAAGATAAACGCGTATTTATACACGTTGCTGGTAGCGGTGCCGCCGCGCCAGTCCTTGATCTGGAAGGCCTCGTACACCGTGGAGCCGGATTCGGCGATCACTTCACCGGCGCCGTAGATATAGCCCCAGCAGTAGAGGTTGGCGCCGGAATTGAGGGTGATGCTGCTGCCGCCCTGCAGCTTGATACGGCCATCCTGGCCGGTAGGCGTACCGTTCCAGCCGCCCATCTGGCCGGTGGAGCTCAGCTTGCCGCTGCAGCAAATGGAACCGCCGTTGCGCACGGTGATGCTGACGCCGTTGGGCACAGTCAGCGTTCTGAAAGCGCTGGGGGTCGTGTGGCTGCCATAGACGATGGCGGGTGTCGTGGGGTATGTGGTGCCGGCATCGTCAAAGGGCAGCAAAAGGGTAACGCCCGCGGGGACGATGTATTCCACCCCGCCGCCGGCTGCCAGCTTGACATAGCTGCCGCCGGAGCCGGTCATGAGGTTTCCTTCCAGGGTATCGGGCAGGGTGACGTCCAGATTCACGATCACCTTCTTGCTGCTGCCGTTTACGGCAGCGCCCATGGCGTCCTCCCAGTAGGCATAGTAATTGCTGCCGACCTTAAAGTTATCTGCTTCCACGATCTCACCCTTGAGGATCACGGGATACACCGTGCAGCTGCCCTGGACCGTAAAGCTTGCGGCCATGCTCACAGGATTGCTTCCCACACGCCAGCCCTTGAAGGTATACCCTTCCGGCACGGTGATGGAGGGAAGCTGGATCGTGGTGCCGATATCGGCGGTAAAGCTGACATTGCTTCCGTTTTGCTCCACCAGGTGTCCGTTCAGCGTGTAGGACACATAGGGAGAGGCTGCCGCCGTAATCGTCGCCGTCCTCTCTTCCGACACGGAGATGGAGACCGTGCCGGTGGCGGTCCTGCTGCTGCCGTCTTCAGCGCTGTTGGGGTTGGCCGTGATGGAGATGATAAAAGTGCCTCCCGAGAGGATGCTGTCTCCCGTGCTCGCGCCCGAAACCGTAGCCCCATTGGCATTGAGGGAGTTGATCCTCAGCGGGTAGCTGGAGGCGTTGGTCACCGTCACGGTGGTAGTGGTCGCGTAAGCGGAGGTGCTGCTGCAGCCGGAAGTAGCCTTGCTGGACACGGCTTTCACCGTCAACGTAGAACCGCTGACAGAGACAGAACCAGTCGCTCCGTTCTCGGAAGACCCCTCAGACTCCACCACATAGGAGTACGTCAGCTTGCCGCTGACCCAGGTCCCGCTGCCGCTGGTCACCTGAGCTGCCAGAGCCACATTGGGAAAATAGGCCAGCAGCATCAGGAAAACCAAAAGCAGCGACAGGCTGCGCTTTCCCGCATTCTTGATCGAATTCAAGTTCATTGTCAAGCCCTCATTTCTCACGCGCACCGCGTGGTTTCTTATGCTCCCGGCCGCGCTTCAGCTCCGCGTAAAAAGCAGCGCCGACCGCGACGGAAGCAAGCGCCCAGACATGGGACAGATGGAACAGGTTATTGCTGGAGGAGACGCGGAAACATTCCAGAATACTGCGTACTATTCCGTAAGCAAGCATATACAGAGGATAGACCTGTCCGTAGGTCCGGTTCTTCCAGACAGCCGGGGCCAGGCGCAGGAGAAAAACCAGGTAAAAGACCAGCTCCAGCTCCCGGGTGGGCCAGCGAAGTGCCGAGGCACTGCTGATCTGCCGCCCCAGGCAGCAGCCGGCAAACAGGCAGTTCACCCTGGCGCACATCAGGGTAAAGATCATGCAGATGGCGAAGATATCAAATACCTCCGCCGTGCGCCGCTTCGTAAGCTTCGCGCCAAGCCAATAGGCCAGGGGCATGAAGAACACCGCGCCGAACAGGCTCATGGCGCCGGCGCCGGGTTCATTTCCCTCCAGGACCGCGAAAACCTTGACGCAGAGGACGCCGTAGGCCACGTGCAGCAGGCTCAATCCCAGGGCGGCATACCAGGTCATGCGCAATCGCTCTCGCGCATGCAGCAGCCACAGGAAGGTGAAGACCGCCGCCAGGGCAAGGAGCAGATACAGGCTATTCTGTTGCAGAAAATGAATAACGGCCGCCTCCTTCCGGTTGGCTCCGCGCCTGAACAGCGCTGACGCTGTAAAAATGATATGACGGCCATTCCCGCGCATCGCTGCAGGAGGGAAAGGCCGTCACATTCTGTTCTGCATTCCTTCGATCAAGGCTCCGCGGCAGACCAGGAGCCGGCCTCATACACCGCGCCCCAGGCTTCCGCAAGGGCTTCCGCCGGAGTGGCCTGGATCGCTTCGGCCAGGATGACGACCTGTACTCCCTCTCCCGCGCTGAGATTGACAGGCGCAGGGGCAGCCGCGCCGGGCTGCACAATCGTCTTGCAGTACAGGTATCCATCCAACTCCATCCAGCCGTCCGCCGGGGTCACGGCGGGGAGACCCTCCGTATCCGGGATCACATTGCCCGCTTCGTTCACCCGGTTGACCACAACGCTGACACGAATCAGCGCCGGGATGTTGCCGGTGTTCTTCACAGTGAAATCCTCCGCCACCTCACAGGTGA
>ODAI010980795.1_pt1 | contig 11742 bp, 8 predicted proteins | sample 1539321 | NCBI WGS metagenome assembly ODAI01 (sample SAMN02144231, study PRJEB22623) | gut metagenome | biome: sheep rumen | host: Ovis aries | place: New Zealand
AAGGAAATCCGCTCGCGGGCTGTACCGCCGGTGGGGAATCTCACCCCGCCCCGAAGAATTCTATATAAATGTGATAATAATCATAGTATCCCTGCCGGGATTTTGCAAGCTGTTTCTGGTCCGCAATGCATTGCTGTTATTCAGCAGGCCGTATATCGGCCTGTTGTTTGAGCACTTGGAGGCGCGGCTTTTTTCATTTCCGTATTCAGAAAAAGCCGTGCCGGAAGCGCAGTCAGGCAGATATGCGGCCGGCAGGTTATTAGCACCGTGCTGAGCCGCAGCATATTGCATTACTGCTCTGTGGTTTCCTCTGCAGCCTCTTTGCCGCCTTTCGAAATCATCTGCATCAGCAGCAGAACGATGACCGTAAAGACAATGCTGACCGGAAGCGCGATAAACCAGTTTCTCACAAATCCTGTGAAGATATAGCAGAACAGGGATACCGCAGCGATCGTCATCGCATACGGAAGCTGTGTGGAAACATGGAGAATGTGGTCGCATTCCGCGCCTGCGGAAGCCATGATCGTCGTATCGGAAATCGGTGAGCAGTGGTCGCCGCAGACAGCGCCTGCCATACATGCGGAGATGGAAATGATCATAAGCTCGTTGGAAAGATCACCGCCGAAAACATTTACCACGATCGGGATCAATACGCCGAAGGTGCCCCAGGAGGTGCCTGTTGCGAATGCAAGGAAGCATCCGATCACAAATACCAGCGCCGGGATAAAGCTCATAATGGTGCCGTTGTCCGCAACCGCAGCAACGATGCCCGCAACATAATCTCTTGCGCCGAGGGAATCTGTCATAGCCTTCAGGCTCCATGCAAAGGTCAGGATCAGGATCGCCGGGACCATGCTCTTAAAGCCTTCCGGAATGGCATTCATGCACTCCTTGAAATCAAGCACGCGCGTAATGAGATAGAACAGGATCGTAATGAGCAGTGCCGCGATGGAACCGAAGGAAAGTCCGATGGAAGCATCCGCATTGGAGAATGCATCGATAAAGGTCTCTCCGTTGAAGAAGCCGCCCGAATAAATCAGGCCGATCACGCAGCTTGCGATCAGGACCACGATCGGGAAAACCAGATGGATGACCTTGCCCTTCGGGCTGACCGGCGGATTCGGCTGGTCTTCGGCACCGGTCAGGGAAGCCTCCGGCTTCGGATCCGGTTCAACATAATTTACATTATTTTCTTCTTCAGCCTTCTTCATCGGGCCGTACTCAAAATTCCTTGCTGTCAGTACAAGCATCATAACGATGGTAAGCAGCGCGTAGAAATTGTACGGGATGGCGCGGATAAACAGCTCAAGACCGTTTGCGCCCTCAACAAATCCGGATACTGCAGCAGCCCAGGAGGAGACCGGGGCAATAATGCAGATCGGCGCTGCGGTCGCATCGATCAGATATGCAAGCTTTGCCCTGCTGATCCCGTGCTTGTCTGTCAGCGGACGCATAACAGAACCGACTGTCAGGCAGTTGAAATAGTCATCGATGAAGATCAGGCATCCGAGAACGATCGTAGCCAGTGAAGCGCCTGCCTTTGTCTTAATGTGGTCCTGGGACCAGCGGCCGAATGCCGCGGATCCGCCCGCGCGGTTCATCAGCATGACCATAGCGCCGAGGACGACCAGGAATACCAGAATCCCTACATTGTAGGGGTCTGAAACCGAGCCGATGATGCCGTCCACGATTACATGCTCCATCGTTCCTGTCAGGCTGAACCCGGAATACAGCAGTCCGCCGAATACGATGCCGATAAACAAAGAGGAATAAACCTCTTTGGTGATCAGTGCCAGTGCAATTGCCACGACGGGAGGCACCAGTGACCAAAAGGTATTAACAAACATAAAACCCTCCTAAAACGGAAAGAATCCGGAGATTCACCGAACCAGTTCCGAAAACAAAAATGATACCCTTCAGCAGACTTATGGTTTAATCTCAGCAGACATCACTGCCGGCTGCCTTTAAGTCTGAAAATCCAGGTATCATAATATACAGTTTTATTCAATTATGTCAAGATTCGGATTCTCTACCGCGCGGGCTTCAGCTCGAATTTATATCCGATGCCCCAGACGGTGGCAATGCCCCAGTACGCATTTTCAGGAAGCTTTTCACGCAGGCGCTTGATATGTACGTCGACGGTTCTGGTATCGCCGATGTATTCGTAGCCCCAGATATGGTCAAGCAGCTGTTCCCTCGTAAATACCTGATTGGGCGAAGAGGCAAGGAAATACAGCAGCTCGATCTCCTTCGGCGGCATGTCCACGATCCTGCTGTTATAGACTACGGAATAATTGGAAAGATTTACGGAAAGTCCGATATACTCGACCTTGTTTTCCGTTTTCTCCTGCGGTTCTTCTTGTTTGGCGCGTTTCGTGGTGCGCCTCAGTACGGCCTTTACTCTCGCCACAAGCTCCTTGGAATCAAAGGGCTTGATCATATAGTCGTCGGCACCGAGCTCCAGGCCGAGTACCTTGTCAAATACTTCTCCCTTTGCGGAAAGCATCATGATCGGCACATCCGACTCCGTCCTGATCTGCCTGCAGATCTGATAGCCGTCGATTCCCGGCAGCATCAGGTCCAGCAGAATCATATCCGGCTTATATACCGGAAATTCCTTCAATGCGGCTTCCCCGTCGTATAAGATCCTCGTATCGTAACATTCCTTCTCAAGATAAAGGCTGATCAGCTCTGCGATGGAAGCATCGTCATCCACGATCATTATTTTCTGTTTCTCAGCCATCTTTGTCACCCCATTCGTCGCTTTTATCCTCCCCGGCACGGCTCCCGGTACATTTTCCGGTCCTCTTCCCCGGCAGGGGTTCCGATCCGCCCCTATCTGAAGCTGACGATCGTCACGCCCGTATCTCCCTCGCCGAATACGCCGAGCCGGAAGGATTTGACATATTTTAATTTTCTCAGTCTCTGGTGCACCATATTTTTCAGTGCGCCCGTGCCCCTGCCGTGAACGACACGGACACTTTCAAGTCCTGCCAGATAAGCATCGTCAAGGTATTTCTCCAGCTCCGGAAGCGCTTCATCCGTCGTCATGCCGATCAGATTCACCTCGGGCCTGACGGTCAGCGCCTTTGCGCCGAAGCTCTTTGTGACGCCGCCTGCTGCAGCCTTCTTTGCTCCGCCGGATTTTCCGTTCCCGCCCGAAGCCTTACCGTCAGCTCCGGATCCGCCTGTCAGCTCGATATCCTTCACTCTGACCTTGGAATTCATAAATCCGATCTGGACATTGAGGTTGCCGTCCCTGTCCGGGAGCGAAGTGACCGTTCCCACGACGCCTCCCATGCTCATGATCCGGACCTCGTCGCCGGTCTGTATCTTCTTGGGAGATACCGGTTTTGCAGGTCCCTTGACCACAATGCCGCTGCCCTTCGAGGCCTCCTTCAGATTCTGGCGGATTTTTTCTCTTTCCGCCTCGGCTGAACGCTGATCGCTTTCCGCGCCGTAGCGGCTGATGTTCCGGATTGCCTCGTCTGCAGTCTCTTTTGCGTCGCGCAGGATCCTCTGCGCCTCATCACGGGCCTCCTGTAATAGTTTATCACGTCCCGCCTCAAGGCGCTCTTCCTTTTTCCTTAGACGTTCCTTAAGAATTTCTGCCTCTTTGCGGAACGCTTCCGCTTCCTCCATGGAACGTTCCGCCCTCGAACGGTCGTCATTCAGCTTGGTAATGATGTCCTCGAAGTTTTCATTTTCCGCCGCGATCCGCTTTCTGGCGTCCTCGATAATATAATCCGGCAGTCCCAGCCTTGACGAAATTGCAAACGCATTGGATTTTCCCGGAATGCCGATCAGCAGGCGGTAGGTCGGCTTAAGTGTCGCGACATCAAATTCGCAGCAGGCATTTTCAACGCCGGCCGTTTCGAGCGCATACAGCTTGATCTCGCTGTAATGCGTCGTGGCCATCGTCCTCGTCTTCATGTTATGCAGGAAGTTCAGGATGGCAATGCCAAGGGCCGCGCCCTCTGTCGGATCCGTACCGGATCCGAGCTCGTCAAACAGGCAGAGCGATGCCGCGTCCGCCTTCTGCAGAATGCTCACGATATTGGTCATATGCGCGGAAAATGTTGACAGGCTCTGTTCAATGCTCTGTTCGTCTCCGATATCCGCATATACCTCCTCAAAAATACCTGCTGTGGAGCCCTCGGAAGCAGGTATATGGAGTCCTGCCTGGGCCATCAGCGTCAGCAGTCCCGTCGTCTTGAGCGAGACAGTCTTGCCGCCCGTATTCGGTCCGGTAATGATCAGCTGGTCGAAATCCCGTCCGAGAGACACACTGACAGGCACTACGGTCTTCGGGTCGATCAGCGGATGCCGCGCCTCTTTTAATTCTATGCTCCTGTCTTTGCTGAAGGACGGCTCCGTTCCGTTGATTTCAAGGGAATACAGCGCCTTGGCAAAGATCATGTCGAGTTTTTTCAGGATCTTAATATTATCCGCGATCGTATCCGTATACGGCATCAGGCTCTGGCTTAAACGGAGCAGGACCTTTTCGATCTCCTGCTGCTCCTCGGACTTCAGCTCTCTCAGCCTGTTATTGAGGCTGACCACTGCCATGGGTTCAATGAAAAGCGTCAGTCCGGTGGATGATGCATCGTGGACCATGCCGGGAACCTTGGATTTATATTCCGCCTTGACGGGAAGGCAGTAGCGCCCGTCCCTCTGTGTAATGATCGCGTCGGTCAGATAATCCCTGCAGGAATTCAGCTTGCTCTGCATGACTTCATGCACGCTGCCCGCCGTCCGCTTCATGGTTTCCCTGACGGAAAGAAGCCCCGGTGACGCGTCGTCGGCGATTTCATCCTCGGCGGGAATGCACCTTTGAATCTCCTTATTCAGAGAAGTGAGCGGCGTGATCAGTTCAAAAAGCTCCGATAGAGAATCTTCCTTCTCCTCTTCATCCCTCACCCCATAGGCGCTGGCGCGCTCCGACACAGTCAGGACCGAGCTGACGGCAATCAGCTCCCCTGCCGAGAGGATGCCGCTGACATCCAGCCGCTTCAGGATGTCCCCGATCTCCCGGACGCCGCGGAAGGAAAGGCTGCTGCCCTTCAGGCGTATTCTGGTGCAGGCATCGCTCGTATTGCGCTGCCATTCCCGGATATGACGGTAATTGGATGAAGGCTTCAGCCTTGCGCATAGGGCTCTCCCCGCTTCCGAGGATGCAAAGCCCTGAAGTCTTTCGATAATTTTATTGTATTCAAGGATCTGTAATGTTTTTTCTTCCATGTTGCCTGTATTTTATAAGCTGCAAATATCCGTCCCGCAATTCCTGTTTAAATGCCGTTTTCAGCATCGCCGGAACCGGAGGCAGCGGCAGCGGCATTGGCCTTTGCCTGTTCCTCGATTGCATTTTCCTTTGCATTCAGGATCTGCATAAATTCTTCTCCCGTGATCGTCTCCTTCTCATAGAGATATTTTACGATTTCATGCAGCTTCATGATATTCTCTTCAAGTATCTTATAAGCCTTATCATACTGCGCTTTCACGAGCTCGATCACTTCATCGTCCACCTGCTTCATGGTATCCTCGGAGCAGGCGATCGACATATCGCCTCCAAGATAAGCATTATTCTTCGTCTGCAGTGCAACCATTCCGAACTGGTCACTCATGCCGTACTGGGCGATCATGCCCCGGGCAAGCCTGGTCGCCTGCTCGATATCATTGGATGCGCCTGTCGTGATGCTCTTGAAGATCAGGGCCTCTGCCGCACGTCCGCCTGTAAGCGTGGCGATCTTATTGGTCAGCTCCTCCTTTGACATCAGATAGTGATTGCCGTTGTCATCGACCTGCATCGTATATCCGAGTGCGCCCGAAGTACGCGGAATGATCGTGATCTTGTGGACAGGCGCGGAGTTATCCTGCTTGGCCGCAACCATCGCATGTCCGACCTCATGATACGCAACGATCAGCTTCTCCTTACTGGTCAGGACCTGGTTTTTCTTCTTGTAGCCGGCCATGACGACCTCGATGCTTTCCTCAAGGTCCTGCTGGTTGACCCGTTCCCTTCCGGCCTTGACTGCTCTGAGGGCCGCTTCGTTGATCATATTGGCAAGCTCTGCGCCGGAAGCGCCCGGGCAGGCCTTTGCGATTTCTTCGTAATTGATATTTCCGGCCATTTTGACCTTGGCCGCATGTACCTTAAGGATCTCCACGCGTCCCTGCATATCGGGAAGCTCGACCGGCACGCGCCTGTCAAACCGTCCCGGACGCAGAAGGGCAGGATCCAGACTGTCAGGCTGGTTGGTGGCTGCCAGCACAATGATGCCCTTGGTGCCGTCAAAGCCATCCATTTCCGTCAGCAGCTGATTGAGCGTCTGTTCGCGCTCATCATTGCCGCCGAGGCCATTCCCGCCTCTTTTTTTGCCGATCGCATCGATTTCATCTATGAAGATAATGCACGGCGCCTTCTTCTCTGCCTCATCGAAAAGGTCCCTGACCTTGGCCGCGCCCATGCCGACAAACATCTCAACGAACTCGGAACCGGAAATGCTGAAGAACGGAACGTCCGCTTCTCCGGCAACAGCCTTGGCAAGCATCGTCTTACCGGTACCGGGAGGGCCGACCAGAAGGGCTCCCTTCGGGATCTTCGCGCCTATCTCATTATACTTCTTAGGTTCATGAAGGAAATCAACGATCTCGGCAAGCAGCTCCTTGGCCTCGTCCTCGCCGGCTACATCCTTAAAGCTGATCCCCACCTTGTCGCCTTCATAGACCTTGGCATTGGACTTTCCGAAATTGCCCATGCCCATGAAGCCGCCGCCTTTGCCCATCCTGTTCATCATGCGTGAACCGAGCCAGAGCATCAGTCCGAGCGGAAGTAAATTATAGAGCAGCGTCCAGATCGGGGATACCGGCTGCGGGATCTCCTGCGTAAATTCCGCTCCCGCCGCATAAATGCGGTCAACCTCGCCTATATAATTAATACGGCCCGTCTCATAGATCGTATCCTGTCCCTTCAGGGTATACTGGATCGTCGTATTATCCAGCTCGACCTTCTCCACATTCTGCTGATCCAGCTCACTGAGAAAAGAATCATAGGTCGCATCGACGATCTGGCTTTTCTGGATGGCCGGCACAATGATCAAATTGATGGCTATCATAACCACAAGCACAAAGATCAGATAAAGCGTCATCTGTCTGTTCGGCTTCGGGATCTTGTTGTCGCCGTTTTCGTAATTCTTTTTGTTCGGATCCTTTTGATAATCAAAAATATTTCCAAGATTTGCCATAAACTGCTCCCATTCTTCTGTAAAATAGCGGCCTGTTTTGCCGTATCAGAAATCTATAGATAACTATATCAGATTTATCCACATTTCGCATTATACCCGTTCAAAGCTGAAAAAAACATGAACTAAAGCGGATTTCACAGTTATTTTAGAATTCTTTTAGGGATCGGTTAGAAATAAAGCTTCCAGGCAAAGCATTCGGATGAAAGCGGCAATTCCCTGACAATTTTCTTACATGCCTTGACAATGCCGGTCCGCAAGAGTACAATGTTCAAAATTTTTAGAATTTTTAAATTTTTGAACATCTTAGTTGCTCCAGGCAATCATACTTATCTTGAAACCCGCATCAGGAGACCCGCTATGAAAAAGCTTAAGCATATCGATCCGGCAACCACCTATATACCGTTCGCGATCATTTTTGTGCTCTGTGCATTCTTTGTGATCGATCCGGAAGGCTCCACTTCAGCCCTCAGCGCCGTACGAAATATCCTCGGGGATGATTTCGGCGTCTATTACCTGGTCATCGGACTCGGTATTTTCATCGCATCCCTTTATATGGCGTTTTCCAAATATGGAAATATCGTTCTCGGCAAACCCGGCGAAAAGCCGCAGTACAGCTTCTTTGCCTGGGGGTCAATGCTGTTTACTGCCGGACTTGCGGCAGACATCCTGTTCTATTCCTTCTGCGAATGGATCCTTTATGCAAATGAGCCCCACCTCGGCGAGCTCGGTTCCGTACAGGACTGGGCCTCTACCATTCCGCTGTTTCACTGGGGACCGATCGTCTGGAGCTTCTATGCAGCGCTTGCAGCCTGCTTCGGATTCATGCTGCACGTCCGCGGCTGCCATAAACAGAAATATTCGGAAGCGTGCCGCCCGATCCTGGGCGCCCATACGGATGGTCCTGTCGGCAAGCTGATCGATATCCTGGCTGTCATTGCCCTGATCGCGGGCTGTGCGACCACTTTCTCTGTCGCGACCCCGCTTTTATCCCGCGCGATCTGCGACCTGATCGGCGTCACGGATTCCAAATGGCTTACGATCTCGATCCTGCTGGTCATCTGCCTCGTATACACGGTTTCCGTGCTTCGCGGCATGCAGAGCGTCAACTTCCTCGCCAGGATCTGCATGTATGTATTCTATGCCCTGCTTGCATATGTTTTTATCTTCGGCAGCCAGGCCAGATATATTGTGGAAACAGGCTTTTCCGCCCTCGGAAATCTTGTCCAGAATTTTGTGGTGCTCAGCACCTGGACCGATGCGCTGCGCACCTCATCATTCCCGCAGAACTGGACGATCTTCTACTGGGCGTACTGGCTGGTATGGTGCGTCGCATCACCGTTTTTCATGGGCAGCATTTCCAGAGGCCGCACCGTAAAGCAGGTCGTGCTCGGAGCCTTTGCCTTCGGTATGGGCTCAACCTTTATTTCCTTTATCATTCTCGGAAACTATGCCCTCGGCCTGCAAATGCATGACATTCTCGATATTATGGGGATCTATGCGGCAAACGGGGACCTCTACGATACCATTATCACGATCATCCACCAGCTGCCGGTCTGCCAGATCGTCCTGGTACTGCTGGTCCTGTCCATGATCGCATTTTATGCGACCTCCTTTGATTCGATCACGCTGGTCGCTTCGGCCTATTCCTACAAGGAGTTTGAAGAAGGCCAGGAGGCTTCCTCGGGCATGAAGCTGTTCTGGGCGATCCTGCTGATCATGCTGCCGATCGCGCTGCTCTTTTCGGAAAGCAGTATGAACAACCTGCAGACCGTTTCGATCATAGCGGCATTCCCGGTCGCACTTGTCATTGCGCTGATCATCGCAAGCTTCTTTAAGGATGCGGATGACTACCTGAAATATCCGGAGCGCTACCTGAAGAAATAAGGCAGGAATGAACCGGATTGCTTTTCACATTTTACACAAAGGAGTCCATCCTATATGGAAATTGTTTTGCATGAGCCGGGTATCGCCCTCAATACGGGCAATATCGGCAGGACCTGCGCCGCAACCCTCACAGGGCTGCATCTGATCCGGCCCTACGGCTTCCTGATCACGGAAAAAGAGATTAAACGGGCAGGCATGGATTACTGGGAAAAAATCGACCTGCACCAGTATATAGACTATGAAGACTTTCTGGAAAAGCACCCTGAGATCTGCTTCCAGGGGGAAGAAATAAAGGAATCAGCGGAAAATGCTTCCGCTCCTGATGCATGCGGCTGCCGTCCGAAGCTCTGGTTCGCGACCACCAAAGCACGGCAGTCTTATACGGATGTCAGCTTCGGCCCGCACGACTTTATCATGCTCGGAAATGAATCCCGCGGCATCCCGGAAGAAATTCTCATACAGCATCCTGACGCCTGCATCCGGATCCCGATGTGGGGAGACATCCGTTCCCTGAACCTGGCAAATTCGGCTGCAATCATACTGTATGAGGCTTTAAGACAAAACGGATTTGAGGATATGAATCTGCGCGGCGAGCTGCACCGGCTGCACTGGAAAGAATGAGTTTTTAAAAGATGGCCTCACTGCCGGGATCACGGCACAAATAAACAGTAAAAAAGGCGTGGGAATACCGAGAGTATCCCGCGCCTTTTCAGCGATACAGATCCAATACAATTGGTTTGCTTGGTTTAATTTATTTCATTTAAAGCTTTCTGCTTTTCCACAAAAGACTTCAGCTCCTCTTTTTTTGCGAGCAGATAGGACTTCCACTCCGCACTGTCGATAAAACATTCCCTGCTGCCGGTCCGTTTCATTGTGTCCAGTTTTTCGAAAAAGCGATTATTCTCCGTATGGTTCCCTAGGAAAATATCCACCGGAAAATCCGCGACCTTATCGATCGACTCGGCATAGGTATTCCACATTCTGTATTCATGATCTCCGTATTCGTCCAGATGCTCCTTGGTCAGAGTGTTAAACCCAAAGCCGCCGTAATAGCCGAAATGTTTTTTCCGTCCGTCCTCTTCCCCGTCAAAAAACAGTGCAACACATCCCTCGGTATGGCCCGGAACAAGATAACACTTAACGGTAAGGTTTCCAAAGGTCAGAATATCTCCGTCACGGATACAGACATCCGGCTCGAAAACATCATCTAAAAAGTCTGTGCTGTCCTGGATAAAGGAAAACTCCGGCTTTTCACGGAACATCACGGCATCCGGCTCACCCAGATACAGTTTTGTTCCGAACATATTTCTGAACCATACCGCGCCGCCGACATGATCGACATGCCCGTGCGACAGAATGATCCATTTTACATCATCCGGCCGGAATCCCAGATCGTAGATCGCTTTCACAAGCATCGCCGTATTTCCGCAGTTTCCGCAGTCGATCAGCAGAAGCCCGTCTCCGGTGTCGATCAGATGCACGCAGACCCAGCTGTCTCCTGCATAATAGACATTCCCGAAAATCCTGAACGGCTCGATCCAGCGCTTCTCCTGATTCATGAAAACCTTAAACATCGGATCATTTTTGATTCGGTCTTCTCTTCTTTTTTTCTGCTCCAGATAGTTTTCTCTTGCAGTCATCGGATCCCTCCTGTTTATTCTTCTGATACATCTGCTCAGGATTTCCCGCGTATCAGTACTTATTTCCGGGCAGTCCTGAGCAGTTATCTTCCGCTCAGCTTACGATCCCAGAAGCCCCGGGATAAAAGTGACCAGAGGCGGAATGAATACACAAAGCAGCATAGCGATAATCAGGGCTCCAAGGAACGGGATAGTGGCCTTGGCCGCCTTCATGATCGGTACGTCTGCGATACTGCTGGATATATACAGCAGGTTTCCGACCGGGGGTGTAACGCCGCCTGCCACTGTCATCATGTTGAATACGATGCCGAACTGAAGCAGATTAATTCCGTAAGCCTTGACGATCGGGATCAGCAGCGGCACCATGATCGGTGCGATTGCGGCGTCCACCATGAAGCAGCCCAGGAACAGGATCAGCAGAAGGATCAGAAGGAACACCACGGTCGGATTGTCACTGACCTGAAGGAATGCGGTCGTCAGCTTCTGCGGAACCTGCGCCGAGACCAGGATCCAGCCGAGGACCTGTGATGTTCCCATGATCACCATGATCGCTGAGGTCGTCTTTGCAGCATTCAGCAAAATGGTCGGGATATTTTTCACCTTCAGTTCCTTTGTGATAAAACCGACGATGATTCCGTAAACGACACCGACGCATCCTGCTTCCGTTGCCGTAAAAATACCTGTCATGATTCCGCCGAGGATAATGATCGGCATCAGGATCGCCAGGATGGAATGCCTCAGCGCGTCAAAACGCTCTTTCCAGGTGGCTTTCTTTTCTACCGGATAGCCGTTCTTTTTGGCTACCACATAGCAAAGCACCATCAGGCAGAGTCCCATCAGAATGCCCGGAATGACACCGCCAAGGAACAGCTGGCTGATGCTGTCGCCGGTCAGGGACGCATAAACGACAAATGCGATGCTTGGAGGAATGATTGGACAGAGATCGGAAGAGCAGGCCGTCACGGCGGCATACA
>ODAI012982682.1_pt1 | contig 11741 bp, 9 predicted proteins | sample 1539321 | NCBI WGS metagenome assembly ODAI01 (sample SAMN02144231, study PRJEB22623) | gut metagenome | biome: sheep rumen | host: Ovis aries | place: New Zealand
GATTCGTATCTATGACGACTTCGGCACCGACACGATCGCACCGTATATGGGTTATCTCTCAGTCGTGCCTACATGCGTATCTACCGGCAATCCGGTGATCAGTATCCTCTCGCGCCACAAGGGTACCTATAACATCGGTTCTGTCACAGGAAGACTCATCACTTCCGGTTCGTTCACCCCAGATGTTACGGAGGTTAGACTGCCGGCGCAAGAAGGCATCTATATCGTTCATCTCTGGTCGGATGAGACACCCGAAGAACCCGAACGTACAATCAAAGTCCAAATGGTTTCAGGAGACCGACTATGGTAAGATTAAGACACACATATTGCCTCTATACCCTCTTGTTGCTCCTGCTGCCTGTGATGGTAACGGCGCAGACAAGCCTCAATGTGGATGACCGCAAAGAGGCCAAGGACTTACTGGGCTCCGGGGGAAGTAATTTCTCTACCAAACGCAGTAAAGACCTCATCGACAATAACGGTCTGCGAACCGGTCAATACACCGGCGAGCATCATCTGGTAGGAGCTTACTTCGAGTCCGGTTACTCGGCGTTTGTCTCTCCCTGCCGTCATACTTTTATCACTCCCGGCGGATATAGTGTCGGAGGCGGCTTTGCATATGAGTACCAACTCAATGCTTTCCTCCTTCAGATCGGCTTGGAAATAACCCTACAAGATGTCAAGACCTCCGTTGCCGACACCACTTTCACCAAGTACCACACAGCCGATGCATGGACCAATAGCATGTATCATCGCTATGGAGACTGGAATAACCGGCTGGACACTTTCTACTATGATCTCCAGTACGATTTCTATGACCGGCAGGATCGCTCACGGATGGTCTATGCCCAGATACCTGTCCTCTTGGGACAACAGATAGTAGGACGCCGCGGTGTGGGTTACTATCTGGCGGGAGTCAAACTGGGATATGCCCTACAAGGCAAGACCTCCGTCAAAGCTACCGGCACTACCACCGGGCACTACGACCGATATATCGGCACCTTCCACGAGATGGACAATCACGGCTTCCGCAAAGATGTTCCTATCGAACGCGAAGGCAAGAGACTCGATATCAAATTCGACCTCATGGCACATGCCGAAGTCGGATATGAATATGGCATCTATTCGCCTACGAAGGGTTGGCGTGGAGCAAGTGCCAGACGCCCGTTCGACCTCCGCCTGCGAGTAGCCGCCTATTGCGATTTCAGCATCCTGAGCATTAACCCCAAAACCGATCTCCCGATGGTTGTAGCGCCTGATGAGAGCCGATGGGATTTCCCTACATTCCGACTCTCACACGTCTATTCTACCAACGAGATCGCATCCCTGCCCCTACGTAACATGTTCGTCGGCGTCAAACTCACCGCACTCTTCGGCGTCAAGCAGAAGGAGAAATGTGTGCTCTGCGGATTTTATAAAACTGAACGAGATTTTTAATCCCCCCATTATAGAGAATATAACAACGTAATAATATGAATATTTCTTACAATTGGCTCAAGCGTTACATCAATCTCAACGATGACGCACAGACCGTAGCTAAAATTTTGACCTCCATCGGTCTGGAGGTCGGTACTGTAGAAGATATAGACACCATCCGTGGAGGGCTCCGCGGATTGGTTGTCGGTGAAGTTCTTACCTGTGTCCCCCACCCTAACAGCGACCATCTCCATCTCACCACCGTCAATATCGGCACCGAGACATTGCCTATCGTCTGCGGGGCACCGAACGTGGCTGCCGGACAGAAAGTGATCGTTGCCACTATCGGCACCGTGCTCTATGACGGCGACCAGTCGTTCACCATCAAAAAGGGCAAACTCCGTGGCGAAGACTCCTTTGGTATGCTTTGTGCCGAGGATGAGATAGGTGTAGGTAGCAGCCACGATGGAATTATCGTTTTGCCTGCTGACACACCTGTCGGTATGCCGGCAGCGGAGTACTACCATGTGGAGAGCGACACCCTGATCGAAGTGGACATAACGCCTAACCGCTCCGATGCCGCCGGCCACTACGGCGTAGCTCGCGACTTGTATGCCTATTATCGCGCACACGGCAAAGATATCCGCCTGACCAAACCGGCTGTCGATACCTTCCGCGTGGACAACCACGAACTGGAGATCAAAGTCTCTGTCGAGAACACGGAGGCTTGTCCGCGATATACGGGTGTCAGCATTAAGGGCGTTACCGTAAAAGACTCACCCGATTGGCTCAAACAAGCCCTCACCACTATCGGTCTGCGCCCTATCAATAACATCGTCGATGTCACCAATTTTGTGCTCCACGAGTGCGGACAGGCACTGCACGCTTTCGATGCCGATAAGATCATCGGCAATCAGGTGATTGTCAAATGCGCTGAGGAGGGGCAGAAATTCGTCACCCTCGATGGCGTAGAGCGCACGCTCTCCTCCAAAGATCTCATGATCTGCAATGCCAAAGAGCCGATGTGTATCGCAGGCGTCTTCGGAGGCTTGGACAGCGGAGTCACCGAAAACACTAAGAATGTATTCCTGGAGTCCGCTTACTTCGACCCCGTTTCTATCCGTAAGACAAGCCGTCGCCACCAGCTCCAGACCGACGCGTCCTTCCGCTACGAGCGCGGATGCGATCCGAACAACACCCTCTATGTCCTACAGCGCGCTGCTCTCCTCATCCAAGAGGTAGCCGGCGGAGAGGTGGCTATGGATATAACCGATAACGGACAGACAACTTTTGAACCTTGGCATGTGACCATCGATATCAATCGCGTCAACAGCCTTATTGGAAAAGCCATCGGTGAGGATCTCATTGAGACAATCCTGCACGCTTTGGAGATGGAGATTGTCTCTAAGAACGGCTCTGAGTGGCAAATCACGGTTCCGCGCTATCGTGTTGACGTGCAGCGCGAGTGCGATGTCGTAGAAGACATCCTCCGTATCTATGGATTTAATAACATCGAGTTCCCGGAGAAACTCAACACCTCTCTCAGTTACTCCACCAAACCCAATCCGGTGCAACTACAGACCCGCATCTCGGAGCAACTGACCGCACAAGGCTTCTACGAGATCATGAACAACTCGCTCACCAAAGTAGCCTACTATGAGCCGCTCAAAGAGTTGCCTCTCTCTTCTTGCGTGACAATCATGAACCCGCTCAGCCAGGACTTGGGTGTCATGCGCCAGACACTGCTCTTCGGCGGCTTGGAGTCCATCGCCAGAAATATCAACCGCAAGAACAGCGACCTCAAGATGTACGAGTTCGGCAACTGCTATCACTATGATACCGAATTAAAAAATAAAAATCACGACTTAATCCAAACCGACCCGCTGCGCGCTTACTCCGAGGAGATGCACCTTGCTCTCTGGATCACAGGAAACAAAACCTCGCAGTCTTGGATCACCAAGAGCGAGAAGAGTTCCTTCTATCAGTTGCACGCGTATGTCAATAACATCCTCCTGCGTCTCGGCGTTGCGCCTGATTCCGTTACGGTAGAGCGCCTTGAGAACGAACTCTTCGATGACGGGCTGGTGCTCAAAGCTCGCAACGGCAAAACACTCGGATACATTGCCATCGTTGCCCGCAAGGTGCTCAAATCGATGGACATCGACCAAGCCGTATTCTACGCCGACCTCGACTGGAAGCAACTCCTCAAGCAGAACAAGCAATACAAGGCGGTCATCGAAGACCTGCCCAAGTACCCGGAGGTAAAGCGCGATTTCGCCCTCCTTGTGGACAAGTCGATTGAGTTCGGAGACCTCGCGCGCGCCGCTTTCGACACCGAGCGCAAACTGCTCAAGAATGTCTTCCTTTTCGATGTCTATGAAGGCAAAAACCTCGAAGAAGGCAAGAAATCATATGCCCTCTCGTTCATCCTTCAGGATAGAGAGAACACCCTCAAAGACAAGCAGATAGAGAATATTATGGATCGTCTCAAAAAGACTTTTGAGGAAAAGTTCAACGCCACACTGCGCTAAATAGGAAAATGTGAAAATAAGAAAATGAGAAAATAAGTTAATGTTAAATTCCGCTGATCAAAACGAGATACTAAGGCGCCGCACGTTTGCCATCATTTCGCACCCGGATGCCGGTAAGACGACGCTCACAGAGAAACTGTTGCTATACGGCGGTGCCATCCACGTGGCTGGTGCTGTCAAATCCAACAAGATCCGTAAGACCGCTACCTCCGACTGGATGGAGATCGAGAAACAACGTGGTATCTCGGTCGCTACCTCCGTCATGGGATTCGATTACGACGGATACCATATTAACATCCTTGACACCCCCGGCCACCAGGATTTCGCGGAAGACACCTTCCGCACCCTCACCGCGGTGGACTCTGCTATCGTCGTCATCGACTCTGCCAAGGGTGTCGAGGCACAGACCCGCCGTCTGATGGAGGTCTGCCGCATGCGCAAGACACCCGTCATGGTATTCATGAATAAGATGGACCGCGAGGGAAAAGACCCCTTCGACCTCATGGACGAGGCAGAGAAAGAACTTGGTATCCACTGCACACCCGTCACTTGGGCTAACGGTCAGGGACTGAAGTTCGAGTCTGTCTTTGCGCTCGACAACCGTCCCGTCGGACTCTCTCCGAAACTGCAGGAAGACCTCGAGATGATCGATGGCGTCTATCCTGAGTTTGACCGCGAAGCATACCTGCGCGGAGAATTGGCACCGGTCTTCTACGGCTCTGCCTACAAGACCGTAGGCGTACAGGAACTTCTGGATTTCTTTGTCAAGAATGCCCCCTCGCCGAGACCCGTCGATGCGGAAGAACGCACCGTGGACCCCATGGAGGACAAGTTCACGGCTTTCTGTTTTAAGATACACGCCAACATGGATCCTAACCATCGCTCATGTATTGCATTCTTCAAGATCTGTTCGGGTAAGTTCCTGCGTAACACCTATTATAAACACGTGCGAAAAGACCAACAGATGCGTTTCGCAGCACCTACCTGTTTCATGGCACAGAAGAAAGAGACAGTGGACGAAGCTTTTGCCGGCGACATTGTAGGTTTGCCGGATACCGGAAACTTCAAGATCGGCGACACCCTGACCTCAGGAGAACAACTGCATTTCCGGGGATTGCCCTCTTTCTCGCCGGAGATGTTCAAGTATATCGAAAATGCCGACCCCATGAAACAGAAACAGCTCGACAAAGGCATCTCCCAGCTCATGGACGAAGGTGTTGCACAGCTCTTCGTCAGTCAGCTCAACGGACGCAAGATCATCGGTACCGTCGGCCAACTGCAGTTCGAAGTCATCCAATACCGCCTCGAACACGAGTATCAGGCTAAATGCCGGTGGGAACCGCTACAGATGTACAAAGCCTGTTGGATCGAGTCGGACGACGAAGCCGAACTCGAGACTTTCAAGAAACGCAAAGCGCAATATATGGCGACCGACAAAGACGGACGGGATGTCTTCATGGCAGACTCCGGCTATGTGCTCTCCATGGCGCAACAGGATTACAAACACATAACCTTCCATTTCACCTCGGAATTCTAACGAGACGATTGGAACTATTAAAAAATTTAATCAATATGAAAAACAGAACATTGCAAATCCGCCTCATCGCCATGAACTTCTTGGAGTTCGCTGTTTGGGGTGCGTACTTAACCTCTATGGGAACCTACCTCTTCAAGCAAGGGATGGGACAACACATCGGCTGGGTTTATTCCATTCAGGGTGTAGTAAGTCTCTTTATGCCTGCTTTGATGGGAATCGTCGCTGACCGTTGGATCCAGGCGCAGAAGACCCTCTCGCTCTGCCATGCCTTGGCGGGCTTGTTCATGTGCGCGGCAGGCATCTACGCTTATACCGCGGCTGAGGTGCAGTTCGGTATGCTCTTCACGCTATATACCCTCTCCGTGGCATTCTTCATGCCGACGATTGCGCTCACCAACTCCGTGGCGTTCAACGCTTTGGTGAAAGCCGGAATGGATACGGTCAAGGACTTCCCGCCGATTCGTGTCTTCGGTACGGTCGGATTTATTGTTACCATGTGGTGTGTTGACCTCCTCGGATTTCAGGATACCCCGTGGCAGTTTGTTGTCAGCGGCGGATTGTCGCTCCTTCTGGCTGCCTATTCGCTCACGCTGCCCGCTTGCGAGATCAAACCCGCAGAAGGCGATGTGGACTTGGTGGAGGCTCTGGGACTGAAAGCCTTCAAACTCTTCAAACAGAAGAAGATGGCACTCTTCTTCATCTTCTCGATGATGCTCGGTATGTGCCTCCAAGTCACCAACTCATACGCCAACCCCTTCATCACCTCCTTCGGGGCTATCGGGGAGTTCGCCGACACTTTTGGTGTACAACACGCTAACATCCTCATCTCCATCTCGCAGATTTGCGAGGCACTCTGTATCCTCACTATACCGTTCTTCCTCAAGCGTTTCGGTATCAAGAACGTCATGCTCATGGCGATGTTCGCGTGGGTATTCCGTTTCGCGTTCTTCGGAGCCGGAGATCCGGGTATGCCGGGTGTCCTCTTGTTCGTGCTCAGTTGCATCGTCTATGGCTTCGCATTCGATTTCTTCAATATATCCGGTGCACTCTACGTGGATCAGGAGACCGCTCCCGAACAGCGTTCGTCGGCGCAAGGACTCTTTATGATGATGACCAACGGACTCGGAGCTACTATCGGTACCCTGTCCGCACAAGCGATTGTCAACAAACTCGTCATGGCGGAATCGGTGGTTGAGCAAGGTCCTTTGGCTGTCTGGGACGGTTGGAAGAAAGCCTGGTACACCTTTGCCGCCTTCGCACTCGTGGTTGCTATCCTCTTCTGGATCTTCTTCCCGAAAACCCCGGTGAACAAGAACCTTGAAGTGAAACACTAAATGGCCAAATAACCAAATAAATGGTACCTGGTAAATGACCAAATGGTAAATGTATAAAAAAGAACTTACATATTATTTTTCTTCGCCGATTGCGTACATCGTCGTAGGATTGTATCTCTTGGCGGTCAGTCTCTTCCTTTGGGTCATTCCGGGGCAGTGGAATGTCATTGACTCCGGATATGCCCAAGTGGACGGACTCTTCCAACTCAGTCCGTGGCTCATGATCCTCCTCTGCCCGGCGCTTACCATGCGCCTCTTCGCCGAGGAACGCCAGTCGGGCATCTGGGATCTGATCCGTACCAAACCCGTCTCGCTCTGGCGCATCGTCTTGGGCAAATGGGCGGCCGCTTGGACGCTTGTACTGATAGGTCTGTTGCCCTGTTTTGTGCACTATTTTATTGTGGCGCAGATGGCGGAACCGGTGGGTAATCTGGATAGCGGAGCGTTCTTGGGATCCATGTTGGGACTGGTGATGATGAGCGGATGTTTTCTCGCTTTAGGAGTCTTTGCCGCCACGTGGAGCAAGAGTCAGATCGTCTGCTTTATTCTTGGCGCCCTGCTTTGTTTTGTGGCGTATTGGGTCTTCCTGCAGGAGCATTATAATAGTATATCGCGTGGGGTGTTGGATCTCAGAGATGTCTTCTTCTTTGTCCTCACCACGCTCCTGTCGCTCATCCTCGCCACCTTCACCATCGACCGCCTCACAAAAAAATAAGAACATGACTTCCATTGGCATTTTATCAGACACCCACGGCTATCTTGACCCCCGCGTCTTTGAGCATTTCAAAAACGTGGACGAGATCTGGCACGCCGGAGACATAGGCAGTTTCGAACTGCTCCAACAGCTCCGCGAGTTCAAACCCACACGAGCGGTCTATGGCAACATGGATTCTGGCGATGTGCGGTACAGTTTGTCCGAGTTCTACCGTTTCCGCGTAGAGGATGTCAATGTCCTCATGACACATATCGGAGGCTATCCGGGGCATTACAACCCATGGCTCATCCCCATGTTCCGAAAAGAGCCGCCGGACTTATTTGTCTGCGGGCATAGCCATATACTCAAAGTCATCTATGATTCCGACTTTCATTTTCTCACCATGAACCCCGGAGCGGCAGGAAAGCAAGGATGGCAAACTGTGCAGACTTTGCTCCGATTTCGGATAAATGGAAAGCAAATTCAGGATTTAGAGGTCATTGAATTGGGCAGAAAGTGACAATTTGACATAGAAAAAGCACTTTTTTACCAAAACATGTTATATAACATATAAAAAAATTTGGTCATGTCAAAAAAAAGCAGTACCTTTGCACCGTCAAAAAGAAAAAACAACAACACAATCTTTTTTGTACCTTAAATATAACAGACTAATACCTATGGAAAAAAAGCCGTCGAGAGGACGGCTTTTTTCGTTATTATAAGATTTCTGAAGGGCTTATTTGAATGCTTTGGTGAAATGCAGTCTGCCTGAGATATAGAATCCCTGCGACATGGCGTGAACGCTGTTCTTGATCACCGGATAGCGGTACTCCGCACGAACCTCCAGCGGAATGGCGGGAATACCCGTCAGGTAGAATCCTAATCCGCCGAAGACATCGCAATAGAAGTTCTCTTCTTTCTTCCACTCGTAGTCCTTCACCAGATATTTACCCAGATACGTACAATCAACCGAGGCACCGCCGTACGGCGTGATAGCCAGCCATTTGGCGATCGGGATATAGAAATGCATGCTCGGCTTGTAGCCCACCCAGGGGGTCACGCCGATCTTGTTGTTCTCGTCACGGACGATACCCAACTCCACATTCAGCAGAGACATTCCCCAGTACTTGTAACGGAAATCCAGAATTCCGCCTTCTACGATATGCATCTTGTCCACAAAATCGTAGGTATAGCCCAACTCAAGAATAGTCAGAGACGATTTGCCGGAGTGTTTGAAATACCGTTGCGAAAGCGAAGGCCGTTTCTCCGGTTCTTCCAACTCGTCACCATAGACCTGCAACGAACACACCAGTCCCCAAACCGGCAATAACACATAGAGGAGGATTGATTTTTTCATAACTTCTGCAATTTTGGTGCAAAGATACATTTTTTTTTGGATATACACAAATTTTAGCTTAATTTCTTGCGTATATGCATTATTTTTTGTACCTTTGTACCCAAATTTTGATTTAGCACAATGGAAAGAAGAGTTAGAGTTCGTTTTGCGCCGTCACCTACGGGCGCGTTGCATATCGGTGGTGTCCGTACCGCCTTGTATAATTATCTTTTTGCCCGTCAGCACGGCGGTGACATGCTCCTGCGTATCGAAGATACGGACAGCACGCGCTTCGTACCCGGTGCAGAGGAGTATATTCTGGAGGCTCTCGATTGGCTCGGAATCGGAATCGATGAGGGGCTCCGCATGAACAACGGCATGATTGAAGCCGTCGGCTCCCACGGTCCGTACCGCCAGTCCGAGCGTCGCGAGATCTACCACACCTATGTAAAGCAACTCCTCGACTCCGGACATGCCTATATAGCTTTTGACACGCCTGCCGAACTCGATGCCAAGCGTGCGGAGATACCTAATTTCCAATATGACGCACGCACGCGTATGCAGATGCGCAACTCCCTCACCATGCCTGCTGACGAGGTGCAGGCGCTTATCGCCAAGGGCGAGAAATATGTGGTACGCTTCAAGGTGGAGCCCGACGAGGATGTGCATGTGCACGACCTCATCCGCGGCGAGGTGGTCATCAACTCCAATATCCTCGACGACAAGGTGCTCTACAAGTCCGCTGATGACCTGCCTACCTACCACTTGGCGAATATCGTGGACGACCATCTGATGGAGATCTCGCATGTCATCCGTGGCGAGGAGTGGTTGCCTTCCGCACCGCTCCACGTGTTGCTCTACCGCGCATTCGGATGGGAGGATTCCATGCCCGAGTTCGCACACCTGCCGCTGTTGCTCAAACCCGACGGTAACGGCAAACTCTCCAAGCGTGACGGAGACCGCCTCGGGTTCCCTGTCTTCCCGCTGGAGTTCCACAACCAAAAGGACGGCACCGTCTCTTCCGGCTACCGCGAGTCTGGCTATCTGCCCGAAGCGGTCATCAATTTCCTTGCACTCCTCGGATGGCATGGCACCGGTGATCAGGAGATGTACACCATGGACCAACTCATCAAGGAGTTCTCCCTTGACCGTGTGTCCAAATCCGGTGCCAAGTTCGATTATGAGAAAGGCAAATGGTTCAACCACCAATACCTCCAGCTCCGCTCCAATGAAGAGTTGGCAGAGATGTTCCGCCCTGTTCTGGATGAAAAACTTTCAACCATTCAAACAAAGACGCAGTCTCAAACAATTTCAAACAAAGACGCAGTCTCAAACCATCAACTCGCCAAAATCATCGGCTTGGTCAAGGACCGCGTGAACTTTGTCCCCGAACTCTGGGAGCAGGCGAATTTCTTCTTTGTCGCTCCTACGGAGTATGACGAGAAATCGCTCAAGAAGCGTTGGAAAGAGGACTCACCGCGTCACATGCAGGAACTCCTCGCCCTCTTGGAGACCGTCAGCGAAGAGGATTGGCACAAAAATGAACAAATGGTAAATGACCAAATGGTAAATACACTTTGGCATCTTGACAAAGTGGTGATGCCTTGGATTGCCGAGCACGAATACGGTGTAGGTATTGTGATGAACGCCTTCCGTATCTGTCTGGTAGGTGCTGCGCGCGGACCCCATATCTGGAATATTACCGATATTCTCGGCAAGGAAGAAACCCTCCGCCGCCTCCGCACCGCCATCTCCGCTCTCCAATAACCCCGCCACCGCCGACCCCGCCTTACCCCCTCTTGCGGGATTGTTCTCTTCGGGCGCATTCTTGCGCCCGTTTTTTGTATCATCCACTTTTGTCCCATCTTTGGGACAATCTCATCATCCACTTTTGTCCCATCTTTGGGACAACCCGGATATTCATTACCTCAAAAAAAGACGCACTCCCGTGCGTCTTTTTTCCATTCCCCGTAAGGGTTTCCTGCATATCCCATCGAATGCTCATCGTATGCTGATCGTATGCTCATCGTATGCTCCACCCGATGTCACCGTAACCCGGCTCAACCTATGCTTTCTTTTTCTGCTCCAGGCTGAGCTCGTGTTTGATATAGTCGTACAACCGTCCTTGTATCGGTTTGTTGTATTTCCGTGCTTTGCGTATGGCTTCGTCGTAGCGGGCTTGCCATTCAGCGCGTCGTTCCGGTGTATGGAGAATAGCTTTGGTCTCCGCCATCAGGGCTTTGAACCGTTGTGCGGTAGGCAGTCCGGCTTTCTTTTTCTTGGTTGTATCGCTCAGTTCCGGCTTTCCGCACACGGATGCCCACTCCCGGTTTCCCGGAATATGCCGCGCGTAATGCCGGGTATCCACATGTCCCTGCAGATCGTCCACCAAACCTGTCCATTTAACCTTCATAACTCTTCCTATTCAAATCCGACTGCAAAGGTACACAAAATAATTGACATATGCAAATTTTGCTCACTTTTTCGCACATCTATTGTACGCTCTGTCGGAATGTTGGTTTTGATAACACATCGCTTTGCTGTGTTTCCAATCTGCCACAAGAGGGAGATTAATCGCGGTCGTGGAAGGCTCCAGATTTCGACCGGTTGGTTCCGTGTAAGTCGTGTACAGACCGCAGAATTACACAAAATAATTGACATACGCAAGAAAAATTTGCACAATTACAAAAAAAGCAGTAAATTTGCACTCCAATTAAATAGCACATAGTCCCTTTGTACATCCCATGGCTCCACTCGAAGCACTACATACCTATTTCGGATATAAGGATTTCCGCCCCTTGCAGGCGCAGATCATCGACTCGGTGCTATCGGGCAGGGACACCCTCGCACTCATGCCTACCGGAGGCGGCAAGAGCATCTGCTTCCAAGTCCC
>ODAI011561316.1_pt1 | contig 11739 bp, 10 predicted proteins | sample 1539321 | NCBI WGS metagenome assembly ODAI01 (sample SAMN02144231, study PRJEB22623) | gut metagenome | biome: sheep rumen | host: Ovis aries | place: New Zealand
GAAACTTCCGCCAGATGAAAAACATAAGGCAGGATGCTGCACGGGAATCACAGCCCTGTTGAAATGACAATCCATGAGCCTGCCTTGCTGCGCAAGTCAGTCGCTGCGTTGCAGCTTAGAGCTCCTGGATGTGTCATTGTCGCCAGATGAAAAAGAGAAGGCAGGGTGCTGCAAACAAGCTTGCGCACCCTGCCTTCTCTTTTTCGCCTGGCTGTGAATCCCGTGCAGCATCCTGCCTTCTGGTTTTCATCTGCCGGAAGTCTCCTGCTGTCTCACCTGGAAAATCATATCCCCGTAGCTCGGATACGGCCACAGGCTCTTGTCCACCAGGAATTCCAGCTTGTCAACCGGACTCCTCAGCTCCGCCATGGCCGGCACCACTTCGTGGTAGAAGCACAGCGCGGACTTCCGGATATTCTTCTCCGCCGCGGCGGCGTTTGCCCGGTCCTCCAGATGCGCCATCGCCATCCTGGCCTCGGACAGCAGGGCCGAGCACTCCAGCAGCAGCTCCTTCTGTACGCTGACATCCGCCTCCGGCACGGCCGCCGTGACGGCATTCATGGATTCCGCCACTCTCTTCACGAACTCCACTACCGCGGGAATATATTTCTTGCCGGCCATATTCAGCATGGTGCGGGCCTCGATATTGATCGTCTTCGCATATATCTCATAGCGGATCTCTTCCCTGGCCCGCAGCTCCGTGCGGTTCAGGACCCCGAATTTTTCAAACATGGCGACGGTTTTTTCCGTGGTCAGCGCGGGAATCGCATCTACCATTCCCGGCAGATTCGGGAGTTCTCTCCTCGCCGCTTCCTTCACCCAGTCCTCGGCATAGCCGTCCCCGTTGAAGATCACCCGCTGATGATTCTTCAAATTCTCGATCGTTACCCTCCGGGCTTCCGCCTCGGGATCCTCCGCCTTCTCCATGCGGTCCGCCGCCTCGCAGAAGCTCTCCGCCACGATCGTGTTGAGCACTACATTGCAGCTGGAGATGGAATCCGAAGATCCCACCATACGGAATTCGAACTTATTGCCGGTGAAGGCAAACGGAGAGGTGCGGTTCCGGTCCGTCGCATCCTTCATGAAATCAGGGAGCGTATTCACTCCGGTGTGGAGGACATCCCCCTTCTTGCTGCTGGTCGCCTCTCCGGTCCGGATCAGCTGATAGACGATATCCTCCAGCTGCTCCCCGAGGAATACGGAGATAATCGCCGGCGGCGCTTCCTGCTGTCCCAGACGGTGGTCATTCCCCACGTCGGCGGCGGAGAAGCGCAGCAGATCGGCATGCTCGTCCACGGCGCGGATGACGCAGGAGAGCACCAGCAAGAACAGCGTGTTCTCATGCGGGTTCTTCCCGGGATTCAGCATGTTGATCCCGTCATCCGTTGTCAGCGACCAGTTGTTGTGCTTGCCCGATCCGTTTACCCCGGCAAAGGGCTTCTCGTGCAGCAGACAGGTCAGATTGTGCCGGCAGGCCACCTTCTTCATGGACTCCATGATGATCTGGTTCTGATCCGTCGCCAGATTGCACTCCACATAGATGGGGGCCAGCTCATGCTGTGCGGGCGCCACCTCATTGTGCTGCGTCTTCGCGGGAATGCCCAGCTTCCAGAGCCGCTCATTCAGGTCCTTCATGAAGACGCCGATGGATTCCGGGATGCTGCCGAAATAGTGGTCCTCCATCTCCTGCCCCTTGCTGGGCATGGCACCGAACAGCGTTCTGCCGGTGTAGACCAGGTCTTTGCGCTTCAGGAAATTCTCTCTCGAGATCAGGAAATACTCCTGCTCCGCGCCGACGCAGGGCGTCACTTTGCGGGTGGTGGTATTGCCCAGTGCCCGGAGCACCCGGAGCGCCTGTACATCCAGCGTCTGCATGGAACGCAGCAGCGGCGTCTTCTTGTCCAGCGCCTCTCCCGTGTAGGAGCAGAAGGCCGTGGGGATGCAGAGAATCGTTCCCACCGCGCCGTGCTTCAGGAAGGCCGGGGACGTGCAGTCCCAGGAGGTGTATCCTCTCGCCTCAAAGGTGGAGCGCAGACCGCCGGACGGGAAGGACGAGGCGTCCGGTTCGCCCTTTACCAGCTCCTTCCCCGAAAATTCCAGAATCGTCTTGCCCTCCGGCGTCGGTGCGGAGATGAAGGCATCGTGCTTCTCCGCGGTCACGCCGTTCATCGGCTGAAACCAATGTGTAAAATGAGTTGCCCCCCGTTCGATCGCCCAGTCCTTCATGGCATTGGCCACCACCTCGGCTGTCGCAGGATGCAGTTCCTTCCCTTCCCGGATCGTATGCTTCAGGTCTGCATAGATTTTCTTCGGCAGGCGCTCCTTCATCACGGTATCGTTGAAGCAGTCGCTCCCGAACATCTCCGCCACATGGTTCAGATCACTCATCGTTTGCTCCTCTCATTACGGCTCATATACCCGTATAATGCTGGAGATCTTCCGCACCATGGACATGCTCCGGAAGATGGTTACCGCATCCTGGAAGTTTTTCTCCGCTACGCTGTCGGTGATAATGACCAGCTCCGCCCCGCCGGCTTCTCTCTGCTTCTTCTTCTGCACAACCTGCGCGATCGATACGCCGTTGTTTCCCAGCACGGAGCAGATTCCCGCCAGCACGCCGGGCTTGTCCTCCACCTGCACCCGCAGGAAGAAGCGGCACTCCGTCTCGCCGATGGCCTTGACCGGGCGGTGCTTGTAATAGGTGCCGTTGCAGTGGCCGGTACTGTGTCCGAGGATATGCCGCACCTCATCCACCACATCTCCCAGGACAGCGCTTGCCGTCGGCAGTTCCCCCGCTCCGCGCCCGTAGAACATGGTATCCCCTACCGCGTCCCCCCGGACGAACACCGCATTGAAAGAATCGCTGACCGTTGCCAGGGGATGATCCGCCGGGATCAGCGTCGGATGCACCTTTACCTCGATGCCTTCCTCCGTATCCCTTGCGATTCCCAGCAGCTTGATCGCATAGCCGAACTCACCGGCATAGCGGATATCCTTCGCGGAAATCTTCGTGATGCCTTCCGTGTAGACATCGGATGCGGTCACACGGGAGTGGAAAGCCAGCGAAGCCATGATGGCCATCTTGCGTCCGGCATCCAGCCCTTCCACATCCGAGGTGGGATCCGCTTCCGCGTATCCCAGCTCCGTCGCCTGGGACAGGGCGTCCCCGTAGTCCATGCCGTCCAGGGTCATCCGGGTCAGGATGTAATTCGTCGTTCCGTTGACAATTCCCATCACTTCCCGGATATTGTTGCCTACCAGGCTGTTTTTCAGAGGGCGGATGATCGGTATGCCCCCCGCCACCGCGGCTTCGTACATCAGATCACAGCCGTTGGCCGTCGCCAGCTCCGTCAGCTCCTCGCAGCACTCCGCCAGCAGGTCCTTGTTGGCCGTCACCACCTGTTTTCCCGCCTTCAGCGCCTCTTCGATATACGTTCTGGCCGGTTCGATACCGCCCATCACCTCGATCACGATGCCGATCTCCGGATCCGATACTATGCCGTTCCAGTCCTCGGTCAGCAGTTCCGAAGGGATTCCCGGCCTCTCCCGGGAGGCATCCCGCACCAGCACCTGGACGATCTTCACCCGGGCCCCGGTCTTATCCGGCATTTCTTCCGCCTGCCGCTGAACCAGCTTATACACGCCGCCGCCTACCGTACCGGCTCCCAGCAGAGCCGCTTTTACTACTGGAATCACTTTTCCGTTCATCATTTTCCCCTCTTATTCCCCCAGATTTCCCGTGTAGAGCTGATAATATTTCCCTCTCTTCTCCATCAGTTCCTCGTGGGGTCCCCGCTCGATGATGCGTCCCTGTTCGAGAACCATGATGCAGTCGCTGTTGCGTACCGTGGACAGTCTGTGGGCAATCACGAATGTCGTCCGTCCGCTCATCAGGCGGTCCATGCCCTCCTGAACAATCTTCTCGGTACGGGTATCGATGGAACTGGTCGCTTCGTCCAGGATCAGCACCGGCGGATCCGCCACGGCCGCCCTGGCGATCGCGATCAGCTGCCGCTGTCCCTGGCTGAGATTGGCTCCGTTGTTGCGGAGCACCGTGTCATAGCCCTGGGGCAGCCGGCGGATAAATCCGTCCGCGTTGGCCAGCTTCGCGGCTTTCACCACATCCTCATCCGTGGCATCCAGACGCCCGTAGCGGATATTTTCCCGGACGCTGCCCGTGAAGAGATTTGTCTCCTGCAGTACGATGCCGAGCGAACGGCGCAGATGAAATTTCTGTATCTTATTGATATCCTGGCCGTCCACCGTGATGGTGCCCTTCTGGATATCGTAGAAGCGGTTGATCAGGTTCGTAATGGTCGTTTTCCCCGCGCCGGTGGACCCGACGAAGGCGATCTTCTGTCCCGGTTCCGCGAACAGGCTGACATCGTGCAGAACGGTTTTCACGCCGTCGTAGCTGAAATCCACATGTTCGAAGATCACGCTGCCCTTCATGGGAATGTACTCCACCGTCCCCCTGCTGGGGTACGGGTGCTTCCAGGCCCACTCGCCGGTCCGCTCCTCGCATTCCACGATCTTCCCGTTCTCCGTCCGGGAGCGCACCAGCGTGATGCACCCCTCGTCGGTCTCCGGCTTCTCATCCAGAAGACTGAAGATCCGTTCCGCGCCGGCCAGGGCCATGACGATGGAGTTCATCTGCGTGCTGATCTGGCTGATCGGCATGGCGAACCCCTTGTTGAAGGTGAGGAAGCTCGCCAGCTTGCCCAGGGTGAATCCCATAAAGCCGTTCAGTGCGAGGGCGCCGCCTGCGGTTGCGCAGAGGACATAGCTGATATTTCCCAGCTGCTGATTCACCGGCCCCATGACATTGGAGAAGGTATTTGCCCGGTCGGCGCTCAGGTAGAGGTCATCGTTCAGCCGGTTGAACACCGTCATGGCTTCCGCCTCGTGGTTGAACACCTTGACGACCTTCATGCCTTCCATCATCTCTTCGATGTTGCCGTTGACCGCCGCCAGGGATTTCTGCTGCGACAGGAAATATCTGCCGCTGAGGCCCGCCAGCTTACCGCTGGCCAGCAGCATGATCCCCACCATGACCAGCGAAAGGATCGTCAGCGGAACGCTGAGAACGATCATGCAGGTCAGCACGGAAACCACGGTCAGGCCGCTGTTGATAAACTGGGGGATGCTCTGGCTGATCATCTGGCGGAGCGTATCCACATCGTTCGTGTAGTTCGACATGATATCCCCGTGGGAATGGGTGTCAAAGTACCGGATGGGCAGCCCCTCCATGTGCTCGAAGAGGTCATCGCGCAGCTTTTTCAGGCTTCCCTGGGTGACATAGATCATGATCCGGTTCTGGATGAACGCGGCCAGGACGCCGAGGGCATAGAAACCGGCCACCCGCAGGATCGCATTTCTCAGGCCGGTGAAGTCTCTCGATCCGGACAGGAGAAGCGGCGTGATATAGTCATCGATCAGATGCTGCATGAACATGGTTCCCTGTACATTGCAGAGAACCCCGGCGATGATGCAGAAAATGACGACCAGCATGGCAAATTTATACCGCCCCAGAACGTATCCCATAACCCTGCGGAACAGTCCCACGGGATCCTTCAGCTTCGGCCGGGGGCCGCGCATTCCTCTCCTTCCGGGGCCGTGCATCGGCTGGTTCGCCCGGCTGTTGTTCTGCTGTTCTGCCATCAGTTCTCACCTCCCGTCTGATCGAATACCGTATCCCGGTAGTCGGCATCGAAGTGAATGCCGGGATTGTCGAAATCGCCGCCCGCGTTCATCTGGGACTCGTAGACCTCCTGATAGATGGCATTTCCGGCCAGGAGCTCTTCGTGGGTGCCGAAGCCGTTCACTTCCCCGTCCTCCAGAACCAGAATCCGGTCCGCGTCCATCACGGAGGAGATTCTCTGGGCGATGATCAGCCGGGTCGTCCCCGGGATCTCTTCCCGGAAAGCCCTGCGGATACGGGCATCCGTTGCCGTATCCACCGCACTGGTGGAATCATCCAGGATCAGAATCTTCGGCTTCTTCAGCAGTGCGCGGGCGATGCAGAGCCGCTGCTTCTGGCCGCCGGAGACATTCGTCCCTCCCTGCTCGATCCGGGTATTGTACCCATCGGGGAACTGGGTGATGAATTCATCCGCGCAGGCCAGCTTCGCCGCCCGGATGCACTCCTCATCCGTCGCGTTTTTATCCCCCCAGCGCAGGTTCTCGAAGATCGTTCCGGAGAAAAGAACATTTTTCTGCAGCACCACCGATACATTGTCCCGCAGTGTCTCCAGGTCATATGTCCGGACATCCTTTCCTCCCACGGACACTGATCCTTCATTCACATCGTACAGGCGGCTGATCAGATTGACCAGCGTGGTCTTGGCACTGCCGGTGCCGCCGATAATGCCGATGCACTCCCCGGAGCGGATATTCAGGCAGATGTCCTTCAGAACATAGCTTCCGGTGCCTTCCTTATAGCGGAAATTCACATGGTCAAACGTGATCGATCCATCCGGCACCTCGAAATCCGGATGTTCCGGATTGTTCAGGCTGCTCTTCTCCTCCAGCACCTCCGCCACGCGGCGGCAGGCGGCGGAGCTCATGGTGATCATGACGAAGACCATGGAGAGCATCATCAGGCTGGTAAGGATATTCATGCAGTAGGCCAGCAGGCTCATCAGCTCGCCGGTGGTCAGCTCCGACTGTACAATCAGTCTCGCCCCGATCCAGCTGATCAGCAGGATACAGGAATACACGGTCGCCTGCATGACCGGCATGTTCAGGGTGAGGAATTTCTCCGCCTTCACAAACATCCGGTACAGGTTCTCCGTCGCCTTTTTGAATTTCTCCTTCTCGTAGCCTTCCCGTACATAGGCTTTTACGACGCGGATCGCATTGACATTTTCCTGAACACTGGCGTTCAGCTCGTCGTATTTCTCGAACACCTGCCGGAAATATCCGGTCACGTGCACCATCATGAAGCCCAGGAACAGGGAAAGCAGAATAACGGCAATCAGATAGATGGAAGCCAGACGGGGGCTGATATAGAAGGACATGCACATGGCCACGATCAGGGTGATGGGCGCCCGGACAAACATCCGGAGCGACATCTGATAGGCCATCTGGATATTGGTTACGTCGGTCGTCAGCCTGGTGACCAGACCGGCCGTGCTGAATTTGTCGATATTGGCGAAGGAAAATGTCTGGATGTTCTCAAACATCGCCTTTCTGAGGTTTCGTGCAAATCCGGTGGATGCCTTCGATCCGAACCGCCCGCCCAGCACGCCGAACAGCAGTCCCGCCGCCGCAGCCACCACCATGACGGCTCCCACCCGGAAGATATGACTCATATCCCCCTTCTGAACGCCGTCATCGATGATCGAGGCCATCAACAGCGGGATGATCATCTCCATGATCACCTCGGCCACCATCATCAGCGGCGTCAGCAGAGAAGGAAGCCTGAATTCTTTGATCTGTGCCCCCAGTGTTCTGAACATCTGCGTCCCGCTCCTTCCGTCTAGGATGATACAGTAAAGGGGATGCCATACTGCATCCCCCTCTGATAATGCCGGCTACCGGAATCGAACCGGTACGAGTGTCGCCACCCGCGGGATTTTAAGTCCCGTGCGTCTGCCAGTTCCGCCAAGCCGGCAAAGTTCGGTCTGAACCGACTCAAATTATATAGCACATCTGCCGTCACATTTCAAGCACTTTCTCAATCCGGTCTCCCCGGGGCGTAAGCCCAGGGGACCGTCCCCTGGCCTCATTTTTCCACCCACAAGCCCGTCCCCTGGCAGGTTTCCGGCAGTATACCATTCACTTGCGTTTCCATCGATTTCTGTTATAATGACCTGAAGGAGGTGTTATATCTATGAAAAAAAGATGGTTAACTGTTCTGATGCTCGCAGCAGCCCTGCTGATGCTTCTCCCCTCCGCGGCGCAGGCCGGTCCCCGTGCCGTCGGTCTGAGTCCGGCGGAGCTCACCATGGCCGTCGGAGAGAAAAAGACGGTCCAGATGATCGTCGGCCTCGGTGCGATGGATCCGAAGGGATGGTCTTCTTCCAATAAGAAGGTGGCCACCGTAACGAAAAAAGGCGTGGTTACCGCGAAGAAAGCCGGAAGCGCCAAGATTATCTGCAAAACGCCCTTCGGCTACAATCTGACCTGCAAGGTAACGGTGAAGAAGCCCCTGGAGCTGTCCGGATATCTGAACAAAAAATATACGAAACTGCTGAAAAAGGTTCCCGAAGCGGTGAAGAGCCCTTCCGATCCCCTGGAGATCGGCAACCTGTATCTCTTCCCGGACGACACGCTCTTCTTCCGCCACGATACCAGAACCGGAAAAATCTCCGTGCTGCAGAACAGCTATGACAAATCCCTCACGCTCTTCGGTGTCTCCCTCGGGATGAAGGGATCCAAAGCCAAGAAGGCGCTGATGGCAAAAGGCTGGTCTTCCCCGAAGATCACCCGGCTGCCCGACAGCCGGGCCTCCTGCGTATTCCGGAAGGGCGGACAGGTCCTGACCGTCAGCACGCGGAACAGCAAGGTGGAATGGTTCCAGTGGAGCCGGTAAGGCCGGTTTCCGGACCCCGGAGCGCCGGTGAAAGAAATTTCATTTTCCGCTTGCAATAGGCTTCGGTTTCTGCTAAGATAAGTAATGTTCTGGGCTTTTATTATGTATTCCCAGTTTTACGATTCTGTTCGTAAGGAGGTGCGATTATGGCAAAGTGTGCAGTATGTGGAAAAAGCGCTCATTTCGGTAACAACGTGAGCCACTCTCATAGAAGATCCAACAAAATGTGGAAAGCAAATGTGAAGTCTGTCAGAGTTAAGGTCGGCAGTGCCGTCCAGAGAATGTATGTTTGCACTTCCTGTCTGAAATCCGGAAAAGTTGAGAGAGCTTAAGTGGGACTTATAGAAAAGGCGCACCGGGAACGGTGCGCCTTTTCTTTTTCTTCTATCGTTCTGCTTATTTTTTTGCGTCTTCCGTGCTCTTTGCGGCTTTGTTCACCGCCGCCTTCACCTCACTGCTCTTCAGGGGATTGGACCGTCCGGCGGCAAATCCGGATACCCGGTCCACAACACCGGGAACCATATCCAGAACCCTGTTGACGGTATCCTGGCTCTTCACGCTGACCAGTCTGGTCACACCGTCCTTGATCACGAGCACCGCATTGGGCGAGAGCTTTCCTCCCATCCCGCCGCCGCCGTTGTTGGTCTTGCGGCTGTCATTCAGGCCGGCTCCGGCCCCCAGACCGAAGGACACATCCACCAGAGGAATGATGATCGTATCTTCCACGGTGATCGGCTCTCCGACAACCGTCTTGGCCGCCATATAGCCATCCATTCCCCGGAAGAGGGCTTCCACCACTTCATTGAAATTGTTTTTCTCTGCCATCACTGCCTCCTTACTTTTGTTTTCGCTTCTTCAGCAATCCGAAGATCAGCTGCCGGATATTTTTATCCGGGAGCAGACGGAGCACCGCGCCGGCAATGACGATCAGGTGAATCCGCCCTTTCATAAACAGTTTTCCTTTGATCTGCTTCTCCTGAAAATTCCCCGTGACCCGCACTTCGCTGTTCTCCGGCAGGAAGGGCACCAGCGCATAGACGGCGCCGAGAAGCTGTCCCGTCAGTGCCGGATCGTCGGTTCCGAAGGTGCCTTTTGCCCGGAACACCCGCGGCATCACATGACGCAGGATCTTCGACGTCTGGCGTATCACCAGGGAAAATGTACGGCGGTTGTCCGGATCCTGTGTCATGTCCCATCCCCGGACCGCCTTATCCCGAAGGACATCCATCTTCTCCCGCGCCGCATAAGCCCTGTCGGAAAATGCATCCGCGGCATCCTGGGCGGCAGCAAAACGGTCCGCGATGAGAACCGCTATGTCCTCCAGGCGCTCTTCCAGTGAGCGGGAAGCAGCCTCTTCCCCTGCGGGTTCCGGCTGTACGCCGCTCTCCTTCTCCGTTCCTTCCTCTGCGGAATCCGTCCGCCCGGAATTCTCCTCCGTCTTCTCTTCCGGAGAAATATCCTGCCCGGAGGCCTCCTCAGCGGATTTCTCTCCCGCAGACTCTTCCCGCCCGGCTTCCTCGTCCGCAAATTCCGGCTTCCCGGCTTCCTCCTCCGCGGACTCAACCTGCCCGGCCTCCTCTTCCGCAAACTCCCGCCGGTCAGCGCCCTCCTCCCCGGCTTCCTCCGGCTCCAGGAGAACCGTGCCTCCCTTCCGGAGCACCTTCCCGGCGGCTTTCAGCTGCCAGGCCAGCGTCCCGTTCCGGAACACCATCACCGCTCCGATCAGTCCGAAGAGAATCTTTATTCTCGCTTTCGCGTCTATGCCCTTCAGTCCGGCACTGCCGTCTCCCTTTCCGGCGGCTTCATAGCCGATCGGAGCGATCAGCACGATCAGCAGCAGAATCAGCAGGATGGCCAGCAGGATCAGAACTATTTTCAGGAGTGTCAGAAGGATCTTTCCTGTGACACTGAGTATCATCATAAGATCTCTGCTGTCCCCTCCTCTCCGATCCGCTTCTCCAGATAGCTCCGCAGATCCGCTCCTCCGGTCAGCCTCACGCACTCATCCGTGATCCGCATCAGGAGATTCAGTGCATCCTGCTTTCCGGAAGCGATTCCTATGATCGTGAGCTCCCGCTGATTCCGGTAGTGCGGCTGCCGCAGGAAATTGGCATGCAGGATGTCCACCTGGTCCCGGGGATTGGAGGCCGGCATGAGGACATAGGTATCCGCAGACCATTTCCGGTCCCGGATCCCTGCCTTCAGCTCCTTCTCCCGAAGGGAGGCCCGGTCGCCCGTATACAGGTGATTCATCCATCTCATCACACCCTCCCCCTGACCGGCAGGTCACTCCGGCATCCGCCGCACCGCTCTTTCTTAAGGGAAACGCCGTTTCTTCCGTGTCTCCTTAATCTACATCCTTCAGAACATCTTTGTTTTTCGCGAGATAATCCACCAGGGAAACCACCGTCAGGATCGTCGAAGCCCAGATCAGGATCTGTTCGATCGTCCGCCAGGCCGGCATATCCAGATGCAGAATCAGGAAGATGGTCATCGCCATCTGGCAGACGGTTTTCACCTTTCCCCAGTAGCTGGCCGCGATGACGGTTCCCTTCTCCGCCGCAATCAGACGGAATCCGCTGATCACGAACTCCCGGCCGATCAGGATCACGACCACCCAGGCGGGAATTCTCCCGAGGGCGATCAGGCAGATCGCTGCCGATCCCACCAGCAGCTTATCCGCCAGCGGATCCATAAATTTCCCGAAATTGGTCACCAGATGGTATTTTCTGGCGATATATCCATCCAGGAAATCGGTAAAGCTGGCCACGCAGAAGATCACCAGTGCGGCAATATCTCCGTTCCTTCCCATACCGGCCAGCAGGAAAAAGACAAAAAAGGGCACAAGAACAGCCCTCATGAGTGTCAGTTTATTCGGTAAGTTCATTTTCCATCCCCCGTCAGATCATTTCTCCTGTGAGATCGTATTCCGCAGCCCCCGTGACCCGGACGCGGACGAATGCCCCCGTCATCAGCTCCTCCTCAGAGGATACGAACAGCAGTCCGTCGACATTCGGTGCATCCATATAGGTTCTGCAGGCGTACACGCCTTCTTCCGGGAGATATCCTTCCACCATGACCACGAGTTCCCGGCCAACCTGGGCCTCCGCATGTTCGAAAGCGATCTCCTGCTGCAGCTCCATCACGGCATCACGCCGGTCGAGCTTCACCTCTTCCGGCACCTGATCCGGCATCTCCGCCGC
>ODAI013735684.1_pt1 | contig 11739 bp, 8 predicted proteins | sample 1539321 | NCBI WGS metagenome assembly ODAI01 (sample SAMN02144231, study PRJEB22623) | gut metagenome | biome: sheep rumen | host: Ovis aries | place: New Zealand
GTATCTTTGCAACGGCATTCGGGAGAAGAGTTCCCGGGCACGGCCGAGCCGGCAGGCCGTTCACAAGAATTAATAATCCAAACATCATGGAAACCCAATGTCAGTACGATACAGATGGGTTCTGGGACAAACGCAAGGAGTTCGATGAACAAAGGCATTTGGACCGCGGGGAGCAATGATTTAGACATCCAACTAGCATGCACTGGAGGGGCAAGATGCATCAACTTGGCGGCCAAGATGCATCAACTTGGAGTGCAAGAAGCATCAACTTGGAGTGCAAGAAGCATCAACTTGGAGTGCAAGAAGCATCAACTTGGAGTGCAAGAACATAGCTCTACGACAGCAAAAGGGAAGCCCCACCCCAGCCCTCCCCACAGGGGGAGGGGGCACCTGCCGGGACAAGGGAACGCCCCACCTCCAACAACCCCCCGGGGAGGGGGCACCTGCCGGGACAAGGCAAAGGGCCAATGCAGACGGATATGGCTCGCGCTCGGCTTCAAATTCGGGGTGTTTTCCTCGTTTTTTTTGATTTTAGAAACTTTTTTAATATTATTTATGCAAGGAATTTTCGCCACTCTCTGAAGATTGTTGTACTTTTGCACTAAATTTACAAAAAACAAACATAAATAGAAAGAAAAAACTATGGCAGAAGCAATTGATATCCGCGAGTTGAACATGCGGATTGAACAAGAAAGCGCTTTCGTGACCAATCTGGTGACGGGAATGAATCGAGTGATTGTGGGGCAGCGCCATCTGGTAGACTCGCTCCTCATCGGCCTCCTCAGCGATGGCCACATCCTGCTTGAGGGCGTTCCCGGTCTGGCCAAGACATTAGCCATCAAGACGCTGGCCCAGCTCATCGATGCAGATTACAGCCGCATACAGTTTACGCCCGACTTGCTGCCGGCTGACGTGATTGGAACAATGATTTATTCGCAGAAGGACGAGAATTTCCAAGTGAAGCGCGGTCCTGTGTTTGCCAATTTCGTGCTGGCCGACGAAATCAACCGTGCTCCCGCAAAAGTGCAGAGCGCCCTGCTCGAAGCCATGCAGGAACACCAGGTGACAATAGGCGAGAAGACCTTCTCGCTGCCCAACCCCTTCCTGGTGATGGCCACGCAGAACCCCATTGAACAGGAAGGCACCTATCAGTTGCCCGAGGCTCAGGTTGACCGTTTCATGTTGAAAGTGGTCATTGGCTATCCTTCGCTTGAGGAGGAGAAACTCATCATCCGCGAGAATCTGGCAGGTGCGCTGCCTGAGGTGCGCCCTGTGACGACGGCCGATGAAATCCTGCGTGCACGGAAGGTGGTGGGCGATGTCTATCTGGACGAAAAGATTGAACAATACATTGCCGACATCGTCTTTGCCACGCGTTACCCTGAGCGCTACGGCCTGAACGAGGTGAAAGACATGATCACCTTTGGCGGCTCGCCTCGCGCCAGCATCAATCTGGCAAAGGCTGCCCGTGCCTATGCCTTCATCAAGCGGCGCGGCTATGTGGTGCCGGAGGACGTGCGTGCCGTTGCTCACGACGTGCTGCGCCACCGCATCGGACTGAGCTACGAAGCTGAAGCCAGCAACGTGACCAGCGAGGAGATTGTTTCGAAAATCATCAACAAGGTCGAGGTGCCTTAAAGAGTTGAGAGTTGAGAGTTTAGAGATTAGAGGTTAAAGAGTGGAGACTCAAGATTTAATCAGAAAAGTCAGGAAAATCGAAATCAAGACGCGCGGATTGAGTTCGAACATCTTTGCAGGCCAGTATCATTCAGCCTTCAAGGGCAGGGGTATGGCCTTCTCTGAGGTGCGCGAATATCAGTTTGGCGACGACGTGCGCGACATCGACTGGAATGTCACGGCCCGCTTCCATCGGCCTTACGTGAAGGTGTTCGAGGAAGAACGCGAGCTGACCGTGATGCTGTTGGTCGACGTCAGTGGTTCGCTTGATTTCGGAACTACCCATCAGATGAAGCGCGACCTGGTGACGGAGATTGCCGCAACGCTGGCTTTCTCGGCCATTCAGAACAACGACAAGATTGGTGTGGTGTTCTTTTCTGACCGCATAGAGAAATACATCCCCCCCAAGAAAGGCCGAAAGCACATTCTCTACATTATTCGCGAGATGCTCGACTTCAAGTCGGAAAGCCGACGGACCAATGTCAGCCAGGCGGTTGAATTTCTTTCGCAGGTGATGAAGCGGCGCTGCACGGCGTTCCTGCTGAGCGACTTCTATGAGCAGCCCGACGTGGCAGCCGACGGGAAGAAGCTGGAGCATGCACTTACCATCGGCAACCGCAAGCACGACATCGTGGCCATTCAGGTGTTTGACCCGCGTGCCAAGACCCTGCCCGACATCGGTCTGATGAAGGTCCGCGATGCCGAGACTGGGCACGAAATGGTGATTGACACCAGTTCGAAGAAGCTGCGGCTGGCCCACACCCGCTATTTCATGGAGCGACAGGCGTTGCTGCGCGATGTCTTTGCCAAGACGAATGTCGACTGGACCAGTGTGGCCACCAACGAAGACTATGTGAAAGCCCTGATGGTGCTCTTCAGGCGAAGAGGGTAGAGTGTGTATGGGAGTTCTTTCTCTGCTTTGCTACGAAAGGCTACGGGTAGGCGACGGAACGTCGGAAATGAGCGTTGCTGCGGGCCGAGCGGAGAGTTTTAAAGTTTAGAGTTGAGTACTTAGAGTGTAAATGCTGAAGAAAAGATTATTCTCAATAGGATTGCTGGCACTGATGCTGACAGCGGTTCATGGGCAGACGGTGCAAGTGGAACAGACACTTGATTCCATCAACGGAATCTATATTGGCCAGCAGGCTCACATCACGGTGGGCGTGACGGCTGATAAAGGGACGGCTGTCAGTTTCCCTCAGTGGAAACCACAGACCTATCTGGTTCCGGGCGTCGAGCTGCTGGCTGTCGAGGGCGACACCGTCAAAGCCGATGGAGGGCGCACCACGGTGCGTCGTCGGCTGACCATCACCAGTTTCGATGAGAACCTCTATCCGATACCGCCTGTTGAAGTGAAGGTCGGAGGCAAGGCCTACAAGGGCAACCAGCTGGCGTTGAAGGTGGTGACGGTCGACGTCGACACGATTCATCCCAATCAGTTTTTTCCACCAAAAGACGTTCAGAAGAACCCGTTCCTCTGGAGCGAGTGGCGCACGCCCTTCCTGCTGAGCCTGCTCTTCATCGCACTTCTGGGCTTGGCGCTTTGGCTCTACTTGCGCCTGAAGGCCAACAAGCCGATTGTGATGAGCATTCGTATCGTGAAGAAGGTGCTGCCCCATCAGCGCGCCATGAAGGCAATCGACCAGATCAAGGCCGAGCACATGACGGCATCGGAAGACCAGAAGGAATATTACACTAGGCTTACCGACACGCTGCGCGAATACATCCGTGAGCGATTCGGATTCAACGCGATGGAGATGACGTCCTCGGAAATCATCTATCACCTGCAGCAGTCGGGCGACCAGGCCATGATTGGCGAACTGAAGGAACTCTTTGAGACAGCCGACCTCGTGAAGTTTGCCAAATATTCGACACTGATGGGCGAGAACGACATGAACCTGGTGAATGCCATCAACTTCATTGATCAGACCAAACTGGAGGGCATGCCCACCGAGGAACGCATCGTTCCGCAAATGACGGAAGGCGACAAGCGCACCCGCAAGAACCGCCTCACCATCAAGGCGCTGCTCTGGACGATTGCTGCAGTCGAAACCGCGCTGCTGGCTTATGTGCTCTATAGCCTCTATCAACTGATGTAACAACTGAAAAAAGGAATCTTAAAAAAGATCATAGATAAAAGTGGAATTTGCAAACAAAGAATATTTTCTGCTGCTCCTCCTGCTCATACCATATCTAGTCTGGTATTTCGTCTACAGGAAAAAGAGCGAGCCCACTATGCAGATGAGCGACACCTATGCTTATCGTACGGCTCCGAAGAGTCTGCGCATGCGCTTGCTGCATTTGCCCATGCTGCTCAGGCTGGCCAGCTTCGTGTTGCTGGTAGTGGTGCTGGCAAGGCCGCAAACCCGCAATTCCTGGGATCAGCGCACTACGGAAGGAATCGACATCATGCTGGCCATGGACGTTTCGACATCGATGCTGGCCGAAGACCTGAAACCCAATCGCATGGAGGCTGCTAAGAACGTGGCGGCAGAGTTCATTTCCGGACGTCCGAACGACAACATCGGACTGACCATCTTTGCCGGTGAAGCCTTCACGCAATGTCCGATGACGACCGACCATGCCTCGTTGCTAAACTTGCTGCAGGGCGTTCGTACCGACATTATCACGCGTGGTCTGATGAGCGATGGAACAGCCGTGGGCATGGGACTCGCCAACGCCGTGTCGCGCCTGAAGAATTCGAAGGCCAAGTCGAAAGTGGTCATCTTGCTCACTGACGGTTCAAACAACATGGGCGACCTGTCGCCGATGACCAGCGCTCAGATTGCCAAGAGTCTCGGAATCAGAGTCTATACCGTTGGCGTGGGAACCAACAAGGCCGCTCCTTATCCGATGCCCGTTGCCGGGGGTGTGCAGTATGTCAATATTCCGGTGGAAATTGACACGAAGACCCTTGCCGACATTGCAGCCGCAACCGACGGCAACTTCTACCGGGCCACCAATAACAGCGAACTGAAACAGATTTACAACGACATCGACAAACTGGAGAAAAGCAAGATGAGCGTGACGAAATTCTCCAAGCGCTACGAGGCTTACATGCCTTTTGCCATTGCTGCCTTCCTGCTGTTGTTGCTCGAGATTCTGCTTCGTACAACCCTGCTGCGCCGCATTCCGTAGCAGCTCTCTATATATATAATAAGGTGTTTGAATAGATAAAATTGAACTTTAAATAAGATGTTTAGATTTGAGAACCCGATATTTCTCTGGCTTCTGCTTGTCATTCCCCTGTTGGCATTGGTTCGCTTCTGGGGATGGAGGCAGCGCAGGCGCAAGTTGCGCAAGTTCGGCGATCCTGCACTTCTGAAGGAACTCATGCCCGATGTGTCGAAATACAGGCCCACCGTGAAATTCTGGATGTTGCAGGCAGCACTGGCCTTGCTCATCGTGATGCTGGCGCGTCCGCAGATGGGAACGAAAATCTCGCGCGAAAAGCGAAATGGCATTGAAACCATTATCTGCCTCGACATCAGTAATTCCATGCTGGCTCAGGACGTTGTTCCTTCGCGTCTGCAGAAGAGCAAGATGCTGGTTGAAAACCTCGTCGACCATTTCACTAACGACAAGATTGGCCTGATTGTCTTTGCCGGCGACGCCTTTGTGCAGCTGCCAATTACGAGCGACTATGTTTCAGCGAAGATGTTTCTGCAAAGCATCGACCCATCCCTCATCGACTTGCAGGGAACTGACATTGCCCGAGCTCTGACCATGGCAACCAACAGCTTCACGCAACAGGACAAAATCGGCCGGGCCATCATCCTGATCACAGATGGTGAAGACCACGAAGGCGGTGCGCTCGAAGCAGCTCAAGCAGCGAAGAAAAAAGGCATGAACGTCTTCATCCTGGGTGTCGGCGACACGAAAGGCAGTCCTATTCCCGATGGTCAGGGCGGATACATGCGCGACGGACAGGGAGAGGTGGTCATGACCGCGCTGAACGAGGACATGTGCCAGCAAGTGGCTCAGGCTGGAAGCGGAAAATACATTCACGTGGATAACACCAGCGACGCTCAGGAAAAACTGAACGACGAGCTCATTCGACTGCAGAAAGGCGAAACGGACAGTGTCGTCTACAGCGAGTACGACGAGCAGTTTCAGGCCTTCGGCATTCTTGTGCTCCTGCTGTTGATTATTGAAACACTTATTCTTGAGAGCAGGAATCCCCTGCTGCGTAAGTTCTCGCTCTTTGGCAAGGGCAGGGCAAAGGCGGCGGCGATTGCTCTTCTGCTGCTTGGCTTCGGTTCGGTTCAGTCTTTTGCACAGGCCGACCGCCAGCACATCCGCCAGGGCAACAAGTTCTATCATCAGGAGGAATTTGCCAAGGCCGAAGTTGAATACAAGAAAGCGTTGACTGCCAACAGCCGCAACCCACAGGCGCTCTACAATCTGGGGTGTGCCATGATGATGCAGCAGAAAGATTCGGCAGCCATCGTTCAGTTCGAGAATGCCGGCAAGCTGCAGACTTCGAAGAAGCGCAAGTCGATGGCATATCACAACATTGGCTGGATTTGCCAGCGCCACCAGATGTACGCCGAGGCCATTGAAGCCTACAAGGAAAGCCTTCGCAACAATCCTGCAGATGATGAAACCCGCTATAATCTTGCCCTGTGCCAGCGCCAGCAAAAGCAGCAACAGCAGAACGGCGGTGGAAGCGACAACAAGAAGCAAGACCAGCAGGACAAGAAAGACCAGCAGAAGCAGGACCAGAACAAGCAGCAGGACCAGCAGCAGAAGCGCCAGCCGCAGGAGCAGATGAGCAAGGAAAATGCTGAACAGCTGCTCAACGCGGCCGTTCAGGAAGAGAAAGCCACTCAGCAGCGCATGAAGAAGGCCATGCAGCATCCGAACCGCCGGCAGCTGCAGAAGAACTGGTAAAAGAAAAACAGGTGAACAAAGTGAAAATGAATCATTTACAGAGAAATATGTTGCCTATGCAGTCCATGACGTGCCGTTGTTTCGTGCTCGTCATGTGTCTCGTCATCTGGCAGCAAGGAATTGCACAGACCCTCACGGTTTCAGCCCCCTCGCACGTTTCGGTGGGCGAGAATTTCCGTATTGCCTATACCGTCTCGACACAGGATGTTCAGGACTTCCGTTCCGGAATCCAGTCGACGGATGTGGCTGATATCATTGCCGGACCATATACCTCCTCCCAGTCCAGCATCAGGATGGTGAATGGCCATACGTCTTCATCGTCGTCGATAACCTATACTTATACGCTCTATGCCCAGAAGAACGGAACGTATAATGTTCCTGCAGCCCAGGCCGTCGTTGATGGCAAGACCATTCATTCCGCACCAACGAAGATTACCGTCTCGGGGTCAGCCAGACAGCAGAACGGAGCTCCAGGCATGCATCAGAATCAGGACCCGCAGTTGCGCGCAGCTGGTACAAGAATCTCGGGCAACGACCTGTTCATCAAGGTCAGCGCCAACAAGAAGCGCGTCCACGAACAGGAACCCGTCTTGCTCACTTATAAGGTTTACACACTTGTTGAGCTCACCCAACTGAATGGAAAGATGCCCGACCTGACAGGTTTCCACACTCAGGAGATTCCTCTGCCGCAACAAAAGAGCTTCCATGTGGAACAGGTGAACGGCCGACCCTATCGGTGCGTGACTTGGAGCCAGTATGTGATGTATCCGCAGATGACGGGAAAACTCGAAATTCCCAGCATCACGTTCAAGGGCATCGTCGTGCAGCAGAACCGCAACGTGGATCCTTTCGAGGCATTTTTCAACGGCGGCTCAGGCTATGTCGAGGTGAAACGCGACATTGTTGCTCCGGGGCTCACGATTCAGGTAGACCCGCTTCCCGCACGTCCTGACAATTTCTCGGGCGGCGTGGGCAGACTGAACATCTCGGCCCAGATTGACAAGACCAGCGTGAAGGCGGGCGAACCCGTCTCGCTGCGAGTGGTCATTGGCGGAAATGGAAACCTGAAGCTCATTAAACAGCCTGTCGTCAGCTTCCCCAAGGACTTCGACACCTACGATGCAAAGGTCACCGACAAGACCCGCCTTACCTCCAATGGCGTTGAAGGAAACATGGTCTATGACTTCCTGGCCGTTCCCAGAAATCAAGGGAAATTCACGATTCCGCCGGTTGAACTGGTTTACTACGACACCTCTGCCAACGCCTATCGGACACTGAAGACACAGGCATTCGACATTGAGGTGGCTCGTGGCGATGGCAAGGGTGCAACCATTGCCGACTATGCAGAGAACAAAGACAAAGACATTCGCGGCATCAAGACGGGCAGCGAAATCCGAAACGTCAAGAGCGAGTCGTTCTTCGGCAGCACCACCTATTGGGTTTGCATGCTGCTGCCGCTCGTCACCTTCCTTGTACTGTTGGTCGTGTTCCGCAAGCGGGCCATCGACAATGCCGATTTGGGCAAGATGCGCGGCAAGAAGGCCAACAAGGTGGCCACACGCCGCCTGCGCAAGGCCAGCCAACTCATGAAGCAAGGTCAGTCGTCGGCCTTCTACGATGAGGTGCTGCGTGCCCTCTGGGGCTATGTCGGCGACAAGCTCAACATGCCTGTTAGCGACCTCTCCCGCGAAAACATCTCTGACAACCTGCGTGCAAAGAACGTTGATGAAAAAACCATCGACCAATTCCTGGGCGCACTCGACGAATGTGAGTTCGAACAATATGCACCAGGCGACACGGCCGGAAACATGAATAAGACGTTCGGAGCTGCCATGACGGCAATTGAACAAATTGAATCGACGATGAAAAAGACTAAATCAAGGAAAGGCGGCACTTCACGTCAGTCGACCCACTCTTCAGCAATGGGACTGTTGCTCCTTGTGTTGTGCTTGTCGGCACTCCCGTTCCAGTCCCATGCCGTGACGAAGCTGGAAGCCGACGAAGCCTATAAGAAAGGCAATTACCAGCAGGCCATCAAGGACTACGAAACGTTATTGAAGACCAGTCCTTCCTCAACCTTGTATTACAACCTGGGCAATGCCTATTTCCGTTCAGACAATATCACGCAGGCTATCCTGGCCTACGAGCGAGCCTTGGAATTGAATCCGGGCGACAACGACACCCGCTTCAACCTTGAGTTTGCACGGAGCAAAACCATCGACAAGATTACTCCTGAGAGCGAAATGTTCTTCTTCTCGTGGTATCGTTCGCTGGTCAACTTCACCTCCGTCGACAACTGGGCGCGCCTGGCTGTTGTTTCTGTCGTGTTCATGCTCGTGCTGGTGCTGTTCTATCTTTTCGGCACACGGCTGATTCTCAGGCAGATAGGTTTCTATGGCGCCATTCTCTGCCTCCTGCTGTTCGTTTTTGGCAATCTGTTTGCCTATCAGCAGAAGCAGCACCACGCCACCCACCAGGGCGGGGTAGTGGTGGTTCCGGCCGTGAATGTGAAGAAAACGCCCGATGCCAATGGCAAGGACGGATTCGTGATTCACGAAGGAACGCGTGTGAACATCACCGACAAGACCATCAGGAAATGGCTTGGCATTCAGCTCGATGACGGACGCGAAGGTTGGATTCCCACGTCGTCGATTGAGGAAATCTGAGTATTCAAAACCATCTGAAAATCAAAAAACTGTTTTACGAAGTGGATTTTTCATTATTACAAGAGTTTGACCGCCAGGTGTTGAGCTTCTTCAACGGCAGCGATTCGTTGTTTCTGGACGGAGTGGCCATGACGTTTACCTCAGGGCTGACATGGATTCCGCTTTATGTGGCTCTCGTTTATCTTGTCATCAAGAATAATGAAAGCATGAGCCAGATTTTCCTGATCATTGCCTGCGCGCTGGGATGCATCTTCCTTGCCGACGGAATTGCCGACTACATCGTGAAGCCTCTTGTTGCCCGTTGGCGCCCCACCAACGACCCCGTCATCAAATACACGATTGATGTTGTCGACAACTATCGCGAGACCAAGTTCGGCTTCTTCTCGGCCCATGCTGCCAACACCATGTCGCTGGCCGTCTTCCTGTGTCTGCTCATCCGCAGCCGTTTGCTGAATGGCTTTCTGATTGCCTGGTCGCTCCTGAACTGCTGGACTCGCATGTATCTGGGCGTCCATTATCCGGGCGACATTCTGGTTGGCCTGCTGTGGGGCGTCATCGTCGGCGTCCTCGTCTACCTGCTTTTCATCAGGATTTACTTCAAGATTAGTCCCAATCTCAATTACATATCCTCCCATTACACCTCAACAGGCTATAGCCATCACGACATCGACGTGGTCATTCTGGTTGCTTGCCTGGACTTGCTCTACGTTGTCATTTGGGGAGGCATTCGCTATAGTTTGTAACTTTTTTAAAACAAATCATGAATCCGAAGAAAATAGAAATCAGCGACTATAATTACAACCTGCCCGACGAGCGCATTGCAAAGTTTCCGCTGAAACAGCGCGACCATAGCAAACTGCTTGTCTATCGCCACGGCGAAATCTCTGATGACATTTTTTGCAACCTCCCTCAGTACTTGCCGACAGGGGCTCTGTTGGTCTATAACAACACCCGTGTGATTCAGGCACGCCTGCATTTCCGCAAGGAGACTGGTGCGCTGATCGAGGTATTTCTTCTTGAACCTTTCCTGCCTGCCGACTATGAACAGATGTTCCAGACCCGTTCGTGCTGTCAATGGCAATGCCTCATTGGGAACGCCAAGAAATGGAAGGAAGGCACGCTGAAAAGAGAGGTGCAGACCGCTGTCGGAACGGTTGAGCTCAGAGCCGAGCGAAGTGCCGACAATCCACAGGTCGTGGTCTTCTCGTGGAGAAACGCCGATGATGCTGAAAGTCAGTCAGTCTCGTTTGCCGAAGTGCTCGATGCCGTTGGCGAACTGCCCATACCGCCCTACCTAAACCGCAAGACCGAGGAGAGCGACAAGACCACCTATCAGACCGTCTACTCACGCATCAAGGGAAGTGTTGCCGCCCCGACGGCCGGACTCCATTTCACGAAGGAAGTGCTCAGCGCCATCGATGCCAAGGGACTGGAGCGCGAGGAAGTCACGCTGCACGTCGGAGCCGGGACGTTCAAGCCCGTCAAGAGCGAGCGCATTGAGGGCCACGAGATGCACAGCGAGTTCATCAGCGTCACACGCCACACCATCGAGCGGCTGCTGGCTCACGACGGACAGGCCATTGCCGTTGGAACAACCAGCGTCAGAACCCTCGAGAGTCTCTATTACATTGGCTGCAAGATTCTTGCCGATGCCGACATCCAAGCCGACCAGCTTCACGTCAGCCAATGGGAACCCTATGAAGGAACCACAGCCGTTGCATCGCCCGTCGAGGCCCTGCAGGCCATACTGGGCTGGCTCGACCGCAATGGTCTTTCAACCCTGCAGACGAGTACGCAAATCATCATTGCCCCAGGCTATGACTACAAACTGGTGAAAATGCTCGTCACGAATTTCCATCAGCCACAGTCAACCCTGTTGCTGCTTGTCAGCGCGTTTGTCGGAGGCAACTGGCGAAGCATCTACGATTATGCCCTCAGCCACGATTTCCGCTTCCTGAGCTATGGCGATTCTTCGTTGCTGATACCATAATCGACCTGCGAATTGAAAAAAAATGAACTTCATGCAGCGATTCTCGCAATTATTTTGTAATTTTGCACAAATTTTTAAAATCTAGATTTTATCGTCAATTGAAAATATGAATATTTCGTATAAGTGGCTGAAAGAATATGTTGACTTCGACCTGAGTGCCGAGGAAGTTGCCGCCGCGCTGACCTCTGGTGGTCTCGAGGTGGGTGGTGTTGAAGAAGTGCAGAGCATCAAGGGAGGCCTGAAGGGGCTTTTTGTCGGACAGGTGCTGACCTGTGAGGACATACCTGAAACCCATCTGCACCTGACAACTGTCGACCTTGGCAAGGCTGAGCCGCAGCAGATTGTCTGTGGTGCGCCGAACGTGGCAGCTGGCCAGAAGGTCATCGTGGCCGATGTGGGCTGTGTGCTCTACGATGGCGACAAGGAATTCCAGATCAAGCGCGCCAAGCTGCGCGGTTATGAGAGCCTGGGCATGATTTGTGCTGAGGACGAAATCGGCATCGGCACCTCGCA
>ODAI014654545.1_pt1 | contig 11739 bp, 12 predicted proteins | sample 1539321 | NCBI WGS metagenome assembly ODAI01 (sample SAMN02144231, study PRJEB22623) | gut metagenome | biome: sheep rumen | host: Ovis aries | place: New Zealand
AGAATTTGCGTATGTTTTTTACAATCATGTTCGCCCTCATTCTTTCAACGATTACATGACACCTTTTCAGAAACGTTATTTTTAGCACTCGTTGTTACAATTTCTCTTGACCAGTACATTGAGAATTTCGTTTTACTTGCTGCTTCTGTTATTCACTTTTAATTTACCAACAACCCCTAATAATCGCCAATTTCTCAATGCGAAAAAATCCTTTACCAACACGCTCTAATAAAACATAGAGGTCGGCGAATTGTCAACTGCAATGTGAAATGAAAACACCCGGAGCAATAAAGATATACGTATCTTTCAAAGACCTCGTATCGAAAAGAATTTTGCGTACCGCCGGAGCCGCCGAAAGACACGAAACGATATTCCGGCGAAAAAATTCCCGACGAGATTATCGACGAAATTTTGACAGTGGATACTCTGCGGGCTTTTAACTATGACGGCGCAAAATTTCTTCGGCACGGCAACGACCGGTTACGAAAGCAGTTGTGCTCAAGATGTCGGCAACGGTGGCGCAGTTCTTTACATCGTTGGAGACGACAACGCTTATCGAAGAAATTGCCGAATGAGCCGGCGCACAAGTTTTCGGATCGATTATGTGAGAGTAGCGGTGACCTTCGACGATAAAAAATTTTTCGTAGTCACCGGAAGTGGAAATTGCACCGTCTTCAAGCTCGACGACCTTGGCAAGTTTACCGGGGTCGTCGGGATTTTTTATGCCGATTTTTTTCTTGCCGACAGCAAAAATTGTGCTGTTGCCGAAATCAATCAAGCCGTCGTGAATCCCGTGTGCGGCAAAAATTTTTCCGGCAAGGTCGACACCGTAGCCCTTGGCGATGCCGCCCAAATTGATTTTGACGCCGCGTAAATCCAGATAAGCCATTCCGTCGTGCAGATGTAAATGTTCGTGCCCGACAAAATTTTTCGCGGCGGCAAGTTCGTCCTCCGTTGGGACGCGCGGATTTTTAGTGCCGATGCCCCAAAGGTCAATCGCCGCGCCGCAAGTTACGTCGAACGCTCCGCCGGTCAGTTTGGAATATTTTTGCGCAATTTCCAAAATCTCGTAGACTTCGGGAGAAATTTTTACTGCCTCGCCGGTACCGGACGCCTCCTCGATTTTTCGCACATCGGCGGAAATATTTTCTTCCAGCTCGGCAATTCGCGTGAAACTTTCCTCGACGGCGTCTTGAGCGTTGGAGCCGGTCGCCTTCAGCGTTATGATCGTGCCCATAGCAATTTCACTGTGCTCGCACGTCGTCACGCCACAACCGCCAATTAAAGCAACCGTCACCAAAATCAGCAACGACAAAAATTTTCTCATGCGCTCGAATGCCTCCATGAGTCGATATAAGTTTTCATTCGATATTGTTTTTCAAATTGGTTTGTGTTAAAATGCGTTTTGAAATTAGTTATCAATGAATGGGGAGATTTTTTTTGGAAGTGGCAGAACTTTTTGCTAAGGGCGGACCAGTAATGTACCTGCTGTTGATAAGTTCGATTGCGGTCGCCGCCATTGGTATTGAGCGTTTCAGATTTTACAACTACGCCAGCCATGATAGTGAAAACTTTTTATCTTTGCTAAAGGAGAGTTTCAAAAGGCAGCAACCGGAAGAAGTTTTGAACTTTTGCAATAAGGAAAATTCCTGTGTGGGACTTGTAGCAACGTCGGGAGTTAAAGCGGCGGTTGAGGGTGAAAACGTCGAACTTGCGCTGAATATGGCTTATGACGAAGAGGCAATGAGACTTCGCGCCCGCTTGAATTATTTATCAATGATAGTAACACTTGCACCTTTGCTCGGACTTTTGGGAACGATTAGCGGAATGATTGAATCGTTTAACATTTTCAGCATACAGGCAGGGCAACCGCTCGCGATAACCGGCGGAATTGGTGAAGCACTAATCGCGACGGCAACCGGGCTTTGCGTTTCAATCTTCGCGCTTATCGTTCATACCTACTTTGCGCAAAAGCTCGATGAAAATTTAACCGCGCTGGATAAAGCTGTCAACATTGTGCTTGCAAATCTCGGAGGACAACATGAGACGCCGTGACTTTCGCGAAAAAAAAGAACCGCTCGTTATGATTATCCCGATGATTGATATAATGCTTTTCCTGCTGGTGTTTTTCATGATTAGTACAATTTACATGGTGCAAACAAATACACTGCCGGTAAGCTTGCCGCAATCGTCAACCGCTAAACAGGAAACGCGCCCAAATGTTGTACCGATAACGGTTTTGGAAAGCGGCGACGTTCTCTTTGACAAAGACAGCGTGCCCAATCAGGAATTAGCCGAAAAAGTTCATAAGGCTTTAGAAGCGGACAAGGATACAATTTTCGTTCTGCGCGGCGATAAAGCGGCTCGTTATGAAAGCGTCGTGGCGGTGCTGGACTTGCTGAAAAAATCGGGAGCTTATCGCGTTTCGATTGCAACGGAGATGAAAAAATGAGCGGCTATTCAACATATTGGCGGACAACGATTTTTGCCGCGATAGCATTTCATTTCTTGACGGCATTGGGTTTTTCGTACGTTCTGCCGCATTTAATGCCCGAACCAAAAATTGAGGACGTAGCGGAATTTGAATGGGTCGACGTGGATTTACTGCCGCCAGATGTTGTAGTAATTGAGGCTCAAGCAATTCCGGCTGAAACCGTGCAAGAAACTTTGCCGACTTTCAACGCGCAAGATTTATTTGTTCCCGAACTAACAATCCCTGAACTGATAATCGAACCGCCGCAACTCGAAATCAAACCGATTGAACCGCCTAAGCCGCAACCGCCGCCGCAAGTCATCAAGACCGAGCAGGAAGCGCAACAACAAGTTCAGAGCGAAGAACCGCCAAAAGAAGTCGTCGTAGTGCCCGCCAACGCCAAACAACAACTCGCTCAACCACCCGTTACGGTTACCGAAGTTTATCCGGAAAAGGGGAGCGGGCTGGGCTACAAAGGTTATGTTGCAATCGCGGCGACTATCGGCAAGGACGGTAAAGTCCGTGCAACTAAAGTTATGCACACTTCGGGCAGAATGTTCGTCGATGAAATTGCGCGAAAAGCGGCTATGCAATGGACTTTCAAACCCGCACTTGACCAAGACGGCAAGCCTATGGAGTGCGACAAAATTATCACTTTCGATTTTAAAAAATTTGCTGAGGCTTAACGATGAAAAAATTTTTACTACTATTGATAGCAGGATTGCTGATATTTTCCGCGCAAGTTGAAGCGGCTCCGAAATGGAATGAGCTTGCCGCGCAAATTGAATCAACCGTGCGCGAAGCCGTCGAAATTTACAAAACTGGCAACGGGCGCGCCGCTAAAGAAAAAATCAATGACGCTTACTACGGCATTTACGAAAAGGAAGGTCTCGAATCAACTTTGCGCGTGAGCGTTTCCAGTAAGTCGGTCGGCTTGACGGAATATCAATTTTACAAAGTCAAAAAAGCCATGCTTGCCGGCGACCCGCTAGAAAAAGTTCAGCAGGAAGCAGAAACGCTAATTCAAATGGTTTACGAAAATGTAGACGCGCTCCAAAATGCTCACGGCGTCGGCGGTGGCTGGGCGTCATTTCTGCCCGCGTTTTTGATTTTGATTCGCGAAGGATTGGAGGCAATTTTAGTTCTCGTCGCGATAATCGCTTACTTGAAGAAAAGCGGCAACGAAAAGCATTTGGACACAGTTTATAACGCGATGATTGCCGCGATAATTGCAAGCTTTGCGACGGCGTATTTGTTCGCGTCAATGATTGAATCGACGACGGCGGGCGCAGGGCGCGAAATTTTGGAAGGCGCAACGGCATTATTTGCGGTCGTGGTTTTAATCGGGACAAGTGCTTGGCTCGGCGGCAAAGCTGATGCAAGAGTTTGGAAAGAATATATTCAAGGCATGGTTGATAAATCAATGACAAGCGGCAAGGCGAAAGCATTAGCGTTAGCGGCATTTTTGGCGGTCTATCGCGAGGGCGCGGAAGTGATTTTATTTTATCAAGCCCTGTTCAATAACTCGTCAAGTGATGTCGAAATGATTTGGGCGGGCTTCGTGGCGGGCTGTGTCGTCGTAGCAGTTTTATTTTTCGCGTTGCAAATGGGCGTTTTAAAAATTCCGCTGAAACCGTTCTTCCTATTTACAAGCGTCCTAATGTATTTGCTGGCGATAACATTTGCGGGCGGCGGCGTTCGAGAACTGCAAGAAGGCGGCGTATTCGGACAAACTCCGCTTGAAGGCGTGCCGACAATCGACGTGCTGGGAATTTATCCGACGGTCGAAACATTCGGCTTGCAAATCGCGCTGTTAATTTTGGGCATCGGCGCGTTTATTTGGCGCAAACGTCAAGCGGCGATTGAATAAGCTATTCGCGGAAAATTTCCGTTGACATAGAAAAAATTTTTAGAGGAGTTGTAAATTATGTTTATGCCTAAAAAAGTTAAAACCTTGTTGGCGGCGGGCGCGACGGCGTTAAGTTTGTTCGCGTTCAGTCCTAATGCGTTGGCTTTCCAAGAGTATCCGATTGGCGACGAGATTGAGGACACGGAAAATCATTTTAAAGTTGCGCTGGTATACTTTCAGCCCGTTCCAATGGAGCCGCAAGGCATGATGCTTTCGCCCGACCAAGCCGACATTCACATTGAAACCGACATTCACGCGACAAAGGGCAACGAGTGCGGCTTTGGCGTCGGCGAGTGGATTCCGTACATGCGCGTTGAGTACAAGTTTACTAAACGCGGCGGCGACCCGCAAGGACCGATTACCGGAACTTTCATGCCGATGAGCGCGGACGACGGACCGCATTACGGCGCGAACGTTAAAATGCACGGCGCAGGAACTTACGATTGCGAATTCCGCTTTCACGCGCCCGAAGGCTACGCGCTCCACACCGACGACGATACCGGCGTTAAGGGGCGTTTCTGGAAACAACCCGTCGTTATGAAGTGGACATTTAACTACACGCCGCGCAAATGGTAAAAAAAGAGAGCGTCGCAAAGACGCTCGTAAAAAATCTATCCAACGAAATTATTGCATAAAAATTTTTCCCTGTCGATATTTCGGCGGGGAATATTTTTAAGGGGTGAAATTTTGTTCCAAACATTTCTACAGCAATTTATTCCGGCAATGGAAGAAGGCTTAATGCTCGGCGTGCCGCTAGGAATTTTATTCGTGCTGATTCGACGTTTGCCGCATGAAGATTATAAAAAATCTTTTCGCTCCGCGCTAAAGTGGGGCTTTTGGCTATCGATATTTTTAGTTGCAGTCAGAGTCGGCACGCGAAACGCCGTCAGCCGTGAACTTTTGGAAGGCTTCGCGACATTTATAACGTTGCTTGCCGAAGTGATTATACTTTCCAAACTTCTGAACGCAGATGAAAAATTCAGCAAGCCGCTAAAAATTTCAATCGCCGCCGACGTCATGACGCTGTTTTTATATCACGGCTTTGAACTGTGGCTGATTCCGACGGGTTCAGTTGTCGCGGCATTGGGCGATTATTTTACGGTTGAATTCCTAACAAAAATCGTCGGCTTTGTGACCGGCGCGGGCTTTGCGTTTATAAGTTCGTTCATGGTTTACAAGGCGGCGGACGCACTCAACCAATCGCGGCTAAAATTTGTTTTCGTGGTAATTTTCGCGGCGTGCATGATTCGCCAGATAATTTTCCTGATTCAAGTTCTTATGGCTCGAAACGTTTTATCGGGCGAAATGTGGATGGATTTAATGGCTCCAATCATAAACAATTCAAGCTTGCTGATATTCGTAATCTTCGCGGCGATTCTCGTTCTGCCGATAACTTTATTTTCTCAACCAAAACCAGAACGCTTGCCCAGTTACAATCCCGCCCAATACCGAAAAATTTTAGCACAGGCAATTCATAAAAGACGTTGGGGCGCAGGCGTCGTGATTGCGCTTCTGCTTATGACGACGACTTCAAGCGCGGGCAGTTACGTAGCCAACAAACAAGCAGAAATTGTTCCGGCAGTTCCAGTAACGGCGGAGGCTGGCTCGGTTGACGTTGATTTAGAAGTTATCAAGGACGGGCACTTGCACCGCTTTGTTTATCGGGCGTCGTCGGGCGAAATGGTTCGTTATATTGTGATTTTAAAAGGCGGCTCGGCTTATGGCGTCGGGCTTGACGCTTGCGAAATTTGCGGCGCGACCGGCTACTACGAACGCGACAATCAAGTTATTTGCAAGCTGTGTGATGTGCAGATGAATAAGGCGACGATTGGCACGCGCGGCGGTTGCAATCCCATTCCGATTGAATACACGATTGCCGACGGCAAGTTGAAAGTTCCGCAGTCCGAACTTGAAAAGAGCGCGAAAATTTTCCAATGAGGTGACGCAAATGTTTTGGCAAATGGTAAAGGGCGCATTGATTCGGCAGAAAAATCGATTTGCGCTGATTGCGTTGACGGTTGCGCTGGGCGTGTCATTGGCGGCGGCTATGCTTAACGTCATGTTCGACGTGGGCGACAAAGTTAATCAAGAGTTGAAAGCTTACGGCGCAAATATCACAGTCACGCCGAAAAATTCCGCTTTGCTAAAAGACGTTTACGGGCTGGAGGCTCACGAATATTTAAACGAAGCGGACTTAGGCAAGATTAAAACTATTTTTTGGACAAATAATATCGTTGCTTTTGCTCCGAAACTCGACGGCGAATTGACGCTTGCTGACGGCTCGAAAATTTCGGCGGCGGGCACGTGGTTTAATCATGAAATGACTTTGCCCACTGGCGAAACTTTATCAACCGGCATCGTTGAAATTAAATCGTGGTGGAAAGTTGACGGCTCCTATCCCGCCAATGACGCTGAAGCCTTAATCGGGCAAAAACTCGCGGCGGATAAAAATTTTCACGTCGGCGACGTTCTCAAGTTCAACGGCGGCGAATTTAAAATCAGCGGCATTTTATCTGGCGGCGGCGACGAAGATAATCAACTGCTCGTTAATTTATCTGCTATGCAAAAAATTTTGAACGTGCCAGGCAAAATCGGTAGCATTGAAATCAGCGCGATAACTACGCCCGAAAACGATTTAGCACGCAAGGCGGCGGCGAATCCCGATTTGCTAAGTCAACAGGAAAAAGAAATTTGGTATTGCACGGCATATGTTAGCGCGATTGCCTATCAGATTGAAGAAGTTATCTCGAATTCATCAGCGCGACCAGTCAGGCAAATTGCCGAATCCGAAGGAAAAATTTTGGAGAAAACGCAACTGCTTATGCTGTTAATTACGGCATTAAGTTTACTTTCAACCGCGCTTGGCGTTTCAAACTTAGTCAGCGCAAATATTATGGAACGCAGTCGCGAACTCGGACTTTTAAAAGCAATCGGCGCGACAAATTTAGGCGTAATACTTTTGGTGCTGGCGGAAATATTTATTGCGGGCGGTGTCGGCGGCATTTTAGGTTATGCAGTGAGCTTAGGACTTGCGCAAATAATCGGCACGACGGTTTTTGGCTCGGCAATCGTGAACAACTCGGCGGTCTTGCCAATAGTTAGCGTGTTAATGGTCGTCGTGCTTTTAGTAGGAAGCTTGCCGGCAATCAGAATGCTTTTATCATTGCAACCGGCAGAAGTTCTTCACGGGAGATAATTTATGAGACTAAAATTTTTTTTGCGAATGATATTTTACTCGCTACTTCGGCGGCGAATGCGAATGTTAATCGCGCTAATTGCGGTAGCGGTCGGCGCAACGATAATTTCAGGAATGGTAACTGTTTATCGCGAAGTGCCTCAACAACTCGGCAGAGAATTTCGCGCTTACGGAGCAAATTTGCTGATAATCCCCGCCAATGAAGCGGCGACTTTCGACGAAAATAAAATCCAGAACGTTCGCGAAGTTTTATCGGGGCATGAAATAATTGGCGCGGCTCCGTTTTTATATGAGCGACTTGAAATTAATAAGCAATACATTTTGACAGGCGGCACGAATTTTGACGAACTGCAGAAAGTCAGCCCCTATTGGCAAATTGAAGGCAATTACCCTATAGCGGGCGAACGCGAAGTTTTAATCGGCGCACAGCTGGCGAAAATTTTTTCTCCCTACGAACCAAGCGAAATTATCGGGCAGGAAGTCACAATCAGCGCGGGCGAAGGTACCGCCATGAAAAAATATATCGTCAGCGGCATTGTTTCGACCGGCGGCAAGGAAGAGGAATTCGCTTTTATGAATCTTGACGACCTGCAACAAATTGTAAGCAAACCCAATGAAATTTCAATCGCTCAATTTAGCGTCGTTGCCGAAGGTGATAGCCTAAAAACGATTGAAGAAAAAATTTCGGCGGGCGTTGAAGGAATTCAACCGCAACTCGTCCAACAAATTGCCAATTCGGAATTTAACGTGCTTAGCAAATTGCAAGTTTTAGTTTTGCTCGTGACGGCGATTGTATTGCTTTTAACTTTAATTTGCGTGACAACTACAATGATGGCGGTTGTAACGGAGCGGCGCAAGGAAATTGGCTTGAAAAAAGCACTCGGCGCGGCGAATGAAAATATTGTCCGTGAATTTCTCGGCGAAGGTTGTTTACTCGGAGCTTTCGGCGGGCTTTTCGGAAGTGGTTTAGGATATTTATTCGCGCAAAGTGTTAGCTTGCAAGTTTTCGGGCGCGGCATTTATTTTTCAGTGCCGATTGCGATTTTATCAATCGTGCTGTCGATTATCGTAACGGGCGTAGCAAGTTTAATTCCCGTGCGCATTGCGACCGCTGTCGACCCGGCAATCGTTCTAAGGGGTGAATAAATTTTGGCTTTGCTTGAATTGAAAAACGTTTCTATGGTTTACAATGGAAAAGTTCGTGCCCTTGACGGGATAAATTTTTCAGTTGAAAAGGGCGAATGGGTTGCAATTATGGGACCTTCCGGCTCCGGCAAAACTACGCTTATGAATATAATTGGTTGCATGGACAAAGCGACCGGCGGCGAAGTTATTTTGGACGGCATAGACCTTAGCGACATTGGCGCAGATAAACTTACCGAAATCCGCCGCGAAAAAATCGGCATGGTTTTTCAGCAGTTTCATCTTGTGCCTTATCTGACTGCCGTAGAAAATATCATGGTTGCGCAATATTATCACGGCTTGCCCGATTTAAACGACGCTTTGACCGAATTAAAGCGCGTCGGCTTGGAAGATAGAGCTAATCATTTGCCCAGCCAACTTTCCGGCGGCGAACAACAGCGCGTTTGCATTGCGCGGGCTTTGATAAATTATCCCGTGCTGATTCTTGCCGACGAACCGACCGGCAATCTTGACGAAGCCAATCAAAATCTTGTAATGAAAATTTTCCACGAACTGCACGCCGAAGGGCATACGATTATAACTGTCACGCATTCGCCAGACGTCGGCAGAGAGGCGCAACGTTGCATAACTTTAGAACATGGGAGAATCAAACAATGAAAAAACTTTTAGTAATCGTCTTCTCCCTTCTCCTTTTTCCCATTTCCCTTATAACCGGTTGCGGCGGCGAAGAAAAAAAGCCTACGCCAAAGCCTGCGTCTAATAAAATCGACTTGTCCAATGCCAAAGACGGCACTTACACTGTCGAAAGTTCTCGCGACGAAAAATTAGGCAACAGCACTTTGACGCTGACCATTAAGGACAAAAAAATTATCGACGCCGAATTTACAGGTTATGATTTATTTGGCAACGTCAAGGACGAAAATTACGGCTCGCTCACCGGCAAAGATTCTGCCGACTACAAAAAAGCTCAAGTTGCCGTCAACGCGATTAAAGTTTATCCCGCCCAACTTGTCGAAACGCAAGATTTAAGCAAAGTAGACGCGATTTCCGGCGCAAGTATTTCTTATGGGCAATTCGTCGAGACGACTAAACGCGCAATCGAAGAGGCTTCCAAGTGACGCGCAATGATTTAATTTTAATCGCCGTGTTGCTGATTTTTTCATTGATTCCGCTTGCTTTTTCTTTTGATTCAGATAAAAAATTTGCGCTGATAAAAATTGACGGCGTAATTATTCGCGAAGTTGACTTGACGGGAGAAAAAACTTTTGTAATTGAATCTGGCGGCAGAAAAAATATTGTGGAAATAAAAAGCGGAGCGGTCAGCGTGATTGCGGCTGATTGCCCCGATAAAATTTGCATTAGGCGCGGCGCGATTAAAAATATCGGCGAAACGATTGCTTGCGTGCCGCACAAGTTGCTGATTGAAATTGCAGGTGATTGATTTGCGACGATTAACGACAAACGCGATTTTAGTTTCAATGTCGCTGATTTTGTTCACGGTCGAAGGATTATTGCCGCCGCTTTTCTTGCCGCCGGGCGCGAAATTCGGTTTGGCAAACGTGGTAACGGTCGTCGCGCTGTACAAATTGTCAGAGGTTGACGCGTTGATAATTTTGTCGGCGCGAATTTTTTTGGCGAGCTCGCCGACGACGATTTATTATCACAGGGAAAGATATTTGCCGACGAACTCTTACAGCAGGTGAAACTTGAATCAGAGCTGTTTTAATCCGTCATGGATGACTTTGAACAAAAAGAAAATTCCTATTTGAGTCGTCACTCCGAGTTTTGCCATTTGTCCTTATGCCCAATAAAAAATTCAGGTATATATTCGTTAATTTGAACAGTATTCATATATTACTTGAGCGTTTGTGAACACCTGTTCTTATCTTCAACGATTTACCTCCCGTGCAAGACTTCCGCAGGTTGCAACGACAAAAGCATTCGTATCGCGGGCAAACTCCCGACGAGCAATACCGCGACCATCAACACGCTGACGATTGGCAGTACCGCTTCATTGTTGACGATTGCCGAGCCGAAAACCGTCGTGCCGATTATCTGCGCGAGCCCCAAGCTCACCGCGTAACCGAGCACTCCGCCGCCGAGTCCCGCGATAAAAATTTCCGCCAGCACTAAAAGTATCACGCCCAAATTCGTCGCGCCGATTGCCTTGAGCAAGCCGAGTTCCCGACTGCGTTCCATGATGTTCGCGCTGACCAAATTCGACACGCCCAACGCCGTCGACAGCAAACTTAACGCCGTTATCAGCAACATCAGCAGTTGAGTCTTTTCGAGAATTTTGCCTTCCGACTCCGCGATTTGCCTCACGGGTCGCGCCGACGAATTCGCAATGACTTCTTCAATCTGGTAAGCTATCGCGCTGACGTAAGCCGTGCAGTACCAAATTTCGCGCTCCTGCTGACTGAGCAAATCGGGATTCGCCGCCGCCTTCCGAGCAAGGTCGTTTTCGGGCGTCGTTATCGCGCTGACCTCAATGCTGCCGATTTTGCCGGGCACGTTCAAGATTTTTTGCATCGCCGCCAACGTGACGAAAATTTGATTATCCTCGTCGCCGCCGCCCGAAACAATTCCGCTGACCGTGAAGTCGCCGCCGTTGCAGTTGAGCGTGTCGCCGACGTAAAGATTTTTTTCCGCCGCGAGTTTCTGCCCGATTAAAGCTTGAGCGTCGTTGGCGGGATATGCTCCGTCGACCGTCCACCACGACTTCATCTCGACAACGCCCGTCGTGAGCGTTTCGCCCGTCGGAAGTGTCATTTCATGATTGAACCACGTGCCCTCCGCAGGAATTTTCGAGCCGTCCGCAAGCGTCAACGTCCCGTCAAGTCGCGGCGCGAAGGCAACGATATTGTTCGTCCAGAAAATCGTTTTAATCTTGCCCAAGTCCGATTCGTTCAAGTATTCGTGAGCCTCCAGCCCGTAAACGTCCTTGAGCACGGCGGAATTTTTCGGCGTGACCGTGATATTCGCGCCGTAAGCTTTGAGTTCGCGATTGACTTTGTC
>ODAI011134808.1_pt1 | contig 11737 bp, 10 predicted proteins | sample 1539321 | NCBI WGS metagenome assembly ODAI01 (sample SAMN02144231, study PRJEB22623) | gut metagenome | biome: sheep rumen | host: Ovis aries | place: New Zealand
GACTTCCGCGACGTTGAGGCCACGATGAAGAACGGTGGCGGAGCCATCATGGCCATGGGGCGTGCCAGCGGCGAGCGGCGTGTCGAGAAGGCCATCGTCAACGCCCTCGACTCACCACTGCTCTACGGCAACGACATCGGGCGTGCCAAGCGCATACTCTTCAACATCTATTCGAGCGACGAGCACCCTATCTTCGTCCAGGAGATGCTGCAGATTGACGACTTCTTCGACCAGCTTGACCCTGACATCGACGTCATCTGGGGCACGGCCACCGACGACTCCTTAGGCGAGGATGCTAAGGTCACCATCCTGGCCACTGGGCTGGAGGACGACCTGCGCAAGGAGGTGGAGCAGGATGCCCACCAAGGCGAGGACGACTTCTACGAGGACCTGATCCCTAAGCTCTACAAGCCCGTGAAGCAGAAGAAGGTCGTCGAGGTGCTCACCCAGGAGCTGCCCTTCGAGGTAGAGTCCGCTCCCGCCCCTGAGCCTGCCGAGGAGCCGGAGCCAGCGCCCACGCCCGTGGCCGAAGAGCTGCCCGCCCCCTCTATGGTCAGCAAGTGGCGCCAGTGGCTCTCGCAGTTTATCCAGAATGTTGCCGAGTGAGCCTTATTCATTCATCTTTCTTAAGACTGAGTCACGGTGAGTTAGCACAGCTAACTGGCCTACTTAGCACAACTAACTTACATACGATTAGGAAATAGGTAGAATTGCAGTCAGAAAATAAAATTTTTCTTCAATTATTTGGTTTTGTCGGAAAAATCCCATAAATTTGCAACAAGAAATAGGAATGGCGTATGAGTAAGACTGATTACATAGACCTCCTGCAAGGCTGTAGCAGTACACTTCGAAGTGATTATGGCATCAAGTCGCTTCGGCTTTTTGGCTCCGTGGCCCGTGGTGAAGACCATGAGGACAGTGATGTCGATGTGTTTGTTGAGACAGAGACTCCCAATCCTTTTATGCTTATGGATGCCAAAGACTATCTGGAACGGCTTGTCGGTCGTTCTGTCGATATCGTTCGCAACCATAAGAACCTTAACCCCCGCCTGCGTAGCAGGATAGAACGCGATGGAGTCACTGTCTTCTGAGAATAAAGCACTGGCCTTGGACATCCTCTATGACATACAGTCTGCCATAGAGCGAATACTGGAAAGAACGAGGAACATTCGTTCTGCTGATGATTTCTTGTCATCCCCTGAAGGAATGACACTCTTAGATGCTACCTGTATGTTATTGATTGCCGTTGGTGAGAGTCTCAAGAACCTTGATAAGGTAACTGATGGCAAGTTGCTCCCTACATATCCTTCTGTGCCGTGGAAACAAGTAAAAGGGCTTCGAGACATAATTGCCCATCATTACTTCGATGTTGATGCCGGCCAGATATTCTGGATTCTCAGCAATGAGTTGACACCATTGCAGACTGCCCTACAGCACTTTACAAGAGAACTCACAGAGTAAGTGATTAGTTTATGTATGTTACTCCAAATCTTCGCTAGGAGTTTTTATATAACTACATTCCTCAAAACGGTTCCGTCGGAACCGTTCGTGAGAACGATTTACTTGCAGCAATCAGAAACGGTTGTGTCGTCTTTGCCAACGCCCTCATATACATGTTCATCACTCCAGTATCATACAGATCCCTCGTTGGCATCGGCAATGCCCTGTCATACTGAAACTGTGCCTGAGCACTCAGTGCCATCCAGCACGTCATCGCTCCAATTAAGATTCTCTTCTTCATACTCGTAATTTTATGTTCAACGTTGCAAAATTAAACTTTTTGTTGTTACAATCCAAGCAAAACGAAATCACAAGCCTTGTGAAATTGCAAAAAAACTCGATGTTTCATTGTCGTTTTGAATAAAAGTTGTATCTTTGTCGTCGGAAAACAATAAGAATAAAGAAAGACCTAAAATACAGAAATATGGTAGACGGAAAATCTTTCTTACATAGTGTGGAGATTGCAGAACATTCAGATTGTGCTGCTCTAAATTTGGGGACATTATTCTGTGTCAGATATGTCTCGAGAGAGCGAACTCGTGACATGGCCGACTTTCTTTTTGCAGTGACAAAAAGAAATATCGATAGTTGCCCTTTTGTCTCTAAGAAGAAAAAAGAGACTGAGATAGGTCGAAGGGAGAATTTGCTGAATGCCTTGATGCAGCTGATTGGGGTATAGTTTGCATATAAAAATGAAATGGACATGGCACAGTGGCAGAAAATCCAGTTACAACGTCAGGAGGGCGAAATTGTTGACGCTCAGGCACCTGTCATAGTCTCTGCAAGCAGGAGTACGGATATTCCAGCCTTCTATGCAGATTGGTTCTTCTATCGACTGAAGATGGGCTATTCTGCATGGACGAATCCTTTTAATGGAGTGAAGAGTTATGTGGCGTATCGGGATACCCGCTTTATCGTGTTTTGGTCAAAGAATCCTCGTCCTTTGCTTAATCATCTGGATGAGTTGAAAGAAAGGAATATCGGTTGCTATATTCAATATACACTGAATGACTATGAAAAAGAGAGATTGGAACAAGGCGTACCAGTTCTTCAGCAGCGTATAGATACCTTTAAGCGGCTTGTTGACAAATTAGGAAAAGGTCGTGTCATATGGCGCTTTGACCCGCTGATACTGACAGATGACATTTCCATTGAATCCTTGTTGGCGAAGATTGAGCATATAGGAAATCAATTGCAGGGATACACAGAGAAACTTATTTTCAGCTATGCAGATATTCTAAGTTATCGGAAGGTAAAGGCCAACCTTGAAAAGAGCCATATTCCCTATCAAGAATGGACGGAGCCTCAGATGCTTGACTTTGCTAAGGAACTATCTGCACTCAATAGGAGATGGGGATACACGTTGGCCACTTGTGGAGAGAAAGTAGATTTACAGCAGTTTGGCATTGAACACAACCACTGTGTTGACGATGCGCTCATCATCCGTTTTGCATACGAAGACAAGGCATTGATGGACTTTCTTAAAGTCAAAATATTCCCAATTCCTGTCCCCAACCTCTTTGGCGAATCAGAGCCTTTGCCAGATGATGCAATCCTTCTTCCCAACAACACATACGCCACTCATGGCGATAATCGGGACAAAGGTCAACGTCTCTATTGTGGTTGTATTGTCAGCAAGGATATTGGAGAATACAATACTTGCCCTCATTTGTGTGAGTATTGCTATGCAAACTCCAGTAAGGAAATTGCTGTGAGAAACTGGAAAGAGCACAAAAAGAATCCATTTGGAGAAACAATAAAAGGATGAATGTAGTATGAGCATACAAGAAGCATTATCAAATTATCATAATAGTTTGTATTATAACGAAGAATGGCATAAATTGGCCATGGATGGCGATGTTGACAGTATTGTTAATATAGGAGCAGACTTCGCCCGTTCTGAAATGATGGATCATGCAGTAGCTTGTTGGCAATATGTCATTGATACAGGTCATGGCATTGCTGAAGCATATTCTAATCTTGGAGTATCTTACTACTATGGTAATGGGGTAAAGCAGGATTATAAGAAAGCTGTGCAATATTATCAAAAGGCTGCAGCAAAAGGACATCCTTGGGGAATGTATAACCTTGCCGTAGCATGTGAAAATGGCAAAGGTACTCCCAAAAATATGGAAAAAGCTTTGTCTTTTTACCGAAAGGCTGCAAACCATAATATAAGGATGGCAATCGATGCATTAATGAGATTAGGAAAAGACGATGGTATTACCTATAATGAAACAGACTCAACGATAGAAGGTTTTATTGGAGATGTATATGAAAGAATTTGTTCCAAGATTTCAGAGTATGAGGAAGAATGGGCGTGTTGTAATAATAACAAAAACATAAACGTGCAAGTAATTCCTCTCATCTTTGATAGTGATACTAGCAGACGTGTTGATTTTGAAGATGTTATTTCCTTAATTGACAAGGCTATTTCTATGAAACCATCTGCTGCTCTTTACTATACTAAGGGTAATATGTATCGTTATAATGGTGACGAGGACACCGCTATTGAGTATTATAAAAAGAGCGTAGAATTGGATTCAAACGACTACCAAGCTATGTGCAACCTTGGCGTTATGTTTTATAACAAAGAAATGGACCAATTGGCACTTGAATGTTTCCTGAAATCTGCCGAGATACATCCAAGTTCAGTAATTTATAGGAACTTAGGTAATGTTTATAAAGTTTTAGGAGAGATTGAGAAGTCAGAAGAGTGTTACCAAATGGCTACGATGGCGGAAGGCAATGGTGATGATTATTTATTTTGATATTTGAAACTTATGGCTGGATACTATTTTAGACTACCTGCAATCACACAGCTAACAATAGCTCAACAAGCAGCACTGAACGAAACTGGACAAATTGCCCTATCTGGGGGGCCAGGAACGGGGAAAAGTGTAGTTTCATTATGGAGGCATATCTCGAATTATGAAAGAAATAAAAAAGGGCTGTTGCTAACATACACGACCACATTAACTCAATATTTAAGAGCTTGTTGCCGTCTACAGAATGCAGATGCAGGTAAAAATGTAGGGTCTCTTTATCGTAATAAGCCAAAAGAAGCATGGAGTGAGATTATCATTGATGAAGCTCAAGACATGTCAGAAGATTATTATAGAGAAATTATGCAATATGGTTTAATATCATACGGTGCTGATGACTCCCAGATATTGTATCCTGGACATTGCTCAACCCAAGTAGATTTACATCGTATTTTTCCAAATAATGTTACGCATATTTTAGACAGGAATTTTCGTAGTACTCAAAGTATTATGCAATTTGCCAAACAAGCGTTCCCGCAAGCAAATATCCCTCAAAATGTTATAACAGCTTTGTCGAATAATATAGGCGAAAAGCCTGTTTTACTTATTTCGGATACATTTGACAAGAAACGTAACGCAATAGAACGAATAATAAACGCATTTAGTTCTAACGACCACAATATTGCTATATTGGTTCCGTGGAAAGATGACGTAAAATCTCTCAGAAAAAACATTTTGGAGAATCGAAATATCAGTCATAGCTTCTATTATGAAGACAAAGATATTTTTCCTACTGGTTGCGGCGATATTAGTAATGTCCATTTAACGACGTTTAAATCCGCTAAAGGATTGGAATTCGACACTGTTATTATCCCAAATTTTGAGGACATGAATAAAATTCCCAAGTATGTCGATGAAAGAATTGAAATTGACAAAGAACAATTAGAAAAGATGAAAAACGATATTGATCGCCTGAATCAATTAGGAAAAGATCACGACAGGATTTTTTTTGAATCCTTGAAATCTGATGATGTCTATGAAGTTTTTTATAAAAAATTGATGTGTTCGTGGGAAGACATATATGTGGCCTGTACACGTGCAAGAAGTAACCTGTATCTCATAAGCACAACTGATTTCCCAAATCTTAACATTGTAACAGAAAAAGAAATTCTATAAATATGAAGACGATTTATTTTCCAATTCAATCAACATCGTTGGCACATTATTTTGGGGCTGCTATTATTAAACCGGCCAAGTATTTTACAAATAAGCCACATGACCTTCAAGATGAATATGGCGAATTCCTGTTGTTTACCACAAATAAGGGAACAACCGAGACTGATTGTTGTCTTGAGATTGCTCTGACGGATGATGAAGAAAAAAATCTTATTAATGTAAATGACGGATGGTTTTTATATGCCGTAAACCCCTTGCCTATTTCAAGAATTGTTAGAATTATATTTTCTGACCAAGATAAAAGAGATACAACAATAACCAACATAAGAATGAGTACCGCATATGTTCCGGAAAGATTAATTGAGGTTTGCGAATTTGATCATACTCCTACTAGTAACATTAAGGTTCCTACCAGTTGTCGTGGAGTAGAAAAGAAAGAATCTATAATTAAATATAATCGATTTTTAGGAGCTTTGGCTTTAATGAAAACCGTTGGAGAGCCTTATATGAATTATTCTCCAAATTATATTTTAACCTTGTCCTTTTTTAACACCTTCATCGAAGAGCAACTCAATAGAGTTATTAAAGCGGATGTGAAGAAAAGTTATCAAGGATTATTTGACAACTCAAAAGGTTTTGAGCATGTCCTTCCATATCTTGAAAGTCAGATAGACGAGCAAACTGTTTACAAGATCGCAGAAAAAAACAAACAGGAAATAATAAAAGATAAGGTTACCAGAATCATAGATATTAACAGTCTTACAGATACATGGACTTATACAATTGCTATATTAAATACATATGGTGTTGGAGAGGAAACACGACGAAAAAAAATTGACGGACTAATTCAATCCCATTTCTCTAGTGTTAAAAAGGAAAAAGCAGAGGGCGTGGCTTTATGTTATGGATATAATAGAGGCTATTCTGTATTTTCTAAAGATTATATAATTGATGAAAATGGCGAAAGTGTATCTTATAAATACAAATTGGAGAGTCAACTTGATTATTACACTATTGAGTCTGTGTATCAGTATGTCTTCAATGGCGTAGTTTCTCGCACATTTCCTTATTTAGACGAATGGTGTCCTAAAAAAAACACTCGTAAGCCACAACGTAAAACAGATTACTTAATATTAGATGAAGTAATTATCGGTAAAAGAAAAGCAAAGGTTTTTTCCGAAGAATGGTGGAATGGCTTGTTTCCAAAATTTAATAAGGAGTTCGGTCGTTTGGCAAAAGAATTATTCCTCTTCTTTAAGGAGTTAGGTAATGAGATGAAAGAAGACCTCGAGGATGAGCGTGAAGAGCTTATTTCATCATACGAGAAAAAGCTAAATGAGAACAATAAAAAAATAGATAGTTTAACAAAACGACTAGAGAATTATTCAAAAGGAAATATACCTACACAGGGTGTAGACAAAACAGTGTGCCCCTCAAATGAAGAAGATTTAATTCAAAAGTGTTTATATCTAAAGAATAAATCTGTCAAAGATTTAAGAAAGATTGCCGAACAGGATGGCTTAATCATTCCAAGTAAAGCTAGTAAAGAAGAAATTGACGAAGTAATAGTAAAGATACTAAAAAGAAATTTATTCTCTCAACAAATGAATTAACTCTATGTTCTCTCAATTGTTATTAAATAGTACTACTACTCAGAATTTAGGTAATTTCATCAGCACCAATCAGTTGCTAATAGAGGAATTTGCCAATTCAAGTATTGAAATTCAAAGACAAGAAGAGGGTTTGTTCCAACAATTTGTGCTTTTGGGGGCAAGAGCGCAAATGTTGGACTCATTGGATTTTACTCAGAGTACAAATCGAGCCTTTATTGCAATATTATTTGATTATGCAGAAAGGGTTAATGCTATTGCTGCGGCTGTACAGCTGTATCAAATTATCCAAAGGCACCATCTTGGCATAGGCTCACGGCTTGAGGCGACTATGCTCTATTTGTATAACGTACCCAACAATCAAGTTTATGTTGATAGGCTTGATGGTATTTGCTCAAAACTACAGACCGCAATTAACGAAGAAGATGATGATGACAAAAGAGCGGTTGCAACGTTCTTAAATTACTATTCCTCTGTAGTATATAATACAGCCCCACATACACAGTTTGTTTATGACATTTTGTCAAAGGTTAATGTGTTGTCAAATACCTATCATTTCTTACAAAATGAAGATATACAAAATTCTCTCTTGCTAGACATTTCTCAGCCAGAAGCAGTTTACTCTACTATACAAGCTACAATTGATAGGCTGTTGGGTAAGCAAAGAAGACTGACAGTCATTCCAACTGAAGAATTCATAATAGAAAAGAATACTGACTATGCGCAATTACTTTCTAATTGTCAAAGACGTTTTGATAGTATTAGGGATATAGCGGTATCCAAATTGACAGAAATCCAAAATGGTGATGAAGTTTTTCGTTCACTTGGTAGAGGCGTTGCCATCCTTGAACAAGAAGAGCAACTTTTTTCGTATTTGAAAAGTTATGGTTCAATGCACAAAGCAAAACTCTTGTCGTCTTTCTCTTCTTTCCCATTTAATGAGATTATGGGTAAACATATAGAGATATACGATTGGAGTTGTGGACAGGCACTTGCAACCATCGTTTTGTTCGAATATCTTGGAGAAAAAAATATTGATTTGAACATAGATAGGGTAACACTTATTGAGCCTTCTGAGATTGCGTTAAAACGAGCTTCACTCCATGTTAAGCATTTTGCTCCTGAAGTTAGAACGAGAACAGTCTTGAAGGATATGGACTCATTGGAGGGAACAGATGTTAATAGCTTAGACGAAAGTGTAAAGATTCATTTGTTTTCCAATATATTAGATGTTGAGGCCTATTCTATGCAGCATTTGGTTGAAATAATAAAGCATGGGATTAAAGGCAATAACTACATGATATGTGTAAGCCCCTATATTAATGATATTAAAACTGCAAGATTTGATTCTTTCGTCAACAGCTTTAGTACAATGTCTCAATTCAAGATATTATTCCAAGATGTAGCTTCTAGAGGCCAGTGGATAAATAATTGGACAAAGCTTATTAAGACATTCAAAGTGGTTTTGTAGAATATCGTTTGTATGAATAGAATACCATATTCTTTAAAAGCCAATAATACAATATTCCGGTTTTGTCTGGCAATGATAGCTCTTTTTGGAGCGATTCTTTCTGAAAAATGTCCGAAAAATAGTTCTCGAGCAGACATGAAACTCTATCAGACATTTTTGAGGGGGCATGTGAGCAAGGACATTGGTTTGTACAATACCTGCCGCCACTTTTGTGTGCATTGCTATGCCAATACAAGCAGAGAGTTAGTTCTCAAAAAACAAAGACAAACATAATAACGAAAACGAAAAACATAATTGGATAGATAAAAGATTTGGGATATGGCAAAAGTTGACTACAATTTACAAAAAGAATCTATTTTGTTGGAGTTTAAACCTCAATTCATGTTGGATTATTGCCAACTTGTTTATGTTGCAACAGAGAAAGACAATGTTCTCACCTCGTATATCGAACAATTAGCTAAAGATCAATGGGAAATCGAATTGGCATTTGGATTCAAAATAGTGTATATGCCAAATCTTTCCAACCTATTGACATCAAAAGATGTTCTATATTACTATGCCCCATATTGTGGCAATGAGGATTTGAAGCACGTAGAGGTTGGGAATGATTTTCTTTTACAGTATTTGAATAATCCGTCAGACAAAGAGAAAATAAAACATGGATTGATGCGGCTCTATGATTTTAAAAGCAGTAAAGAGGGTGCAGCATTCATCAACAAATATTATCCTCTGACATCGAAAGACTCTTACTCCGTTAAAGAACAAATTCAAGCTATTTTAAATCAGATAGCAGGGGAGCTAGTAGAGAAGCACAGACAGAATAAGGAGAGCTATAATGAAGTTATTGCATATAGTACAGAATGCATAGAGCGAGATGAAAAGCCTCAGTTTGACGCTGATGAGCATTTTAACTATAAAGGCATTTACGGTGATGTCAGTGATTTGGTTGAAGAGGTACGCGAAAAGATAGAACGGCTTAGACAATACGGTATATCAGCACAGGTTTTGGAAGAATTGTTACATCCTGCGGGGAAGTTGAGTAAACTGGTGATTTCTAAGGACTATCGTATACTATTACCGGACTATAATAATTTGGAGATTAAGATGGAACCTTTGGCAAAAGCAGTATATCTTCTTTTTTTGAGCCACCCAGAGGGTATCCTTTTTAAGCATTTGCCTGACTATCGGAAGGAATTAACACAGATATATGTAAAACTGAAACCATATGGAATGAATGATAGGGCTATACATAGTATTGAAGATGTGACTAACCCCTTACTCAACTCAATCAATGAAAAATGTGCAAGGATACGTGGTGCATTTGTGGGGCTGTTTGATAACCAAATGGCTAAACATTATTATATCAGTGGTAAGCGTGGTGAGGCTAAGTCTATATCTCTGTCTCGTGATTTGGTTGTCTGGGAATAGATGAGTATTTGGGTTATTGTTCTTTTGGTAGTATGTGTCCCCATATATCTCTTAGTATGGGGAGGCGCAATTTCGGAGTACATTCAGTGCAGAAGGAAGGGATATAATTACCATCTTGATTGGGAAGATGTCTTGTATCTGATTTTTCCTCCATTTGGAGTACTCAATTTAGCTTTTGGTTTGATTTGGCATGATGTGAGTGACTGCATAAAGGAGATAAAGAGTCATGGAGGCTACAGAAAGTATAAGGCTTGGAAAAAACAGGAAGCGATAAAGGAAGAAAAACGCAGAATAGAGGGGGAAATAAAAAAGAAAGAGGATGAACGGATAAAGACGGCTTATCTGAATGGGGAATTGACCAGAACAGAACTCCCCCGGGAGGAGGATGGTGTGGGTAGTTTTGAATTCAATCCAGGAATGGGGTTGAGCGTCAATTTCTTTGAAAAGGTGAGGGAGATTGTATATGTGGAGAGAGTGTATAATGAGCGTCTGAACCGCTTCTTTATGGAGCATCAGGATTTACGGCTCTATCAAAAATACAAATTCATTTATTTGCCAAATATTGTAAAAGGGCTTACTAATGATGGATTGATTCATTATCTGTTTCCTGATATTAAAACCGACGAAAATGTTGATGTCAGGTTGGATTCGAGCTATCCGATGCAATTTCTTGAGTATCCCGAAGATAGTGAAAAGATAAAGCAAGGAATGTTTTTCTTTGTTGATAATTACGACAATCATGGAGCAAGTTATATTAAGGGCGATTATTTCCCCTTGAAAGAAGGAACTGACGAGGAGATAATAGAACAGTTGCATATCATCGTGAGAGCTGTGCATGACAAACATAACAACGCAGGATTATATTGCACAACGAAAAGACCAGAGACAAAAGAAGGAACAACAGATGACTTTGCAGACGAATTGTTCCATTGGATAGTATCTGATGATGAGGTTGCCGGATTAATTAAAGAGGCTCGCGAGAAAATTGCAAAGTTAAAAGAACATGGTCTGGCCGAGAAGCTTATTTTGAAACTTTTGGCAGAGAAACCTAAACTGAGTCGGCTTGTAATAACAAAGGATTGGCGTATCATGTTGCCAGACTATAATAATATGGAGATTAAGATGGAACCGCTGGTGAAAGCGGTATATCTGTTATTCATAAAACATCCTGAGGGAATCATTTTTAAATGTCTGCCTGACTATAGAAAAGAGTTGGCAGAGATATACAAAAAGATAAGACCGCTCGGACTGAATGAACGTGCTATCCGGAGTATTGAAGACGTAACGAATCCTTGTCTGAACTCAATTAACGAGAAATGTGCAAGAATAAGAGGGGCTTTCGTCTCGCAGTTTGACGAAAGACTTGCTGAACATTATTTCATAGATGGCAGGCGTGGACAGGAGAAGAAAATCGCTCTGCCTCGCGACTTAGTCGTTTGGGAATAAAAACGCATTTTCACAAGCCTTGTGGGGCGATATTGCTTGGTGGTAAAGGTATAAGTTTGTATCTTTGCCACTGTTTTTATTTTAGACTTTTCAAATAGTTGTAACAAGTAAGAATGAATGAGATTATGAGTGATATTGGCTACTCCGACATGCGAAGTATGTTGAAGGATTGTTTGTACGAGATACAGGCAATGGCGGCAATTCCAGGAGTCACTGGTATCTCTTCAGGATTTTGGCGATTAGATCATTTGACAGACGGTTTCGAGAATGGGAAAGTGTACGTTATTGGGGCAAGGCCTTGTATGGGAAAGGTCTCATTCATGTTGTCAATGATTGAAAGC
>ODAI013430099.1_pt1 | contig 11737 bp, 7 predicted proteins | sample 1539321 | NCBI WGS metagenome assembly ODAI01 (sample SAMN02144231, study PRJEB22623) | gut metagenome | biome: sheep rumen | host: Ovis aries | place: New Zealand
ATAATGATCGTGATCTGGTTTCTCGTGATCTTCTCACTCAGACGTTTTTCCTCGAAAGGAAAAGACGGGCGGCCGGTCAGACCATCCCGGAGTGATACGGCAAAGCGGCTGGAAGCGATGATGAAAGGCGCGAGGACCGGTTACAGGCCTCCTCGTTCTACTGACGGCCACAAACTGAGAAAGGATCAGGATATCACCTGCCGCCGGTTCGGACACAGACACTCCGAGCTGGAGGAACCTGCTGTGCGGTTTATCGTTCACGACGATATTGAGGATGGGTATATCATCCTGAACGGAAAGAAGATGCACAGGACGGAAGCGGACGCGTATGAGAATACGATCTGAGATCCGACGATATATATGATTAAGCAATAAAAGAGCCGGGCTTTAAAGCCCGGCTTTATTTGGCCTTTGGGAAAATCGGGACTGCCCAAACGCGTTTTACGCTTTTTTCTTTTTCTCGAGAATATTGGTGACAATGAGAGCTGCAGAGGCATCTCCGGTGATATTGAGGGTCGTGCGTCCCATGTCAAAGATACGGTCTACTCCGGCGACCAGAGCAATGCCGTCGATCGGAAGTCCCACGGATGTAAGAACCATAGCAAGCATGACCATGCCTGCGCCGGGCACGCCGGCTGTTCCGACAGAAGCGAGGGTGGCAGTAAGTACGATAGTGAGCATCTGGCCCAGTGTCAGGTCAATACCGTAGCAGGACGCGATGAATACGGCGCACACGCCCTGGTAGATCGCCGTTCCGTCCATATTGATGGTGGCGCCCAGCGGCAGAACGAAGGATGTGATCTCTCTTGTGGCTCCGAGTTCTTCCGTACATTCAATATTGAGGGGGAGAGTACCTACAGAAGAGGCGCTTGAAAAAGCGAACATGATCGCAGGCATCATCCCTTTGAAGAATTTCAGCGGACTTAATCCGCCCAGTGTCTTTACTGTGAAGGAATATACCACAACTGCGTGGATGATATATCCCAGATAGGCGGTCAGAAGGACCATTGCCAGCGAGCCGATGACTTTGGGACCGTTTGCCGCGATCACAGGGCACAGCAGGCAGAAGACGCCGAGAGGAGAGAGACGGAGGATCATTTCCATAACTTTCATGAAAATGTCGTTCCAGCGGTTTATTCCTTCGGCGGCTTTTTCAACCTTTTCTCCGAGGAAGATGATCGCAAATCCGATCAGAAGCGCCATGACAATGACCTGAAGCATGTTGGCCTCAGCGATGGGTTCTACGAAGTTCTTGGGGAAGATCCCTACGAACACGTCCATCATGGTCTTCCCTTCGGGCGCTTCATAGGCCAGGCTGTCTGTGGAGAGGACAGGATACATGCCTTTGAAAAGATTGGCAAAGGCAAGGCCGATCACGGTCGCAACAGCTGTCGTGCAAAAATAGTAGACGACGGTGATTCCGCCGATGGATCCGACCTTGCGGATATCCTTGAGAGATACTACGCCGGCCATTATGGAAAAGAGCACGATCGGACCTACGATGAACTTGACCAGATTCAGAAAGACCGTTCCGAGCGGTTTGATGTAGGAATCGGCGAACTCCACATTATTCTGCAATAGAAGCCCCGCGATCACTGCGAGCACCAGCGCAATAAAGATCTGCATTGCCAGCGGCATAGATGTTTTGGATTTTGTTTTCATACGTTCCCCCTTTTTTGTGTATAATCAAATAATGCACACCACTATTTTAGAATGAAACCGTAAAGTTGTAAATCCGGCTTGAGCAGCCGGCAGCTTGAAAGATGGAGATAAGAGATTGAACGGACTGCCTTTAAAATTCGAAGAACGGATGAAGCAAATGCTGGGGGAAGAATACGACGCCTTTCTGAGATCCTATGAGGATACCAGAAGACCCGGACTTCGTGTGAACACACTGAGGGAGAAGGCCAAAACATTGGAGTCTTCCTCTTTGTTTGACATGCAGCCTATTCCCTGGGCACCTCACGGCTATTATTATGATCCGTTAAAGAGGCCCGGCAAACATCCTCTTCATGAGGCCGGAGCCTACTATATACAGGAACCAAGCGCTATGGCGGTGGCTGCCCTCTCGGGGGTCAGACCCGGCATGAGAGTTCTTGATCTGTGCGCGGCTCCCGGCGGAAAAAGCACACAGCTGGCGTCCATGCTTGAAGGAGAGGGGATTCTGTACTCCAATGAGATCCATCCGGCGAGAGCGAAGATTCTCTCCCAGAATATTGAGAGAATGGGGATTTCCAACGCCGTGGTCCTGAATGAAGATCCAAAGAAGCTGGCAGAGAGATTTCCTCTGTATTTTGACACAGTTGTCGTAGATGCGCCGTGTTCCGGAGAGGGGATGTTCAGGAAGGAAGAGGAAGCGATCCCGAACTGGAGCCCGGAAAACGTGGAACTGTGCGCGCGCAGGCAGAGCGGGATCCTGGACTGCGCGGCGGAAATGACAGCGCCGGGAGGGACACTGGTGTACTCCACCTGCACATTCGCGCCGCAGGAGAACGAACAGAACGCTGCGAAGTTTGTCATGCGGCATCCCGAATTCCAGATCCTGGATCTTCCGTCGTCTTTAGGCGTCGAATATATGAAGCTCACCGGGCTTTCAGCCGGCAGGCCAGAATATGTTTCCGGAGAAGGGATCCCGGAACAGATCGCGGATTCTCTGAGCGGAACGATCCGCCTGTGGCCTCATAAGCTTGAGGGAGAGGGGCATTATCTGGCTGTTTTCAGGAAAGAAGGTTCCGCGCTCAGAAGAAGAGCGGCCGGAGGAAAACCTGTAAAAGACCGTGAAGCCATAAAGCTATTTAAGGAATTCTGCGAAGAGACACTGTCGCAGAGGGGGATCAGCAAACTTGAGACGGGCGGCAAAGACGGGACAGGAGCTGTTTTGATGCTGTTTGGCAAAGAACTGTACAGAATTCCCGAATGCGTCGGGCTGGACGGACTGAAAGTCCTGCGGCCGGGGCTTCATCTGGGTACTCTCAAAAAGAACCGGTTCGAGCCGTCCCACGCCCTGGCAGCGGCACTGGAAGCCGGGGACGTGAAGTGCTTCGCAGAGCTCTCCGACGGCTCAGAAGATGTTCCCGGTGACGGGAATGCAGCCCGCGCGTATCTGCGGGGAGAGAGTCTGCGGACACAGGACTGCGCGCAGATTTCCGGACAAAAGGGATGGTGCCTTGTAACAGACTGCGGATTCAGCTGCGGCTGGGGCAAGCTCTCCGGGGATCAGATCAAGAATCATTATCCGAAAGGTCTCAGAAGACCGTATTGATTGCCCCTGTATTTTGAATCTGATATCATAAGTAAAACTGCGGAAGGCCTTCGAGGAGAGTGTCTATGGGCTACAGAAACATGATCTTTGACGTTATGGTAATGAATATGGAGAAGCAGCTCACGGAGCTGTCCCATGAGCGATTCGGAAAACCGCTTGAAAAATGCGGGGATGAAGAGACATATTTTATTCTGATGCTGCTGATCAAGAGAATCCTCAAAATCAGTGAGAAGAACAGCGGAGAGAAGAAGGTCTACTATGTCTCGGCGGAATTTCTGCCCGGAAGATTTCTCCTCAATACGCTGATCAATCTCGGGATCTACAGAAAGGCGGAAAAGCTTCTCGCCCGGTACGGCAAGAATCTTCAGAATGTTCTGGAATATGAGCCTGAGCCCTCCCTCGGCAGCGGCGGCCTGGGCCGTCTGTCGGCATGCTTTATGGACTCCATAGCGACGCTTGGCTATCCTGCGGAGGGCCTGGGCATCAACTATCGATACGGACTGTTCCGGCAATCCTTCTCAGACTATATGCAGAAGATGGACAAGGATCCCTGGATCCAGTGGGACTCCTGGGAGGATCTGACGGATGTCAAATTTGATGTAAACCTTGGCAGATACAAGGTCAGGGCGCGCATGTATGAGATCAGTATCGCCGGCTATCACAGCGGCGTCAACAAACTAAGGCTCTTTGATCTCGAGAGCGCGGACGGATCTATTGTTCATGACGGGATCGAATTTGATAAGAGCGCGATCGATAAGAATCTGACACTGTTTGTATATCCGGATGATTCCGATGAGGCGGGAAAGATCCTTCGCCTTTATCAACAGTATTTCCTGGTGAGCTGCGCGGCGCAGCAGATCCTGAGCGAGATGAAAGCGCGCAAATGCGACCTTAGGAGAATGTATGACTATGCGGTCATCCAGATCAACGACACGCATCCGTCGCTGATCATTCCGGAACTGATCCGCATCCTTACTGATGATAAAGCGCTTTCCTTTATGGAGGCGGTCAAGGTCGTCACGAAGACCTGCGCCTATACGAACCACACGATCCTCGCGGAGGCGCTTGAGACGTGGTCTGTCGATCAGCTCTCTGAGGTGGTGCCTCAGCTCGTTCCTATCATTCACAGACTTGATCTGATCATCAAGAACAGGTATCATGATCCTTCCGTGTGGATCATTGACACGGAAAAAAGAGTGCATATGGCCAATCTGTGCGTCCATTTCGGCTTTTCGGTGAACGGAGTGGCGAAGATCCACACGAAGATCCTGGAGGAATCCCAGCTCAGCGGTCTGTATCAGATCTACCCGGAGAAGTTCAGCAACAAGACTAACGGTATCTCATTCCGCCGCTGGCTGTACGGCTGCAATTCCGAGCTGTCTGACTGGATCAGTGCCAAAATAGGGAATGATTACAAGCTGGATCCCGCCCGCCTGGAGGACCTGAGGGTGTTTGCGGACGATCCGGAAGCCCTGCATGAGCTCGAGGAGATCAAGGCAGGAGCAAAGGCACGCCTTTCATATTTCATAAAGTTGAGAGAAGGCGTAGAACTTCTTCCGGACGGCATCTATGACATGCAGATCAAGCGGATCCATGAATATAAAAGACAGCATTTAAATGCCCTGTATGTGATCCACAAATATCTTGAGATCAAGAGAGGAAAAGTGCCGGAACGGCCGGTCAATTATATCTTCGGCGGGAAAGCGGCATCAGCCTATGTGCTGGCTCAGGACATCATTCACCTGATCCTTGTCCTTAGTGATATCATCAACGGCGATCCTGAAGCGAATCAGTACATGAGATTGGTAATGGTCACAAATTACAATGTGACCTACGCTGAGAGAATGATCCCGGCCGCGGATATTTCCGAACAGATTTCACTAGCTTCAAGAGAAGCGTCAGGGACGGGAAATATGAAGCTGATGCTCAATGGAGCTCTGACGCTTGGAACCAATGACGGGGCTAATGTCGAGTTATGTGAGTCTGCGGGAGAGGAGAACATCTATCTCTTCGGAGTCAGCGCGGAGGAGGTCATAGGCCACTATGAGCGAGGGGACTATGATCCTTCCCTCATATATAACAGCAGCGAAAAGGTCAGGGAGGCAGTCGATTTCATTGTCAGTCCTCAGATGCTGGCCCAAGGCCGCAGAGAGAACCTGGAACGGCTTTACAATGAGATCCGGACCAATGACAGATACATGGCACTATTAGATCTGGAGTCCTATATCGAAGTGAAGGACCGGATGCTGCATGATTACGAGGACAGAATGTCCTGGAACAAAAAAGCGCTTCTGAATATCGCGGGAGCGTCATACTTCTCATCGGACCGCACGATCGCGGAATACAACAGGGATATCTGGAAACTTAAATCGTTCAAGACCTATTCCGAGGAAGGAAAGTAAAGGATTATATGGATCTTTTTGATTTTATGAGGGAGAGCGCGCAGGAGACGGAGTCACCGCTTGCCGCGCGCCTTCGCCCGGTCAGGCTGGAAGAAGTCGTGGGGCAGCAGCACATCATCGGAAAGGGGAAACTCCTCTACAGGGCGATCAAAGCTGATAAGATCAGCAGCCTTATTTTCTACGGCCCGCCCGGTACCGGTAAAACAACGCTGGCCAAGGTGATCGCCAACGCGACCAAGGCACAGTTCCAGCAGATCAACGCTACATCGGCCGGCAAGAAAGATATGGAGCAGGTAGTGAAAGAGGCGCAGGACAGGCGCGGGATGTACGGCCTTAAGACGATCCTCTTTATCGACGAGATACACCGCTTCAACAAATCGCAGCAGGATTACCTGCTGCCTTTTGTGGAGGACGGCACCCTGACACTGATCGGCGCGACTACCGAAAATCCCTATTTTGAAGTGAACGGAGCTCTTCTGTCAAGGTCGATGATCTTTGAACTCACACCTCTTTCCACAGAGGATATACTGGAACTGATAGGCCGCGCGGTGTATGATACAGAGCGGGGAATGGGAGCATACGACGCCGTGATCGACGAAGATGCCGCCCGGTTTCTCGCGGAGATGTCCGGCGGAGACGCAAGACGTGCTCTCAACGCCATTGAACTTGGCGTCATGACAACGGAAAGAAGCGCAGACGGGAAGATCCATCTGACGATGGACGTAGTGAAAGAATGCATTCAGAAGAAGACGACCCGCTATGATAAAAACGGGGATAACCACTATGACACGATCTCCGCGTTCATAAAGAGTATGCGGGGGAGTGACCCTGATGCCGCGGTATACTATCTGGCGCGTATGCTGGAGGCGGGAGAGGATCCTGTGTTCATAGCCCGCAGGATCATGATCTGCGCTTCCGAGGATGTGGGGAATGCTGATCCGAATGCCATAGTTGTAGCGGTGAACTGTTCGCTGGCTTGTGAGAGGATCGGAATGCCTGAATCGAAGATCATCCTGGCCCAGGCAGCGGAATATGTCGCTACTGCGCCCAAGAGCAATACCGCTGTGGAATCGATCATGGCAGCAGGAAGGATTGTGCGGGAGACAGGGAGTCTGCCGATCCCGGGCTATCTGCAGGACGCTCATTATAAAGGCGCGCAGGGACTCGGAAGAGGGATCGGATATCAGTACGCCCACGACTATGAACAGCATTATGCAGGCCAGCCGCTGCTTCCGGAGAAACTGCGCGGAGAAAGGTTTTATACTCCTTCCGGCAACGGTTACGAAAAGAAGATCAGAGAACATATGGCCTCTCTGACCAATGACAGCAGGTATACAGAGCCTGAACAGCTTCTTCCCAGATCCCGGGAAGAGTGAAAGGGCGGGCTCAGTCACTGTTTTGACCCGGAAACGGGATCATGAGGAAGAAATATGTCGTCACCTCTTGCTATTTATAAACTGATAATACTGTATCTTCTGGATAAAGCGGACGGAGAGATCGCCATGGACAGGCTTTCCTCCTTTCTGCTTGAGAAGGGATATGTCAATTTTGTGTCTCTGATGCAGACTTATGCGGAGATCGAAAAGAGCGGACTTGTGCGCTCGAGAAATTCCGGAGACAGATGTTTTTACCGGATCACGTCTGATGGCAGGCAGACTCTGCGGATCTTTAAGGCGGATCTGGGGAGGGAGATCACAAAGCAGGCAGATGATTTCCTGAGGAGTGAGGGAACGGTCCTTCGCAGCGAGCAATCCGTAAGAGCGGACTGTATACCGTCAGAGAACGGAATGTACAATGTTGTCCTGAAGGTCATGGAGAGAAATGATCCTGTGATGGAGATCAGGCTTCAGGTGCCCGATAAAGGGCTGGCGGAAGAAATATGCCGCAAGTGGCCTGAGAAAAACGAGAAGATTTATAACTCTCTGATTGAAAATTTATTTTGATGGGCTTACAATGTAAGCGATAATTCTAACAGGCAGCGTAATCTGTCCGTATCATGCGATAGTCTGCAGTCATTACCCCACTTAAGAATTAAATCAGAATAGTTTTTGATCGCGATAATCCGGCTGTGTCTGAGCCGGTTCATGTTTATCTATATATTGAAGGAGAACCATGACAAAAGAAAGATATGAATCTCTGGCACTTCAGAATCTCAAAGAAATTGCTAAAAACAGAGGAATGAAGAAGATCTCCACGCTCAAGAAAGCCGAACTTATCGAAGCTCTGCTCAAAAAAGACGAGGAAGATGCGCTTTTGCTGGCAGCACAGAACGGCGGACGCATTCCCAAAACGGAACAGAAAAAGCCGGATGCGCCTATCATTCACAAAAATGAGTTCGCCAGTGAACTCGACAGCGGCCAGCTGGCGAACGGAATCCTTGAAGTCATGCCTGACGGCTACGGATTTATCCGATGCGCGAATTATCTTCCGGGAGATAATGATATATATGTGGCTCCCAGTCAGATCAGAAGGTTCAACCTCAAGACGGGCGACATCGTAAAAGGAAATATCAGGGTCAAGACTCAGGGAGAGAAATTCGGAGCGCTTCTTTTTGTCAAGTCAGTCAACGGGCTCAAGCCTGAGGAAGCCACAAAGCGCTATAATTTCGAGGATATGACGCCGATCTTTCCCGATGACAGGATCCGCCTCGAAAAACCCGGTGCGAGCATTTCAATGAGAGTCATGGACCTTCTTAGCCCTGTGGGAAAGGGACAGAGGGGCATGATCGTATCTCCCCCCAAAGCAGGTAAGACGACCCTGATGAAAGAGGTCGCCAAGTCCGTGAAGGCCAATAACCCCGAGATCCACCTGATCATCCTGCTCATTGACGAGCGCCCGGAAGAAGTTACGGACATCAAAGAGGCAATTGAGGGACCGAACGTAGAAGTGATCTACTCGACTTTCGATGAACTTCCCGAACACCACAAGAGAGTTTCCGAGATGGTCATTGAGAGGGCCAAGAGACTTGTAGAACACAAGAAGGATGTCATGATCCTGCTTGACAGCATAACGAGGCTCACCCGCGCGTATAACCTTACGGAACCTTCCAGCGGCAGAACGCTGTCCGGCGGTCTTGATCCCGCGGCTCTTCATATGCCCAAGCGATTTTTCGGAGCTGCCCGCAACATGAGAGAGGGAGGAAGCCTCACGATCCTTGCCACAGCCCTGATCGAGACGGGAAGCAAGATGGACGAAGTTGTCTATGAGGAGTTCAAGGGCACCGGCAACATGGAAATGGTACTTGACCGCAAACTCTCTGAGCGCAGGATCTTCCCTGCTATCGATATGCAGCGCTCCAGTACGAGAAGGGACGACCTTCTTCTGACGCCCGATGAACTGGAAGCGATCAACATGATCAGAAGGGCTTTCAACGGAGTAAAATCAGAGGAGTCGGTGAACCAGGTGCTCGATCTTTTCTCCAAGACGAGAAATAACGGAGAATTCGTGAGCATAGTAAAGAAACAGAAGTGGTTTTACTGATCACTGACCGAAATGTTTATTTCATAGTGTTATGATCAAAACATCTTTCAAACAGAGGATAAGATAATGGACAGAAGATGCGGTGTACTGCTTCCGGTCGCAAGCCTCCCTTCCCGCTACGGGATCGGATGCTTTTCTAAAGAAGCGTATGAATTTGTGGATTTTCTGGCGGATGCAGGTCAGTCATCCTGGCAGATCCTGCCGCTCGGACAGACAGGCTACGGGGATTCTCCCTACCAGTCCTTTTCGACATTTGCGGGCAATCCGTATTTCATTGACCCCGAGGCACTGATCAAGGCCGGATATATCGACAAAAAAACCGCGGATCAGTATGATTTCGGAAAAGAGCCCCGGACTGTGGACTATGAGAAGATCTACAGGAACAGATATACGCTGCTTCGCAGGGCCTACGCGAACAGCCCCTTCTGTCTGAGTCCTGCGGGAAAATGGGCAGAGGACGCCTATAATAGTGACAGAAGAGCCTTTGAGGACTTCAGGTGGGACAATTCCGAATGGCTTCCCGATTACGCGCTGTTCAGTGCGGTGAAGGAATATTTTGACGGGGATATGTTCACGCTGTGGCCCGAAGACATCAGACTGCGCAGGACAGCTGCTATGGACAGCTACAGGATCAAACTTGACGAGGAGATCAGATTTTACGAGTTCCTCCAGTTCCTCTTCGCGCAGCAGTGGAAAGCTCTCAAGGAATATGCCCATGAAAAGGGCATCAGGATCATCGGCGATATCCCGATCTATGTCGCCTTTGACAGCGCGGACACATGGAGTCATCCCGAACTGTTTGAATTTGACGAAAACGGATTCCCTACAGTCGTCGCGGGAGTTCCGCCGGACGCCTTTTCGGCTACCGGACAGCTCTGGGGCAATCCCATCTACCGCTGGAAGTATCACAAGGCCACCGGTTATGACTGGTGGATCAAAAGACTCGACCATGTTTTTAAGCTCTATGATATCGTGAGGATCGATCACTTCAGAGGATTTGACGAATTCTGGGCGGTTCCTTACGGCGCCGGGGACGCCATGGGAGGAAAATGGAAAAAAGGCCCCGGTTATTCACTGTTTGCAGCTATGAAACAGAGGCTGGGAGAGAAAGAGATCATCGCGGAAGATCTGGGGTATCTGACAAAATCGGTGCTAAGGCTCGTGAAACGCACAGGTTTCCCGGGGATGAAAGTATTGCAGTTCGCATTCGAAAGCGGCGCGGACAATACTTATCTGCCTCATAACTATACAAGTAATGCGGTAGTCTACACCGGCACCCATGATAACGACACTACCAGAGGCTGGTATATTGCTTCTGACGAGAAACAGCTGGAGTTCATCAACAAGTACGCGGGTATTCACTGTAGCCAGACAGCTACATGGGAATTGATCAGGCTGGCTATGCAGAGCGTCGCGGACACAGCGGTCATTCCGATCCAGGATTATCTGGATATCGGCTCTGCGGGAAGGATAAATACTCCTTCTACCCTGGGCGGAAACTGGTGCTGGAGACTGCTTCCCGGAGAACTTACGGACGATCTGGCCGCCAGAATGAAAGAATTCGCCCAAATTTACGGAAGAATAAGTAAATAAACAGTTTTCGTGTTGGAATTTTGCAAACTGTTGTGATATAATGTACTGCAATTGTGTAAATCAGACAGGAGGATAGTAGTCAATGAGCGTTACGGTTGAAAAACTGGAAAAAAGTATGGCGAAACTCACTATTGAGGTGAGCGCCGAAGATTTTGATAAAGCAATTAACAAGGTATATCTCAAGCAGAGAAACCGGATCAGTGTACCCGGATTCCGCAAGGGTAAGGCACCCAGGAAGCTGATCGAGCAGATGTACGGTACCGGCGTATTCCTTGAGGACGCTATTAACGATACGATCAACAGCACTTATCCTGAGGCAGCTCAGAGCTGTGAGATCGCCAATGAGATCTCTTCCAATCCCGAAATCGAACTTGTACAGGCGGAAGCCGGCAAGCCGCTGATCTATACGGCTGCAGTAGCTGTTAAGCCTCCGGTAGGCCTTGGCAAGTACAAGGGCGTTGAAGTCGAGAAGACCGACGTATCCGTATCCGATGAGGAAGTCGACGCTGAGCTCGCTGCTGAGCAGGAGAAGAACGCTTCTTATAACGAGATCACAGACAGACCGGTCGCAGACGGCGACAAGGTCAATCTCAACTTCGAGGGATTTGTCGACGGGGTCGCATTTGAAGGCGGAAAGGGCGAGGATTATCCTCTGACCGTCGGTTCCGGTTCCTTCATTCCCGGTTTCGAGGAGCAGCTGGTAGGCGCCGAGATCGGTAAAGAGATTGAAGTTAACGTCACTTTCCCTGAGGATTATCAGGCTAAGGACCTGGCAGGCAAGCCTGCGGTGTTCAAATGCACAGTCCTCAAGATCACTCAGAAAGTCCTCCCTGAGCTGAACGACGAGTTCGCAGACGATGTCTCTGAGTTCTCCACACTTGAAGAGTATAAGGCGGACATCCGCAAGAACCTTGAAGTCAGGAAGGAAGAGAAGGCAAGAACCGAGAAAGAGAACAAAGTGATCGACGCGATCATCGCTGATTCCGAGATCGAGATTCCC
>ODAI014346630.1_pt1 | contig 11737 bp, 6 predicted proteins | sample 1539321 | NCBI WGS metagenome assembly ODAI01 (sample SAMN02144231, study PRJEB22623) | gut metagenome | biome: sheep rumen | host: Ovis aries | place: New Zealand
CAAGCAGGATGAGGCGGCGGACCACCTGGGGATCAACGACAGCATCAAGGCGGTCTGCTATCCCGCGGCCAGCGCCACCGCGGCTTCCTTTGACCCGGACATGCTGGAGGAGATGGGGAAGGCCCTCGGGGAAAGCTGCCAGCATGAAGGCCTGAGCGTGCTGCTGGGGCCGGCGGTCAATATCAAGCGGAGCCCCCTGTGCGGGCGGAACTTCGAGTATTTCTCCGAGGATCCCTACCTGACGGGGAAGATGGCCGCGGCGCTGATCCGCGGCATCCAGAGCCAAAACGTCGGCACCAGCATCAAGCACTTCGCGCTGAACAGCCAGGAGCACCGCCGGATGAGCTCCTCCTCCAACGCGGATGAGCGGACGATCCGGGAAATCTATTTCCCGGGATTTGAGATCGCGGTGAAGGAGGCGCAGCCCTGGACGGTGATGTGCTCCTACAACCGGATCAACGGCGTATATGCTTCCGAGAATCCCTGGCTGCTGACAGACGTGCTGCGGAAGGAATGGGGATTTGAAGGCTACGTGATGTCTGACTGGGGCGCCGTATCCAACCGGCCGGCCGGCGTGGCGGCGGGCCTGGACCTGGAGATGCCCGCCTCCGGCGGAGTCAATGACCGGAAAATTGTGAAGGCCGTCCGGGAGGGGAAGCTGGATGAAAAAGCGGTGGACCTGTGCTGCGAGCGGATCCTGAACATCGTTTTCCGCTTTACGGAGAACGCGAAGCCGGATACCCCCTGGGACAAGGAAAAACAGCATCTGCAGGCGGCGGAGATCGCGGCCGACTGCATGGTGCTCCTGAAGAACGAGGACGGACTGCTCCCCCTGAGCAAGGAGGACGAGATCGCCTTTATCGGCGAGTTTGCGGACAGGCCCCGGTTCCAGGGCGGCGGAAGCTCCCATATCAACTGCTTCCGGGTGACCGGCGCCAGGGAGGCGGCCGGGGACCTGAAGATCACCTATGCGCAGGGCTATTCCGTCGAGAAGGATGAAGCGACGGACGAGCAGATTGCGGAGGCGGTGGCCGCCGCCAGGAAGGCCAGGGCGGCGGTGGTGTTTGCCGGCCTGCCGGATGCGTATGAATCCGAGGGCTATGACCGGAGCCATATGCGGATGCCCGAATGCCAGAACAGGGTGATCGAAGCGGTGGCGGAAGCCAATCCCAACACGGTGGTGGTGCTGCACAACGGCAGCCCCGTGGAAATGCCCTGGATCGGCAAGGTCAAGGCGGTGCTGGAGGCCTACCTGGGCGGCCAGGCGGTCGGCCTGGCGGAGGTGCGGGTGCTCTTCGGCGACGTGAACCCCTCCGGCCACCTGCCGGAAACCTTCCCCATCCGGCTGGAGGACAATCCCAGCTATCTGTTCTACGGCGGGGAACCGGCCGGAACGGATTACCGGGAAGGCATCTTTGTGGGGTACCGGTACTATGATAAAAAGAAGATGGAGGTGCTGTTCCCCTTCGGCCACGGCCTGAGCTACACCACCTTCGAGTATTCCGGCCTGAAGCTCAGCACGGACGCGATCCGGGATACGGACACCGTACAGGCCACGTTCACGGTGAAGAACACCGGAAAGCGGGCGGGCAAAACCGTTGCGCAGCTTTACGTCGGCGACATGGAAGGCTATGTGAACGCCATCCGCCCCGTGAAGGAGCTGAAGGCCTTCAAAAAGATTGCGCTGGAGCCCGGCGAAAGCAGGGAAGTTACCCTGACGCTGGACAAGCGGGCTTTTGCCACCTGGCGGGAAGAGATTCATGACTGGTGGGTGGAAAGCGGCGATTTCTGCATCGCGGTCGGGGACAGCTCCGCCTGCCTGCCGCTGACAGCGGTCCTGAAGGTGGAATCCACAAGGGATCTGCCGAGGCATTTTGACGCGGACAGCATCTTCATGGATATCATGGCGGATCCGAAGGCGAAAGCCGTCCTGGAGCCGATGCTGCAGAAGATGTTCGCCGCCTTCAGCACGCCGGACGAGGCGGCGTCCGAGGCCGCGCAGGAAGCGGTATCCGAGGATATGGGGCTGGCGATGATGCAGTATATGCCCATCCGCGGCACCCTGAGCTTCGGCGGAGGTGCGGTTTCCGACGAGCAGCTGGCGGAGCTGCTGAAGCAGATTAACGACTGAACCCTGATGATGAAGGAAAGGAGCAGCGGGTTTTCTCCGCTGCTCCTTTTCAGAGGACTCCCGGAACAGCCCGGCCGGGCACGGAGGATGGCGCCGGAAGGACGGGAGCCGGACCGAAAGGAGAAAAGCGGAGATGAACAGACTGAACCTGAACGGCGTATGGACGCTCAGCATTCCCGGCAGCCCCTTTTCCGAGACGGAGGCCCGGGTGCCCGGATCGGTTTACCACGATCTGCTGGCATCGGGGCAGATCCCGGATCCCTTCTGGCGGGATAACGAAAACGAAGCGCTGAAGATCATGGAATATGACTTCATTTACCGGCGCACCTTTTCCGCGGACGCGGCGCTGCTGGCCCATGAGCGGATCCGGCTCCGCTGCCACGGACTGGACACCCTGGCCGCGGTGGAGGTGAACGGGAAGGCGGCCGGAAAAGCGGACAACATGCACCGGACCTGGGAATTTGACGTCAAGGCGCTGCTGCGGGAAGGGGAAAACAGCCTTCAGATCACCTTCTCCTCGCCGACCCGGTATATCCGGGAGGCCTATGACCGGCAGCCGCTGGAGGGCTCCTCGGACGCGATGCGGGGCTTCCCCTATCTCCGGAAGGCCCACTGCATGTTCGGCTGGGACTGGGGCCCGAGGCTTCCCGACGCGGGGATCTGGCGGGACATCGAGCTGGCGGCGGAGAATACGGCGCGCCTGGCGGATGTCTCCGTCCTGCAGGAGCACCGGGACGGAAAGGGCTGGCTGCGGATCGTATCCCGGAAGGAGCAGTGGACGGCGGCGGAAACGGAGACGTCCGTCACCGTGACGGCGCCGGACGGACAGGTTTTCACCGGGAAGGGGGAAGACTGCCAGCTGGAGATTGCGCACCCGCAGCTCTGGTGGCCGGCGGGCTATGGGGATCAGCCCCTGTATACCGCGGAGGTGACCCTGCGGAAGGACGGGGAGATCCTGGACACCTGGAAAAAGCGGATCGGCCTGCGCACGATGACGGTGCACCGGGAAAAGGATGAATGGGGCGAGAGCTTCTGCCACCGGGTGAACGGGCTGGACATTTTCGCCATGGGCGCGGACTATATTCCGGAGGACAACCTGCTGCCCCGGGTGAACCGGGAGCGGACCCGGCGGCTGCTGGAGGATGCGCGGGCGGCGCATATGAATACCCTCCGCGTCTGGGGCGGGGGATACTATCCGGGGGATGATTTCTACGACCTGTGCGATGAGATGGGCATCCTGGTCTGGCAGGATTTCATGTTTGCCTGCGCGGCGTATGACCTGACGGAGGAATTTGAGCAGAATGTCTGCGCCGAGTTCCGGGACAACATCCGCCGCCTGCGGCATCACGCCTCCCTGGCGCTGTGGTGCGGGAATAACGAGATTGAATCCTTTGTGCCCCACGGCATGTGGGTGGACAACCCGAAGCGGATTGCCGACTATATCAAGCTGTATGAATATATCCTCCCGAAGCTGGTGAAGGAGGAGGATCCGCAGACCTTCTACTGGCCCTCCAGCCCCTCCTCGGGCGGCAGCTTTGACGATCCTTCCGCCGAAAACCGGGGCGATAACCATTACTGGGCGGTGTGGCACGGACTGAAGCCGTTTACGGATTACCGGAACCACGTGTTCCGCTATGCCAGCGAATTCGGCTTCCAGTCCTTCCCCTGCATGGCCACGATCGAAAGCTTTACGGAGCCGGAGGACCGGAACGTGTTTTCCTATGTGATGGAGAAGCACCAGCGGAACGCCAGCGCCAACGGGAAAATTGCCGAATACCTGTCCCAGACCTATCTGTATCCTTCCTCCTTTGACCGCTTTGTTTATGCCTCCCAGCTGCTGCAGGCCCAGGCGATGCAGTACGGCGTGGAGCACTGGCGGCGCCACCGGGGCCGCTGCATGGGAACGCTGATCTGGCAGCTGAACGACTGCTGGCCGGTGACCAGCTGGGCCAGCATCGACTACTACGGCCGGTGGAAGGCGCTGCACTACTATGAAAAACGCTTCTATGCGCCGGTGCTGATCTCCTGTGAGGAGGAGGGAACGCTGACCCAGGATCCGAATGTCAACGCGGAGCCCTATGCGCTGAAGAAATCCGCCCGCCTGAACGTGTCCAACGAGACCCGGGAGGAATTCCGCGGGGTGGTCCGCTGGAGCCTGCGCCGGCCGGATGCTTCCGTCATCCGGGAGGGCAGCTGCGCCGTGACGGTCCCGGCCCTGTCCGCGGCCTGGCTGGAAAAAATGGATTTCAGCGGCGAGGATACCCGGGAAAGCTACTTTGCCTATTCCCTGGAGGATGAAGCAGGATGCCCGGCCGGCAGCGGAACGGTGCTGTTCTGCGCGCCGAAGCACTTCCGCTTCGAGGATCCGAAGCTGACGGCGCAGGCGGACGGGGACCAGGTGACCGTGACCGCCCAGGCGTATGCCCGGAGCGTGGAAATTCAGTGCGGAGCGGATACGGTGCTGGAGGATAATTTCTTTGACATGAACGGCGGTACCCGGCGGATCCGGATCCTGCGCGGGAAGGCGGAGGATGTCCGTGTGCGGAGCGTGTACGATATCCGGTAAGGAAGGCGGCGCGGACGCCGGATGCTTGTACAAACCCTGAAAATATGTTATTTTAAGAGCATCAAAAAAGGAAATGCCGGGAGGCACACCTGCTGTCATCTGTATAAGGAGGAACGTTTCATGCGGAAATTGCTTTCCCTGTTTCTGGCATTGCTCTGGCTGCCGGTCCTGATGCCGGCCGCTGCCGCGGCGGAGCCCTACACGCTGGATATCTACTGGGTCGGCGCCGGGGACCAGCCGGAGATCCGCGCCGAGGTGGAGGCCGCGATCAATGAGCATATCGAGCCGCTGATTGACGCGCATGTCCGTTTCCACATTGTCCCCTGGGACAACTGGAAAACCGATGTGGTGGACGTGCTGCTGGACGAGACTGCCCGGAAGGACCCGAATACCAAGATGGACCTGGTTTTCACCGCGGACTGGGAGTACTACAGCGACCTGCAGGAGGCGGGCGCGCTGCTGGAGCTGGATGACCTGCTGGAGCAGCAGGCGCCGGAGACGTTTGAATCCCTGGAAGGGTACTGGGACGGCGTAAAGATCAAAAAGAGAATCTACGGCGTGCCAACCAACAAGGAGCTGTGCGTTCCCATGGGATTCCTGGTGAACAAGACTGCGTCGGACGCCATCGGATGGGATTTTGAAAGCGAGGAGGGCCGGATCGCCTGCACGGAGGACCTGGAGCCCTGGCTGCAGAAATACAAGGAGATGTTCCCGGACAAGTACCCGTATCTGATGGATCCCGGGTCCGGGGCCATGGGCCGCTGGGTGGATGAGCCGTGGATCAACGACTGGTCCGGGATGGAACAGAACGCGCTGGCAATGAAGATGGCGGCAGGGGAGGACGGCACGTTTGACGAAACCGTGTACAGCATCTTTGAAACGCCGGAGCAGGAGGCGCATATCCGCCTGATGTACAAATGGGTGCAGGCCGGCTATATCGATCCGGAAGCGATCCATTACACGGACGAAGGCCACGGCCTGTTCGGCAAAGGCGACTACCTGGTTTACACCCAGCCGCTGAAGGGCAACAATATCAAAGCGGTGGAAATGTATACCCAGTACCACCGGGAGGAGGATGAACCCTACGAAATCGGGGAGATCATCCTGCAGCCGAAATACATTGTGACGGCGCATTCCGCCGGGTCCATGTTCGCCATCCCGAAGGCCGGAGAGGTGGACCCGGACCGGGCGATTCAGTACCTGAACCTGATGCACACGGACGCGGAGCTGGTGAACCTGATGCTCTTCGGCGTGGAAGGCAGAAATTACACCCGGGTGGACGACAAGAGGGTCAGGCTGACGGATACGCCCTGGTATACGGTGCATGCCGGCGCCTGGACGGTGGGCGATGTCCGGCTGCAGTACGTGCTGGAAAACGAGGACCCGGAAAAGAATGAAAAGCTGATCGCTTTTGCGGCGGATGCCCGGAAGACCTCCTCCCTGGGCTTCCGGTTCAACCAGAAGAAGGTCCGGAAGGCGGAGAAAAAGGCCCTGGAGGCCTACCGCGGGGAGCTGGAGGCGGCGGTGAACGCCCTTGCGGAAGCGGACGGGGAAAAAGCTGAAAGATATGCCGTATACGGAAAGGCGGCCCTGGACGGCCTGAAGGCCCTGGAGGATCCCTTCGCCGCAGTGGCGGAGGCGGTCCGGGAATACGGATATCCGCTGATGATGGGCCTGACGGATCCGGATGATCCGGAGAAGGGCCTGGAAAGCTTCCGGCAGGCGCTGAAGGATGCCGGCATCGATTTCCTGCGGGAGGCGGCCCAGGAACAGTACGAAGACTGGAAGAATGCCCAGAAATAAAAAAAGGAACAGAAAAAGAGCGGCGCCGGTGCGCCGCTCTTTGCTGTTCCGGACGGGAATTATTTTCCTTCGCCCGCTTCGGTAACCGCTTCGGTGGCCGCTTCAGCCGCATCGGTGGCAGCTTCAGTCGCTTCGGTCGCGGCTTCAGTCGCTTCGGTCGCAGCTTCGACAGCCGTCTCGGCAGCGGTCGTGGCAGCAGGCTCTTCCTTCTTCTCGCCGCCGCTGCAGGCGGTCAGGCTGAGCACGAGGGCGGCCATCAGAGCCAGAAGCAGAGCAGTTTTCCAGAACTTTTTCATGAGTCATCCTTCTTTCGATTAATTTGGTTCGTTTCTGCGAACCGGATCATTATAGGACGTCAGGAGGAAAATGTCAAATGAGGCGGCGGGTTTGTTTGCCCTGGCAAGCCGGCAGGTTTGTTCGCCTTGAAAAGCGGGGAAACAGGGGATACAATAGGCAGGAACCAGAACGGAGGAAGGCAGGGAAACGGATGGCGCGGACGGCATACTGCAAGCGGTGCGGGAAAGAAGTCGAAGCGGGGGAGATGTGCCCCATCTGCGGAACCCGGCTGGGGAAAAACGCGGCCCATGCGGCCTGGTGCGTGGAACGTACGCCGGTCAGGGACTGGATGTACTGGAACAGCGTGATGCGGCTGCTGCTGCCGGGCGTGCTGGCGGTCGCCGTGCTGGTGCTGGCGGCGGAGGGGATTGCCGGCGGAGCCGGCGCGGCGGAGCGGCTGCTGTCCTCCGCGTTTCTCCCGGCGCTGGGCATCCTGCTGGCGGCGGTGCTGCTGGCCGTCTTCCTGGTTTTGCTGCTGCGGGGAAAGGAACTGTCGGATTTTGTGGTGGACAGCCGGGGCATTCAGGAGACCCGCTACCTGCCGGAGCCTTCCCCGCTGAAGCTGATCCTGCGGGGCAGGGCGCCCCGGGCGGCGGGGGACGGTGAAAGCCGGATCCTGAAGCTGAGCGAGCGCCGGATTGCCTGGAAGGAGATCAGCCGGGTTCAGCTGTGGCCGGAAAAGTGCATGGCGCTGATTTATGCGCCGGCCTGGTGGCTGCGGATCCCGGTGGTATGCACCCCGTTCACCTGGGATGATACGATGGAGTTTATCCGGGAAAAGCTGGGGAAAAAGAAGGCGGTCCGGCTGCCCCGGATCCTGCAGGTGCAGACGCCGGCAGCCCGGCAGAGCAAAAGGAGAACGCCGCCGGCGGAATGGGAGCAGGAGACATTCCTCCCGCCGGCGGAGGAGACCGGCCTGCCGGAGGCGGCGGAGGACGCGGACGCGGCCGGCGGGAAAAGCACAGATCCCTTGACATAGCAGGGGTTACCCGGTAAAATAATATAGATGTCCTGTAACTATTTATATGGAAATTCCGCTGATGCCTTTGGGCAGAGGAAGGAGGAGAGAGTCTTCGGACTCTGCGATCATATGAGAAACAGACGCTTTTGGCTGGTCCTGGGGCTGGGTATGGTCCTGGCGCTGCTCTTTGCTGTTTCCGCAACGGCAGGAAGCCTGCTGGAATGCAAGGGCGAACTGATCGGGGGATACTCGTTTACCGGGCCTGCCGAGACCACGGTGAGCATTGACGTGCGCAATGCGGGCGACGAGGATTTTCCGGGCCCGGTGGAGCTGTACTATCCCGATCTGACACAGGTGGAGGAATTCGGTTCTCCCACGCTGGCGGCCGGAAGCAGCAGGAACTGGGAAGGCACCTGGAATATCACCCAGAAGGAGCTGGAGGAGGGAGCGGTCTCCTTCTATGTGCGCTATCCCGTCAAGGATGAAACAACGGGCGAAATTACGACCAAGGCCAAGAAGCTGAAATTTGCCATCAGCTATTCCGGCGCGGAGCCGGAGCTGACCATCCAGCGGTCCTTCCTGCCCGCGGTGGCCTCCAAGAACCAGGAAGTCAGCGTCATCTATGAAATCACGAACTCCGGCGCGGCTGATGTGACCGGCGTGACCATCAAGGAAAACGCTGCCATCGCGAACACCGCCGGCGCCATCAAGAGCATCGCTCCCGGGGAAACCAAGAAATTCGTTTTCACCGCCAAGATGGGCACGAAGGACCTGACCAGCGAGGCGACGATCACCTACAAGGCCGGCGGAAAGAGCTACACCGAAAAGGTGGAGGCTGACACCATCAAATACGGAACGATGGACCTGACGGCCACGCTGTCGGCGGACAAGAAGGGCGGAGCGCCCGGGGACACCGTCAAGCTGACCCTGAAGCTGAAGAATTCCGGCAAAGCCGATTTCACCAACGTATCGGTGACGGATGAAACTCTCGGCGAGGTATTCACCGGGGAAACGGTTCCCGCCGGCCAGACCGTGTCGCTGGAGAAGGACCTGACGGTCACCGAGACGACGGATCTCCAGTTCATCGTGAAGGCGGAAGGCGCGGAGAGCCAGGTCCTGGAAACCGCGACGGGACGGGTGCATGTGGTGGCAACGGATCCCACGAAGCAGGTGGTGCTGAGCGTGGAAGCCTCCGCGGACCGGACCGAGGTATACAAGATTCCGGGCGGCATTGTGCGCTTCTCCATCACGGTCCGCAATGAGAGCGCCGTGGATGTCAATAATATTTCGGTCAAGGCGGTTGACCGGGAGGTCTATTTCTTCGATACGATTCCCTCCGGCGAAAGCCGCACCGTGACCCGGGATATGGAAATCACCATGCCGGGCACCTTCCAGTTCACCGCCAACGCCAAGGATGAGCTGGGCCAGGTCGTGACCTTTGCCAGCAACACCATTCCGGTGGCCTATGCCCCGCCGACGCCCGAACCGACGGAGGCGCCGCTGGTGACGCCGCCGGCGCCGGCGACGGTGGCCATGCCGCAGGAAACCCAGGCGCCCCAGTGGATCAGCCAGTCCGAAAGCATCGCGAACACGGCCAAATGGGTGTTTACCGGCATTGCCGGCGTGCTGGGCGTGCTGCTGCTGATCGGCGCGGTGCGCAGGGGGCACAGCCGGAGCCAGTCCAACAAGGCGATGGATCATCTGGAGGGCGCCAATTACCGGGATTACAGCATTGCGCCGAAGCGCAGAAGGCGCAACGAGGTGATCAGCGGCGAGGAGGAGCAGGCGCAGGAGACGGAAGCCGCCGCGGCGGACGCGGAAACCGCAGCAGGGGATGAACCTGTCAGCGAGCTGATGGCCGAGACGCTGAAGCGGGTGTATGATGAAACCGCGGAAGGCGCGGAGGCCGAAGCGGCTCCGATCGCGGAGGAAGCGGAGGACGCGGCGGAGAAAACGGGGAAAATCGCCGCGGAGGCCGCTGAAAAGGCCGCAAACGAGACGGAAGCCGCTGCACAGAGCGTGCACGACGCGGGGCGCCGCCGCCGGGCAGGCCGGAGCGACAACGGATAACCGACTGAACGGAAAGAGGAAAGAACCATGAAGAAGCGCTGCCGAAAAATCGCCGGCCTGCTGACGGCCGCCGCGATCGCCGTGACAGCGCTTCTTTTTGCGCCGGCCGGAGCGGAAACGCTGCAGGAATGCCATCAGGTAACCAGCAGCTTCCAGCAGACCAAGGCAAAGAACAAGTCCCAGGTGAAGCTGTGGCACGTGGAAACGGCCAACGACGAGGTGACCCGGGAGATTAACGGAATCGCCGAGGCCTGGGCGGAGGAGCTGGGCGGCAGCCTGCCGGACGCGAAAAACACCGGTGACGGAAACAGCCGCCTGGATGTGGAAATCCGCTACAGCCGGACCGGGCTGACCTGGATGAGCTTCATGGTGCAGGCCCGGACGATTTTTCACCGGGAGCTGACGGACCAGCGGTTTACCACCCGGACCTACGATATGACCACCGGGACGCAGATCACGCTGGACCTGATCTTTGACGAGGACTCGAAGGCCTGGGACCTGCTGGGGGACCGGGTCCGGGAAACGCTTTCCGGATACTGGCCGGACATGGAGCCGGATCCCTTTGAGCTGGAGGAGCTGTGCACGCCGGAAGCCCTGTCGAAGGCGGAATTCACGCTGCACGGGATGTCCCTGGTGCTGCATTATCCCGCGGATGTGCTGTATCCGGGAAAGCATACCCTGATGGAGGTTCCCGTCTATTATCCGGAAATCCGGGACATGATGACGGAAGGCGCCCAGACGGAGACGGACAACCTGAGCTACTACAAAACGGTGGCCCTGACCTTTGACGACGGCCCCAGGAACCCGAACAGCGCCAACGTGCTGGATGCCCTGATGGAAAAGGGCATCCGGGCCACCTTCTTCTGCATCGGCGTCCAGATGTCCAAGAATTTCTACCTGGTCCAGCGGGAGCATGACGAGGGGCACGCCGTGGCCTCCCACAACTGGACGCATGACAACGTGAACAGCCTTTCCGGCACCACGCTGCAGGCGATGCCGGACAAGGTGGACAAGGTGATGAACGAAATCGTCGGCATTCCGGTGCGGTACGACCGGGCGCCCGGGGGCCTGTACCCGAAAATGCAGAAAGCCAAGGTCCAGTGGCCCTTTATCCAGTGGAGCCTGGATACGTATGACTGGCGGGGACGGTCGCCGGCGGCGGTGCTGTCCAGCGTAAAAAAGAAAATCGATGACGGGGACATCATCCTGTGCCACGACATCAAGGAATACGCGCCGAAGTCCACCCGGCGGATCGTCGATTACCTGGAGGAGCAGGGATACCTGTTCCTGACGGTGGACGAGCTGTTTGCCAAGGACGGCGTGGAACTGGAAATCGGCCAGGTCTATTTCCGCTGCCAGGACGGCGTGGTGACCAAGAAACCCGGCGGGACCTGACGCGGGACAAATGGAATCAGGCAGAGGCGGCTTCAGCGGAGCCGCCTTTTTCATGTTGCGCGCGAGGGATGAAAAATGATATAATATTCTGTATTTATGCGCCTGTCTTTGGGCCGGCGCTGAACCCTGAAGGAGCGTATTATGCTGGACTTTCTGAAGAAGATGCTGGGCGGCGGGAATGATGCGCAGCTGAAGAAGCTGAAAAAGCCCGTTGATGATGTCATGGCGCTGGAGGAAGCCTATAAAAAGCTGACGGACGAGCAGCTGCGGGCGAAAACGGATGAATTCCGCGCCAGGCTGCAGAAGGGCGAAACGGAGGATGACCTCCTGCCTGAAGCCTTTGCCACCGTCCGCGAAGCGGCGGACCGGGTGCTGGGCATGCGGCCGTACCGGGTGCAGGTGCTGGGCGGCATCGTGCTGCACCAGGGCCGGATTGCCGAAATGAAAACCGGTGAAGGCAAAACGCTGGTATCCA
>ODAI010021230.1_pt1 | contig 11735 bp, 16 predicted proteins | sample 1539321 | NCBI WGS metagenome assembly ODAI01 (sample SAMN02144231, study PRJEB22623) | gut metagenome | biome: sheep rumen | host: Ovis aries | place: New Zealand
AAAATTTCCGTCTGCCTTGAAAATTTTTACATTCTTTCCTTTGAATTTTCGCAATATTGTTTCCAAATCTGACATCTATCGCCCCTCATACCGCAAGCCGTTTTCTGTCAGAGAATACACGCCTTTGTCCTCGCGTTTGAACAAATGTTGCGACCGTGCCTCGTTGTTGTCAAATCCATTGTGATTTAATTCACCCCGAATGGTCGCTCTGAATGTATCCATTTTGAAACTGCTCGCGTATTCAGAATTGTTGACACGGTTTTCAAGAGCCTCGTATATTTCTGTCAGCGGCACAAGATTTTTGCCTTCTGATTTCTGCTGTTTCATAAAGTCAATTATCATTGATTTTATGGACGGAACTGTTCCAGGCAGATTCTGCTCACGCTCGGAGATGTCGTCGATGACTCTTTTCAAGCCCTTGTCTTTCCGTGCCGCCTCTTCATTCTTTTCAAATGCCTTGAACACATCCGAATATTGCGACAAGTATTCCTCATCGGGAACAAAAAGTGTGTCCGTGTATTTTATCGAATTGTAAATTGCTTGCAGTTGCGAAAAATAAATCGGTGATTTCTCATTGAAAATCGTATTGACCTCAAAATTTGTCGTCAGTCCGCCGCCCGTTAAATTCGCACTCCCGATTATTGACGAATGCTCTTTTGCGTTTTTGAAAAGATAGATTTTCGGATGAAATACGATGTCGGTTTTGTTCTTGCCTTTATCGCCGTAGCAATAAAAATGCACATTTTTGTTCTGTTTTTTCAAGTCCAAAAAGAATTTCATTGCGATTGGGTCGGTCGTCTTAAAATCAAGCCCCGCGATAAGTTCAAAAGTTCCGCCTTTTTCCAATGAAGTTTCGAGCGACTCTTGAATGACCTTAACACCCGAATATTTCAAAAAAGCAACGGCAATCTGCGTTTGGGTAGAATGTTGCAATTCTTGGTTGATGATTTTTCCAATCGGGTAATTTAAATTCGACATTATCTGAACTGATTGCATTTATTTCTCCTGTTAAGCGCAAAACCTTTCTTCTTTGGCTGTACAATCTGCGATTCTAAGATAACGGCGGTTCAAGTCAAAATAATCTTCAAGTGTCCGCTCGACTTTTATCAAGTGCATTGTCTTGAAGAAAACTGTTTTAAACTCTTTTTCATCTCCAGTAAACGAAACTGTTCTTTGGAATTTGTAAGAAATTGTCACTTTCGAAGTTGCCGCTTTTAGCGATTTCGAGCAATTTATTTCCAACTGCTGTAAGCCTTCGATTATCGTCGATTAAGCCAATATCACGCATACCCGAAGTCTTCTGTCGGGCATCTTTTGCTTTTCGCGGAGCGTCACCTTCTTTGAGAAAGCCACTTTCTTTTATAAAATTGTAGTAGGCTTCTTGAACTGGCTCGTTGCTTTCCCATTTTTCATTTGAGTATTCGGGCTTTTCCCAAAACTGATTGAGCAAGTCCAACTGTTGCTCAATTTTCTGGTTGAAGTTTTGCATACGGAAACTTGTTGTACTCATTCTGTAATAAAACGAATTGAATCAACTACCTGATTCTGCTATGAAATCTAATTCTTTTTCGATTTCTTCTGCGCTGAATTTTGGAACAATTGATTCTAAATCATATAATATTGAGCAAAAATCTGAATAAGCAGACTGTCCTTCTTTTGTAAAATGACCGTCCTTTGTAAATATTGGAAAAGACTTTCCTTTAAATTTTATCAGAATTGATTCTAAATCTGCCATTTTTATAACACCATTGGATTATTGAATAGTTCAGACATTTTTGAATGCTGAATTGCTAATTTTTCATAATCTATAAAATCAACAAGAGGCTTTATAGGACTATAAATCGATTGGCTAATTTTATCATTAAACTCATTTTCCCTTTTTTTGTCAGCAACAATACAGAATCTTGCTCTAAAGTCTTGTAATTCAAAAAACTTGTTCAATGAATTTATTATATTTGTCGAATGCTCAACTTCATAAAACGCACTTGGCATTTCCCGCTCGTTGAACCAAATTGTATCAATTGTTCTTGCACGATTTGTAATCCTAGGATATGTAAACTCTGGAATATCTGTCATAGTCGAAACTTCACCAAGTTTTCTGTCAAGAAACATTTTGTTTTTATCTTGTGCAGGAACATAAGTTTTCAGCTTCTTCATGTTTCCAATATCAACAATCAATCCTTGATAATATGCGTGTGTAAAAGCCTCTACCTGTTCTTTTTCATTTTCTTTGATTTGAAACTTCTTCAAAACAGTCTCACGGTAATCAGTTAATGCCCAAAGTCCTGGTTGGATTTTAAAAAATTCATCTCGCCTCTGTAAAAAGCAACGAATGCTTTCAAAAGGAGTCTTTGTCTTCCAAGTCGATGTATCAACATTTTGATTGAGATATGAAAGTGTCGCATATCCGCCGTTTTTCTGCATTGTTTCAATTATGTCATCAACCTGTGTATGCTTTTTTGTCATTTTTTGCTCCTGCTAAGCACAAAGCCTTTCTTCATTATCAAGATGTTCTGATTTACCTGTTGTAAAGGCTTTTAACTGTTCAGAGTAAGTTTTTACCTTCCCTTTTGTTTTTAAAGTATCTAAAATTTGAGTATCAGAGATTCTTGCGTTTGAACGGTCATTGCCTTTGTTCGCCATATTGTTATATATTTGGCATTAAGATTTTCTATTAGGTCTTCAAATGCAGCTGGAGCAGACCGTGTACAATACTTACTCTTAAGAGCCGTCCTGTCCATTTTTTTTGCAACCCCGAAAACCTCTGGTTTCTCCCAACGAGCAATATTTTCGATAAGATGATAGGCATCGCAATATTGTCTTGAATTATATGGTGGGTCAATGTAAACCACATCTGCGGAAATGTTTTTTACAAGTTCATTCGTATCTTCGTTGTAGCAATGATTATGCTTTAAGTTTGTATTAGGCTCTGGTACACACATTGTAAAAGATTCTGGAAATTCTACGCCTTTTCTGTAGGCATCATAATGACCGCAAGTGTTTGCTATTTTATCAATACCATAGAGTAATGAAGTTATAAGCATAGCTCTTTCGCGAGTATTTATTTTGCCAGATTTAAACTCATTTTCAATGTTCTCACGTATAAAACCTATTTTTGAGCAGTTTTTTCTTGAAAAATAGGTATCTGAGAAGTTTTCAGTCATATAATTGTCCTCGTAAGGCAATTCTGAATTAAAATATTCTATATATTTTTCTATTTTTGAGATATCAAAAGTCTCATCTGAAAACCAAGTTAAATGGCATAGGTAGTTACTGTAAAGAATATCGTTTGTATAAAGGATTTTATCTGTATAGGAAGAGGAAACTGCCCCTGTACCAGCAAAAATGTCTGCAAATGTATCAAAATTTCCACATTCTTTTGCAATAACACCATTTATAAAAGGCAAAAGACGGTATTTATTACCTAGATAACGACGGTTATTTATCTTAGTAACTTGCATTTTCCCACCCAAAAAAGAATTTCTACACATTACTATAGCATTTTTTAGCTTTTTAGACTATTACCATACAAACCAGCGGGCCCGTGGCCCGTCCGTATAACAACTGGTTGTACCGCAGCGGGCTTGACCCGCTGTCGGCTACGAACCTTTGTTACACGAAAATATTGCTCCTCGAAATATTATACCTTATTTTTTCTTTATAAAAAGAAATTTTTATTTCAGAAGCAACGCTTTGTTTTTTTTATGAACAATTCTAAGCGACGAAAGTCGCGTACTACCGCTACCTTGTGTCGCCCTAAAGTTTAATAACTAATAGAAAGCAAGCTCGACTTGCTTTCTATTAGTTTCCAATTATATAACCGCTTCTTTGTCCGAGCTCTAAAAGTTCAATTTCATTTTTTAATCGAGCTTGACTCGATTAAAAAATATTCTAATTTTCCGTAAGCTTGATTGTCACTTCAAAATTGTGCTTTTCATCTTTATCATAATTTACAGAAAATAGATTTTCATATTGATTAACATCTAATTTTGTAAAAGTTCTGTCTTCGTTTAATCTGAACAGTATTTTTTTCCCAATGTAATTGGAATCTATAAAATACAAATGATTATTTATTTTTAAAAGTAATACAACCCTATCTTCAAGTTTTGAATTATTCAAATTGAAAAGGGTTATTGCTTCTCCACCCCAGAATCTATGCCATTCCAATTGATTTTTTTCCAAATCTACTTTTTGTGGTTGAATTAACATTTCATCATCAATTTCATTGTTTACCAAAAAAGAATCAAATATTCCGTATTCCTTCTTTGATAACTTTTTTTCATATGAAATATTAATGAGATTAATATCAAGTCTTACTATAACAGTTTCAGTAATATCGAAATTTCTTACCACTACATTTACGGGTTCTATCGGGAACTCTCTCGAACCTATACATACACAACTTGAGAATAAAATTAAACTCGCAATTAATAAAACAAATACTTTTTTCATTTTCTTAGCGGCGCATTGCGCCGTCCGTGTAACTAGCGTTTTAAACCGTAAAAACGGTTTTGCCCAACGGGCAAAATTGGCGCAAAAGTTGCGGTGCCGCAAAGGCACGAAGAGCAACTTTTGTGACAAAGTTTTTATCGGCTTTGAAAACCATGTTATAAGAATTATTATATCATTTCAAAGGAACATTCATCTCTTATTCTTTCTATTTCTTTTAATTCATCTTTATTACAAGTAATTAACTTTAATTTAATATCTTTTGGAAAACGACCATTTTGCTGTTCCTTTGCAATTTTTTCATACATTGTTTTACCTAAAAATATTAACGATTTTCTCTCACATTTAATTCCAGAAAGCATTAACGCATCTGCTTTTATTTTTAATAATTTTCCACTTCCGGTTTTTCCATTTTTAGTTTTATATTCAGAACATGACAAGCATTGAACTTCTATGATTTTTCTATCTTTTTTTATCACTACATCGCATTCGAACAATCCTTTGTTTCCCCAATTTGACAATTGAACTTTTTCTTTTAAAATTTTACATCCCTTATATTCTTCTTGGTTAGCCAATTGTTTTCGATATTTTTCTTCAATCTCAAGAAAGTATGATGTATTTGCCATGTCTATTTCTCGCTTGGAAAAACATAATACTTTATTTTGTTTTCTTTTATTTCAGATTTAACTTTTATTTTTTCTCCACCAATTATTATATTACCTTTTATAATATCATTTAGATTTACATTTTTTGGAGACTCTGAATTTAAATCTTGAATTGCTGAATAAATATAATCAACTGAATCTCCATAGAATGCAATAGACCCTTCTATGTTAATTATATTTTTGTTGCTACCTTCATAAAAACCATTGCATTTTGAGTTATCCAAGCTGAAAGAATATATATCTTTATAAAGCAGAATTCCTGAAATATTGTTTCCAATCGACATATAGATTGATTTATCGTTATTTTCTGTATTTATTTTTGTTGTAATTTTATATTTTAATATTACTTCCTTGTTATACGAGTTTTGTACAAAAAATTTAGCACTATCAAGATCTATTTCAACAGTTGTATAATTGCTGACTCCACTTAATAGTTTTTTATTTTCGGTTTTATAATCAATTGATGTTCCATATTCTGCATAAGTACTTGTAAATAATTTACTGTCCCAGTTCAGTTTTAAGCTATCATTTTCAAAATCATAAATTTCTACAAATGTTTCGATGTCGGATGCATCTGTAGAGAGCGAATATTTTATCTTATATAAAGCATCGCTTTCTTTTATTAGAGTTATATCTGTAACTGTATATACGTTTAATAAGTCTACATCTTCTTTAGAAATGCAATTATTTAGTTCTTCGAACTTTACATATTTTTTACCAATTTTATTTTTGGCTGAGGTAACAAAAGAATTTGAATTAGATATCTGTGTAGATAAACATGAACAAAGTATAAATAAAAGTGAAATATTTAAAATACAAAAAAACTTTTTCATTCCTTCTCCTTCAGAAGCGCCCCTGTGCGGGCGTCCGTATAACAATTGGTTGTACCGCAGCGGGCTCGACCCGCTGTCGGCTACGAACCTTTGTTATACGATTATAAATTTTTATATTTTATACATATCAACAATCAACCCTAAAAACTCTTTATCTTTTACATCATCTGGATTTTTATAAAAAATTTGTAAATTACCATCGGTTTTATAGATTGATATTCTACCTCTGCTACCGGTTAATGAAGGAGCCTTTTTTCCATCATAATAAAAATCTATCATACCCATTGAAGAATGATGAGGAAGTAAACCTCCGCTAACCCTAACAGAACCTCTAGTTGAATATACACCTTTTGCTTTTTTTTCTGCAAAAGTTAATTCTTTTTTTTCTATTTTTTCTTTTTCTCTCGAAATATTTTTTTCTTTTTCAGGAGAAGACTTTTTTATTTCCTTGCATTCTTCTTTTTCCTGTTTTTGTTTTGTCGAGGATATTTTATTAGATGTTTGTTTTGGAGATCCCCAGCCAAAATCAAATTCCTGATTTATAAATCTCTTCCTAAACTCTTCCCTTGATGAAGCATCATTTTTTTCTGAATTGATATTTATATTTTGAATGTGTGTTTTATTTTTACCTTTGTTCTTTTTTCTAAGATAAGAAAATCCAAAACAAATCACAAAGATTAAAAATACAATAATATTAAATGCCATTATTTGCCTCCAATTTATATTTTTAATGTACCTATAAACTTATCAATATCAAAATCCTTCATTCTTAATTCATTTTTTAAGTATAAAGGATGTTTTGGTATTCCTGTCTTTCCAATATCAAGACATTTCCAAGAAGGATTAAAAGTTTTAAGAACATTATAAATATCAATAAAACAAGATTGTAGAAATCCTACTTTCGTTATATTTCCTCCGAAAGCTAATAAAATTACAGGATTTTCGATACTAGCAACTAAAGTCTTTATTTTTGATAGATTTTTCTGATGTAATTCATTGTTGTAAATTTTTAAATTTTGAGGCTGAGTTGCCCTTTGTGGATAGAGATTAATCATAGCAAAGCCATCGAAATTTTCCTGTTCTGCATAATGCATAACTCTACACATTGTTCTATCAGGCTCTACAGAATCTGCAGTACTTGGATTAAGACCTAATACAATTAATTCTTTTTTGCCTTTTTTCTCTAATAAATATCTACAGGAGAGAGTATTTTCATCAATGTAATTTTGGTTTTCGTTATCACCAATAATATTTTCCCATTTCATTCTTTTCTTCTTACCAGCTCAGTGAGCTGTGCGTATAACAATTGCTTAAACCGCAAACCGGCTTGACCGGTTTGTCGGCTTTGAAGCTTTGTTATGTGATTTTTTATTCATTTTGAATTTTACCATCAATCCAAAAAGTACAATAATTATTATACACATTTATTTTGAATATATAATAGTTCCAGTTGTTTTCTTTGTAGAAACAATAATTTTTTGAAAAATTGTCTGTTTTAATTTCTATAAAATTTTCGCCATATAAATATCTGGCAGCTCTAATATTTTTTCGATTGATTTTCCCGTTTTCATAAATAACTTTTTCATTCCACAAAATTGAGCAAGATTTCTTTTGATCTTCTGGAATACGAAATTCAAAATCGTTTAAATTTGTCATATACGAAAAAGCATGACCAATTTCTGTATTCTTAAATAAAAATTTTAAATCTGTTCCTATAAAAACTACTAAGAAAAATATAATTAAAGAAAGAATCAAAAGTGTATATCTAATGAAGTTTTCTTTTAGAGTTTTTATTTTATGGATTTTTGGCTGATTATTAATAATTTCAATCAATTTGTTTTTATACTTTTCATTTGAATTGAAATCATTTTTTAAATATAAACTAATTAATTGTAAATTAGGTTTTATTTCTTCGAACATTTCTTTGACTTTATTTTCAAAGAAATAATTTCTTCTTGTATATTTACCAAAAAGAAAAACTTCTTTTGTTGTGGCTTTACCTGCCCAATTTGATTTAATTAGTTGTTTTGGAAATTTAATTTTTGTATTAAGGGGAACATTTGAAAAACAATTAATCGATTGAAATGCTTTGCAATATTCAATATAGGTTTTATGAATTTCATAAACTTGTTGATAATCATAATATTCATTATCAATTACACTATTCATAGAAGTTGTTAATCTTTGAAAAGAGGAAATAAATTCATTTTTTAAGTTTTCTGTTAATTCCATTTTTTTAATATAAGCGCCCCAGTGCGGGCGTCCACATAACAACTGGTTGTACCGCACGCGGCTTGACCGCGTGTCGGCTACGAACCTATGTTATGACTAATTATATTTCTTATACAGAATTAGATTTCTTAAATCTTTTCCTTTAAGAAGATTATGTATTATGTTTTAGAAGCAATGCTTCTTTTTGTAAATTCTAAGCGGCGTAAAGTACGCCTTTGGCGCGGCTACAATCCTTTGCGCAGGAGCTAAGCAACGAAGCTGCGATTCTACATTTCAAATTACATTACTTCAAGTTCTTCAAAATTGACACCAGTAAGATAGGCTTCTTCTATGGCTTTCTTGGCTGCTTCTGTACATATAAACTCAGTTCTCTTTTCTGAAAGAATAAAAAAATGATTTTCCCATACATTTTGAATTTTTCTTTTATCAAGTACTATTTTTTTTAAGTTTGTAACAACAGCTTTTTTAGTATTTATATTAATTTTTTTTTCATAGTCAGATTCCTCCCAATTAAACAATTCATAATCAGGCAAAATAATGGTGTAGTACAAATCCCAAAGTTTTTCTTTTTTCTGATAAAAGAATTGACTTTCAAAGAATTCATAGTCTTTATTTAGTTTTTGTATTATTGAAAAAAATCTCCTTGAAACTAATATTGTATTAGTTAATGGAAAATCAGATGGCTCACATTTATTTGCAACAGAATAAGGAATTGGTAATTCATGTAATTGTTTATATTCACAACGAAATAGGAATTCCTTTTTCCATGCACTATCATCGAATATTAGGGGTTCACAAAATTTTAATGAATCTGTTCCTCTTTTTAGTAAATAAAATTTCATTTTATTCTCCACTAATTCAATATATACAACCGTTTCTTCGTTCTTTCCCTAAAGTTTAATTTCATTTTTTAATCGAGCTTGACTCGATTAAAAAATATTTCTTTTCTCTCTTGCGAGCTTAAATTACCACCGCTTCCCGCATAGCCCAAAACTTATATTTCTACATAATTTCAGCAAGCCTGACTTGCTGAAATTATATTCCTTCATATCGCTACTTTGCCTTGCCCTAATTACTACCGCTTCTTTGTGTTGCTCAAAAAATCTTTTCTTCTGGCTTTCTTGAGAGCTTACTTTCCTATCGCTTCCTCGGTTCTGCCCTAAAATTCTAAAAAATACTGGCACGCCAGTGGCGTGTCGTCATAACAATTGGTTGTACCGCACGCGGCTTGACCGCGTGTCGGCTACGAACCTTTGTTATGACAAATTATATTTCTTATACAGAATTAAATTTCTTAAATCCTTTTTCTTTAAGAAAACTCTGTACAACCAATTGAAGCGTATGCTTCTATTATTATACTTTTTCTAAGCGGCGTAAAGCCGCGTTCTACCGCTTCTTCGCGTAAACCCTAAAGTTCAATTTCATTTAAGAAAGCAAGCTCGACTTGCTTTCTTAAATATTCATTATATTTATTTATCAAAATTTTCTACAGTTATTCTTTTGTAATTAATTTAAAAATCAAAATTTTTATTGAATAAAAAATTACCAAGCACACTGATACAATAAAAAGAAAAAAGACACTTTTTTGTTTTGGATAAATTGAATTATCCATCAAAAAGGAAATGTATTTCTGATACCAGTTTCCGTAGTATGCACCATTCAAATTTATTAATAATATTTGAATTAACAACAAGATTGTTGATACTGCAAAAAGGAGGAGAAAGGTTTTTAAGTTTTTTAGATTTTTTTTGTATATTTTCTTATTCATTCTTTATTTTCAATGTGTTTTTATATACCACAGGAAAAAACTAAAAACTGCAAATACAAAAATCATAAAGAACCATTTAATCTTATAACTGATTTTATCAAAAAATGGGTCAATAAAAGCTATTTTTATTATTCCAACTGTAAAGGGAAATATACCCATCATTAAAATTGTCATAAACTTATTTTCAAATTTTACGGGAATATTTAAAACACAGTCTATGAATATGTATATATCATATATAAAGAACCATCCAGCAAAAGAATGTAATACACCTATCTTTTTTCGAATATACGGATTTGAATTGTTTTCAAGATTATTACGAAAAAAGTTTGTTTCATTTTCTTCGTTTATAATTTTTCCAAAAATATTTTTTTTATATTTCATATTAAAACTTAAGCAGGCCAGTGCGCCTGTCGTCATAACAATTGGTTGTACCGCAGCGGGCCTGACCCGCTGTCGGCTACGAACCTTTGTTATGACACTAGCTATCTTTTAGCGCCGGAGGGCGCGTAAATAAAGATAACTAACTGCAAAAATATTTTTTATATTTTCTCGTAGACTTCTAAAAATTTTAAAGTCCACGAAGAAATAAAATTCTAAAATTTTTATTTCTTCATGCAAAAGACTTGAGACAGTGCGAATGCACGTGCGAAAGTTTTTTACACGAACCAACGCCTTACTTTTTTATAAAAAAAGGCAGTCCAATAGACTGTCGTCATAACAATATTTCTCCGTATCCGCCATAAATCTTTTAATGCCGACAAAACTGTCGGTATAAAATTCTTACGGATTTTACTAATTTCTTATTATATCACATTTTCCAAGTTTTTGCTGAATTTTATACGGATACGCATAAGATTCCTAAGAAAACTCAAAAATAATTTGACATTGTAACATTTTTGTGATACATTTTACTTATGGATAAAGAACATTGTGTAATTTATAAAGGCAAGTTTTTCCAAATTGAATGGTACTACGATGCAAAAGGAAACAGCCAGTCATTTGATTATTACTCAAATTGTGATTTATCCCAGCAGCGTAAATTCTTGATGTTATGTCAAAGAATGGGCGATTTTGGAAAGATTCTGGATATAACGAAATTTAGGGCTGAAGAAGATGGTATCTACGCTTTTAAGCCTCAGCCCGACCGTTATTTAGCATTTTTTAAGAAAGGCAATAAAATTATCGTCACTAATGCTTACAGAAAGTCTGGCGATAAAATGCCGAAGCAAGAGAAAAAATTAGCCATAAAAAACAGGGCTGATTATCTTAGCAGAAATCCTGATATGGAGGAGGAATCAAAATGACAACTTTTGAAAAATTTTTCAAAGACAATCCTGAGCAGAAAGAAATTTATGAAAAGGAATACAATGATTTTCTTCTCTCGGAATTCATGCTTGAGCAGATGGAAGCCCAGCATATTTCTGTCCGCGAACTTGCGAAACAGGCAGATGTTTCTCCAACTGTAATTCAAAAACTTCGTTCTAAAGATTCTCAGAAAGTAAACCTTACCACCTTTACTTCTGTATTGCGCTGCTTGGGCTATCAGATTAAATTGGAAAAAATGCCTGTGTTGCAGTAATTTTCTATATTTTTAATTTTCCCGCCCCAGTGGGGCGTGGGCATAACAACGAGTTAAACCGCAAAAACGGTTTTGCCCACCGGGCAAAATTGGCGCAAAAGTTGCGGTGGCGTAAAGCCACGAAGAGCAACTTTTGTGACAAAGTTTTTGTCGGCTTTGAACTTCTTGTTATATGATTTCCTATTCAATCAGTAATTTTATATTAT
>ODAI013669983.1_pt1 | contig 11735 bp, 7 predicted proteins | sample 1539321 | NCBI WGS metagenome assembly ODAI01 (sample SAMN02144231, study PRJEB22623) | gut metagenome | biome: sheep rumen | host: Ovis aries | place: New Zealand
GTGATAGAGGAAGTCTCTCATGGAGGCTGTTCCGGAAATCGTCCAGTCCCTGTAGATCTCGTCGCCGTCGTCCACGAGGCCGGCGTCCAGAACGCCCCTGTCGTACAGGGCCCGAACAATGTAGGAGGCATATTCCCTGTACTCCGCCGACAGGTCCGCATAGGGCGTCCCGCCGGAAGTAAGCTCGGACCGGATGCCCTCCCGGACACCTTCCAGAAAGGCCTCGAAGATCCCCTTCATCATAAGCTCGGACTCCGAGGCGTCGTCCGCATAGAAGTGATCCCTGTCAACGACGTAATTCAGAATGGCGGCGTAGGCATCCGCGGCGGGGATCAGAATATCGCTGCCATCCGTATCCTCCGTGATCTCGAAGGAAGTGACGCTGTCCGTCAGCTTGGACAGGATGATGTCCCGTATATTTTTTTCCAGGATCCTGTAGGCATTTCTCTGCAGATCGGCGTCAATGGTCAGATAGACGTCGTTTCCGTCCTGCGGCCTCACATAACTGAGCTCGGACTGCTCTCTTCCGAGGTTGTCGACGCTGATCTCCCGGTATCCGTTCCGGCCCTTCAGGACATCCTCCATGGAAGCCTCGATGCCGACGGTTCCGATCGAGTCGCCCGCACTGTAAAGATCGCTGTTCTCTTCGAGCTGTTCGGAGCTGATCTGGCTTATATAGCCGGTGACGGCGGACATGTATATGCTGTCGGTGTAGACGCGCTGATAGTCCGTAGAGATACTGATGCCGTCCAGATCGCTTTCGGCCATCACGGCTGCCACGGTCTCGTCGCTCACGGCGGCAGCCATTTTCGTCGGAAGGTATTTCTGAAAGGCATTCAGAGAGAGCCGGTAGCGCGTGATCACCGTGTTAAGAAGCATAACGCTCTGCGCGGAGGAGGTCATGTCCTTCTCTACGCGGTAGCGGTCCGCCAGCATCAGGACCATGTCCTCCGCGCTGCTGTTCTTTTCCTCCTCCGTCAGAGTGTCCGTCAGAGGATAGCCGTACAGATCCGCCAGAAAGCGGAGCTTTTCCGCGCCGCTGCAGGTGTAGACATAGCCGGAGCCGTCCCAGGAGATGCCGAAATCGCCGGCCAGTTCCTCGCCGTTTTCAGACATGATCTGCAGGGTCTTCTGAATGATCCTGTTGAGCCGGCTGTTTTCCTCGCGGGTATTGCCCGTGTTGTCCACGATCGTGATATTTCTTACCGCCACGGATTCTGCCAGGACTTTGCCGTTCCGGTCCAGGATCCTGCCTCTTTTGGAGGGAATACTGACTTTTCTCGTCACGCTCTCCTCAAAGGACTGCGTATAATCCGCGCCGTGCAGGATCTGCAGGTAAAAGAGCCGGCAGACAAGGGTCAGCGCGAAGACGGCGGATAGAAGCGCCAGAAAGACCGGGCGGTTCCTAAAATTCGGAATTTTCATGATTTATCAATCCCATTTCGTGCATGCTGCTGTAGCAAAGGTCTCCTATTATGATGTGGTCCGCGAGCCGGATCCCCACGATCCGCCCGGCCATTTCGACCTTACCGGTTACGTCGATATCCTCTTTGCTGGGCGTCGGATCCCCGCTTGGATGGTTGTGGAGAAGGACGATCTGCACGGCCTGTCTCTTAAGGGCCCGGATATAGATCTCCCTGGGGGAGATCAGGGCCCCGCTGACCGTTCCCACGGTGAGCACGTCTTCGCCCAGAAAGTTCATTTTGCTGTCAAGATGCAGCACAACGGTCCTCTCCACTTCCAGATGCCGCATCTCCTCCATGTAGTATTCGGCGATGGCGGGCGCGCAGTCAAAGCGCCGCGCGCTGTGGACTTTTTCCCGGACGATCCGTCTTGCGATCTCGGACAGGCAGAGGAGCTTGACAGCCTTGACTTCCCCGATCCCCGGGATGGACCTTAGGTCTTTCATCGAGAGGCGGGAAAGAGACGACAGCGAGCCGCCGCCGGACTCTCCCAGGGAGAGGACTCTCCGGCCCAGTTCCACGGCCGATATGCCTTTGGTCCCGGTTCTTAATATGATCCCGAGAAGTTCCGCGTTGGAAAGGCTTCCGGGCCCGCAGGCGAGAAAGCGCTCATAGGGCTGTTCGCTGCCGGGGTGTTCTGTATTTTGCCGCATTCTGTCTCCTAAAGCCTCTCCGGGCGCCCTCAAAGTCAGTGCCGCAGCAAAAAAGCGTGTTGTTTGAGAATCCCCTTCGCCGTTTTTTTTAGTCCGGAAGCTTTAAAAGTTCCCTGTCCAGAAGGTTCTGCAGAGTCTTTAAGATGCCGAGCTTGGCGTGGGGCCAGGTGAGTCCGCCCTGGAAGTAGACGTTGTAGGGCGGCTTGATGGGCCCGTCGGCGCTCAGTTCGATCGAGGAGCCGGAGACGAAGGCGCCGGCCGCCATGATGACCTGACTGTCGTAGCCGGGCATGTCGGAGGGCTCCGCGGTCACGAAACTGTCGACCGGAGAGGCCGCCTGGATCCCCTGGCAGAAGGCGATGACGCCCTCGGGCGTGCCGAAGGTGATGGCCTGGATGATATCATGCCGGCTCTCTGTGCTGTCCGGAAGGACCGTAAAGCCCAGCGGCTCGTAGAGGCAGGCGGCGAATATGGCGCCCTTGAGCGCGGAGGCAGTCACTGTGGGGCCCATGAAGAAGCCCTGATAGAAGGACGGGAGAACCTCCAGGGTCGCTCCGACCTCCTTGCCGAGACCGGGAGACGTCAGGCGCACCGCCGCGTTTTCCACGCACTCCGCAGTGCCCGCTATATAGCCGCCGATGGGGGCCAGACCGCCGCCGGGATTCTTGATCAGAGAGCCCACGATCATGTCGGCGCCGGCATCGGAGGGCTCCACTCTCTCGACAAACTCTCCGTAGCAGTTGTCCACCATGCAGATGACGTCCGGACGGACGCTCTTGATCATGGAGATCGCCTCCCCGATCTGTCCCACGCTGAGTGTTCTGCGGCTCTGATAGCCCTTGGAGCGCTGGATCGTGACCAGACGGACAGCCGGTTCCTTCAGAGCTTCCCGGATCCCGTCGAAATCGAAGCTCGAGTCGGGCAGAAGGTCCCCCTGCCTGTATCCGATGCCGTACTCTGCCAGGGATCCCCTGGAAGGCCGGATGCCGATGACTTCCTGCAGCGTGTCATAAGGGGCGCCGGCCGCGGACAGAAGAACGTCGCCCGGCCGGAGGTTGCTCATGAGGGCCAGGGCCAGAGCATGTGTGCCGCATGTGATCTGGGGCCTCACCAGTGCGTCCTCCGTGTGGAAATAGGAGGCATAGACCCTCTCCAGGCCGTCCCTTCCTATATCGTCATAGCCGTAGCCGGTGGTCCCTTTCAGGTTCGCTTCACCGATGTGGGCGTCCTGCATGGCCTTGATGATCCTGAGCTGGTTATATTCCGCAGTCTCGTCGATCTGCCGGAACCGGTCCGAAAGCTTCTCCAGAACAGGCTCCGCGTAGGCGAGCACCTCGCCGGTGATTCCGAACTGGCGGTAAATTGATTGCATAAACTGATCTCCTTTTTCTAGTACTCTTTCTTGTGTCAGATCGCGGTATTCCCGCGCAGCAGCGGTTCAGCCTTCCGCTGCATGTGATCCCAAAGCGCTTCGGGATCCTCGAACTTGTCGATATCCACCCAGATGACGTCCTTTTCGCGGCGAAACCAGGTGAGCTGTCTTTTGGCAAAATGCCGGGTGTCTCTCTTGATGAGCCTTACGGCCTCCTCCAGGCTGTAGTCCCCTTCCAGATAACCGTAGATCTGCTTGTATCCGATCCCCTGCATGGATGTGCTGTCACGGGGGATCCCCATGTCCCGAAGACGCGCGACTTCGTCCGCAAGGCCCTGCTCCATCATGATGTCGACGCGCCGGTCTATGCGCTCATAGAGTCTGGCCCGGTCCATGGTCAGGACAAAATAGACAGAGCGGTAGGCGGACGGCCTCTCTCTCTGCCGGCTGTTGTGCTCGGCAATGGAATCGCCGCCGCTCTCGGTGATAAATTCGAGGGCTCTTATGACTCTCTTGATATTATTGGGGTGGATGGCCGCAGCGGAGGCGGGATCTCTTTGGCGGAGCATGGCGTGGAGGGCCTCGGGACCCTGCTCCCTGGCAAGACCGGCCAGCTTCTCGCGAAGAGACGTGTTCTCATCCATCCGGGTGAAGTCGATATCGTATAAGAGCGCCTGAATATAAAAGCCCGTTCCGCCGCACAGGATCGGGAGCCTTCCCTCCCGGCGGATCGCCTTTACGGCTCTCTCCGCCTCCTGCTTGAAGCGGACGACGTTCCAGTTCTCCTGCGGGTCCGCACAGTCGATCAGATAATGGGGCACACCCCGCATCTCTTCGCGGGTCACTTTGGCGCTGCCTATATCCATGCCTCTGTATACCTGCACGGAGTCGGCGGAGATCACGGAGCCGTTCATGCGGACGGCGAGTTCCGCGGCAGCGGCGCTCTTTCCCGCCGCGGTGGGCCCCGCGACGATCAGTAATGGGGTTTTGGGCTGTAAGACAGGTGCTGACATGCTGCTCCTTCCGTGTACGGGTCTGTCATTCAGGGGACGATCCTCTTGAATTTCCTGTCGAGATCCGCCTTGGAAAAGACGATCATGGTAGGTCTTCCGTGCGGACAATGATAGGGGTTGTCCAATTTGAGGAGTTCTTCGATCAGGGCCTCCGCTTCTTTCTCGCTCAGGAGAGAGTTTCCCTTGACGGCCGCTTTGCAGGACATGGAGGCCACCTTCATGAGGATGGCGTGCGGCGTCCCGCGCATCTTCTCTTCCGCCATTTCCTCCAGCGTCTCCCGAAACAGTTCTGTGGCGTCGTTTCCGTACAGCTCCATGGGAACCGCGCGGATCGCGAAGCTGTTTCCGCCCAGCGGCTCGATCTCATAGCCCAGCCTCCGGAACACATCCTCGTGGACTTCGTACTCGCCCTGCTCTCTGCCTGTCAGAGTGACGACGGCAGCGGGGGCAAGGAGCTGCGAGCCGGAAGCGGAAGGGTCGGCGCTCTCCACTCTTTTCATGATCCTCTCGTAGTTGACCTTCTCGTGGGCCGCATGCTGATCGATCATAAGAAGTTTGTCCTGATACTCGATCATCCAGTAGGTTCCGAAGACCTGTCCCACGATCCTGAAGTCGGGGCGGTGATCCTCTGTCAGGATGCGGTCCTCAGACTCCCCGGTAAAATCCGTGTTTTCAAACAGGCTGGCCTGCTCGAACCGCCCGTTTGCGGCGGGACCGGACAAAGAAGGCGCCAAATCGCCGGAAGCCGGCGCGCGGTCTGTCACACGTTTGTCCTCGAAGATGAAATCCTCGAAGCTGACGCGGGCCGGGCCCTGCGGAGACGGGACACCGGACAAGGGATCTCCGGGTGTGTCAGGAAAAGTCTGCGGCGGCGCTGCAGCGCCGCTGTGCCCGTAAGGGGTCGGCGTCTCCCGGACAAAGCGGGCCCTCTCGAAGGGCTCCGGATGAGCTTCCTTTTGCAGCTGCTCGTTCCGCTCCTCCTCTTCTTTCTTATTGCGGGCTCTCTCCTCTGCCCTGGTCTCGAGGATTTCGGCAGGGATGAGCTCGGCACTGTGCAGCACATTGTGCACGCTGCCGTCGATAAAGTTATATACGGATTCCGCATCCGAGAAACGGACCTCCATCTTGGTGGGGTGCACGTTGACGTCGGCCTCGGCCGGCGGCACGCTCAGGTGCAGGACCGCAAAGGGAAAGCGGTGCTGCATAAGGTCGGTCCTGTAGCCGGCTTCCAGGGCTTTGGAGAGCGTATTGCTCCGGAGCATCCGCCCGTTGACGAAGAAGATCTCGAAGTTTCTGGTCGTCCGGCTGATGTCCGGCCGCCCGATGAAGCCGCTGAGCCTGTAGGGGCCGTCGCTGACGTCGACAGGCAGGACTTTGGACGAGATCTCCCGGCCATAGATCCTGTAAAGCAGTTCGCGGAGATCCCCGCTGCCGGTCGTGTGGAGCTTTTCCCTGCCGTCCGCTCTGTAGTGAAAGGAGACAGACGGATGGGAAAGAGCCTGTTTCTCTATGAGATCTGTGATGTAGCCGGCCTCTGTCTGGGGCTGCTTCAGGAATTTCGCCCTTACGGGGACGTTGTAAAACAGGTTTCTCACGACGACGCTGGTGCCGTCAGGAGCCCCGATCTCCTCCAGGTCCAGTTTCACCGGCGCATCCTCGGAAAAGCCCGTAAGAGGCTGATTGGTGGCTCTGATGCCGGTCAGAGAGTCCCTGGTCTTGGTGATCATCTCCACCTGGGAGACCGCCGCTATGCTGGAGAGAGCCTCCCCTCGAAAACCCAGGCTCATCAGTCTGGTCAGATCGCTGTCGTCGCGGATCTTGCTGGTGGCGTGCCGCTCGAAGGCCTTTGTGATCTGGGACTTCTCGATGCCGCAGCCGTTGTCGGTGACGCGGATCATTTTTCTGCCGCCTTCACGGATCTCGCAGGTGATCGCAGTGGCGCCGGCGTCGATCGCGTTCTCCACCAGTTCCTTGACGACATTGACCGGTCTCTCCACCACTTCGCCGGCGGCTATTCGGTTTATGGTCTCTTCGCTGAGTAAATGAATTTCCAATGTTTCCCCCGTTTCAGAGCCCCAGGGGGCTCGTTAGTCAGCCGTTCCAGCGGTTCTTGAGTTCCGTCTGCAGGCGGTACAGCGTGTTCAGGGCGTCCAGAGGAGTGAGATTGGAGATATCGATCTCCCGCAGCTCCTTGAGAACGTCCTCGTCGCTGACTGTCTCGAAAAGGGACATCTGGCCCAGATCGACCTCGTCGTAGTGGCGCACCCTGGCCGCTTTTCCGGCGGCTTTTCCCGCCCTGGTCTCGATCTTCTGGATCTTCTCCGTGATATCGCTGTCCGTCAGCTGCTCCAGCAGCTCCTTGGCTCTGTCGATGACGAGGTCGGGAAGCCCGGCCAGCTTAGCCACCTGGATGCCATAGCTTCTGTCCGCGCCGCCCTTTATGATCTTTCGGAGAAATACGATATCGTCTCCCTTTTCCTTGACAGCCACGCAGTAGTTGCTGACATTGTCTATTTTGCCCTCGAGCTCGGTGAGCTCGTGGTAATGGGTGGCAAAGAGCGTCTTGGCACCCAGGAATTTCTTGTTGCTGATATGTTCAATGACGGCCCAGGCGATCGAGAGGCCGTCGTATGTGGAGGTGCCCCTTCCGATCTCATCGAGGATCAGGAGGGAGTCCGGCGTGGCATTTCTGAGAATATTGGCCACTTCGTTCATCTCCACCATAAAGGTGCTCTGCCCGCTTCCCAGATCGTCCGAGGCGCCGACTCTGGTAAAGATCCTGTCAACGACGCACAGATCCGCCGACGCGGCCGGCACATAGCTTCCGATCTGCGCCATGAGGCAGATCAGGGCGACCTGACGCATGTAGGTGGATTTACCTGCCATGTTGGGGCCGGTAATGATCGCGATCGCGTTCTTTTTGCTGTCCAGGCTCGTATCGTTGGATATGAAATCCCCCTGCAGCATCTTCTCGACGACGGGGTGACGGCCATCCTTGATCTTAATGATCCCTTTTTCGTTGATCGAGGGCCTTACGTAGCGCCCTCTCTCGGCGACCAGGGACAAAGAGCACAGGACGTCCAGCATGGAGAGCGCCCTGGCGGCCTTCTGGATCAGGCCGATCCTGTCTCCGACGGCGTCCCTGATCTCGCAGAACTTGTCGTATTCGAGCGTGTTGAGCTTGTCCTCCGCGTTCAGGATGGTGTCCTCCAGGCTCTTGAGCTTGTCGGAGGTATAGCGCTCGGAACCGACCAGGGTCTGTTTGCGGATATAGTCGTCCGGAACCATGTCCTTGAAGGAATTGGTCACTTCAAAGTAATAGCCGAAGACCTTGTTGTACTTGATGCGGAGATTCTTGATGCCGGTCCTCTGCTGGTCCTCGGCTTCCAGGTTCATCAGCCACTGCCTTCCCTGCGTCTTGGCTTCCCTGAGCATATCGATATCGGGATCGAAGCCGGACTTGATAATGCCGCCCTCCTTCACCTGCAGGGGCGGCTCGTCCTGGATCGATCTGTTAAGAAGATCCACCAGCTCTCCGAAGTCGTCCATTTCCTCTCTGAGAAAGGTCAGAAGTCCTCCGTCAAAATCCTGCAGGACCTGCCGTATGGGCGCGAACATGGTCAGAGAACTGCGAAGGGCGATCAGGTCGCGGGGATTCGCCGAGCCGTAGCTCACTCTCGTCATCAGGCGCTCCAGGTCGTAAACCGGCTGCAGGTACTCGCGGATCTCGTCGCGGTCCACTGTATTATGACACAGCATCTCCACTGCGTCGAGTCGGCGCAGGATCTCGCTCCGGTCCACCAGCGGCTGCTCGATCATCTGGTGAAGGCGCCTCGCGCCCATAGCCGTACAGGTCCTGTCCAGAACCCACAGCAGGGAGCCGCGCTTTTTTTTCTCCCGCATGGTCTCCGACAGCTCCAGGTTTCTTCTGGTGGAGCTGTCCAGCAGCATATACTTGCCGGATGCGTATACACTGATACCTGTAATATTGGACAGGGAATTCTTCTGCGTGTCGTACAGATACCGCAAAAGAGCGCCGGAGGCGCCGGCAGCGGCCTTCCCGTCGTCCAGTCCCAGAGCGATCAGGCTTGATACGTGAAAGTGCTTCTTGAGAACGGCGATGACCGCGGCATCGTCAAAATAGTGGGCGCCGAGCGGATTGACGACGATCCCCAGCCTCTCTTTGAGGTCCGAAAGATCGATGCCGGACAGCATGAAGCTGTCGCTGCAGATGATCTCGGAGGGGGAATAGCGGATGATCTCGTCATAGATCTTGCGGTCACCCTCGGCTTCCGTCGCGTAGAATTCGCCGGTCGTGACGTCCGCGACGGCAATGCCGCTTTTGCCCTGCCTGCTGTAGAGGATACAGAAGATGAAGTTGTTTCTGCCCTCCTCGATGGATTCCATGTCGAGGTTGGTGCCCGGGGTGACGATGCGGATAACCTCCCGCTTTACCATGCCCTTGGCTGTCCTCGGATCCTCGACCTGCTCGCAGATCGCTGCCTTATAGCCCTTTTCCACAAGACGGGTCAGATAGCTGTCCACCGCGTGAAAGGGAACGCCGCACATGGGCGCTCTCTCGGGCAGGCCGCAGCTCTTTCCGGTCAGGGTCAGCTCCAGCTCTCTGGAGACGATCTCCGCGTCCTCGAAGAACATCTCGTAGAAATCGCCGAGTCTGTAGAACAGAATACAGCCGGGGTATTCTCTTTTGGTCTGCAGATAATGCTGCATCATGGGACTTAATTTGGATAAGTCCTGCTCTTCCAGTTTAATACTCATGGAGTTCCTTTACTTGTGGTCAGCGCCTTTATGAGTGTGCCGGCGCCGCAATTCATCATTCTGTTCCCTCGCCCAGGACGCGGCCGAAAAAGTAAAAACCGCGGCACTCTTCCAGAAGGACCGGATAATAGTTCCCGATCATGGAGGCGTCTCCCGGCACATGAACGATCATGTTGTTGGAAAGACGGCAGGTCACATATCCTTCCTTCTGGGCATTGACCTCCTCGACCAGGCCTTCCATGACTCTTCCTGTGAGGGCGGCCGATCTCTCTCTGGCATTTCTCTGAACAGCTAAGAGAACCCGGTCGAAGCCTTCCTTGACGATCTCCTCGGGGACCTGATCCTCCATTCGGGCCGCGGGCGTCCCGCGTCTGGGGGAATAAATAAAGGTATAGGCGTTGTCAAAGCCCACCTGTTCGATGACGTCCAGGGTGTCATCCACATCCTGCGCGGTCTCTCCCGGGAATCCTACGATGATATCCGTCGTGATGGAGACGTCCGGGATCTCGTCCCTGATCATCTGTGCGAGGGAAATGAACTGTTCCTTCGTGTAGTGGCGGTTCATCCGCTTGAGAATGCGGTCGGATCCGCTCTGAAGAGGCAGGTGCACATGCCTTGCGATAACGGGATTGTCGCGGACGACGCGGATGACGTCATAAGAGAGATCCTTGGGATGGGGCGTCATGAACCTTACGCGGCGGATGCCCTTTACCTTGCAGACCTCCTCCAGAAGCTGCGCGAAGGTCACAGGGGTCTCAAGCCCTTTTCCGTAGGAATTGACGTTCTGGCCAAGAAGCATGACCTCAGTGACGCCGTCAGCGGCCAGGCTTTCGATCTCGCGCAGTATTTCCCGGGGATCTCTGCTTCTCTCCCGTCCCCGGACGTAGGGAACGATGCAGTAGCTGCAGAAGTTGTCGCAGCCGAACATGATATTGACGCCGGATTTGTAGGCGTATTTGCGCTCTACGGGGAGATTCTCCACGATCTCCTCGGACTTGTCCCAGATCTGCGTCACTTTCCGGTCGGTATCATAGACCTCCCAGAGATACTGCGCGAAGCGGTAAATGTTGTGGGTGCCGAAGATCAGGTCGACGAAGGGATAGCTCTTTTTGACTTTTTCGACGTTTCCCTTCTCCTGCATCATACAGCCGCAGATCGCCACCTTCATATAAGGATTATTCTTCTTGAGGTGGCTGATCCGGCCCAGACGGCCGAAGGTCCTCTGGTCCGCGTTGTCCCTGACGGTGCAGGTGTTGAAGATCACAAAATCGGCATTTTCCGACTCTGTGGGCACAAATCCGGACTGCAGGAGAATTCCGGTCAGTTTTTCGGAATCCCTCGCATTCATCTGACACCCGAACGTGACCGTGCAGGCTGTCAGCGGCCGCCCAGCCTGAGCGGACTTTGCCGCGATCAGCTTTCTGAGCTTTCCGATATAGTAGAGTTCGCGGCTGTGCTCGTCGGAGGGCTCGGGGCCCATAAGATCGATGGCCGCGATTTCTTTTTCCAGTGTTTGATCGTTATACATTCTGTTTCCTCGAATTGTTTATCTTTGCAGGACTTTGTCCGTCATTCAGCGGCTCTGTACAGATAGGACCTCCCTTTCCTGCCGACCCTCTCTATGACTCCCATTTTCATGAGGATCAGGGCCTCGGTAGAAAAGGAACTTCCGGGGCAGCCGCAGCTGCCGGCCAGCTCCCTGGCGGTGAAGGGCTCCTTGAGATCATAGGGGACAAACTGCAGGTAATCCCTCGGCTGCGCGAGTAGCGTCTCGCTGATGATCCTGGTCGGGATGCGGTCGAAGCGGTGGGCCCCTCTTTTGCCGTCCCGGCTCCATCCGTCCCTGAGCCTGTATTCCTCGATATCGAGGAGGATCAGTTTGATGGACAGATTGGGGTGGTCCAGAAAGGACGAGATCCTGTAAAGCTCCCGGAAGGCGCTGTAGAAACTGCCCTTTTTGGGAGACCGGTTCCTCTTCTCCTGTTCGCCGGTCACCGGGTCGATCCAGGTGATCCATTTGTGCGCGGGAATGGGATAGACGACTGTGACGCGGTAGTCCGGAAGAAAAGCGCGCAGCTTATCTCTTAAGTATCCGAAATTCGCGGTCTGGATCTCCGTGATGGATCCTGTCTTCTCGCAGTATATATCGGCAATATAATTCCCGATCGGAATCTCGTGATGGTCTTCGTCCGGGTCCTCGTAAGCCTTAAGAACGGCATGCAGAGTCTTTTCCTTCTGCATGCCGATGCCGTGGCGCTCGCGCTCCTGTGGACGGACGACGCTGTCCAGAGCCCTTTGAAAACGGGCGTCTCTCTCTTTATTTGTGCAGGTGTCTTCGCACATAGGCAAATGTCCTGTCCTCCCCTTCTTCAGCCAGCATGATCAGGAGCCTGTGCAGCAGGTCCGCCGTCTCGGGGTGCATAAAGCTGATCACATGTTTGCCCTGTTCGAAATA
>ODAI010110226.1_pt1 | contig 11734 bp, 8 predicted proteins | sample 1539321 | NCBI WGS metagenome assembly ODAI01 (sample SAMN02144231, study PRJEB22623) | gut metagenome | biome: sheep rumen | host: Ovis aries | place: New Zealand
AGAGGCAAGAGGGGCGAGAGAGAAAACATTATACGTGTCCGCAAGAAGCACGACAGGTTAGTCATAGCCGAGCCATACCAAAATACACCCAGCGACCGTGCAGGGCTAAAGGCTGGCGACATACTGATCTCCATAGACGGCAAGGACGTCAAGGGAATGCTTCCTGCCAAGGTAACCACCATGCTGCGAGGTGAATCTGGCACGACCTTCTCCCTACGGTTCCAGCGTCCGGGAGAAAAAAAGCCAAGGACCGTACGTATTACCAGGGCCACGATCCAGACTCCGTCAGTGCCATATTACGGAATGTCAGACAACCGCACAGGCTATATTCTCCTGACAGGGTTTACCGATGGTGCCGCACGCGAAGTACGCTATGCCCTGGAACAGATCAGGAACCAAGGCGGCAACAAGCTGATCCTCGACCTTCGCAACAACCCGGGTGGATCAATCACCGAAGCGGTAGACATTGTCAATCTGTTTGTCGCCAAGGGACAGAAGGTCGTCTACACCAAGGGAAAGCAAAGCATAGCCAACCGTGAATACCTTACTACCACAGACCCTGTCGACTCCGTCATGCCCGTCATCGTCATCGTAAATCAGAATTCAGCGTCTGCATCGGAAATAGTCAGCGGAAGCCTTCAGGACATGGACCGGGCCGTAATTATCGGTAGCCGCACCTATGGCAAGGGGCTGGTACAGGCAATACGTGATGTACCGTATCGCGGACAGATGAAACTCACCACGGCACGCTATTACATACCCAGCGGCAGATGTATCCAGGCTCATCAGTACAACCATGACGGAACCATACGGACAACCCCTGACAGCCTCACTAAAGTATTCCATACCCGCATAGGTCGCGAGGTCAGGGACGGAGGCGGGATAAAGCCAGACATCATATCAGAGCCGGACAGTCTCCCTACTATGATATATGACCTCATACAAAGTGATCCGTACTTTGACTGGATAACCAGATATGCCCAAAAACACTCCGGGATATCCGAGGCAGGAAGCTTTACACTTTCCGACGCAGACTATTCGGATTTCTGCCAATACATAAAGGACGAGAAATTCACATACAACCGTCGTTCGGACAGCGCCATCAAATTCCTCAAGGAAATAGCACGACAGGAGGGATATCTCGAAATAGCCAAGACAGAAATGGACTCTCTGGAAAAGAGATTTGCCCCCGACCTTGATTACGACCTGAGGCGTCACAAGTCAAAAATCATCCCTTTCATAGAGTCTGAGATAGTAACCAGGTACTATTATCAAGGCGGATATGTACGTCAGCAGCTCAAGAGCGACAAAGTATACCACGAGGCATTACAACTTATTTCCGACCGGGAACGTTTTGACGACATACTCAAGACAAGACCGGCCTCCGACACAAAATGAGACACAACATACGCAAGTCAAATCAGGCAATGATGTACATGGTCATGGCAATGGCCGTAATCGTAGTACTTATAGCAGCCCTTTTCCTATATTGGTGTACACCGGCAAAGTAAGTATATATCAAATACCACGCCTCTCGCCATATACGTAAAAATATTTACATTACCCCAACCTCGTTGCCGCTGTCTTACCACCATGTGTATATGTCTGCCAGTACATAACATGCTGATAGACAGTTATTTTGTACGCACGATGTCATTATGTGTATCACACATAACTGGCCAGATACTGCACGATGACCGTCAGCGGAAATGGTAAGTCCTGTCTGAGCCAGTCCGCCACACGGATTACCGGCACTTTAGTTGACTGAATTGGGAAAAATATTTACAGATATACATTACGGCAGCAACTCTTGTGCATAGCTGCGTATCTCCTTCCATGCCTCGTCACGGAGCCTTGTCCCGACGGTCTGGATTATTTTCTCGCTCAGCTTGCTTCCCAGCATCAGGCATTTTTCCAGAGAAGCCCCATAGGCGTAGGCATACAGGAAACCAGCCGTAAAAAAGTCGCCGGCAGCAGTCGTGTCTATTACATTTGCTACATTACCGGCCGGGACGGCAATCCTCTTCTCGCCCTTCTTCATGGCACTTGCACCATGTCTGCCAAGCTTGACTATGGCAGTATCGGCCATAGATGCAATGTATTCGAGGGATTCCACAGGGTTTTCCATACAGGAAAGGGCTCTGGCCTCTTCCTCGTTCGCAAAGACGATGTCACAATATTCAATTATCAAACGGCGGAACAGTCCCATGTTTTCCTTGACGATGTTCCAGCTTCCCAGGTCAAGGCTTAGCAACAGGCCGTTTCTTTTTGCCGTCTTGCATATCTTTTCCATCAGGTCGCTATTTTGTACCAGATAGCCCTCTACATGTACCAGGTCAGAATCCGCAAACAGCCCGTCAGTTATATCTTCGGCACCCAATCCCAAGGCAGCTCCGAGATGTGTTCCGAAACTTCTTTCTCCGTCGGCGGATATGAAAGTGTTGGCCACCCCGGTATGTTCATTGCAGACGATCAGCCTTTCATTGATACCCATCCTGGCCCCCGTCTCTTTGAAGAAATGTCCCAGCCTGTCACTGCCGATGCGGCCGACATACGTAGGCCTTGCCCCCATGCATGCAAGAGCCAGCATGGCATTGCTGGTACTTCCGCCAGTCGTGGTATGCGGATTCATAGGCTTCATCTCGTTCTCAAGCCGGATCTGAGTCTCCTGGTCAATCAGGGTCATTCCACCCTTGTGGATATTATATTTTCTCAAGACGGAATCGTCCTGAATCATTACGGAGACATCGACAAGGGCATTGCCAATACCAAGGATTTTCAGCATTTTTTTATTTTTTTCTGCAAATATATTGTATATTTCGGGAAAAACCTATATCTTTGCACAGCAATTGAGAAAAAGAATAGGAACATTCTCAAAAATGCCTGCTTCAGTAGCTCAGTTGGTTAGAGCACATGACTGTTAATCATGGGGTCGTTGGTTCAAGCCCATCCTGAAGCGCAAGAAGAATAGAGCCTGCCAGTATCAAACGGCGGGCTCTGTTTGTAAAAACGTCGCGCGCACGCATATATCCGGCACGCATATATCGAAAAAAGAGTCATGGTAAAAAAGATAGAGAGAATCATCGAATCACTACGCTCCCTCCTGTATCCCGCATTTTATGGCAACGGAATCAGCAGCGAGATGTTCTACGCTCAGTTGCTGGAATGTGTGCCGGCCCCTGTTGCCAGGGAGTTGACGGACTTTATCCCTGAGCTCAGGAAAAAACTGGACTGTGACGTAGAGGCTGCATATAACGGAGATCCTGCCGCAGAATCCAGGGACGAGATAATATGCTGCTATCCTGTCATCAAGGCCCTGATGAACTACAGGTTTGCCCATCGTATGTTGGAATTGGGTATAGGGATGATACCGCGAATCATAACAGAGATGGCTCATTCCGAAACCGGAATAGACATTCATCCGGCCGCAACCATAGGTCATCATTTTACCATAGACCATGGCACCGGTGTCGTCATAGGCGCCACATGTATAATAGGAAACCACGTAAAGCTGTACCAGGGAGTGACATTGGGCGCCAAGAGTTTCCCGCTGGACGACGACGGACATCCCATAAAAGGCATCCCCAGGCACCCCATACTCGAGGACAACGTAATCATATACTCAAACGCGACCGTCCTTGGCAGGATAACAATAGGCAAGGGAACAGTCATTGGCGGAAACCTGTGGGTGACGGAAAGCACACGCCCTGGCGAACAGATAGCCCAGGCCCGCAAGCGCAAGACCATCATTCAGCAGACCCTTATCAATCCCGACGATCATGGAATGCTGTAAAAAAATAATAACAGGACATATACAAACAAGACATATCAGATTTAATGGAATTTGAACTCATAGCCAAGACCTTCCAAGGTCTCGAGACAGTGTTGGCAACCGAATTGATAGAGCTGGGAGCCAATAACATCCAGATAGGACGCCGCATGGTGTCATTCACCGGCGACAAGGAAATGATGTACCGAGCCAATTTCCAGTTACGTACGGCAATCAGGATTCTCAAGCCTATCAAGCATTTTCGCGCGACGACAGCCGACGAGGTGTACGATGCTGTAAGGCAGATAGACTGGTCTGAATATCTCACCCCAAAAACTACCTTTGCCGTAGACAGTGTAGTATTCTCCAGTGAGTTTCGCCACTCCAAGTTCGTAGCCTACAAGGTAAAAGACGCCATCGTAGACCAAATCCGCGAAAATACAGGAGAGCGTCCCAATATCAGAGTAACCAATCCAGACATACGACTCAACATACATGTAGCAGAGTACGACTGTACCCTGTCTCTCGACTCGTCGGGCGAGAGCCTGCATCGCCGTGGGTACCGTCAGGAGTCCGTAGAAGCTCCCCTCAACGAGGTCCTGGCTGCAGGCATCATCCTCCAGACAGGGTGGAGAGGCGAGTGCGACCTGATAGACCCGATGTGCGGCAGCGGAACGATACCCGTAGAGGCAGCCCTCATAGCACGTGGTATAGCGCCAGGCGTATTCCGCAAGGAATATGCGTTTGAGAAATGGCCGGACTTCGATCAGGAGCTTTTCAATGCAATATACGACGACGACAGTCGCGAACGCACGTTCGAACACCACATCTACGGATACGACAACAACCGGCAGGCCGTAGCCATAGCAACCAACAACGTACGTGCGGCAGGCCTTTCCAAGGATATCACGGTAGAGTTTCAGGATTTCAAGGATTTCACGCAGCCTACGGCTAAGAGCATAATCATTACCAACCCGCCTTATGGCGAACGAATCTCTGCGCCAGACCTGCTCGGACTCTACAAGATGATAGGCGAACGGCTCAAGCACCAGTTTACGGGCAATGATGCATGGATTCTGAGCTATAGGGAGGAATGTTTCGATGCAATAGGCCTGAAGCCATCGTTGCGCACACCTCTGTACAATGGTTCTCTGGAGTGTGAGCTCAGGAAGTACCGCATGTTCGACGGACGATTTAGCGAGATGCGGGCTGAAGGCGGAGACATCAAGAGCGCACGCGAACGGAACATGATGGCCCAGAAACACCGTTTCCGCCAGCATCGCGACTTCAAGGCACGCATAGGCGAGGAACAGACTACATATGACAGTCACGGCTACAGAGGAAAGGGAGCGCCTGGCAGTAAGCAGCGCCGTTTCAGGGACGACGACGAGCGTACTTATGGAGGTAAAAGGAATTTTTCCGGCGACAGGGCCGCGCATCGCTACAGTGACAGGAAGACAAACAGGGGAGGCCGTGACAAATTTGGCGGATTCCGTAACAACAAGGAAAAGTAATACTATGTACAGCAAATTCACGACACTATCAGTCATTTGTATGATTTTGTCATCGGTAACCATGGCACAGGACAGGCAATTTACTTTGGACGAGCTGCTGGGCGGCGGAGACAGCTATTGGAAACTCAGGCCAGAGAACATGTACACAGGCTGGTGGGGCGACATACCGTTCAGGACGTCACCCGAGGGTGTTACGGATATAAATACCGGCAACACCATATGTACCGTCGAGTCTGTCAATCAGAAACTCGGAGAGGAACTGGCCTTCAGCGGCCATAACCTCACTTTCCCGTATGCGGACAAGCCTGTCGTAGATTTTCACAAGGGACTTCGGCATATCCAGGTAGATTTTGAAAGCGGAGACAAGGTCCTGGACGTAACATTGCCCACGGGCTCTGTCAATCAGGACTTTTGCAACGTTTCCCGTAATACCGCATATTGTATTCAGGGTAATCTCTATATAGCTATGCCGGACGGCAGGCAGATAGCTGTCAGCCAGGACGGCAGTGACGATGGCAGCGAGAATATACTTTACGGCTGGAGCGTACACCGTGACGAGTTCGGAATACACAAAGGCACCTTCTGGTCTCCGGACGGCAGGAAACTGGCATATTACCGTATGGACCAGTCTATGGTTCCCAGCTATCCACAGGTGGATATACACCCGCAGAAGGACTACAAGGGAGCAAACGGGTCACGCATAGCGACGACCTATTCCTGCCACTATCCTATGGCAGGCGAGAAAAGCCATGTCGTCCAGGTCGGCATATATGATACCGAGACAGGCTCTAACACATGGCTTGACCTCGAAGGCGAGCCTGACGACTATCATACAAACATTTCATGGTCGCCAGACAGCCGTACGATCTATATCTTCGAGCTAAACCGCGACCAGAACGACATGCGCCTGGTATCCTATGACGCAGCCACGGGCAAGTCTCTCAGGACCATACTCCAGGAGTGTGACAAGAAGTATGTAGAGCCGATGAATCCACTCCGTTTCCTGCCATGGGACGAAAACAAGGCCGTGATGCAGAGCCAGCGTGACGGATACAATCACCTTTACCTCCTTGATGTCAGGAACGGCAGCATTCGACAACTGACACGCGGCAGATGGGTCGTACAGAAATTCATCGGGTTCAACACCGTATCAAAGAGTATTATCTATGCCGGAAACGAGGCAGACCCGCGTACCTCATGCCTGTACAGCGTCAGGACCAGCGGACGCAAACGGACACTTCTCGGCAAAGCCGAGGGTGTATGCTACAATGCATCACTCAATGGCAGCGGGACACAAGTGATACAATGCTATACAGCCCCCGATGTGCCACGCAGCATCAATATCCTCAGCACCACGACAGGCAAGGGCAGGAACCTGCTCACAGCCGCAGACACGTGGAAACAGTCCGGATATGCAATACCACAGTTCAGGAGCGGCAGCATCAAGGCCGCCGACGGCAAGACAGACCTCTACTATCGCATGGTTCTCCCTGCAGATTTTGACGCAAGCAAGAAATACCCTACAGTCATATACGTATATGGCGGACCTCACGCACACCTTGTGCAGTCCAGCTGGCATTGGGACAGCCGTGGATGGGAGACATACATGGCACAGAAAGGATATATAACGTTTGTATTGGACAACCGTGGCAGCGAATGGCGCGGTCTTGCCTTCGAGCAAGCCACGTTCCGCCAGCTTGGATGTGTCGAACGCGAGGACCAGTTCAAGGGAGTCGAGTTCCTCAAGACGCTGCCATACGTAGATGCAGACAGGATAGGCGTACACGGGTGGAGTTTCGGAGGTTTCATGACCACCAACCTGATGCTTACATATCCAGAGACATTCAAGGTAGGGGTTGCAGGAGGCCCTGTCATAGACTGGAGCTATTACGAAGTCATGTATGGTGAGCGCTATATGGACACTCCTCAGCAAAACCCCGAGGGATACGACCGGTGCAATCTCAGGAACCGGGCCGGAAACCTCAAGGGACGCCTTCAGCTGATTATAGGATACAACGATCCGACATGCGTTCCGCAGCACACCCTCTCCTTTATCCGTGCATGCGAAGACGCGGGCACACAGCCGGATTTCTTCCTATACCCCGGCGGAGAGCACAACATGTACGGACGCGACGCCGTCCATCTGCACGAGAGGATAACACGTTATTTTGAAGATTATCTTAAATAATATGGGATACACTATATTGCTGCTCGGCTCAGGAGGTCGCGAACACGCCCTGGCATGGAAGATCTCACAAAGCCCAAAGGTCACAAAGCTGTATATAGCACCAGGTAATGCCGGAACATCAGCCGTCGGAGAGAACGTAGACATCAAGGCCGATGATTTCGAGTCAATCAGGACATTCTGCCTGGACAGGCACGTCAACATGGTCGTCGTAGGCCCAGAAGACCCGTTGGTCAAGGGAATATACGACTATTTCAAGTCCGACCCAGAGCTCGCTGACATAGCGTTGATCGGCCCGTCAAGGAAAGGAGCCATGCTGGAAGGCAGCAAGGACTTCGCCAAGGCATTCATGCAGCGTCACGGAATCCCCACGGCCGCCTACCGGACCTTTACGGCGGAGACTCTCCAGCAAGGCAAGGATTTCCTGCGCTCCCTATGTCCTCCGTATGTACTAAAGGCCGACGGCCTCTGTGCAGGTAAAGGTGTATTGATACCCGAAACCCTCGCCCAGGCTCAGGGTGAGCTCGAAAATATGCTGGGCGGAATGTTCGGCCACGCCTCAGACAGGGTCATCGTCGAGGAGTTTATGAAGGGCATAGAATGCTCCGTCTTTGCACTCACTGACGGAAGCGACTACGTAATCCTTCCCGAAGCTAAGGACTACAAGCGTATAGGCGAGGGAGACACCGGCCCCAACACCGGAGGCATGGGAAGCGTCAGCCCCGTCCCGTTTGCAGACAGGCAGTGGATGCAGAAGGTCGAGGAAAGAATCGTCCGTCCTACGGTAGACGGTCTCAAGTCAGAAGGCATCGACTACCAGGGATTCATCTTCTTCGGACTTATCAACGTAGACGGAGACCCAAAGGTCATCGAATATAACGTACGCATGGGTGACCCTGAGACAGAGACGGTAATGCTTCGTATCAAGAGCGATATCGTAGACTTGTTCGAGGCCGTCGCGACACACACGCTATCTTCCAGGACCATAGAGTTTGACCAGCGCAGCGCAGTATGCGTCATGCTTGTCAGCGGAGGCTATCCGGGACCCTATCGCAAAGGCATACCCATTTCCGGTGCAGACCATACAGACGGCAGCTTGGTTTTTCATGCAGGAACCGCGATGGACGGCCGTCACCTTGTCACCAATGGCGGACGTGTGATGGCAGTCAGTTCCTATGGACGGGATATGAAGGAAGCCCTTGCAAGGAGTATGGACCAGGCATCCAAGATAGAGTTTGACGGCAAATATTTCCGTCGTGACATAGGCAATGATTTGTAGGCAGCAGACAAGCATAAACAGTAAGCCGTGACAAACGACCGTTTACAGAACCATATCAGCGAAAGCACGCTTACCCTGCCAGTATGCGCAGCCATAGCCGTGGTACTATGGTTCGTCAGGATCAATCCATTGTCGTTTCGGATAGATGTCAGGACTGCAGTATCCCTGTTGTCCGTCATACTCACCACATACATCGTAATGGAGACGAACACAGCCAACAGCCTGTTGCGCATCCGGTCCAGAATGGTCTCTGCGGTATGGGTCATGGGCATCTCCATGATGACGTTCTCCCACGATGTCACCGTCACGTGGATCACCGTACCCCTTATGGCCGCCACACATTACCTGCTCTTCAAGACATATCAGGACCCCAATCCGGTAAACTACACTTTCCACATCTTCTTCCTGCTTGGGACGATGATACTCATCATGCCGAACCTGTATGTACTCATACCGCTGTATTTCTGGTATATGGCCGTTTTTATGAGGAGCCTGTCATGGAGGGCATTCTGGGCGGGACTCATCGGACTTGCCATGCCATCATGGTTCCTGTTTGGATGGTGTGCGGCAAACGGGGACTATACTATGGTCACAGATATAATCGGCACGATAGCCAGTCCGCAGCCGATGGAACTGGACAATTACACCACATGGCTGTCCGTTCACAATCCACGGACCCTGACATGGTGCTGTCTCACATTCGTCACTTCGGTAGCCACGATACACTATCTCCGCAATTATTTCAAAGACAAGATACGTACCAGGATGTACCTGTATATATACGTCATACAGACGGTGGCCATATGGCTTTTGCTGCTATGGCAGCCAGACAAGTACGACCGGCTGATGCCGTTGTTCATGCTCTGTGCCGGCACGCTCATAGCACACCACTTTGCACTTACGGGAACCATACTCAGCAACCTGTTCTTTGTGCTCTCCGTATTAGCCTGGGTAGCATTGACGACAATTAACATGGGACTATGGAAACTATAATACAGATTCTCGAAGGCTACGGATACTGGGGAATGACGATAGCAGCATTCCTTGCAGGCAGCGTTTTCCCATTCAGCAGCGAGGCTGTGATGGTCAGCCTGCAGATAGCCGGACTGGAACCATGGCCGCTGTTCCTTTCAGCATCGGCAGGAAACATAGCAGGCAGTATGTTCAACTATTACATAGGAACATTCGGCCGGTTAGAGTGGATAGAGAAATTCCTTCATATAAGACGTGAGAAGGTCCTCAGGGCCCAGGCATGGATGGAAGATCGCGGAGTCTGGATGGGAACCCTCTGCTTCCTGCCTGTCATAGGCAGCGTTCTCAGCGTCGCATTGGGATATATGCGGGCAAATCCATACAAGACCTTCGTGGCTATTTCTATAGGCAAGACTGCCAGGTACGGAATACTCATATATGCTACGGACTACATACAGCATATACAATGACCATAAATAAAATATACAAGAAAGATAAAATAAACAAAAACAGACTCAAATGAAACAGTTCAGACTGATCGACACCCTGATGGGCTGGATCACTTTCGGTATTGCAGCATTCGTGTATTGCAGCACTATCGAGCCGACAGCCAGTTTTTGGGACTGTCCGGAGTTTATAACCACAGCTTACAAGCTCGAGGTAGGACATCCGCCCGGCGCACCTTTCTTTATGCTTACGGCCAATCTGTTTTCCCAGTTTGTCAGCGATCCCGCACTTGTGGCAAAGATGGTAAACATGATGAACGCCCTTTTCTCCGCGGCATGCATCATGTTCCTGTTCTGGAGCATCAGCCACCTCACCCGCAAGCTGGTCGGTGACGACGGACAGGTCAGCAACATTGCCCAGTGTGTGACCGTCGAGGCCTCAGCCCTCACAGGAGCCCTCATATACACCTTCTCGGACACTTTCTGGTTCTCCGCTGTCGAAGGCGAGGTATATGCATACTCCAGCCTGTTCACCGCCGTCGTCTTCTGGCTGATGCTCAAGTGGGAAGACCATGCAGACGAGCCCGGCAGCGACCGTTGGCTTATCCTCATAGCCTACCTTACCGGTCTCAGCATAGGCGTGCATCTGCTCAACCTTTTATGCCTGCCTGCCCTTGTACTGATATGGTATTACAAGAAATACCCCACTCCTACACTCCGCGGAAGCCTTATAGCCCTTGTCGGAAGCTTTGTCCTCATAGCAGCCGTGCTATATGGCATAGTACCAGGCATAGTCAAGGTAGGCGGCTGGTTCGAGTTGCTGTTCGTCAACACCTTCGGAATGCCGTTCAATACCGGTATGTACGCCTACATACTGCTGCTCACGCTAACCGTGCTGACCGCAATATATGCGACAGTCCGTGCAAACCGCCCTCTCCGGCAAGGTACCAGGGACACAAATGAAGCCAAACGCACATTTGCCAACATAGCCTTTGTTGCCAGTATCGCCATGCTCGGCATACCGTTCTACGGATACGGATGGACCAGCCTGGTTATCGGCCTGGCAGTTACAGCCATAGTCCTCGCCCTCCTTTTCATGCGGCGCAACGGCAGGCACATAATATCCACACGACTGATGAACACGTCACTCTTGTGCATGCTCATGATCATGGTTGGCTACAGCTCATATGCCGTAATTGTTATACGCTCGTCCGCCAACACGCCAATGGACCAGAACTCCCCCGAGGACATCTTCACCCTTGGCAGCTACCTCAGCCGTGACCAGTACGGTGACAGGCCGTTGCTCTACGGCAATCCCTATTCCGCCCCTGTGGCGATGAAGGTACAAGGCGAGTACTATGTACCCGTCACCGAGGAAGGAGCCCCCGAGTACCAGCAGGTCGAGAAGCGCGAAGCCTCGGAGCCAGACCGATACCAACTCATAGGCCACAAGCAGAAGTACATCTACACCTATAATATGCTGTTCCCCCGCATGTATTCCGACCGCCATGCCAAGGCATACGAAGACTGGATGGGAGGCAGCAAGGGCCATAACGTAGAAATCGAACG
>ODAI010002898.1_pt1 | contig 11733 bp, 11 predicted proteins | sample 1539321 | NCBI WGS metagenome assembly ODAI01 (sample SAMN02144231, study PRJEB22623) | gut metagenome | biome: sheep rumen | host: Ovis aries | place: New Zealand
TGCAGCGTCATCGGCATTGACGTCACCAAAAACAACGCCGTCTTCCCGCAGGGTGTGACATTGGGTATGGCGCCTTCCGCCGTATGCCACGAGACAGACGGTGTCTACGGCGCGCCGGACAGCTTCACCGGCAGCCTGCTCTTGGGCTGGCAGCTGGACAATACTTACGCGGTCTATAAAGACCCGTCCTCCGGCGACAAGATCACCATAGACTTAGGCGTTAACAACTCCCAGATCCGCGGCATCCGCTACGAGCTGGCGCTGTTTGAGTAGGAGGTGCGGCATGGAAAAATTTTTTAAAGTCCTGAAAGTCAATCTGCTCTCCATCATTGCGCTGCCGCTGCTGATCTTGGCAACCGTCTGTAAGCTGATCGCCAAGGCCATGGAGAAACTTCCCGTGATCATCGGTATTCTGGTGTTTACAGGGCTGCTTGCACTGGGATTTGAGTTTGTGAAAAATCCGGACAGCGGAATGAATGTGATCGCCGGCATCCTTGTCGCATTTATCGTCGCCGGTCTGATCATCCTGGTCCTTATCGCGATCGCGCGGCTGGCCGCAACCGTGGTGTCCGTCATCTGGTACACGATCATCGCCTTTTTTGACGCGATCTACAATGTGACCTACACCGGATTTTTAAAATTGTTCGCCATCTGCGAAAACGACTACCAATATATCAACCTGAACGGCAAAAAAGGGCTGAATGCAGTCCTGTGTCTGTTTTATACGGTTTTGCGAGTGGTCAACCGGATTATTGTGACGGTTGTGTCATTTGCTTTGTTTGCCTCTATTGCGCTGAGCATCCTTTTGATCGGTGGAGCGCTGATCGGTCTGAGTAGCGATTATCAGAAGGATTTCGGTCTGAATCTCTTCGAGGCTGCGGCCCGGTTTGACACGTTTTCTCTGGTATACGGGATTGTGATGTTTATCTGCATTATGGCAGTATTTGTGGTGGTCCTCCTGTCGCTGGGGATCGAGTGGCACGAATGGGCCATGGAGCTGAAAGTCACAAGCGATGAACTCACCGAGAACATCCGGGAGCTGCAGAGTTACGACTGGTCGGTGGCAAGCGCCGGACAAGGCACCGATACCGCTCTGCCCGACGAAACCGTGACCGCCTGTCTGAACAATCTGAACGAACACATCGCCGGTCTGAATACCTTGGGCAGCCAGGTGGAATCCGTGCTGGCAGACAAAGACAACACCCTGCTGCGCAGCACCTGGGGCAATTACTTCCGCAATCTGAGCGAGATCGCCGATGAGTGTTCCGGATACAAAAACGGTATTCCCGTGGACCGCTTCAAACAGCTGATCCCCCAGATCAGGCAGCTCGACAGACAGCGCGACGAAGTCAGCAAACTGGCGGACAAGCTGCAGCTGATCAATGCGGATCCCGTGAAATCCTCTGTTTTCTTTGCCGGCTGCAATACCGTGGAGAAGCTGGACAAGCGGTATAAATCCCTCTGCAAGGCCTATCACCCGGACGAGACCGGCGGCGATATGGAGACCTTCCAGAAGATGCAGGAAGAATATACGAGATTGAAGGCGTCGATGTGATCCGGCGCCTTTTACGCAAAAAGTTTACGCAAAAAGTCAAGAGAAAATCATTCCGTCATGTTATAACTGAATCATCGGACCGATGAAACATCTATGGATGCAAAACAGGAGTTGGCTCATGGCAAATAGTGCTGAAATGCTTATGAATGTCCTTGCGTACATTGAAATGAATATTGCCGGCGAGATAAAGGTTGACGAGATTGCAAAGAACTCTTATCTATCCGTTTCAAGCCTGCAGAAGACATTTAAGTATGTTTTTCATATGACTGTCAAGGACTATATTCTCAGGAGAAAATTCACCTGTGCTGCCAAGGATCTGATCACGACCGATGACAGCATACTGGACATTGCTCTGAAATACGGATATTCAAACCACGAAAGCTTTACCAGAGGCTTTCACCGGGTATGGGGCATTTCACCCAGCGAATATCGAAAAAGCAGGCACTTTACCGGCCATACGCCAAAGCTTTCTGTAAAAAATTTAAGTAAAACGGAGGAAAGCAATATGAGCGGAATGAAATATGACATTGCGGAGCTGTATGATGTGCTGCGGGACCGAAGAGACAAGGCCTATGTATGCGCTGACATAAAGTACCTGATGTGGATCAATGAAAAACTCGGCAGAAAGGCCGGAGACGCTGTAATCCTTGAAACAATGAGAAGAATTGAAGCGGCGTGTAATGATGACGACATATTTCTTCGTATTGGCGGGGATGAATTTGTTGTTTTTACAAACAGCGAGGATAAAGCCCATGCCGAAGACATTGTTGCTCAGGTAGGCAACAACCATGACCGCATTCATGTGGACGGGAAAGACATTGCGGTGGAAACACATATTGGATCTTTTGTGGGATTTCCGGAGAGGATCAGCGCTGAGGTAGTCTTTTATGAAATAGCCAAAAAAATGAGCATAATACACTATCTTGATAACGAAACGTCAGAGGAATAATGATACTCTTTTCATCTGCTCCCGGTAGCAATGCACAGAAGCACATTCCTATATGCATATACTCTTCCCTGCAAATCTACCGGGAGCTTCCAACAAGCATCGCCACACCTGCAACGGATGTCACACCATCTCCTGATTAAAAATATAATATAAGTTGACAAATCATCCAAAATCTTGTATTATTTCTCCACAAGGAAATGGGTTTGTAACCGTATAGTCTTATGGCTTAAGCGGGGTGCTCGTTTCTTTTTTATATTTACTCAATCTCCTTTGCAATCTCCGCAAAATCCACCTCGCATTTATTGTCCCAGATTCCCACCGGCACCTTATCTGCGAAGGTATACTCTATCGGCATCTCAGTCTTGCCATCTGCCCGCTGCTCAAAGAGATAAACTTGTATTTTTTGCTCCTCTGGGTAAATCATCCAATATTCTCTGACCCCGGCGTTCCGATATTTCCTAAGTTTCCTGACCGTATCCATATACCGGCTGCTCGGAGACAGCACCTCGATGACCATATCCGGTGCGCCTACAATACGCGCTTTGGTGATCTGATCCCGGTTACACATCACGATCACATCCGGCTGAACCATCGTTTTGTCGTCCCGATCCAGCTGCACATCTATGGGGGAAATATATGGTTTACAGGAACCGCCGTTCCTTGCCACAAAATTTCTAAATTGTACATAGATCGAGCCCGCAATATCCTGGTGCACCGTTGTGGGCGCGGCCATGTCATAAAACACCCCGTCGATCATCTCGACTCTCCTGTCCTCCGGAAGCGCAAGATAATCTGCCAGAGTTTTGTCTCCGACCTCCGGATCAGGCACTACATACATCAATCTTTCCACCTGATATGCAGGCGCCCCATCCATAACGCCCTGGATATGCTTATTCTCCTTATCATCGTTGTCACTATAGTCTTTTCCCATATAGAAACACTCCTTTCCCTATACAATTGTTTCATTCTCTTACATTCCTCAATTTTTGTTATTTTTTAATTTAAGTGAAATTTGGCGATGCGCCGGGTATGCACTTGCATATTGATAGAGATATACTATCATCATTTTCCGATACTGTCAATCATATATATAATAAATATCCATTAAAAAGGCACCACCTCAGTGATGCCTTTTGCGCATAATTTACGGCGTATAATTGGTATACCACGCATACCTGCTGCTGTCTTTCTCGTAGTAATTAAAATCGCACAAGTAATATTCTTTCCCTTTGGACGACTGAAAATAGTAGAACATCACGGGATCATCCGATTTTTCGGGATAGGTCGATCCCAGCACATGGACGACTCTGTCAAGGTCTGCACCGGTATCACGGAACGTTCCCGCCTGGCTCCGCACATACACGGCCTTGGGATCCGTCTGCTGCTGTGCCATCTCGGTATAATAGTCCACCTGTTCGTCCGCTACGGTACGCCAGGACGTAGCCGGCAGGCGAACACTTCCATAGTGATAGTTGCTGTGAAACCACTCCTCCGCGTCCTTACCGTATGCTGTGATCGTCAATCCGTCCATGCGGTTTTTCTTATTCTCCGTCTGGATCAGCTCCGCACACTTGCACGCCGCTTTTTCAGCCGCGGCAGCATCATCTGTACGGATGATCAGGATATTATATGTTACATCCCCTGCTTCGTAGTCCACCCCGGCGTCTTTGCACGCCTGATCGATCTCCGCAGCCAGATCCTGCAATACCTTTTGCTGCAGACTGCTCTTAAAATCGTCATGGGTTCCCGGAAGGCTTCCAAAGGAAGTGCCATCGATCCAGATCTCACTCATCTGGCTCCAGATGGAATATTCAAAATCCTGCAATTTATCCCGTAGGACCACCTTTGTTATCTTGTCGATCTGCGTCGTGGAAACCACAGTGCATGGACCATAGGTGCTTTTCGCCTGCCTTGCAAGCGACTTGGGACTTCTCACCTTTCCGCATCCGCCAAGCAGTAATGCCGCAAAACAGATCAGAATAATTCCCGGAAGCAACCGTGCGCGCACTCCGCCCTGCCGGTTTTCCCTTTTTTTCATCGTCCGTATCCTCACTGCTTAGGACAGGATCGGCTTGCATGCCTCTGCCAGTTTATCCTTCTTTGCCTGTGCTTCCGCCAGATCCTTACCCTTTGTAGTAAAGTAGGTCTTGATCTTAGGCTCGGTGCCGGAAGGACGTACGATTGCTGTGGAACCGTCTTCCAGCTCGTAAATCAACACATTTGCTTTCGGCAGTCCGGTCTTCTCCGGCTCATTGTAATCCGTCACCTTGGTAACAGCAATGCCTGCGAAATCCTTCGGCGCATTCTCACGCAGTCCCTTCATGATATCCGCCATCTTGTCCATGCCGGACAGACCGGGGAACTCAAAGGAATCCACCTTGTTCAGATAGCGGCCGTACTCCGCATAGATCTCTTCCAATCTCTGCTTGATGGAAGAACCGATGCTGCGGTAGTAAGCAGCCATCTCGCAGATCAGCATGGACGCGATCACCGCATCTTTATCACGCACATAAGGTCCTGCCAGATAGCCGTAACTCTCCTCGAAACCAAAGATAAAGCGATCCACCTCGCCTGCTGCCTCCAGCTGCGCAATCTGATCTCCGATCCACTTAAATCCGGTCAACACGTGGCGCAGTTCCACGCCGTAGTGCTTTGCAACCGCATCCGCAAGCGGCGTAGATACGATGGACATCACTGCCACAGGATTCTTCGGCATAGTGCCTTTCTCGATACGACCTGCACAGATGTAGTCGAGGAGCAGAACACCCATCTCATTGCCGGATACCAGCTCATAGCTGCCGTCCGGACACTTCATCGCGATACCCACACGATCCGCATCAGGGTCAGTCGCCAACATCAGATCCGCACCGGTCTCCTTCGCCAGCTCCAGACCGTATTTCAACGCCTCAAAAATTTCAGGGTTGGGATAAGGACAGGTGGTAAAGTAACCGCTGGGATACTCCTGCTCCGGCACGATGGTGATATCCGTGATTCCCATGTCGTGCAGCACCTTGGTCACAGGCACCAGACCGGTACCGTTCAAGGGAGAATACACCAGCTTCAGGCCGGCAGTCTTCGCCAGACCGGGACGTACCTGTCTCGCCTCAATCGCCTCATAAAATGCCTTCTTACAGTCATCGCCCACAAAACGGATCAAGCCTTTTTCCACGCCCTCAGCAAAGGAAATTCTCTTCGCTCCGGTCAGCACATCCGTCTTCTGAATCTCGTCATATACAATCGCAGCCGCATCGTCGGTCATCTGACATCCGTCCGGACCGTATGCTTTATAACCATTGTACTTGGAAGGATTGTGGGATGCGGTCACCATGATGCCCGCATTACACTGATAATATCTTGTAGCAAAGGAAAGCGCCGGAACCGGCATCAACGCGTCGTAAATGCGCACCTTGATCCCGTTTGCGGCCAAAACTCCCGCTGCCTCTTTCGCAAAAATATCGCTCTTCAAACGGCTGTCATAGGAAATCGCCACGGTCTGATTGCCGCCCTGTGTCAAAACCCAGTTGGCAAGACCCTGTGTCGCCTGCCGAACCACCCAAATGTTCATTCTGTTGGTACCTGCGCCCAACGTACCTCTCAAACCTGCGGTACCGAACTTCAAAGAAACCGCAAAGCGATCCTTAATCTCCTCATCATTGTCCTTTACCTTCATCAACTCCGGCAACAGATCCGGATCCTCCAGATCAAACGCGAGCCAACGGTCAAACTCCCCTTTATACATATATTGTTCTCCTTTCCTTTGCCTCTACCCCAGAGACATAATATGCTGCTTCACATAACCAGACTCGAAAAACGCTTTGCGTTTTCCTCGTTGAAATGCTGCTTCGCACCATTTCATTTTACCATAATTAGGTATGGCTCGCAAGAGCGAGGTTTCGCCCTGATTATTGCATTTTTTTCATTTTACAATTATACTCATAGATGTGAAAGGGGTACAAACTAATGGAACAAACACAAAAGCATAAAATTGATCTGAAAACCATTCAGGCATATTTTCTCTATTTTATCCTGTATTCCGTATTCGGCTGGCTTTATGAGGTGACGCTGGAAACCGTTATCTATCGCTGGGGATTCAGCAATCGCGGCGTGCTTTTCGGACCCTACTGCCCGGTGTACGGTGTAGGTGCCTTCGCCTTTCTTTTTGCCATCAATCCGTTGCTGCGCGGCAAACCATGGAAGAAGCGTCTGATGCTCGTGCCTGTGGTCTACGTGCTGAGTGCGCTGCTGGCCACCGCCATCGAACTAGTAACCTCTTATCTGTGCGAATTCGCCATCGGCTACATTCCCTGGGACTACACTGCTTACAAGTATAATTTTCAGGCGCGCATTGCCCTGTCCACTTCCCTGCGCTTCGGTCTGGGCGGTCTGATCTTCCTGTATCTGCTCCAGCCGCTTTTTGAAAAAATGAACGCCAAATTAAGCGACCGCACGCGGACGATCATTTTCAGCGTGGTATTGGGGCTGTTCCTGCTGGATATCGTTGTACATCTGGCACAATTGCTATTCTGATCCGAGGCACAATGCGGGGCGCAATGCGAGATGCAATGAGCCATCCACCCATTCCTCACTCCTCATACAGAAACCGAACCGCCTCATAGATTTCCGCAAAATCCACACGGCACGCACCGTCCCATATCCCCACCGGCACTTTGTCCGCAAAAGTGTACTCCTCAGGCTCCGGGCAGTCCCGGCCTTCCCTCGCCTCAAGGCGGTACACCAGAATCTTTTTATCCTCGGGAAAAACGATCCAGTACTCCCGCACCCCTGCCTCAAAGTATTTTTGTCGTTTGATAAGCGCATCCATTCTCCAGTTGCTCGGAGAAGCCACCTCTACCACAAGATCCGGAGCATTTATGATCCGAGTGGGCGTGATATTTTTTCTGTCACATACGATAAAAACATCCGGCTGGACCACTGTCTTATCATCATGAAAAAGCTGCACATCCGCAGGCGCAATAAACGGCGTACACTTACCTCCCTCTTTTCTGATATGATCCCGAAAAGCACTGCAAATTTCAAGCGCAATGCTCTGATGAATCATCGTCGGACTCGCCATGTCATAAAACACGCCGTCGATCAGCTCTACCCTTGTCCCTTCCGGCAGCGCCAGGTAATCCTCCAAGGTCCTATCACCGGCTCGGTCATATCGATACGCCAATGCAGGCTCCATGACCCGATCCACGTTCTGTGTTTTATTGATTTCATCCCAATCATATATGTAGTTTTCTCCCATTATAATCATCCCCTTCTCCGATAGTGTCTGCTCTTTCTCATACAGAAAACTCATACAAAAACCGCACCGCCTCATAGATTTCCGCAAAATCCACCTGGCACGCACCGTCCCATATCCCCACCGGTACTTTGTCAGCAAAAGTGTACTCCTCAGGCTCCGGGCAGTCTTGCCCCTCTCTCGCCTCAAAGTGGTACACCAGAATCTTTTTATCCTCGGGAAAAACAATCCAGTACTCCCGCACCCCTGCCTCAAAGTATTTTTGTCGTTTGATGAGCGCATCCATTCGCCAGTTGCTCGGAGACGCCACCTCTACCACAAGATCCGGCGCATTCTGCACCCTTTGCCTGGTCAAGCGGTCTCTGTTGCACACCACCAGGATATCCGGCTGGACCACCGTCTTGTCGTCCCCAAAAAGCTGCACATCCACAGGCGCCGCGAAAGTAATACACTTCCCTTGATTCTTTTTTACAAAACTTTTTAAACTGTAATTGATTTCATCAGAAATCATTTGATGCATTGTATTCGGCGCAGCCATATCATAGAATACGCCGTCAATCAGCTCCACCCTCACATCCTCCGGCAGCGCCAGATAATCCTCCAAGGTCTTGTCACCGACTTCGTCGCACCGATACGCCAGTGCAGGCTCCATAACCCTATTTTTATGCGAATGATCCAACACCTCATCCAGGTCATAGATAAAATTTTTCTCCATATTTTATCCGTCCTTTCCAAAAGTACCCATGCGTTCGCATGCGTACTTTTAAGCTCTTAATTTCATTGTTTTCATTGTAATTTTATAAAGGAAATTTTTACGAAAAATACTGAAATGCAATCAAATAATTTATAAGAACTAATATGCGATTAATAAATATGATTTTATATTATAATACAAAGTAAGAAATGTCAATCCATTTTATTCCAATACTATTCTTCCGGCTCTTTACACACATCCACCCACGCCGTATATCCGGTAAATTTCTCCAGCTGTTCCATGGTCATCTCAATGGCGCTGTTGCTGCTGCCGGCGGCCGGGAAAACGGTGTCGTATTTTTTCAGGGATTCATCCAGATATACCTTAACCCCTTCCTTGATCGCAAAAGGGCATACTCCGCCGGGTGCGTGTCCGATATATCCCTCCACTTCCTCAAAGGGGATCATCTTCGCTTTCTTGGCAAACTGTGCTTTATATTTCTTATTGTCCACTCTGGACATGCCGGACGCCACCACAAGGATCGGGGTCTCGTCTATCAGATAGGACAATGTCTTCGCGATCCTGTCCGGCTCCGTGTGCAGCGCATGGGCTGCCAACTCCACCGTAGCGCTGGACTCAGCCAGTTCGATCACTTTCCCTTCCAGTTCCGTACCCTTAAAATAATCCTTTACCTTTTCAATTGCCATTTTAGTATCCCTTTCAAATTCATATTTTTGTCAATACTCTTTTGCAATCTCCGCGCCTTCGATGCCGTACAGCTCCCGAAACGTCTCCAGATCCCGCTCATTCCGGATCAGCATGACTTCCTCAAACTTCCCCGTATGTATATCCTTAAATCCGGCAACCTGCTCCCCGTTGCAGATACTGCACTTGAGCACGGGCCGCTTATTCTCCCTGTCAAAGTCCTTCTTACTCTGCCCTTTTTTCGACTGGCCTTTCTTCCCAAACAACATCCCGTCACCTCACCGCTCAATATTGGCGAACACAGAATTGCGCGAATGATATATTCTGTTAGTGGGCAGTTGAAATGCGTGCCTACGTTAGAATATATCGTCCGCGCAACGACTCTTCCGCAAATATTATGATTTCCAGAACCCTTTCTTCTTCCCCTTCTTGCCGTCCTTCGAATTCCCATTGTCGCCGTCGTCTCCGGGTGCTGCATTCTTGGTGGCATTCAGGCTGTCACCGGTCAGGGCATCAAACTGCTTCAGCAGTTCCTTGGCCTCGGAACTCAGTTTATCTGGAACAGAAACCACCAATGTCACATAGTGATCGCCACGTACATCCCGGTTCCGCAGAGTGGGAACCCCTTTGCCCTTCAGACGTACCTTGGTGTCGGTCTGTGTCCCCGGTTTTACATCATAAATGACTTTACCATCCACAGTATCAATAAAAATCTCTCCACCCAATGTTGCCACTGCATAGGACACCGGTACCGTGGAATAAATATCAAAATTCTGCCGCTGGAAAATCGGATGTCTGCCCACAATCACTTCCACCAGTACATCCCCTCTGGGGCCGCCGTTCACACCGGGCTCACCCAGACCGGGCTGACGTACGGACTGACCATTGTCGATACCGGCAGGAATATCCACCGAATAACGTTTCCTCATCGGAATATATCCACTGCCGCCGCAATCCGGACATTTCTCCTTGATCACCTTACCGGTACCCTGACAGTCCGGACAGGTAGTCACATTGCGGACCGTGCCAAAGAACGACTGCTGGGTATACATAACCTGACCTTTACCGCCGCACTTCTTACAGGTCTCCGGTGTTGTCCCCGGTTTCGCGCCGCTGCCGTTACAGGTCTTACAGGTTTCTTTCACGGTCAGATCGATCTGTTTGCTGCAGCCAAACACAGCCTCCTCAAAAGTGATCCTCACGCTGGTACGCAGATTTGCACCCTTCATGGGACCATTGCTGTTTGCTCTGCTCCTACTTCCGCCGCCAAAGAAATCGCCGAAGATATCGCCGAAGATATCCGTGAAATCCATGCCTGAGAAATCAAATCCGCCGGCACCTGCGCCGCCTTCAAATGCTGCATGACCGTACTGATCATACTGCCTCTTCTTATCCGGATCACTCAGCACAGCATAAGCCTCGGAAGCCTCCTTGAATTTCTTTTCCGCCTCCGCGTCACCGGGATTCATATCCGGATGATATTTCTTCGCCAACACACGATATGCTTTTTTAATGGTCGCCTCATCGGCATTTTTATCTACACCGAGGACTTCATAATAATCCCGCTTCTGCTCTGCCATATTCTCAACCTCTTTACGTTATGTGAAATACATTATAACCGAATTGTGTACAGAATATGTTTCATAAACAGACACTTGAGAAACGCCGGCACTTAGGCGGCGTACTGTGCCGCCTTAGTACCGCTGCGTTTCTCATGTAGCAAAAGCGTGTCTGTGTTGAAACATATCATGTACACAATGACCATGTGCACTAATTAGCCATTTATACCTCTCGGAAATCTCCGTCGATCACATCATCATTTCCGCCTGCAGAGGAACCTGCACCGGCACCTGCGTTTCCGCCCATGCCGCCCATGTTGCTCATGTCAGGACCTGCACCTGCCGCACCGCCCTGTGCCTGCTGGATGTTCTCATACATCTTGGTGAACACACCCTGTGCAGAGTTGGTCAGTTTTTCCTTTGCAGCCTTCAGCTCATCCAAATCGGAATCGCTTGCGTTTGCGGGATCAGCCTTCACTCTGTCGAGAATTGCCTTCACTGCATCCACATCAGCCTGTACGGTGCTTCTCTCGCTGTCGGAAACCTTGTCACCGACCTCGGACAAAGCCTTCTCGGTCTGCATTGCAAAGCTCTCTGCCTCGTTGATGGTCTCAACGGCCTCTTTCTTCTTCTTATCCTGTGCCTCGAATTCCTTCGCTTCCTTGATTGCCTTCTCAATGTCGGCATCGGACATGTTGGAACCAGCGGTAATCGTGATGTGCTGCTCCTTGCCGGTGCCCAGATCCTTCGCGGATACGTTTACGATACCGTTGGCATCAATATCAAAGGTAACCTCAATCTGAGGGATTCCTCTGGGTGCGGGCGCAATGCCGTCCAGACGGAACTGTCCGAGGGACTTGTTATCTCTTGCGAACTGTCTCTCACCCTGTACCACGTTGATATCTACTGCGGTCTGGTTGTCAGCTGCAGTGGAGAATACCTGGCTCTTCTTGGTCGGAATCGTGGTATTTCTCTCGATCAGCTTGGTTGCCACACCACCCATAGTCTCGATGGACAGAGACA
>ODAI011113370.1_pt1 | contig 11733 bp, 9 predicted proteins | sample 1539321 | NCBI WGS metagenome assembly ODAI01 (sample SAMN02144231, study PRJEB22623) | gut metagenome | biome: sheep rumen | host: Ovis aries | place: New Zealand
CGTATTTATTTATGACTACGAAAGAAACTATATAACAATCAAACAATCATTTCCCGTTTGGAGCGGAAAGGCTTTCCGAATGGGCGGAAATACTCATACCGTTTCGAGCGGAATCAGCTTACCGTTGGAGCGGAATATGCAACACAAGCGGCTTCTGAAGAATATGCAGGTGTTCCTTTAAACCCATAGGCATCAAGAACAGCTCTATCATACCCTTCTGTTCTATCAACACACGGGTGTCCGCAATATATGCATCAATAAAGCCCTTTGCAACCGGTTTTTCATAAGCTATATACTGTTCTGGAACACTAACTCCATACACAGTTCTAAGCAGCTGATTCCAATAGTTTTGGGTATCCTGTTTTTCATCTCCTCTGGCCATCCAATCCTTAACAAACTGTTCAGCAGCCCTTTTTTGCTCAATAATATCCATTTTCTTAACCCCTAATTTTATTGATTCCAACTGTCTCAGGTTCAGCTTAAATGTTCACTCAATCCACTTCTTTATAATACTTTTTTTGCATCTTGAAATTCCGTTTCTCTTATCGCTATATACAATTTCACTACAATCTCCACAATTAATAATTTCACTAATATATGAGGCGGCATCAATGAATTGAGTATTATGCTCACTGACAATGAAAGTCTTATTACTATTTCGTATTTGCGAGTACAGTAGTGCTATGATACTTTCTATTTCCTTTGGACTTAATCCCTTTACAGGTTCATCAAGACCAATAATCATTCCTTCCTTTTGAGTAAGAGCCATTACCAGCTTTATCCTCTGATTTTCGCCCCCAGATAGTGTCCCTATTTTTCGATCAAGCGACAAATACCCCAAATGTACGGAATCCAATAGTTCTAATACTTGTTTTGCTTTAGCACCAAATTCAAGCTTCTTTTTCAGCTCTGACAGTGGCATTTTTGCCGCATCGGCTATACTAATATTATTGATTTTATAATCATCTGAACTCTTATTATATCCTGTGCCCCCACAATCGCTACATACTGTTTTTATTGACTTACCGTAGTATTCGCCAATATCTACATATCCAGTTCCACCGCAGCACTTACAACCAACCTGTCCCATCTTCCCAAAAAATGTATTTTCTTTCTTAAATTGTTTTGCAAAAATGATCTTTACTTCATCCGTGAGTTTAGTATAAGTTCCCACTGATGAAAAAGAATTACCTTTAATGGGTTTCTGCGAAATATCCATATAATTATCAAGGATTGATGGCAGGCAATTGTGTAAAATAACACTTTTCCCACTACCAGAAGTTCCACATATGACATTAAGTGTGTTCATATGTATTTCTATTGTCCCTTTATATCTAACATACTCCGATACAGGACTCACCGATATGATGTTATCGCCAACTTCAAATTCTCCATGAGAATCAGTATGTATGATATTCTCAAATTCTTTTTGGGATATAATATCTCCTCCATTCTCTCCTCCATATGGTCCTAAATAAATTACTTTATCTGCATATTTCAGAACTTCCTGATTATGTTCTACAGCTAAAACCGTATTTTTTGTCTTAAGTTCACCTATCATTTTTGCAACCATAGAACATTCCGAAGGATGTAATGATGCTGTTGGCTCATCAAGTACTATCATCATATCCGTCAGATTACCTGACAATAGCTGCGTCAATCTCAATCTTTGAAGTTCCCCTCCCGAGAGACTGGATATTCCTCTTGTCATAGATAAATGTCCCAAGCCAAGCTGAATCGCCTTTTCAATAAATACTCTTATATTATTGATCGCATTAGCAATTGACTTTTCGTCAGCAGGTATCCTTTCCAAGAATTCTTTAAGTTCAACAAAGGTTGCGATTTCAAAATCAGATATCTTGATCCCCTTAATAATTTGAGTTTTAGCTACCTTGTTTTTCAATCGGCATCCACCACACGAAGGGCACAATCCCGATTTCATATAAGAATCAAACGATACCGTAGGAAATATTTGTTTTGTACCACCTATTTCCGCTAATGGTCCATAATAACACGTGGTCTTTTTTCTCGGACTTGATCCATTTTTATACTGAATGGTATATTTCTCACATCCAGTCCCTTTTGTCAGCAATTCTCGTTTGGAAACAGATAATTGTTTAAGCGTTTTTCGTGAATCAACTTCTATTTCTTTACAATATTCTCCGAGTAGCTTTTTATAAAAATCCTTGTATGAATTGCGCCAACACTTAAACGGGACATCTTTGATAGGTACATCCCATAATATTATAGCGCTTTCATCTGGAATCTTAGTGTATCCAAGCCCCATGCATTCCGGGCAATGTCCTTCACCATTAAAGTTCAGCAGTCCTATATTTACTCCGGATAATTTAGCAATTATATAATTCAAAGAACGCTGTAGCCCAAAATATGTAGCTATTGTTGACCTCGGATTCACATTATAATTCAGTTGTTTTAATGGAACAGCCATTGGCACTGATCCATACTCATCGATGGTGTAATCCTGCTCATATTCCTGATCAGATGTGAGTCTCGCATATTCTTCCATACTAATTGCTGCAAGCGTTCCGAAAGCCAAACTGCTCTTTCCGCTCCCACTAACGCCTGCAATACATACGAGCTTTTTTTCTGGTATCTCTACATCAATATGCTTTAGATTATGTGTGGAAATTCCTTTGTAGATCATTTTCTTCATTTTCTCACCACCCAATAGTAGTTATCATCCAATTCTCCTTCTGCTTTTTCCTCACCAAAAACATCTAGTCTTGATCCCTGAGCAACAGAAGAAAAGCCAGTCAGCCGAATCATTTCCTCAATTTCCTCACAGAATGGCACATGTATAAAAAATTCTACACCATCTTCATCTGTAATATCATCTCCCAATAGCCTCCGATCATCTTTACTGGACAAATCAAGTTTTTCAATCAATGCTTTTTCTTTCCAGTATTCTTTTCTTACTTTATTATCCAGATATGGCGTTGTAAAGAAAAAAACTCCTCCAGGCAATAAAATACGATAGATCTCGCTAAGCATCTTTAGTCTGTTATCATATTGTTTCTCAAGCATAATTCCGTTAAAGGAAAAAAGTATATTATCAAACGTCGCATCATTAAACCTCATCTGAATACAATTACCAGTCTCAAATTTTATCATTGGATATTTTTTCTTTGCTTTGGCAATCATTCCCTCCGAATAATCTAAACCTATAACATCAAACCCCATTTCATAAAGCGGGTATGTTGTTCTACCAGTTCCGCAGCCAATATCTAAAACTTTTTCCCCTCTAAAATAACGTTCAATAATGCATTTTTCAAAAGAAAACAGTCCATACTTATCAAAAGAACTGTAGTACTCTATCGTTTGCGTATCATTATATGCTTTTAGATTCATGTCCATGAAAAATCATCCTCTCAGGTACTCATAAACAAGTTTCCTATACTGTTTTTCCTTATATTCACTGTCGCAAGCAGGTATAGTCATATCTCCATTTAAATTATAGTTATCAATTCGACACCCGCCTGCGCAAACATATTTCAGTTCACACGCATTGCATCTTTCCATATAATCACTTGATGTTTTTCGATTTATGCTATTAAACTCTTCATATATTGTATCCATTCCCGTATCTGCCTCAAAATAGAACGGCGAGTTAAACTTATGGCAAGGATATATTCGTCCATCATAGTTTATTACTATATTTGCTCCAATTCCGCAGTTCGTAAACCTAACACTTTTTTGTCCTGGAAACTCCGCCACGGCACCAGATTGTTTTATCGTTTTAAGCAAATCGAGAATGAGTTCATCTGAAACATGCTTATTATATCCGGAGAAATCCATCGTCAACGCATTTCCTGTCATTTCAATTTCATTATTTATCCTAACTTCAAGATTTGTATAATCTATTTTCTCAACAAAACTGGGAAGGTTCTTTCGTACATCTTCTAACATCATCGGCAAAAGCGTAATCGCCAGTATTATTTTCACCCCCTCGCTTTTTAGCAGTTCAATCGCGCTCCTTACTTTTCTATAATTTCCCTTCCCCCGAATTTGCTCATAGCACTCTTCAGAAATACCCTCAAAACTAATCTGAACCTCATTACAATATCTGCATATTTCTTTATAATTCTTTTCATTTATAAAGGTTCCATTAGTAAACAAAGTGATATTGTTGTTTGAAAGTCTATTAAGTAGTTCTATAAGACCCGGGAACATAAAAGGCTCTCCACCAGATATAACAATATCTGACGTACCATTTTTTTCGTTTATTTTATCTACTAACTGAACAATTCTATTAATATCCAGGCGAATCTCCTTTGATTTTCCCGCTGCCATGTAACAATGGGCACACCGAAGGTTACAATTATTTGTTAGATTTATATGTACCAATTTATGAATATTTTCTATAGGTTCCTCTTCCAATGATGGGGTATCTCTATAAAACCCCGTGTCATCAATTTTTCCTAATAACTGAGTCATCTTCTCAATGACTATTTCATCTTCGCATCCCTTCTCAGTAGCATAATCGTCCATTGCTTGAATTATTGTTTTCCCCTGCTCCAAGCCTTCATACAATATATATTCTTCTTTATCCAAAACAATCCAATTCGGATTTTGCGGTGCGAGGACAACAATATACTCATCAACAGGATGTTTAATCGTCTTTAACGGGAATTCTATTTTTTCCTCGACATCAAATTCTTTTTCCACTATGATCTCCAGTCATAAACATATATATAATAAAAGTCTCGGCAGAAATATATCCACCGAGACCATAAAAACCACTGCTCAAAAGTCCACCTATTAGCAATCTTTACGCTTCAGTGTCGTTCTGCACTGAGATCTCTGACAATGAACTCTTACTGAATCAGCTTCTTTCTTCTTAACAACAATTTTGCTAATCTTAGATTTCATAATGTCCTTCTCCTCCTTATAGAATATTTATCACACGAATTGCCAATTTGCTAGCAATCCTTACGTTTATGGGTTGTTCTGCACTGCATCCTTTGGCAATTAATCCTAACTGAATCGCCTTCTTTTCTCTGTATAACAATTTTCTTAATTTTTTCCTTCATGCGCTAAACCTCCAATGCATATAAATTTGTCTATAAATTTACACAACCTATAATAGTCCTTACTATCAAGAATGTCAACACTAAATATTGTATGCTTGCTTTTTTCACTATCTATATATTGTACCTCTTCTGCGTGCAAAGCACTATATATAGTGTGTCCAAATTGTGTGATTCTATATATTGTGGTTTTGATTTAAGTTAGGTAATATATGTTGTATTAGAAAAAAATTTTATGAATAAAAAAACCTGCCGACACGATATCGACAGGTCACGGTAGGTTGCTGCATTGCCCGATACTTATTGATTTTACTGGTTTTCTGACGGATGTACCGCTGCGTATGTCCCTCCTCAGTAAAACAGAGAGTATTCTACTTCATATCATCTGAAAATACCTCATGGCATCCTCTATAGCCTTAACCTTCTCTTCCGGACATCCCGGTTGTCTGCTATCCACTGACTTTGGCTTATTATAATTCTCTCTTTCTATGATTCCATGCTTCTGTTTCACCTGAGCAATATTCAGATTCGTCACATGAAATCCGTACTTCTCCTGCACCCAGTCCTGGATCTCCTTGTATGTAGCCTTGGCTTCCGCACTGGTCAGATCCAGCTCGTCCATATCTACCGTGACCTCAATATGCTGCTTCGCATTAGAAAGTTTGGACAATAAGCATACAGTCTCCACATGACTACTGTGCGGAAACATGTCGACCGGTGTTGCTTTTTTTATTTCATAGCCTCCCTCACGAAAGATCTTTACGTCTCGTGAAAGCGTTGCAGGATCACAGCTTACATATACTACTTTTTCAGGTGCAAGCGTCAGGATCGCATCGATACAGCTTCTTGCACAGCCCTTCCTGGGTGGATCCACAACAACCACATCCGGAATTTTTCTGGTTCCTTTTCCCGGAAGAATCGTCTGAATGATCTCCTCGGCTGCTCCCGTAATGAATTCCGCATTCGCGATGCTGTTTATCCTTGCATTTTCTATGGCATCCCTTATTGCCCTGTCCACGATCTCAACTCCCGTCACATGTCCTGCATTTTTCGCAAGCATAAGAGAGATTGTCCCTATTCCGCAATAAAGGTCGAGGACTTCTTCATCGCCCGATAATCCTGCATATTCCCGGGCAAGTCCGTACAGTTTTTCAGTCTGAACCGGATTGACCTGATAAAATGATAAAGGAGATATCTTGAAAGTTATTCCCACAAGAGTGTCAGTGATAAACCCTTCCCCATATATGGTCCTGTAGGAATCTCCGAGAATGACATTATCTTTTCTTTTATTCGGACATAGTGTAATTGATTTAAGGGCATCTCCCACCACCTTTTTCAGTGATGTGATCAATCCCGTTTCATCCGGTATCTTATTTCCGTTTATCACAAGGTTGACCTGGCACTCATGCGATACAAAACCGTGTCTTATAAGTATATGTCTCACAAGACCTTCTTTGATTTCATCATCGTATGCGCTGATGTGATTCTTCTCCATCCATCCCGTGACCGCCGTCAGAATGGCTGAATTAATCTCGGGCTCTATAACACAGTCGTCTGATTCTATTACGTAATGCGTATGTCCGGCATAAAAGCCTGCACGGATTTTACCGTCCCTGCCTGCTCTGACTGGATACTGTGCTTTATTTCTGAAGCGGTAGGGGCTGTCCATGCCAATTATCGGATTAAGTACTTTTTCTGTCTCATCCGGGGATAATCCTCCTATCCTGATAAGATCATTTTTTACTTTGCCGAATTTATATTCCAGCTGCTTTTTATATTCGTAATTCTGGATGGAACATCCGCCGCATTTTTCACTGACTCTGCATTTGGCTATGCATCTTCCATCGGAAGGTTTTACTATTTTTACAAGTCTTGCAAATCCATAGTTTTTGCAAACCTTGGTCACCCCGGCAATTATCTCGTCTCCGGGAAGTGTATTTTTGACAAAAAAAATGAATCCGTCACTTTTTCCTACTCCGGATCCGTCATCCGACAGATCCTCTATGGTCAAAGTGATTTCATCATTTTTCTTAAATATGATATCCGGCATACAGTTACCGCCTTTTTTAATCAGGTACAATTGTTGACCTTACATTTGCATCATTCAAAAACTTCCTGTTTCCCAGCCATTGTCCCTTTTTCTCTGCATTTGCTTCAAAAAGTTCTGTATATATTTCAATTTTCGAATCGCATTCATCCGCAAGGTTAAGAGCCATTGCCTCTACAAGCTCCGGAAGCTTGGGGGACCCGAATTCATACTTTCCGTGGTGTGCAAGAATGCAGTGCTGGAGCTGGGTCAGTTTTATGTGGGGAAATCCTTCTATTTCACCGGCACACTCTGCCACCATTTCAGATCCCATTACTATATGACCAAGGAGCTGTCCTTCATCGGAATAATCATTTTCGGGAAACGGAGTGAACTCTTTTGTTTTGGCAATGTCATGACAAAGTGCGGCTGTGACGAGAAGATCCCTGTTTAGTATCGGATATTCCCTGCTTAAAAAATCACAGACTTTTGCAACTCCCAGTGTGTGCTGCAGGAGTCCGCCCACAAATCCGTGATGAACAGTTTTTGCGGCGGAACACCTTCTGAAAACTTTAACAAACTCGCTGTCATCCACAAAAAACTTTTTAAGAAGTCTGTTGTAATGCTCATCTTTTATGGAATCTATGAACCCAATAAGCTCGTTATACATCTCATCGTTATTTCTCGGACTTACCGGCAGATACTCTCCCGGATCATATTCTCCGTCACTTGCCACGCGGATTCTCTTAATGTTAAGCTGCTTAGCATTATTCCAGACGTTTACATCTGCGGTTACTTCAACATAATCATTCTTCTCAAAATCGTCGATCCCGTTGTCTGTAGGTTCCCATATCTTTCCGTCTATGGATCCTGTCCTGTCCATAAGCTGAACATTGATATACTCTTTTCCGTTTTTTGTTACTGAATGGGATACTCCCTTGCAAAGGTATATTTCTCTGATATGATCGCTTTCTCTTATTTCACTGATATGTTTCATGCAATTCCTTTCAAAAAATGTAACTGTTTCCTGCAACTATCATTCCAGATCGTAGATTTCTCCGGATGATGAAGCTGTTATGGTATATTCGATCTCGACATACTGCTGCTGGGATTTTCTCATGACGGCAACCGTGATCTTATCTCCGACATTAAATGTCTGAAGCGCATTTACATAATCGGAATAACTTGTTATGGTTGTATCCCCAAGTCTTACTATTACATCACCGGTCCTGATCCCCGCAAACATTGAAGGTGAATCCATCTCGGTCCTGAGCACATATGCTCCATACGGAACTCCAAGTTCGGAATTTGCTTCACTCGTTACGTATGTTCCTATGATCCCAAGATATTTGGTGGGTTCACCGCTTGCCATAAGGCTGATCCTGTTCTTAAGATCACTGATGGTATAAGCACAAAGAAGACCGTTGACCTGACTCATGCTTTGATCCGGTGCTATGATGCCTATAACCTGTCCGCTGAAATTGAAAATAAATCCTCCTGCTCCCTGTGCTCCTGCTATGTCAGTCTGGAATATAGAGTTATTGACATCCGCATTTTCAAGTGCGGTACCCGGAGAGCTTATGATTCCATAAGCCATGGATCCCGGCATTCCCATGGGATTTCCTAGAGCGCATACCGGAGTTCCGGGCATTATAAACGAACTTCCGATTGAGGCAAGCGGAATACTTTTTGCAAGATCATCACTTAAGTCTGAAATCCTGACACAGATAACCACCAGTCCTGTGGATGAATCATATGCTTTGATCCTTCCATCGGCGTTATGTCCTGTTGAAAATTCAACCTTAAGTGTCTGGGCATTTACAAGTTTTGTTCTGTCTGCGATCACATATACATCCACCCCGTCCTCTGCAATGATCAGACCGGATGTTTTTTCACTGGTACTGCTGGTCATGCCGATAAAATCCGTTCCGGATGTAATGGCGGAAATGGTTACAATGGATTTACTCATATCCCTTGCATAGGAAGCCATCGAATAATACATCTGTTTATAGTTCACCTGATTAAGTGAAAACTTCATAAACAGTGCCTGTACCTGCTCCTCGGTAAGGGGGATCGATGTGTCGGTTACCTCCCCTTCCTTTTCGGATGCATTCAGATCCGCCTCCTGCGTCATGTAATCCGCAAGCACTTCCTGAGGTGTCATATCCTCTGCGGATTCAATAAAGTGAACTTCATCCCTTACATCAACGGTTCCGTTTTTCGATACCATCTTGCTAAGAACCGGCTCAAGGAGCCATATTGTAAGTGATGCCACAACGCCGAAAATAATGGCAAGCAGTACCGTAAAAAGAGTTTTTCTGATCAGTCTGTATTTATTGATCGGTCGTCTCTTTATCTGCTCTTTGATTATTCTCTGGTCAAAAGAACCTGTTTTTTCCGTATCCTGTTTTCTTGTTTTTTTATCATCCATGGGTTATTTAAGTATATCTTCACGTACCAAAAAAGTAAAGAAATACGGCATTTACTGTGCTATACTTAAAAATATGATCAACAAAAGAGTATTAAAAACACTTGAATATGACAAGATCCTGAACATGCTCTCTGATGAAGCTGATTCAAGACCCGGAAAGCAGAGGGTTTCATTCTGCTCTCCTTCCATTGATCTTAAGATCATCGATACATGGCAAAAGCAGACTTCGGATTCTGTTTCCAGGATCATAAAAAGCGGAAATATCAGCTTCGGGTGTAATACGGATCTTAAAGTTATAGCAAAAACACTTGAAGCCGGCGGAAGCATCTCGGCATCCGATCTGTTAAAGATCGCATCACAGCTTGAAGGATGCGGCCGGATCTTTTCCTATGGGGAATCCTCTCTGGGTGGAGTAAGTGATGTACTTTCATCTGCAAATGCCGGCACACTTCATAAGGTAGATTCTGTTAACGGAGCCACATCGGAACGTGAGGATAAAGACTACGGATCGGACTCTCTTACAGAGCTTTTTTCATCTCTGTCTCCCGTGCCTGAGATTTCCGCTGAAATAAGAAGATGCATTATTTCGGAGGATGAGATCGCTGATGACGCATCACCTGCATTAAAAAATATCCGCAGAAAGATCGCGGGATCTGATGAAAAGATCCACTCTACCTTAACAAAGATAATTAACGGTTCTGCAAGCAAATATCTTCAGGACAGCGTTATAACCATGCGTGACGGCAGGTATTGCATACCTGTCAAATCCGAATACAAAAGTCAGGTTCCGGGCCTTGTCCATGACCAGTCATCCACGGGTTCCACTTATTTTATCGAACCTTCCGCCATCGTTGAACTGAATAATGAGATCAAAACTCTTCTTATTGAAGAACAGAAGGAAATAGAAAATATACTGACGGATCTTTCCGCAAAATGCGGTATACATTCTTCCGAAATAATCGTCAATCAGGAAAGCCTTACCGAGCTTGATGTGATCTTTGCAAGGGGAAAGCTGGCTCTTAAGATGAATGCCACCCGTCCGTCATATAACAGGAAGCATTACCTTGTTTTGAAGAAAGCAAGACATCCTCTTATTGATGCAAAAAAAGTGGTTCCCATCGATGTTTCTCTCGGTAAGGAATTTGATCTTCTGGTTATAACCGGACCAAACACAGGCGGTAAGACTGTTTCCCTTAAAACAGTGGGGCTTCTTTGCCTCATGGGGCAGACAGGTCTCCATATCCCTGCCGACTCTCATTCGGAGCTCTGTATTTTTAATGATATATTTGCCGACATAGGCGATGAACAGAGTATAGAACAATCACTTTCAACTTTTTCATCACATATGGTGAATATAGTCGAGATCCTGAAAAAAGCCGACAGGCACTCTTTATGTCTTTTTGATGAGCTTGGTGCCGGAACAGATCCTTCTGAGGGAGCTGCGCTTGCTGTTTCAATACTTGATCATATGCATGCAAACGGTATCCGTACCATCGCAACAACTCATTATACCGAGATCAAGATCTATGCCCTCAGAACCGAGAAAGTAGAAAATGCCAGCTGTGAATTTGATGTTGAAACCCTGAGCCCGACTTACAGGCTTCTCATCGGAGTTCCCGGAAAGAGTAATGCTTTTGCCATTTCTTCCAAGCTGGGTCTTCCTCAGGATATAATTGAAAATGCAAAAAATCACATCTCATCCGATGCAGAATCTTTTGAGGATGTCATCCTCGGACTTCAAAGATCAAGGATCGAATCAGAAAATGACAGAAAGGAAATTGCAGAATATAAAGCAAGAATAAGAACTCTGCAGGATCAGCTTCACAACAAGAATCTGAAGATAGATGAGCAGAAAGCTGCGATATTAAGACGTGCCAATGATGAAGCCGCCAGGATCCTTGAAGATGCCAAGGAATTTGCCGATAAAACCATCCGCAATATGCAGAAGGCGGGCATCAATTCAGGTATGTCGGAGCTGGAAAAAGACAGGACCGGCTTAAGGGAAAAGATCAATTCTCTTAGTAATAATGAAATCAAGCCCGCTTCTAAAGCTAAAAAAAGCGAAGCAAAAACGGATGCGTCCAAACTTACAAAAGGAACTCTCGTCACCATCCCGTCTCTTGGCATGAAGGGAACTGTCATGTCAGAACCCGATGAAAAAGGCGAACTTTTTGTAATGTGCGGATCCATGAGAATGCAGGTCAAAACATCGGATCTTAAAATCGATC
>ODAI012533575.1_pt1 | contig 11733 bp, 9 predicted proteins | sample 1539321 | NCBI WGS metagenome assembly ODAI01 (sample SAMN02144231, study PRJEB22623) | gut metagenome | biome: sheep rumen | host: Ovis aries | place: New Zealand
CATCAGACTGTCAAAGTTAGGATTGGAGTATCTTGTTTCGTTTTTGTCAATAAGGGATTTAATACATGTCGGCGCTTTTTATTTGGTTCGTATGCTCCTTTACAAAGTCAAAAATTGCGTCTATGAACCGCTCGCCGTATTTTTCAAATTTATACTCGCCCACGCCCGACACGCGCAGCATTTCCTCCTTCGTGAGCGGCAGCCGCGCACACATATCGGCAAGGGTTTTGTCGCTGAAAACTACGTACGGCGGCATCTTTTCCTCCACGGCTATTTCACGCCGCAGTGCGCGAAGACGCCCGAACAGTTCCTGACCCGTTTCGTTGAGAGCGGCTGTTTGTTTTGACAGCTTCTCTTTCTTTTTGGTTTTCTCCGGCCGATACTCGTGAATTTTGAGCATTATGTTCGCCTGTTTTATTTCACCGGCACGCTTTCCAAGCTGCAGCACGCTGTATTTTCCCGAGGTCTGCATAAGATAATCCTGCTGAACAAGCCGGTCAATCAAAAGTCTTATAATTGTTTTATCCGTGTTTCCAAGCGCGCCGTAGGACTTGTACTTATCTATACCCCTGTCTGTTATCTTCGTGTTATGGCTGCCTTTAAGCGCGTCGGTTATAATACCTATGCCAAATCTGCCGCCGGCTTCATAAACGCAGTTCAGAACAGCTCTCGCTTCGGCTGTCACATCTGTTTCTGTAAATTCTGTTTTGCAGTTGGAGCAGTTACCGCATTTATCCTCCGCCTTTTCGCCAAAATAATTAAGGATGTAGCTCCTCAGACATTCCGTGCCGCGGCAATAATTTTCCATTACCCTTAACCGCTCGTAATCTCTGTTCTTTACAAGCTCAGTTTCTTCAAAATCCATATCCTGATACTCGCTGTTGTCAATCAAAAACTTACATATCTCGACGTCCTGCGGCGCAAAAAGCAAAATACACTCCGACACCTCGCCGTCACGTCCGGCTCTGCCCGCCTCCTGATAGTAGTTCTCAATACTCTGCGGCATATTATAGTGGATTACAAAACGTACATTCGATTTGTCAATTCCCATTCCGAACGCGTTTGTCGCGACAATTACAGGGCTTTCGTCATAAATAAATTCGTCCTGATTTTTCTTCCGTTCGTCCGTTTCAAGGCCGGCGTGATAGCCCACGGCCTTTACGCCGTTTACGCATAAAAGCGCTGTAAGCTTGTCCACGTTTTTGCGTGTGGCGCAATAGATTATGCCGCTGTCATTTGGGTGCTTGCCGATGTAATCTAAAACAAATTTATCCTTGTTTGTATTTCTTTTTACTTCAAAATACAAATTCGGGCGGTCAAAGCCGGTTAAAATCGTAAATGGGTTTTTTAGGCTGAGCAGACGCGCAATGTCATCTCTCACCTCACCGGTTGCCGTTGCTGTAAAAGCGCCGATAACCGGACGGCGCGGCAGCTTATTTATAAAGTCAATAATTTTCAGATAGCTCGGTCTGAAATCCTGTCCCCATTGTGATATACAGTGTGCTTCGTCAACCGTCAGCATTGAAATATCCGCCGCCGATGCAAATCGTAAAAACGACGAACTTTCGAGCCGCTCCGGTGCAACGTAAATAATCCTGTACATTCCGTTTGCGGCGTTACGGAGTGCCTTTGCAATCTGCCCCTCCGTGAGCGAGCTGTTTATGTATGCGGCGTTTATGCCAAGCTCGCGCAGCATTTTCACCTGATCCTGCATAAGCGATATTAAGGGCGACACAACAAGCGTTATGCCCGAAAACATAAGCGCGGGAATTTGATAACATATTGATTTTCCCGAACCGGTCGGCATAACGGCAAGGCAATCAGTGCCGCCTGTTAACGCTGAAATTATTTCCTCCTGTCCGTCGCGAAAGGAATCGTAGCCGAAATATTTTTTAAGTATATCATTATAGTTCATTTCCAAACACCTCCGCCGTCTCATATCATTATATACAAATTACAGCATAAGGTCAACCTGTTTATTGCAAAACAAAACACCTCCCTGCAAGGCAGGGGGGTGCCCGAAAGCTGTTATTCCGATATTTCACATTCGCACACCGGCTCATTGTTTTCGTGCCACACAAACGCTTTATATTTGTAAATTCCGCTTGCATCATACGGCAGTTCAAGTTTCAGGCTGCCATCTGTAATCTCCTGCATTTTAACCTCTGCGAGCGCGTTTGCCTCCTTATTGTATTTTGCAAGATAAGCGCGGAGCTTTTTGTTCGTGACGTTGCTTACGGTAAAGTCCGCGCACATTTTATCCTCGCCGCTGCTTATTTCTATTTCCGCGGTGCAGCCGGGTACTACTTTTGCGGATAGGTTAAGCTCCTTTATATTTGTCGTTGACCACGTTGTTGCCGCGACTATGAGGTAGCGGTATTTACCGCTTAATTCTGTAACCGCGTTTTCACCTGCGGCTGTTCCTAAAATATCGGCGCTGTAAAGGCTTGCAAACGCCCTGTAGAGATTTGCGTCCTTACTTGCAAGGTCGGATTGGGTGTTGCCTAGCTCTGACGGTGTTTTGAGTATGTCATCGCTGTTTGTGCCGAGATACATCACCTTTGCATTGCTGTCGCCCTGCATTGTGATTTCCGAGAGGTCAAACACATTGCCTTCGCCTGCGTCAAACACCTCATATGCGACATACGGCGAGCCGCTTCTGTTTGCCGCCCACGCTGTTGCGGTGTCGCCGTCAAAGGAATTTTCCGGCGTGCCGGCTGTGCCTGAGGAGTAGCTTGTCACGTAGTAGTCAGCCAAATCAGGTTGCGTTTTACAAGGCGGATTCAAAAAATCCGTGGCTTTACCGTTGGATTGAATTTAACGGAAGTATGTCGGAACGCGTTGTGTTAGTCTTTGGCACTGATGCGGGCACGAGTGTCATTTCCGATTATGATGATGGTGTTATAGGGAAAAAATTTATTGATTTTATAGGCTGCGGCAAGATGTCCTTTGAACATGGTATGGAGAAATTCTGGGCTGTTATAGGCGCGCTCACAAAAACTCCGAATGGCGCAAAAAGTATTTCCGGCAGCAGTCGTTTATTGATGATAATTCTTAATTATTCCTTTACAAACTCCGTCGGCCACATACCCGTCTCGCGCTTAAACGTTTTGGAGAAGTAATACGCCTCCTTGAAGCCCACCTTGTCCGCAACGTCCTTGACGCGCATATCGGGGTTCTCCAGTATCAGCTTTTTTGCAAGCTCCATACGGTAGTGCGTTAAATACTCGTTCGGAGATGCGCCCTTTTGACGCTTGAAAATACGGCTTATATAGCTTGGCACAAAACCGAATTCCTTTGCGAGTAGGTTATTCGTGATGTTCTTATTATAGTTTTGTATCAGATATTCCTCGACGCTGTCCGCAAGCTGCGCATAGCGGTCGGGGTTTTTTGTGTCAGAGCGGAACGTCATAAATATTGAAACGACATCGTCCACAAACGCGTCATATGAAACAAAGCCTGCAAGCGCGTTGGCAAATTCGCGTTTTACGCTTGTGTTCTTTCTCTCCATATGCTTTGGGTAGCTTAACATATACGTGTCGAGAATTATGTTTAACAGTCCGTTTATCTCCTCCTGTGTGCTGTCCGCGCCGCGCATTGTGTCCATAAGCGCAGTGAAGCGTTTGCGTACCTCATCCGTTTTGCCGTTTCTTATAAGTGAGGTTATCGCGTCTATATCCTGCCTTGAATACGGCTGCTCTATGTTTTCGTAGCTGTCGGTAAGCTCATTGCAGCAGATAAGCTGTGATTTGCCGAGCTTCAGGGATTTTATTAGCTGCTCGCGCAGCTTCGGAAATGTCTGTCCCGCGTCACCGAAGCGGACGCCTGTTTTGTACATCATCGTTACAGGCAGCTCGCTGCCGTCAAGGCTTTCGTACAGCTTTTCCGTAAGCTCCCTCTGACGCTCCGCGCTGCCGGACTGTACCACCACAAAACGCTCGGACTGTATATTAGTATTAAAAAATATGTAGCTTTCGTCCTTATTAAGATTTTCCGACATAAAGCCTTCTATTCTCTCGTCCGACCAAAACCGCTCACCCGGCAGCATAACCTCGCTGCCATAGAGCAGATACGCTCCGGCGCAGGCAAGTATGACAACAGTACTCTGTCCCACGTCCGGCGATTTGTTTTCATTCTTCTTCCCAAGCTCCGTCTTTATGCGCTCGGTAAGCTCCCTCACCTTTTCACGTGATACAGGCTTTAGAAGATAGTCAAAGACCTTGTATTCAAGAGCCTTGCGCGCGTATTCAAAATCAGAGTAGCCGCTCAGGATTACGACCATTGTTTCACTCTTATGCTCATAAATCCACCCCGCAAGCTCTATACCTGTCATAAGCGGCATTTTTATGTCTGTGATTACAATGTCAAAGTCCTCTTTTTTCAGCGCTTCAACCGCGCTTTTGCCGTTGTTCTCGCAGCGCGTCACCGAAAAATCACTGTCAGCCGCTTCAACAGCCGCCTTGACCGTTCTCATAATCGGCGGCTCGTCCTCGACTATCATTACCTTTAGCATTACTCGTCCTCCGCTTTTATTTTTATAACCATTCCGTCATCATTATATATTTCGTAGCTTATTCTTTTACTGTGCGTCATTTTAAGGCGCGTTATTGTGTTTACAACGCCAAGGCCGCCTATGTTGCCGACGGTCATTTCGCTGTCGGAGCTGTTTAACTTTTGCTTAATCTTCTCTAAGCTTTCCTCATCAATGCCGGTTCCGTTGTCCTTTATGGTAAGCTCCCATTTTTTCGGATTGCCGCGCAGCTGTATGTCTATGTTCCAAGGCGGCTCCTTGCCCTTGAAGCCGTGCATAAAGCAGTTCTCGGCAAGCGGCTGGATTGTGAGCTTCGGCACCGCCATATTCATAAGCTCCTCGTCGGCTTCTATTGTGTATGTAAAATAGTCCTCATAGCGGCATTTCATAAGCGAGAGATAGTTTTGAGTGTGCAAAAGCTCCTCCTTTAACGGCACCGTCACCTTTTCGTACGCGGCAACATAGCGGAGCATATCGGAAAGCTCTATGCACATATCGTATACCTCATCCGCGCCCGCTTCACTTCCCGCCGCTCCGATAACCGCAAGTGAGTTATACAAAAAGTGCGGATTCATTTGCGCCTGAAGCGCAAGAGAGTACGCTTTTTTTTCCTGCAAAATTGACCTGTTCATTCTTGAAAGCATTTTCGCAAAACTGTCCTCAAGCTCCTGAATTTCGTCAATAGCGTCGTCATTTACCGGCTTTAATTCCATATCCGGTGTGTCAACCGATTTTACAAACCTTGTAAGCTCCGCTATGGGACGTGTTATATAGCGGCCGAGATAATTTGCGAACACGAACATAAACACGCCGAGGATAATATAGCCTATGGCAAACGTAATCACTATCCATATGCTCACACCGCCCGCGCCGGCTTCGGGAACCCGCAGCTCAATGCTCCAGTCAACCATATTAAGCGGCGCGGAAATATATTCCTGCCTGTCTGTAAATTCACCTTCATAACCCGTTGGAAAAACAACCTTTTCGTCCGCGTTATTTATGACGATTACTCTGTCCGCGCCTGCTCCTATCGCGCCGGGGAATACCGAAACGTCACAACGAACCTCAATAATTCCACATGGTTTGTCGCTGTAGTCATTTTTCAAAATACGCGTAACAGTTATATATTCCGAATGGTCATTAGTCCATTTGTTTTTTTCGGGGGGCAGGATAAGAATACCGTTATTTGCTTCGAGTCTCGTAATGAGGGTTTCATAATCATTTTCCTCAATAAGTTTCCTGAGGTCAGCCTTATTTGTGGCATATTCACGGCTCGATATAAAGTCGCCGTAATCATTATAAATTGTCACATTATAGTCAGCCGTTCTACCGACAAGTATACGCTTTAAGGCAGAGGAAAGCTCAATATTTTTCAGCATATCAGTGTCAAATTTATTGGCGCTGTCCGCTTCGTTTTGAAGCATATAGAAATAATTCACTATCTCCGTCTGACGGCAAATCTGCTGAGCGATAACGTCCATATCGCCAAGATAACCGTCCGCCTGCTGCGCCGTTTTTTCGGCAAGCTGTCTGCCGTTTGCAATCGCATCGGTTTTTATCCTTTCCGTGACAAGAGAATACACAAAAATTTCAGCCGCCAAAAGGACAACAAGAAGCAATATGAAATAAGGCGTAACAATACGCATAAAAAACTTTGACCTATGCTTAATCATATCCCTGTCCTCCTCCATACAATTATACATTAAAACAAGAGTAGGGTCAATATTTTTTCAAAAAGCAAAAGCCCCCTTTTGAAAGGAGGCTTTTGCTTTGGAAGTGAATTATATCATTGGGTTTGGATTAATATACTGTCTTCCACTCTGCGATATTTGCGCTGTCAAACTTGAACGGATCGCCGAGCATAACCTCTGTGCCCTTGTCGGCAGCGTCTGTAACCTGCTTCTCGCCAAGTGCGCCAGCCTTAAAGCTGTCGCCTGTTTTACCGGTGATTGTTCCCTTAACAAGCGCATCCATTGTGTAGCCTGCGAGGTAGCCGATGTCTACAGGGTTCCAAAGATACATCCAGGGGCAGGTGCCGTCCTCGATGAACGGAGCCATCTCTGAGGGGAGACCGAGACCTGTGAGCTTGACGTCTGACTTCTTATCCTGCAAAACCTTACCTGCTGCGAGCATACCAACTGTTGTCGGAGCAATGATTACCTTGATTGAAGGATCCTGCAAAAGCGCCTGTGTTTCCGAGGTTGACTTTGTCGGGTCATCATCACCGTAAGCAATCTTTACAAGAGGTGTGTTTGCATACTTTGAAGCATTCTCTGTGAGTTCCTTCTGCATCCACTCAATCCAGAGGTTCTGGTTTGTAGCCTGTGCCGTAGCTGAAAGAATAGCAATACCACCGTTGCCGTTTACCATTTCATAAGCTGCCTGAATAAGGCTTCTGCCTATCTTTTCCGGGTCAGCCTGCTGAATGTGTGTCTGTCTTGACTGTGCGTTTACTGCACTGTCAAGCGAAATAACCTTGATGCCTGAGTTCATTGCCTCTGTAAGAGCCGGCTGCAAAGCGTCAGCGTCGTTAGCCGCGATTGCGATACCTGCAACGTTCTGTGCGATAAGCTGGTTGATAATCTCAATCTGCTTCTCCGGTGTTGCCGCCTCGGGGCCCTTGTAAAGCGGTGTAGCGCCGGTTTCCTTTACGGATTTCTCAAAACCCTCGTACACCTTCTGCATATACGGATTTTGAACGTCCTTTGCAACGAACGCGTATGTGCCGCCGCCTGCTGATGATGTTGCAGCCTTGTCGCTTGTTTTTGCAGCGTTCTGACCGCCGCCGCATGATGCGAGAATAGCGGCTGACATTACTGCCGCAAGACCTAATGATAATAACTTCTTAGCTTTCATATGAAAACCTTCCTTTCTTTCTGGGGATTGCCCCATAATATTTTTCTATTTTTTGAGAGTCTCCACTCTCTTTTTGACTATTCCCTGACCGCTATCCGTTTTAGTTTCTTAAACCAGTTCGCGTTTCCGATACTGTCCCTAAAGCTCGGAATTGCAACCGCTATGATAAGCAGCGCGCCTACGACAATCATTATAATCTGACTTGAAGCGTTTATAAGACCTAAGCCATAACGCAAAAGTCCGATTATCATAATCGACAGCACCGTTCCTAAAATTCTTCCCTTACCGCCTGACGTTGATACACCGCCCAAAACCGCCATAGCGATTATGTCAAGCTCATAGCCCTTCGCTATATCGGGGCGCACGCTCGACATCTTTGACGCAAGGTATACCGCCGCGACTGCGGAAAGAAGTCCTGCCATTGTGTAAACAATTATCTTAATCTTGTTTGTCTTAACACCGGAGAATTTTGCAACGGTAACGCTGTTACCCATCGCATAGCAGCGGCGTCCGAATTTTGTGTAGTGCAGAAGATATGCAAAGAATAACGCTTCTATCACAACAAAAATCAGCACATACGGAACCATTCCGCCTATCTTGCCTGCAGCAATCTGCGTAAACCACGCCGGGAAATTGCCGACCGACTGCGTTTCCAGTATAATGGAGGCTATCCCTCGGAAAATTATTTGCGTGGCAAGCGTGACTATCATACTTGACAGTTCCGGGAATATAACGAGTATAAATCCGTTTATAAAGCCGCATAGTGTTCCGACACCGAGACCGATAAGTATCGCGCCCGCCATCGGTACTCCGGCTTGATAAGCAACGCCCATTATGGTAGCGCTTAAGGCCATAATTGAGGCCACACTGATGTCGATTTCACCGAGCATAAGCACGAACGCCATCGGAAAAACGATTATTGCCTTATCCAAAAAGTCGCGCGTCGCGTTTAAAATACCTCTTGCGTTTGCGTAGTTCGGAGAAGCGGTGATGTTAAAAATATTAACTATTATGAGCATCAGGACAAGCATCCATTCCCACTGGAGCATAAAACGCTTCCACGAAAAACCGCGCTCAGCCGCAATGGTTCTTGTGCCGTCCGAGGATACTGCCTGTCTTATTATTTCCTTAGCCATCAGATATTCCTCCTTCTCAGTGCCTTCATTTCAACATTTCTCTGGATAAGCGAGTTAGCAATGATTGAAAGAAGGATAATAAGTCCTCTTATAGCCTCCTGCCAGAAGGACGAAATGTGTATAAGCGGCATTGCGTTGTTTAGCATACCTAATAGTATAGCGCCAAACAGTACGCCCGGAACACGGCCTGTACCGCCGTTTACCGATACACCGCCCAAAACGCACGCGGCGATTACGTTCATTTCATATCCCACGCATGTTTCGCCCTGCGCTACGCCGTATTTGCAGACATAAAGTATACCGCCCAGACCTGCGATTGCACCTAAAATGGTGTATACCATAATGAGCGTTCTGTCAGTTTTGATACCGGATACTCTGGCGCTCTCCTCGCTGTTACCAACCGCGTATACCTTGCGGCCCGTACGCGTCTTTGTCATAAAGAATGCAGCGGCGATATATACGACTATTGCTATAAGTATAAGATTGTTTATGCCGAGAACATTGCCCGTTGCGAGTGAAAGAAAGTCCTTGCCCATTTCCTCCTGCTTTACCCAACTGCCGTTTGCTACAAGATATGTCATTCCTCTGAAAATATTCATCATACCGAGCGTTGCGATAATAGGCAGTATCTTGAGCTTCGCCACAAGCGTACCGTTTACAAGACCGCAGACAAGTCCGACGCCTATAGCGATTAAAACGATTACAATGTTCGGCATTGACGGATTGTTTTTAAGCACCGTCGAGCCGACCATCGCGCCCAAAGCCATAACCGCGCCTATCGAAAGGTCGATACCGCCGGTCACGATAACGAGCATCATACCTACCGCGCAGATTGCAAGCACGGCTGTTTCCGCAAGCATATCGGAGATGTTTTCCATTGTGAGGAAGTTTCCGCCGCTGCGCCACTGAATGAAGACAGAAAGCGCAATCATTACGATAACAAGACTGATTTCACGGATATTAGCCGAGAAAAACTTTTTTACCTTATCCATTCTGACCGCACCCCCTTACATATTCATAGCGTTCTCAAGTATCATTTCCTGAGTAACGCCCTTAACATCATCAAATATCTTACTTACTCTGCCTTCCTTCATAACAAGGATGGTGTCTGCCATACCGAGCACTTCAGGCATTTCCGATGAAATCATTATAACGCCGAAGCCCTGCGCCGCAAGGTCTGACATAATCTCGTATATCTGCGCCTTAGCGCCTACGTCAACGCCCTTTGTAGGCTCGTCAAGTATTACGACCTTCAGATCGGAATTTAATACCTTTGCAACGATTACCTTCTGCTGGTTACCGCCGGAAAGGCTTGAAGCCTTGTCAAATACCGACAGCGCCTTTGTCTTTACCTTTTCAAGAAGCTCCTTGGATTTTTGATTTTCCTCTTTTCTGTTGATGACCGTCGCGTGCGTGAACTTTTCAAGCGTTGAAAGCGTTACATTTTGTCCCAAGCCCCAGTCAAGGATAAGTCCCTGCTTCTGTCTGTCCTCGGGAAGATAGCCGATACCGGCATCCATAGCGTCCTGCGGGTGCTTTATTTTAAGCGTCTTGCCCTCTAAGATTACCTTGCCGCTGTCCGGTCTTTCTATACCCATAATACCTTGGCAAACCTCTGTTCTTCCCGCGCCGACAAGTCCTGTCATAGCAAGTATCTCGCCCTTGTGGAGTGAGAACGATACGTCCTTGTAGTAGCCGGTCTTACTGAGCCCCTCTACTCTGAATATCTCCTCGCCCTTTTCAAGCTGCTGCTTCGGGTAAATATCGGTAATTTCACGTCCGACCATCTTTGAGATAAGCACATCGTTTGAAATTCCGTCAACGTCCCACGTTCCGATGTACTGCGAGTCGCGGAATACCGTTACTCTTGAAGCCAAGCGGTACATATCCTCGAAGCGGTGCGAGATGAAGATTATCGAGCAGCCCTCGTCGCGGAGCTGTTCGGTAATGCGGTACAATTCCTCGCATTCTCTCTTTGAAAGCGCCGCCGTAGGTTCGTCCATTATGATTATCTTTGCGTTTGTTGAGATTGCCTTTGCGATTTCGACAATCTGCTGCTCCGCAACCGTGAGGTTGCCCATCGTGGAATGCGGGTCAATGTCGCTGCCGAGACGCTTCAATAATTCCGCTGCGTCCTTGTGCATCTGCTTCCAGTTGATTGTCCTGAACTTCGTCATTTTCTCGTGACCTATGTAGATGTTTTCCGTTACACTGAGGTGCTGATAGGTCGTTCCGTGCTGATAAATTGCGGCAATCGACAGGTTCTGCGCGTCCTTTGGATTTTTGATTGAAACCTTCTCACCGTTTATGAAGATTTCACCCTCCTCGGGCTGGTGAACGCCTGTAATTACCTTGATAAATGTAGATTTTCCGGCGCCGTTCTCGCCCATCAAGGCGTGAATTTCGCCCTCTTTAAGAGAGAAGTGTACATTATCGAGAGCTTTTACGCCGGGGAATATTTTTGTTATTCCTTTAAGCTCCAGAATGTAATCAGACATACCTTTATCATCCCTTTCTACCATATTTTACTATAATAATTTTAAAATATTTATGAATTTTCTTCAATGGAAAAAAAGAAACTCAAAATGTAAATTTGTAAAAAAGATAAAACAGGCGGACACTGAACGTCTCGTCTGTTCTTCATAAAATTCCGCAAGCGGAGCATATACGGCAGCCCTCCTCCCCGATACTCGCTTTTGTAAGAGGCATTACAGTTAAGCCATCCGAAACAGGTGTTCTTCCGAAATACAAAGTTGAGAAAAAAATCAATGAGAGATTTGATAAGCCCGGCCGGTGGTAATAATATTGCCGTCCTCGAGAAGTACGCAGCGCTTGGGCGGGAAGAATTTTTGGGCCGGAGATCAGGAAGCAAATCCATCGCTGTTTTACTCCTTTGTTATAAAATCAAGAAGCTTTTCTCTTGCCTTCTGCGCGTTCGGCGCGCTGAAGCCGTGTCCCTCGCCTTCATATATGGATAAAATAATAGACAAATATAAGAAAATGGACGAATTTTTTGATTATGACCTCACTAAAATGCTACACAAGGAGCTCTGTATTCAACTGTCTGACGACTCACGCATAGTTCATAATCAGATGATGGCGATCACCCATGAATATAATCATTACTCCGAAGGAAGCCACCGTATTATTGAGAACTGTATGATAAACCTTCTTATATACATATCACGTCTATACAAAATTCAGACTGCA
>ODAI014619017.1_pt1 | contig 11733 bp, 10 predicted proteins | sample 1539321 | NCBI WGS metagenome assembly ODAI01 (sample SAMN02144231, study PRJEB22623) | gut metagenome | biome: sheep rumen | host: Ovis aries | place: New Zealand
CCTGCACAATTTCACACGTGAGATGAGATGATCCTCATCCGTTTCTTTGTGCAGGAGCTTATATCGCTTGATAAGAAACAGCACCCAGCGTGTGGTGATCCATTACCGCTTTGTGGGGTATATCGTCCTCCAGGACTATGTGTTCACGCGAAACTGCAGAGCAGATACCCGGCAGAGCGTGAGCGTGGAGTATCTCCGCAGCCCGGTCACCGCATAAGCAAAAGGAGCAGGCACTCTGCCCGCTCCATACATATATGAGAATTGAATACACCGATGGGAATAAAGAAATTCGAGTGTCCATAACCCAAATCCGTTATGAACACTCGAAATGGTACGGCTGACGGGATTCGAACCCACGACCTCCAGAGTCGGAGTCTGGCACTCTATCCAGCTGAGCTACAGCCGCTTATACGGCCCGTATTTACAACGAACACGGATTCTGGTATAATATCTGTGTATGCCGTTCACGGGAACGGACTGTATTATAGCAAACTTTCCAGCCGATGGCAAGTGTGATTTGCACTTTGTCGCGGAAATCTTTTCGACACCAAAGGGGACTCCCTATGAAAAAGCTTGGAACGATAAAAAGAATGTTGCTGCTGTGTCTCTGCCTTTGTATGGTGCTGCCTCTGGCGGGGTGCGGTGAATCGAAAATGGCACAGCGGCAGGTTTTCGCCATGGACACCATCATGACGCTCACTGCCTACGGGCGCAATGCCGAGCGCGGTTTGACCGCCGCCCAGGGCGTCATCCAATCTATGAACGACATGCTTGACCCCGATATTGAGACCAGCACCACCTATCAGATCAACCACGCAAACGGCGGCAACGTCTCCATCTCTGGCCAGGTGGCAAATATGCTCTCCACCGCGCAGACCGTCTATAAGCAGAGCGGCGGCGCACTGGACCTCACCATCTACCCCGTTATCCAGAAGTGGGGCTTTGACAGCGGACGCTACTATGTGCCGTCAGACGAGGAGCTGTGGGAGGACCTTGTCCGCAAAGGCTTTGACAAAATGGTACTGACGAGCTTCCCAAGCTCCGGCTCCTACGCAGTATCTTTTCCGGCCAATACCGCCATCAGCTTTGGCGCGGTTGCCAAGGGCTGCGCTGCAGATAACGCCATCAACGCCATGCGCAATGTTGGCGTGAAAAGCGGCATCGTCTCCCTCGGCGGCAATGTCCAGACTCTGGGCCTCAAGCCCGACGGCTCATTCTGGAACGTCGCCGTGCAAGACCCGAACAACACCGCAAGCTATGTGGGCGTGCTGTCCGTGGGGCAGATCGCAGTGGTCACCTCCGGTACCTACCAGCGCTTCTTCATCCAGAACGGCAAGACCTATCACCACCTGATTAACCCCGAATCCGGCAGACCCATCAACAACACCCTCAAGTCCGTCACCATCGTGACCGAGGACGGCACCCTGGCCGACTGCCTGTCCACCGCCATGTTCGTGCTGGGGCAGAGCAAGGCTCTCAACTACTGGCGGCAGTACGGCACGAAGGAAGGCGGCTTTGACATGGTGCTTGTGAACACCGACAACGAGGTCATCTGTACAAAGGGCCTGATCGAAAAGTTTACCCTGACCAACAATAGTTACACACTTCGCTATGTGGAGTGATATCATTGAGTGATCTGAATACCAATGTACGTTACATCAAGGGCATAGGAGAGAAAAAGGCGCAGGCGCTTAACAAGCTCGGCGTCTTTTCTCTGCGTGACCTTGTTTCTTTTTTCCCCAGAAAATATGAAGACCGCAGTGAGATGAAGCCCATCGCCCTCACCTGTGACGGGGAGAGCGTGTGCGTGGAGGCCATGGTGGCGGACACCCCGCGCCTGACAAGAGTACGCCGAGGGCTTGACCTTGTAAAGCTTCGCGCCGTGGATGACAGCGGCGTGCTGGACATCACCTACTTTAACCAGCCCTACGCCAAGGACAATCTGCACCGCGGCGAGATCTACGTCTTCTACGGCAGGATTGAGGCCAGCGGCACGCGCCGCAGCATGGTCAATCCCGTGGCCGAGAAAGCGGACGGCGAACACAGGGTCACCGGGCGCATCGTCCCGGTTTACCGCGTGGCCCAGGGCTTGAGCCAGCGGCTGATGCAGCAGGCGGGCCGCCAGGGGCTGGACGCCTGTCTCGATGAGCTGCCGGATATACTGCCCCATGCCGTGCGGGAGCGAAACCAGCTTGCGCAGACGGCCTACGCCTTTGAGAACATCCACTTTCCCACGGATTTTGAGGCACTGGAGCTTGCGCGGCGGCGGCTCATCTTTGAGGAGCTGTTCGTCCTGGCCTGTGCCTTGGGCCGCATGCGCGGGGAGCGCTCGCGAGAAAGCGGCATCCGTATGGCAGAGGGCGACCTGGACCGTTTCTGGGCAGCGCTCCCCTTCTCCCCCACTGGTGCGCAGAGACGCGCAGTGACGGAGGCAATCAACGACATGGACTCCGGCTCCGTCATGAACCGGCTGGTGCAGGGTGACGTGGGCAGCGGCAAAACCCTGGTCGCGGCGGCACTCATCTGGCACTGTGCCGAAAACGGCTATATGTCCGCCTTCATGGCCCCAACAGAGATTTTGGCCGACCAGCATTACCACACGCTCACGGAGCTCCTGACACCGCTGGGGCTGCGGGTGGGCAAGCTCACCGGCGCGATGACGGCAAAGGAAAAGCGCGTTGTACGGGAACAGCTCAAGGGCGGGCAGCTCGATCTCGTCATCGGCACCCACGCATTATTCAGCGCGGACGTGGAATATGAAAGACTGGGACTGGTTGTCACGGATGAGCAGCACCGCTTTGGCGTCGGCCAGCGTTCGGCCCTCATCGGCAAGGGGCAGAAGCCCCATGTGCTGGTCATGTCGGCAACGCCCATCCCGCGCACCCTGGCCCTTATCATCTACGGGGATCTCGACGTCTCTGTTATCGATGAACTGCCGCCGGGGCGGCAGAAGGTGGATACCTTCGCGGTGGACGAGAGCTATCGCGCGCGCCTCAATGGGTTTATACGCAAGCTTGTGGGCGAAGGCAGACAGGTCTTTGTCGTCTGCCCCATGGTGGAGGAAAACGACGAGCTGCCCCAGAAGCTCAAGAGTGCCGAGGAGCACGCCGAGACTTTGCAGAAAGAGTTTCCGGATCTGCGCGTTGCCTGCGTGCACGGCAAGATGAAGCCGAAAGACAAGGAGGCAGTCATGGCCTCCATGGTTGCGGGCGAGACGGATATTCTGGTTGCCACGACGGTCATCGAAGTTGGCGTAGATGTCCCAAACGCGGCGCTCATCATCGTGGAGAATGCCGAACGCTTTGGCCTCAGCCAGCTCCATCAGCTTCGCGGGCGCGTGGGGCGAGGGCAGCACAAAAGCTGGTGCATCCTGGTGTCCGACAATGACGGGGAGGAAAACCGCGCGCGTCTCAATATCATGACGAAGACCAACGACGGCTTCAAGATCTCCGAAGAGGATCTGCGCCTGCGCGGGCCGGGCGACTTCTTCGGCTCGCGGCAGCACGGCCTGCCGGAGATGCATGTGGCCGATCTCGGCGCGGATGTGAACGTGCTGCAGAAGGCCCAGCAGGAGGCGACGCTGCTTCTGGCCTCGGACCCCGCCCTCGCCGCCCCGGAGCACGCGGCTTTGCGCGAGAGTGTGGATCGGCTGCTGAAGGTGAACGCCGACAGTTTTAATTAGTTATGTTAACCATTTTATGTAAGTCAAAATATGTAATTACATTATGTTAATTATTTTACGTTAACCTTCCCGTGGATAGGAGGACATGTTATGCAGACACTTATTGAGCTGTACGATGAACGACCACTGGAAAACGTGCTGGGGGTGGAGGTGTTCCGCCCGGAGCAGGTGGTCTACGTCTGCCCTGACGATTTTCAGAATGAGAAGCGCGTCCGCGCAAAGCTGGATGCTTACTTCAAGCGCCGCGGTCTGTCGCCGCTGCTGTTTTTTGCCCGTGCCAGCGTGTACGAAACCGAGAGTATGCTGGAGCTGTTTTGCAATATTGTGGAGAACTATCCGGACTGCGCCTTGGACATCACCGGCGGTACGGATGCCGTGCTGTTTGCGGCCGGCCTTTTGTGCGCGTCGACAGATATCCCGGTCTTTACATACTCCCGCCGACGCAACTGTTTCTATGATATTCGCAGTGCGGCCTTCGCCGACGCGCTGCCCTGTATGGTACAGTATACGGTGGAGGACTTCTTTATGATGGCAGGCGGCTCCATGCGCTCCGGCCGAGTCGACAATGCTATTCTTTTCAAATACCTTGATGACGTGAGGCCCTTTTTCGAGCTTTATCTAGCCCACCGCCGGGGCTGGACACGCACCGTCAACTATATGCAGCGCATCTCCCCCACCCGTGCCGACGGCTCCTACAGTCTGGAGGTCCACGGCGACTACCGTGTGAAGGGTGAACGCGGTTCCAGGATCGAAGCCCCGGTGGATGCCCTGCGTGCCATGGAAAAGATCGGCTTTCTGCAAGACCTTGAGATTGTGCCGGATGAGAGCGTGTCCTTCCGTTTCCGCGATGGACAGATCCGCGCCTGGCTGAGGGACGTGGGGAGTGTTCTGGAGCTCTATGTCTACAAAGCCTGCCTCGACACGGGGCTTTTCCAGGATGTGCGCACCAGCGCCGTGGTGGACTGGGAGGGAGACAGCAGCGCCAAAGCCGTCAGCAATGAGCTGGACGTGATGTGCACCCGCGGTGTCACCCCGGTGTTCATCAGCTGCAAGACCTGTGACGTGAAGACCGAAGCCCTCAACGAGCTTGCTATCCTGCGCGATCGCTTCGGCGGCAAGATGGCAAGAGCTGCTATCGTGACCGCGGAGTGCGGCGGTACCGCCATGCGCAACCGCGCCTCTGAGCTTGACATCATGGTTATCGACCTGAATGACCTCACAGAAGGCAGGATCGACAGGCGGCTGAAGATTCTGATGCGTGATATCAAATAATTATGTTAGTAATTTTATGTGATCTATATTATGTTAATTATTTTACGTTTTCTGCATTATGGAAACTGCCGTCACAAGCTGTGGCGGCAGTTTGTTTGTTATCCCTTAAGGACGGTTTTAAAATTGGAACCCTTTTTGGATTTCAAATTTTCTGTAAAATACTATTCCCTGATGGAAAGCATACAAGGAATTTCGAGCAAAATTTGTGTCAGGCGAGGCGAAGCCCGCAGAGCATATTGGAGATATATGGTCAAGAAAGCCAACACAGTATGGCACAATTCCTGCAGGAAGGACTGTCAGATTTCTATTGGGAGATCGTATGAGCGTTCAAATCTTTGATTTAACTAACGCGAACTTACGCATGCGAACGAAGTGAGTTATATTGTGTGCTTCAGGAAAAAGTGACGAAATCAGAGCTCGATTTTTCAGGAAGATGCCGAGGACGAATCGTGCGGTGTTGCCAAAGAAAAACCCTGAATGCCGTACAGTTTTGCACACATTCAGGGCTTTTCTGTTATTTCGGCTGACCGGCAAGCAGCGCTTCCACCTGGGCACGCTTTTCATAAAGAACGCAGCCGCCCTCGTGATCGTCCAGCAGGATGTCACCGCTTCGAAGCGCTGTGAACAGGGGTGAGTGCATCGCCTCACGCAAAGAGGTATCCTTGATGTTCACATCCGAATAGGGCGAAAAGGGGCAGGGCTCCGCACCGCCATGGGAGTTGATGTGGAAAAAGCCGCGCCCGGCCGCAACACAGCCGCCCGAGCTCTTCTCGTCGCCTGGGAAGGATATGTAGACCATTTCCGGGTGCTCGGCACGCAGTCTCTCGATCTCGTCGCGCAGATATGCGCGCTCAGCATCACCGGGGGCAAGCTCCTTGGCTTCCTCTGTCACCGGTACAAACTCCACGAAAACCACGGCCTTACAGCCACGGTCGGACAGTTTTTTCAGGAAAGTGTCCGAGCAAACCTCCCTGAGGTTCTGCGTCGTCACCGTAACGGAGGCGCCGAAGATCAGCCCGCGGCGGGCAAATTCATCCATATTGCGGATGAGACTCTCATAGACGCCCTTGCCGCGCCGTGCATCGGTGATCTCCTTCTCCCCCTCAATGCTCATAATGGGGATGAGGTTGCGGCAGCGGTCAAAAAGCGCAAAGTAACGCTTGTCGATAAAGGTGCCGTTTGTAAAGATTGGGAAAAGGATGTTCGGTTTCTTCCCGGCGGCCTCGATAATATCGCGGCGGAGCATGGGCTCGCCGCCCGCCAGAAGAATGAAGCTGATACCGAGCTCGTCGGCCTCGTCAAAAATGCGAAGCCATTCCTCGTCTGTGAGCTGCTCGACCGGGGCAGCATCCACAGTGGCATTGTTGCAGCGGGAATAGCAGCCCGCGCAGTGCAGATTGCACTGGCTGGTGATGCTGGCAATGAGGAAGGGCGGGATATGCTCGCCCTTGTCCTCCGCTTCACGGCGCTTTTTGGAGGCGGCCACACTCGCCGCGGCGAACTTCAGCATGAAGGCACTCTCTCTGGGGTCCTTGAACGTCGCTTTCAGGGCGTCGGCCACGACGTTTTCCACGCCCTTTGTCATATAAGCCTGAATGTCAAAGCTTTCATTGCTCTGGCTCATCGAGTGTTCCTCCCTGGTCAGCAGTGGAAGCAGCGCTTGTGCCATGCAGGAGCTTCGGGCATTTCAACACCGGTAAGGCAGGCGGCGATAACACGCCGGTGGATGATCAGAAATACGCCGCAGCAGACGGCGAGACAGCGGATGACGGTATTGGCAGTTTTCTTTGCAGTGTACATGAAGATTGACTTCCTTTCAGTAATTTTAATCATGGCATAATTTGATTTTGCTCTTTTTAATTGCGTCCAATTGATAGTTCTATTATACACAAAATCAGCAACTTGTCAACTCCAAAAGAATATATTTTCCTTACACTATCCCCCAATAGAAATCTGACAGTCCTTCCGGCAGGAATTGTGCCATACTGTGTTTGCTTTCTTGACCATAAATCTCCAATGTCAGCTTTCTATTAGGGGATAGTATAAAACACGCCCTGTGTATCAACTATACGCAGGGCGTGTTTTGGGTTATGACAGATGCTTTTCCAGCAGGACGAGCTGCACCCCCGGGATGTCGTTGAAAACGGTGGGCACGGTGCCGATCTCCCGGTAGCCAAGCTTTGCATAAAGGTATCTTGCGGCGCGGTTTTTGGCGTTTGTGTCCATGCGAAGCTCCATGCAGCCCCGTGCACGGGCATAATCCTCATAATATCGCACGAAAGTACTGCCGAAGCCTTTCCCGGATGCCGCGGGAGAGATGACCAGTGTATGCAGGACGCAGACCTCTTCCGGTGAAGCCCGGTATTCCCAGGCCGCGCCCGCGTAAACATCCACCTGGATCTGATTGATGACGGCGGCGCCGATGAGCTTTCCGTCCTCTATCATGACGAAGAGATCATCCCGGCTGATTGCCGCCTCGGCTGTCGCCCGGACGGGATAGACATCTCTGAGCCAGCCGGTGGTGATGCTCCCCCTCGCCTCGGCATCGTGGATTTCAAGATAGAGCGCCTCAACAGCATCAAGATCCGCGCGTATCGCCTTGCGTATCATCAGATCTTGGCGAAGGCTTGTTCGAGATCGGCGATGATGTCCTCGGGGTTTTCAAGGCCGACGGAGAAACGGATGAGTCCCGGGGCGATGTTCGCGGCCTCCAGCTCCTCCTCGGTGTAGGGGGAATGGGTCATGGAGGCAGGATGCTCGATGAGAGTCTCGGCCGCGCCGAGGGAGACGGCAAGGGTGGCGACCTTCACGCTGTCGGCAACGACGGCCGCTTTCGCGCGTCCGCCCTTGACGATGAAGCTGACCATGCCGCCGTACAGGCCGTTCATCTGACGCTTGGCGATCTCATGGCCCTCGTGATCTTCAAGACCGGGATAGAAGACCTTCTCCACCTTGTCACAGGTCTTGAGGTAGCGGGCCACCTTCATGGCGCTGTCACAGTGGCGCTGCATGCGGATTTCCAGGGTCTTGAGACCGCGGGCCACAAGGTAGGCTTCATTTGCGGGCATGAAAGCGCCGGTCATGTCCTTGATGCCGATAAGCCGGATATTGTTGATGGTCTCCGCGTCGCTGACCACCACGCCCGCCAGCAGGTCGCCGTGGCCGTTAATGTACTTGGTGGCAGAGTGGACGACAATGTCCGCGCCGAGTTTCAACGGGCGCTGGATGTAGGGAGAGCAGAAAGTGTTGTCGCAGATGACCTTGATGGCGGGGTTGAAGTCATGGGCAATTTTGGCGGTCTTGGCAATATCGGTGATCTTGAGGTTGGGGTTTGCAGGGGTCTCGAGATAGACGATGCGGGTCTTGTCGTTGAGGGCAGCGCGGAGCTCCTCCTCGTTGGTCATCTCGATGAAGTGCACCTTGACGCCGAAGCGGCTGAGATGGTGCTCAAAGAACTCAAAGGTGCAGCCATAGAGCGTCTTATCGGCGACGATCTCCTCCCCTGCCGAGATGCAGGTCCAGATGGTGGCGGTGATGGCGCCCATGCCGGAGACAGTGATGAGGCCGGCCTCGCCGCCCTCGAGTTTGGCAAGCGTCTCCTCCACAGCGGCGCAGGTGGGGTTGCCAAGGCGGGCGTAAATATAGCCGGGCTCTTCCAGTGCAAAGCGCGCTGCGCCCTGGGCAGTGGAGTCAAAAATAAAGGTGGACGAGTTATAGATCGGCGTGATGAGAGCGCCGTTTGCATCTCTGGTGCTGTGGCCGTGAATGGCAGTGGTGGTAAAACCGTGTTTCTCGTTGGTCATACTGCGTTCCTCCGTTTCGCCCGGTCTTCGGTGACGGGCATAAAAATGTAATCAGCCTGTATATTTTACTTATTTCAACAGTATCTGTCAATGAGAAACAGATATTTTTTCACAGTCCGCATTATTATGCCTTGCATTTGAGCGTGAAACAAATATAATGAAGACAACACACATTCAGCGGGAGGATTGCTTTATGGCACTCGCCACAGAATTTGAACAGAATATCGCGGCTGAAATTGAGAAGAACCGCGGGCAGATGGTTCCGGTAAAGGCGTCGCTTATGGAAAGGCTCTTCGTCAAGAAGGCGCGCTGGCAGCAGCTTCACCCAAATCCGGACGACGAGTTTTGCTTCCCCTCCATCGGCCCCAACTATCAGATCCTCTCGGACTACGCCAATCAGCTTGTACACCTGCATGACTCAAACACGGAGTTCTGGAAGGATCCCCTCATCGTGCAGAAGGTTTATCCCGACGGCTATATGATCCTCAACGGTCATCATCGCTGGGGCGCGGCAATGAAAGTGAACTTCAATCCCCTCCCCATTTCCATCGTCAATCTCACACAGGAGACGGATATTGAGGAGATGATACGCAAATCCCGGCACAACAAGCGCGTGACTCTGGATCTGGATGAGGTGGTTTTCTGCCGGGGGGACGAGCCCGCGGAAAAGGGCCTGTCCTTCCCCTTCCGCCATTGGTATCGGGAGCGCATCCGCTGCGGAATACCCGCGCTGCTGCACTATCTGAGCAAGCAGGACTACGACATCTGGGTCTATACCGCAAAGTATTATTCTTTTGATTATATCCGTGCCTATTTCCGGCACTACTCCGTGCGCCTTGACGGGATCATCACCGGCAGCGCACGCAAGGGCTGGCTGCATGAAGAGGCAAAAAAGCGCATGGAAACCCTGCTGCGCAATCAGTACGAAGAGACGCTCCACATCGACAGCGGGGCAGTCGTGCGCACCGGGCAGATCGGCAAGCGCTATGAAGAATACAGCTTTGAGGCTTCCGGAGGTGAATGGGCGCAGGCGGTGATGAAGATCGTCGAAGGCCTTGCGCAGGGAAGGGACAACACATGAGAGTTTCCTTCGATCTGGACGAGGTCCTGTTCGTCTCACCGATGACGCACAAGACTGAGCCGCCGCTGCCTTTTCCGTTCAGCAAGATATTCAAGGAGCGGCTCAGACTCGGAACGCCCGAACTAATACATACGCTGCAAAAAATGGGCTATGAGGTCTGGGTCTACACTTCATCCTTCCGTTCGGAAAAATATATCCGGTGGCTGTTTCGCTGCTATGGCGTAAGATTTGACGGCATCGTCAACGGCGAGCGGCACCTGCGCGAGGTGCAGCGTGACCGCAAAGAAACCCTTCCGCAGAAGGTACCCAGTCATTACCGTATCTCCCTGCATGTTGACGACGAATCGGTGATCGTCACCTCAGGCAGACAGATGGGCTTCAATGTCTACCAGCTCTATGCTGACGACGACAGCTGGAAAGAAAAGGTGATCGCCCGCGCCGACGAGATAAGGCGGCGTGAGGAACAATTGAACACATAGCTGATACTATTCCCTGATAGAAAGCAGGCAAGGAATTCCGAGCAAAATTTGTGTCAGGCGAGGCAAAGCACGCAGAGCATAATGGATATATATGCTCAAGGGCTTCAACGAAGCATGGCACAAATTTTCCGGAAGATCTGTTCGGTTTCTATTAGGGATAGTATAAAGACCGCCGCTGTCCGTTTTTGGACAGCGGCGGTGTGTTTTGGGTACGGAGTTTCTTATTCGCCGAGGTAGGCAGCGCTGAGGGTATCGTCCGCCAGAAGCTCCTTGCCGGTACCGTAACGCACGACAAGGCCGGTCTGCATGATGTAGGCGTGGTCGGAAATCTGCAGCGCCTTGTTCGCGTTCTGCTCGATGAGCAGGATGGAAAGGCCTTCCTTGTTGAGCTCCTTGATCGCCTCGAACATCTGTGCCACGATCACGGGTGCAAGACCGAGCGACGGCTCGTCAAACATCATGAGCTTGGGCTTTGCCATGATGCCGCGGGCGATGGCCAGCATCTGCTGCTCGCCGCCGGAGAGGAGGCCGCCATACTGCTTTTCGCGCTCCTTAAGGCGCGGGAACAGGGCATAGACACGCTCAAAGTCCTTCTTAATGCCGTCCGTGTCCTTGCGGTTGCCCGCGCCGACGCGGAGGTTTTCCTCCACCGTGAGCTTGGCGAAGATTTGTCGAGCCTCGGGCACCTGCACAAGGCCGGCCTCCACAATCTCATAGGGCTTGTTGGAGATGGGCTTGCCGTCAAATTCGATGTTGCCCTCCACGCGCTTCATGACGGCAGAGATGCACTTCAAGAGCGTGGACTTGCCGGCGCCGTTTGCGCCGAGCACGGAGACGATCTCCCCCTGCTCCACCTGGAGCGATACGCCGCGCAGGGCATGAATGCCGCCGTAGGCCGCTTTCAGGTTTTCAACTTTCAACAGTACAGCCATTATTCAGTCCCTCCCAGATAGGCACGGATGACCTCCGGATTGCTCTTGACCTCGGCAGGGGTGCCGACGGCCAGGGTCTTGCCGAAGTTCAGCACCGTGCAGTAGTCACAGAGGTTGGAGACGACGTCCATGTGGTGCTCGATCATGAGGATGGTGATCTTGAAGCGGCTGCGGATCTCTTGTACGAAGTCGACCAGCTCCATGGACTCGTCCGCATTCATGCCGGCAGCAGGCTCGTCGAGAAGCAGGAGCTTCGGTTCGAGCGCCATTGCGCGCGCGATTTCCAGCTTGCGCTGGTGGCCGTAGGGCAGGGAGCTTGCGCGCTCGTTTGCCTTGTCCTGCAGACCCACGATCTCGAGTAAGTGCATGGCCTTGTCCTGCAGGTGCTGCTCGCGGCGCCTGTAGTTCTTGTTGTGGAAGATGGCCTCCGCAAGATTGTAGGTCGCGTCCATGCCGCTTGCGATGATGACGTTATCCATGACCG
>ODAI010119919.1_pt1 | contig 11732 bp, 11 predicted proteins | sample 1539321 | NCBI WGS metagenome assembly ODAI01 (sample SAMN02144231, study PRJEB22623) | gut metagenome | biome: sheep rumen | host: Ovis aries | place: New Zealand
AAGCCTCTTCGTTCATATAGGCGACCATGAGGACCTGATCCGTGGAGTCCTCCTGGACAACGACCGGCAGCAGGCCGTCCGGACCTTTTTTGAAATCAACCCAGGTAAAAGCTGCCTTTTTGTGCTCCTCCATCTCGATCCCGCAGGCTGCGAAGCGGGCTCGTGCAGCCTTGACGGCATCCTCGCCGCCGTCCACAAGACTGTTGACGCCATAGCCGGAGATCGCCGCCACATCGGGCGCAGCCAGTTTTGCCGCCAGATGCTCCTCTGCGGAATCTGAAACCAGGGCGATCACAGGGATCGCTTCGGTTTCATTTGTTCCGGATGATTGACAATCTTCCGCGGAATCCGAGCTGTCTGCATCCAGAAGTATGCGCATGGCCATCCAGGGGGAGAGCTTGTCCCACTCTCTGTCCAGCTTCTCACCGGTCCTGTAGCATCCGGCGATGCGCTCTTTGCCGAACCGCTCGCATACTTCGCGGGCCAGAAGCCGGTTGCTCTCCTTGGAGAGGTTGAGGGCAGCCATCTCACATCCCGCATAGATCAGTTTCTTGACATCTTCCATCCGGCGGACATTGCCGGCGCCGATGACAGGTACGCCGCCCTCTTCGCAGATCCGGCGGATCAGGTCGATCGCCGCATCATGTTCTGCATCTGTTTTCGAACGGTCAAACAGGATCACGCCGTCCGCGCCGGAGGCCGCGTAGGAACGTACCAGTTTCGCAGGATCCTCGGAAACTGTTTCATTATTGTCAAATCCCTTCACTGCCTTCCCGTTCAGAAGCCATATGCAGGGATAAATTCCTTTTTTAACACTCATCTTCTCGATATCTCCTCACTATTACCCGCACTCCGCTTACAGGCAGCCCTTGGTGCTGAGCACGTCCTCGATTCGGGGATCTTTCTGCAAGGCAATATCCATCGCCTTGGCAAAGGCTTTGAACATGGCCTCAATGATGTGATGGTCATTTTCTCCGGACAGGATCTTGAAATGCAGGTTCATCATTGCGCCGTACGAAACAGAATAAAAGAATTCCCTGACCAGCTGGGTATCAAACTCACCCACCATGGGGCTGCTGAACCCCTCCCTGCCGTTTTCAAAATCCATGGCAAAATAGGGTCTGCCGCACAGATCCACCGCACACAGCACAAGTGCCTCATCCATGGGAAGTACGAAATAGCCGAAGCGGCGGATACCGGCCTTGTCTCCGGCTGCCTGCCGGATCGCCTCACCCATAACGATGCCGGTGTCCTCCACCAGATGGTGGCCGTCCACCTCCAGATCTCCCTTTTCCTCGATCTTCAGATCAAAAAAGCCATGGCGCGCGAAGGCATTGAGCATATGATCAAAAAAACCGATTCCTGTTCCTCCGCAGAGGTCCGCAGTTCCTTTCCCGTCCAGCCCAAGTTCAAGCCGGATCTGTGTTTCGCCGGTATTCCGACTGATGACAGCATTACGCATATTCCCGCTCCTTTTCAATAAAATCATCTTGTAACCTTATCTCTCTGACCGCTCATCTTCAAAACGCACACGAATGGAGTTGGCATGTGCGTAAAGCCCCTCATTTTCCGCAAATACTTCAATGTCATTATGGACACGGCGCAGGGCATCCTTCGAATAGGAAATGATGCTGCTCTTTTTGATAAAGGCGTCCACACCCAGTGGAGAGAAAAACCGCGCAGTGCCGTTGGTCGGCAGGATGTGGTTGGGGCCTGCGTAGTAATCGCCAAGAGGTTCCGAGGAATAGCTTCCCAGGAAGATGGCGCCCGCATTGCGGATCCTTGTCATGACCTCAAAGGCATTTTCCGTGATGATCTCAAGGTGCTCGGAAGCAATGGTATTTGCCGCGTCAATGAGTTCATCCATGGTCTCACCGACAAAAATATAGCCGTAATTCTCGATGGATTTGCAGATGATATCTGTGCGGGGAAGCTCCTCGATAAAGCCGTCGATTTCTTTTGCCACGGCCTTGGCCAGTTCCTGGTCGGTCGTGAGCAGGATGGCACTGGCCATGGGATCATGCTCTGCCTGGGACAGAAGGTCCGCCGCCACATAGCGGGGATTGGCTGTCCCGTCCGCGATCACCAGGATCTCGCTGGGGCCGGCGACAGAGTCAATGCCGGTCACACCAAAGCAGGCCTTCTTGGCCAGGGCAACGAAAATATTTCCGGGGCCCGTGATCTTGTCGACACGGGGAATGGTCTGCGTCCCGTAAGCCATTGCTGCGATCGCCTGTGCGCCGCCCACCTTGTATATTTCGTCCGCGCCGGCAATATCCGCCGCGACGATGGTACCCGCTGCAGCCTTGCCGGAGGCATCGGGAGGCGTAGCGATGACGATACGCTCGACACCTGCGACCTTGGCAGGGATCACGTTCATCAGAACACTGGAGGGATAGACTGCTCTTCCGCCGGGTACATAACATCCCGAGATCCCGATCGGCGTCACCTTCTGTCCCAGGATGATCCCTTCCTCTGTGGTCGTGATCCAGCTCTGTGTGACCTGTTTTTCGTGATAGGTGCGGATATTGGCTGCCGCTCTGCGGATGACCTCAACAAATTCCGGTGTCAGTTCTCTGTAGGCAGCCTCGATCTCCTCCCGGCTGACACGGATGGTCTCCTTTGTCAGAGTGCATTTGTCGAATTTCTCTTCCAATTCAAAAAGGGCTTCATCGCCCCGGGCGCGGACATCGTCGATAATGTCTCGAACCGTCTTCTCATATTCCGAATAGCCGGACGGGCTTCGGCCCAGCAGGGCTTCCAGGGCACCTGCCCGCGTATCTTCCGTCAGCTTCATGATCCTCATGCGGGCCATACACTTACCTCATATCTTTTTGACAATTATACAAGCTTTTATATTCTTCATCGCGCAAGACTCGCGAGCGAGTCCTGAAATATGATCCGAAGCGAATCAGGCAAGGCAGTCTCTGAGCCTGTCGATCATCTCGCGGATCCTCTCTGTCTTCATCTGCATGGAGACCTGATTTACGATCATCCGGGCGGAAATCGGAAGGACTTCCTCCAGGACATCCAGACGGTTGGCCTTCAGGGTCGATCCGGTCTCAACAATATCAACGATTACATCGGCCAGTTCCACGATGGGGCCCAGCTCCACAGAACCGTTGAGCTTGATGATATCCACGGTCTGATGCTTGCGGTTATAAAAATAGTCCCTGGCGATATTGGGATACTTGGAAGCAACACGGATCATCTCATGATGCTGCAGGAGTTCTTTTGCTTCCGGCGGTCCGGCGACACACATCCTGCACCTGCCAAAGCCAAGGTCCAGGACTTCATGGCAGCGGCGCTGCTCCTCCAGGATAATATCCGATCCTACGATACCGATATCCGCTGCGCCGTACTCCACATATGTCGGCACATCCGGTCCCTTGGACAGGAAAAAGCGAAGCTTCTGCTCCTCATTGGTAAAGATCAGTTTCCGGGATTTTTTATCTTTGAGCTCTTCGCAATAATAACCGGCTTTTTCAAAGAGTTCCATAGTCTGTCCGGCCAGACGCCCCTTGGTAAGGGCGATTGTCAGATACTGCATAATTTCTTCCTCTGCTTTATATAGTCTGTACAGGCTCTGTTCGTCGGCAGCTGCCATTCGTCATTTCCGGTCACACCCTGACCGGGGTGTGACTTGTGACCTTTCGTCTGTACAGGGTTTACTCGGCGATGACGGCTTTTCCTTCGCTGCGGAGCTTCATGGCCCTGCGGATCTGATCTTCGACATTTCCGTCGGAAAGGGAGATCTTCTGCGCCGGAGCGGCAGTTTCGACCGGGATTCCCTGGCGGCGCAGGGCCTCCATGACCAGATCCAGCTGGATCATCACGCCGATTGCCGCGGCATCCTTGCCGTAGTGGGACAAGAGCCCGTCATAGCGGCCGCCCGAAGCAATGGCCTCACCGGCTCCATAGGTGTATCCTTTGAAAACAATACCTGTATAGTAGCGGTATTTACTGAGGAGCGAGAGATCATAGCTGATATACTGCGAGAAACCGTAGGCTTCCATCAGCCGGCAGAGCTCCATCAGGCGCTCGATCGCAGCCCTTGCCTGGGGATGCATCTGCTGCGTGAGGAAACCGGAAAGCTCTTCTTCGGTAGATACAAACCGGGTCGCCTTCAGGAAAAGATCCCTGGTGGGACGGTCAAATCCCCGGCTGCGCAGAAGTTCTTCTGCCGCAAAATAATTCTTGCCGGAAAGGGTATCCCTCAGTGTCATCTCTGTCCCCTGGTCCAGACCGACTGCCTGGCAGATGCCCTTGAAATAGTCCACGTTTCCTACACTGATCTGGAACTGCGTGAGACCTGCCTGCAGGAGCGAATCGATCAGCAGCGCCAGGATCTCCGCGTCCGCAGATACAGACGGGGCGTTGATGAGCTCAGCGCCCATCTGGACCGTCTCGCTAAGCTTGCCCTGCAGACTGGATGTATTGCCAAACACACTGCCCGCATAGGTAAAGCGGATCGGCTCGTCTTCCTCCGAAAAATATTTGGCAGCACACCTTGCCACAGAAGGAGTAAAGTCAGGACGAAGCACCAGAAGATTTCCCTCGTTGTCGAGCAGCTTATAAAGCTCTTTTACGGGTGTTGTGCCTACCTCACTCGAAAAGACATCATAAAATTCGATAGAAGGCGTCTGGATCTCTTCATATCCATAGAGACGGATCCTGTTCCGGATCCGGCTCATAATCTCGCTTTTTTTCGCCATTTCCTTTCCATACGTATCCCGCATTCCGTCGGGTGTATGGAGCAGGTCATTGTTTAAATCCATTTTTTAATCCCATTCTATATATATGATACTGCGCTTTAGCGCGTTGACGTGATAATTCGATAGTATGTTAAACCATGTGCAGTATACACATGTCTCCTGCTGCTTGTCAAATTCTTTTTTAATCTCTCTCCTGCAGGTCTCTGCTGAGCATGTCCAGATAGGGGACCATAATGCCCTGTTCTTCCGGAATGATCCAGTCCGGTTCCAGTTCGTCCAGGCGGAAGCTTTTTCGTCCGCCCTCCTGTGCCCGGTCCCAGAAAGGAAGAAAATGCCTGAAAGGCAGGTAATAAAAAAGATTCTCGCGGGAAAAATAGATCAGAAAGAAGGCGATACCGTCCTGTTGTTCAAATTCCCGCATAAACTGTACCTGATGCGGATGAACATTCTGCAGACTGAAGGTTGTCAATGCGCACTCCTTGGCATCAAAGCACACCGGGATTCCCTGTACGACTCCGATATAATCCACCGTACTCTTCTGGTCAAAATATGCCAGCGTGATATGACGGGACTCCTGATCGATCTTCATCGGTGTGATCGGTGTCGGTACCTTCTGGATCAGGGCCAGTCCCTGCTCTCTGTATTTTTCATTTGTACGGTTGATCAGATCCTCTAAAAGAGAACCCCTCAGTCCCCGTGTTTTCCAGGTTGCCATTTCGTGTCCTTTTTACTGACCTATGGGTCTATGGGCGGCAGTTTGATGCATCTGATGTTGCGCTTAAAAGGTATGCGGCGGTTCTGTTTATATATCGCACAGATCGTACCACCAGCGCGGAGGGGGGCATTGAAAGACACGCCCCGCCACAGGGGCCAGCACCCGGGGCATGGCCCTGTCCGGCAGCATTTTGGGAAAGGCCGTTTCCGAACACCACAGAAGCTGGCCACGATGGGCACTGTGGTCACGGATGCCGCGCCGCCCCTTCTGTGTCCCGGACTCTTTTCGATCTTTTTGAGCCGGCTCTGCCTGCCGCTGTCCCCGCATCCGTTCTTTACGCGTCTGCTTTTGCTGCAGCGCTCCCAGAAGACTTTGATCCAGTCTCCTGTCTCCGTATCTTGGATCCGAGACGATTGGATGGCCGATGGAGGCCATATGCACGCGCAGCTGATGAGACCGTCCCGTGATCAGATCCGCCTCCACGACCGTTGCCCTTGTCCCCGTCTTTACCGGCCGGTAGATTGTCACCGCGCGGCGTCTCCCGTCTTCTGTACAGGTTCCGTCCGCGATGCGCACCTGGTTCTCCTCACGGTCCTTGATGAGGTCAGCATCGATCACGCCGGAACTATGGATCTGTCCGTGGACGACCATCGTATAGGTCTTGCGGATCACCCTGTCGCGGATCACCTCGGAGAGAGCCCTGCTCCCGGGCAGACTTTTGGCGCACAAGAGAATGCCGCCTGTGTTGCGGTCGAGACGATTGCATACAGAAGGGCGAAAGATTGAGTTTTCCTGTCCCGGAGCAGACGGCCGGCCTTCCTTCTTTCCGTTTTCCTTGCGGGAAAGATATCCGCGCAGCCATTCATTCATGGACAGATCACCGGCATCCGCCTTCTGGGAGAGCACACCGGACGGCTTTCGCACCAGCAGGATATGCTCGTCTTCATACAGTACAGGCGAGGGTCCCAGCAGAGGCTGGAGCTTTCTGTAGGCCTTGTCGATCTCCTGCGCCTCCCGCTCTGCCGCTGCATCATCCTGCTTTGGGCAAAAACCGGCAATGGTTTCGTCCGACAGAAAGAGCTTGATACTGTCTCCTGTCTCCACCTTTTCACTTCCGTCGGCTTTTTTGCCCCGCAGTGTGATATTCTTTTTGCGAAGCATCTTATATATAAAGGAAGAGGGCGCAAGAGGCAGTCTCCTGCGGAGATATTTGTCCAGCCGCTGCCCGCTCTCCTCCTGACGAACCAGTATTTCCTGCATGACCACCCTCTCAAACATGTCGAAGCGCTCCTGCGCTGAGACACCCGTGGAGAAAGCCCGGAAGGGGTTTCTCCGATGGGATCTGCGGAGGTTTGCGGTGCTTCGACGCACTCTTCCTGTTCCGCCTAAATGGAGATCCCCAGGATCATCTGCATGACTTCCCGGTCCTCCCTGATATAATCAGGATTTTCCTCCCGGTCAGCCGAAGCACAGAGCCTGTTCAGTTCCTCCATATACTTATCCAGATCCCTGTAGATATGCACATCATATCCGGGATGGTTATCTTTCTTGAGCATATCCAGAAGGTGCCGGCGGCAGAGGCTGCAGTCCGTCTTCTCATCCTCTGTCAGGCCGACTACAGTACCGTCAAGGACAGCCGCGTGGGAAAGAGAATAGGAGCGTTCATAGGCGGTAAGGTACAGGTCGTATCCGGAAGCCCCTGCAGGCAGCCCTTTAAGGCCTTCAACCGCTTCCCGCACTTTCCCGGAAGCACTCTTTGCACGCAGAAACATAATGGTCTCCACGACGCTGCGGCCGGTCGGGATCGCGCTGACCGCACACAGGATCGAAAAGACATTTTTATTGGTTTGAAAATGATGAAGCGCCGCAAAAAAGACGATCAGGATCGCCGCCAGCATCAGGGCGGACTTGATCAGTGAAAGCTTTCCGGCCTTCTTCAGATATCCAAAGGAGCCTTTTTTCATTTTTATTTTCTTCCTCCCGTGACTGACATCAGGGGAATGCCGTCAGGCGGATCCCTCCCTCTGCCGCCGGGCAGTTTTGGGTCTAATGCCTGTAAACAGAGCCTTTTTATTCTTCATCGCGCAATAGCCGTGACTTCTTTCGTGTTCAAGACTCGAGAGCGAGTCTTGAACACGAAAGAAAAGCCCGGTGCCGTGCCAAACAGCAAGTCCGGGCTTTTTCTGATGAATTTTCAATGCAGGAGAAAACCGCCGGCACCGGAGTCTTATTCCTCCGGGGCTTCCGCATATTCCTCTGCATTATCCTGAGCGGCCAGAATCTCTTCATTCTGAGGCAGGAGCTCAGTGCGGTTCTCACGGATCGTATCAATATAGCCGCTGAGGCTGTTGTGGAAATTCGCAAAAATCGCGGTCAGGCTCTCGAGAGACTGAGTGGTATTGTCCTCAAGCTGTCCCAGCATGTCATCCATATACTGAGAAGCGGAAGATCTGTAGGCATTGGCTTCGACAACAGCGCGGTCAACGATCTCTTCGGCCTGCTGCTGGGCAAGACGAACGATCTGGTCCGCCTGGGCATATGCCTGCTGCATGATCTCATGTTCACTGACGAGCTCGTTTGTATGGATGGTCGCTTCGTTGATCAGCTCATCCGCTTTACGTCTTGCGTCCTCGAGAATGGCTTCTTTGTTGTTGATAATTCTCTGATAGTGCTTGATCTCCTCAGGAGTTCTGGCACGCAGCTCTTCGAGAAGGCCGTCCAGCTCATCCTTGTCGACGATGATGTTCGACTTGGAAAACTTCTGATACCGGCAGCTGTCAATATAATCTTCGATCTGATCAATCTGCTGTTCAATCTTACTGCTCATGTTTTCTCTCTCCTAACCTGTTTTTCTCTATCACCCGTAACCGTTCCCATTCATTCAAAACTCACGCAATGCGGGCCGTTACCGATTCTCCTCTTTCCGACATGTCGAAGCACTCCTGCGCTGAGACACCCGGGGAGAAAGCCCGGAAGAGGTTTCTCCGATGCGGTCAGCGAAGGTTTGGCCGTTCCGCGGCACAAACCTCTGGAGTGAAAAATATTGCATCGGCATTATTTTTCGCTCTTTCTGTCGCGGAGTTTCTCCCAGATCAGATTCTCTACGTAGGGAGTCACACATCTGGAAATATCTCCGCCGAAGGCAGCAATTTCCTTGACACCCGAGGAATTCAGATAGGAATACTTCGCGGAGGTCGTCAGGAAAACCGTATCAAGATCCCCGTTTGAAAGCATTCTGTTGGTCTGTGCAAGCTGAAGTTCATATTCGAAGTCCGAAACCGCTCTCACGCCCCTGATGGAAATATGCGCTCCAATCTCTTTTGCATAATCGACCATCAGTCCGTAATAGGAATCAACCCGGACATTCGGTATATTTTCACATACTTTCTGCAACATTCTAACACGTTCGTCAACAGAAAACAACGGAGTTTTAGCCTTGTTTTCCAGGATACATACTGTCACCTCGTCAAACATTGAGGAGGCACGTTCGATAATATCGATGTGGCCGAGTGTAACAGGGTCAAAACTACCGGGATAAATCGCTGATTTCATGATATGGTCTGCATTCCTTTCTTGTAACAGCCGCATAAACCTCAGGATCGAAAAACCTTAAATCGACAAAATTTTTCGTTTCTGTCCATACCCTGACCGGGGTGTGACCATGAAACTTTTCACAGAGGCAGAAGCGATGAAGTATCATTCCTGTGTCCTTCTGCGGATGAAGAGGTGGCGGTTGCCGCGGTAATTCTTTTCACGATAGATTTCCAGTCCCGTCTCCTCCAGGAAGGAAAAATCACTGTCATAGTCTGTTTCCACGACAATGCAGGTATCTTGTGTGATATAGGACTGTCCGTCCAGCGCTGTCAGGATCCTCCTGGGCAGGTCTGAACGATAGGGCGGGTCCAGATAGACCAGGTCCACTTCCTTTTCATGCACCTGCCTTAAGGCGGCGACAGCATCCTGACGCAGGATCACTGCCTTGTCCTCGAATCCGGTCTTGTGAAGATTCTGCTGGATACAGGAAATGGCAGCCCTGCCGTTCTCTACAAAATATGCTCTCCTGGCACCGCGGCTGATCGCCTCAATGCCGATTCCGCCGCTTCCTGCGCAGATATCCAGGAAAACGGACCCGGGAACCTGCATCTGCAGGATATTAAAGAGTGTCTCTTTGATCTTATCCTGGGTAGGGCGCGTCTCAAGTCCGGGCGGTGCCGTAAGCAGGAGTCTCCGCGCGCTTCCTGCAATCACTCTCATAATAAATATTCCTTTCAAAACTGGGTAGTGACGGCACCGCCGCCATCCGCCCCATACAGGCCCGCATCCGACGCATGACCCAAAAGGCCATTGCGCGGGCCGTGTCATATTCAAGACTCGCTCGCGAGTCTTACGCGATGAAAAATAAAATAAGTCACAGCTTACTGTATTATTCTAAACAGCCTTTTCGTGAAAGTCGATGTATTTTTACACTTTTTCCGGGAAGATTGTACATTTTTCAGGACTTGTCGGGTCAGGATGTCAGAATCGCTTTGTGCCCTTTCCGTCCCGTTTGGAAATCCGCAGTCTTGTGATGTCGATCTCCGTATCATGTACTTTTATGACTGTTTTATCTCCCTGCGACAGGAGCCATGCGTTCTCGACAGTATCGTCTCCCGAAAGCCTGATGCCGCGGCTGCCGATCGCATTTTTCTTCTGTTCCGGAATATCCTCCACTGCAAAGCGCAGGAACATGCCCCCGCGGGTCTGCAGGACAAGGGAGAGCGCGTCTCCCAGCCCGGATACAAATACCACTCTGTCATCCGGTGTGAGTTTTGTCGCCGCGACCGTCTTTTTGATGACGTCAAATTCCGTGCCGTGAACAGCTTTGACCATGCCGCTCCCGGTCACAAAGACCACCTTGTCCAGGCGGAGCGCCTCCTGGGAGGCTGCGTAAACGATCTCTTCTCTTGCAGAATCGTAATTGCTGACATTGTCGACAGGCACACCCTTGTCCCGCATTTTACCGGCGGGAAGGTCTGCTGTCTTGAGTGTGTAGAGCTGTCCCTCTCTTGTAAAGAGACAGATCCGGCCGCCGCTCCTGCAGGGGAAGCAGAACCGGCTGTTCTCCCGGACTGCCGCCTCATTTCTGGAAAAGATGCCGGGCTCCATGGTCTTGGCATAGCCGAAGCGGTCCATCACAAAGAACAACTCACGGTCTGTGTCTTCGGCAGGTGCCGCATAGACGGCCTCCTTCCCCTGGATGATCTCTGTTTTACGGGGCTGGCCGTATTTCTTTTTAAAGGAGAGAAGTTCAGCGCGGATGACCTTAGTCATGGCGCTCCTGTTCTCCAGGATATCCTCGTATTTATAAATATTGGCGACCGTCTCCTCGTGCTCTTTCATCAGGGCTTCGATCTCCAGACCGATCAGGCGGTAGAGCCGCATATCGAGGATCGCGTCCGCCTGGACTTCGGTGAAGTGAAGCTGGGACGCCATCTCCCTGGACATGTCGGAGCGGAAACGGATGCCTTCTGTCTCTCCGGAGACAAGGCAGCGCTTTGCCATTGCGCGGTCACGGGACCCCCGGAGGATCTCGATGATCAGGTCGATGACATTGCAGGCCTGGATCAGGCCTTCCTGGATCTCCCGCTTTTTCTGCTCCTTTTCGAGAAGGGTGGTATATTTCCTGCCTGCGATCTCATACTGGAAATCGGCACTTGCCTCCAGAACAGCCCTCAGGCCCATGGTCTCGGGACGTCCGTCAAGGATACCCAGCATATTGACGCCGAAGGTGTCCTCCAGGCGGGTCTTTTTGTAGAGCAGGTTTTTGAAGTTCTCTACATCTGTATCCTTGCGGAGCTCGATGACAATGCGGATGCCCTCCTTGGAAGACTGGTTGGTGATGTCAATAACATCGTTTGTCACCTTGTTTTCCGCAAGAGACGCAACGTCAGAAAGGAATTTCCCGATGCCCGCACCCACCATTGTATAGGGGATCTCGGTGATCACCAGATTGATATGTCCGCTCTTTCCTTTTTCGATCTCCACTTTGCCCCGGATACGGATCTTGCCCTGCCCTGTCTCGTAGATCTGGAGCAGGTCATCCCGGTTGATGATAATGCCGCCGGTCGGAAAATCCGGTCCGGGCAGAATGCGCATGAGCGCCTCAGTCGTGATCTCGGGGTTGTCCAGCAGCGCCAGCTCGGCATCAATGACCTCTGCCAGATTGTGAGGCGGCGTACTGGTCGCCATACCGACCGCGATACCCTCGGAACCGTTGACCAGGAAATTGGGGATACGAACCGGAAGGACCACCGGCTCCTTCT